>Ga0315901_10005436_pt1 | contig 15505 bp, 9 predicted proteins | sample LakEriMetagenome_10_FD_203761 | JGI IMG/M metagenome (GOLD analysis project Ga0315901, IMG submission 203761) | Freshwater fungal communities from buoy surface, Lake Erie, Ohio, United States - Buoy 2 MA116 | ecosystem: Environmental > Aquatic > Freshwater > Lake | place: USA: Lake Erie, Ohio...
GCCGGTTGTTTTTCGATGGCCATTTGATAACGGAACTAACCATCAAGTTTCGACATGCTTACTTACAAGTTCACCATCCTGTCGATACCAGAACGTCCCCCTTATTTGATATTCACTTTAGAATATAAATGAATATACAAAATTAATCCTTTTTTTGTTGCAAACTTCAAAAAAAAATATAAATTTGCTATCCTTAAAGAATAATTAATATTTTAAGTTTGGATTTACCCTTCCAAGTATTAAAAGGATCTTTAATCTTAAAAATTTAAGCATCTTTATTAAAGATAAAATTATGCGAACAGGGTATTTTAAATTTTGGCTGAAAACAACTATCCACAACCCTAAACAATTTAAAAAATGGCTGCTGCTGCAAATGGGTCAACTAGTCTAACCCGAATCGGTGTTTTTTACGACGGAAATTATTTCCTCCACGTAAGTAACTATTATCATTATGTTCATGAAAGAAGAAGTAGATTAAGTTTAAAAGGTCTTCATGAATATATCAGACAACAAATCAGTCAACTCGAAGACAAAGAAGTTCGTCTTTGCCGCGTAGTTGATTCTCATTATTTCAGAGGTAGATTGAGTGCTAGTGAAGCTAGTCAACGAGGAAATTTACTTTATTACGAACGAGTTTTTGACGATATATTAATGGGAGAAGGGATTGTTTCTCATTATTTGCCTGTAAAAATCATTAACGGTAGAAGACAGGAAAAAGGTATCGATGTATGGCTTTCTTTAGAGGCTATAGAAATGGCTTTTAACAATCATTTCGACGTGGTTGTTTTGGTTGGTTCTGATAGCGACTATGTGCCTTTAATGCGTAAACTAAACGGTATGGGTAAACATACCATATTGCTTAGTTGGGACTTTGAATATACCGATGAGGAGGGACATAGATTTAGCACCAGAACGTCTCAGGACTTATTGGAAGAGGTAACATATTCTCTACCCATGCACGAAATTATTGATGATCCAAGCGAAAGTGATTTCGACTTAAACCGCTTATTCGTTCCAAAGCAATTTGATAAAGCGTTTGGTACTAAACCATTAGAACCAACTGAACCTTTGATTGTTCCTCCGCCTGTTAATCTGGAAGATCACGATGATATCATTCAACTCGACACCGATCGGTTCGAAAGTATCGTCTTATCTATCAAAGATGGTTATGGTTTTATTAAATACCCACCAGATAACGTTTTCTTCCATTTCTCAAGTCTTAAAGACTTTGATTTTGAAGAACTTAGAATTGGTGACCGCGTTGAGTTTAAAATTGAAGCCAAAGATAATGGCAGATTAACCGCCGAGGAAGTTTTTGTTTTAGAATAAATTAGTCTTTTATATAATCTTCCAGGTAAGAAAAGGATGGCATTAATGCCCCTTTTCTTGCTATGGTTGCCTTTTCTATTTTAGGGGTGTTGCCAGCTAATATATCAGGCAATACCCCTAAAATAAATTTTTTCCCAAAAGCTACAGATGCGTCGCGTGGAAGTTCATTGGGAAGATTATCAATAGCCATTACATCCACCCCATTTTCATCTGTTGGGTAAGATTCCTCATTCGTTTCAGGAATATAACTGTAAATAGGATCTTCTATGGTACTAGCTCGCAGAGTAGATGGAACGGAGCTTACCGGAGCGATATCGCAGGTTAAATCTGCTATCACTTTTATCCTGAAGGTATCTTTCATCATTTCTTCTCTTGTAAAGAATACAGGCGCTTCAAAATTCCAGTAAATACCATTTATAAAAATATCTGCCTTTTCAATAAACGTCGTAAAATTGGCGCGATATTCAGAAGGGTAACAATGAAAATGCTCTCTGTTAAATTTACTTCCGTCCTTACTTTCCAGGTAATCCTCACTCTTTAATTGAACAAAAACGGGTTCCTCAAAAGTTTGGGTTAGAAAAGTGGCAGTATCTATTTTCCTTATCCCCATATCCATCAAAACACTGGCTGCACCCTGTCCTACTCTTCCCGTGCCTGTTAATACTATTTTTACCGGAGGCCACTGAATGTGCTTATAAGTTGCTATCGCTTCCTGATAATCTTGTAATTGATACATTCTGGGTAAAGAAAACTGTTTGGTCCGCCTCCCCCAGGTTAATAAAGCATTGTGAGCGCCTACCATTCCAGCAAATTCTCCAAAAGCTATTAACCGTTGATTATTAGCATCTGTAATTAATTCAAAATCAATTAATTCAATATTTTGTCGACAAATGGCCTGAAGCAGCTTTTTATTTGAGGCTTGTTTTTTTATGGTATGAGAAAAAAACAGATATCTTTTTTCTGCTATAAGATCTTCAACAGGCACTTCTTTTATACCAATAAGAAGGTCACAATCACTTACATCGGAGGAAAGAGAAATTCCCTCTTTTTCGTACTCAGCATCTGAAAAACATCTGTTCTTTGAAGGTTGTACCTTTATTTTGACAGGAAAGGTGTCAATAAGGTATCTACATTGAGCTGGGCTCAATACAACGCGATGGTCAGGCGGATTTTTACCCTCCCGAATTATTCCAATAGTTAACATATAAAGGTTTGTGTGGCAATTCTGCTCCAATATAATATCCTTTTTGTAATATGACCTATGATTTTTTTAAAAATCAATCATACGATTGTATATTAGTACAAAAAAGATGAAATTATCTATAAACGGCGTTTTTCCACCTATGCTCACCCCATTCAAAGAGGATGGTACATTGGATATTGAAAGTCATTTGTTTAACCTCGAAAAATGGAACCAGACACCTCTTTCAGGTTATTTAGTTTTGGGTTCCAACAGTGAGACGGTTTATTTAACTGAAAATGAAAAGCTTTTACTTGTAGAAAAAACAGCTCAATCTATGCCAAAAGATAGATTATTAATGGCTGGGACAGGTATGGAATCTACCCAAGAAACCATTTCATTGACGCTGAAAGCTGCTGAAAGGGGCGCTCAGGCAGCCCTTATTCTCACTCCTTTTTATTATTTGGGCAATATGTCAGATGCAGCCTTAACGAAGCATTTCCTTAAAATAGCCGATGAGGTTGACATTCCTATTCTTATTTATAATGTACCTAAATTTGCTCATGTTAATGTAAGTAGTGGCCTTTTAGCTTCCCTTAAGGATCATCCAAATATTATTGGAATGAAAGATAGTGCGGGAAATATTAGTCAATTAATTCAATATCAATCCATTATTTCATCTGATTTTAGTTTGTTAGTAGGAACTGCAGCTTTATGGTACCCTGCTTTAAACCTTGGAATAAATGGTGGCGTTATGGCACTGGCTAATATCCTTCCCGCTGAATGTGTGAAAGTCCAATCCTTAGTAAATGAAGGTAAATGGAATGAGGCGGAAAATCTTTACAGGGCTATCTTCCCAATAAATCATGCCATTACCGTTACTTTTGGCGTGGCTGGTTTAAAATATGCAGCCGATTTGTTAGGATACAAAGGTGGATTTGTCCGAAGCCCACTACTTCCACTGGCTGATGCACAAAAACAAGCCATCAGAGATCTGCTCATTAAATCTAACTTCCTATGAGAAAATCTATTGCAAAAAATATTGGTGAATATATCAGTGAATTTGAGCCAAACTATCAGGCATTGCTTATTCAAATGTGGGAAACGATATCCACGGCAGCACCCGAAGCTGCCGAAGACATAAAATATGCTATGCCTACCTTTGTTCTAAATGGTAATCTTGTACATTTTGCTGCCTTCAAAAATCACATTGGCTTTTATCCAGGCCCCGCTGCAATTCTTTATTTTTCCTCTGAACTGGCATCTTATAAAACATCAAAAGGGGCCATTCAATTTCCAATAAATCAAGACCTTCCTCTTTCATTGGTAACTAAAATAGTCCAATTTCGTTTGGCTGAACAATTAGCTAAAAAGAAAAAATAGTCACCCAAAAGACTTCCTCATGAAAATTATATTTCTACCATTTTTAATCGTTTATTTCGCATTCTTTCAGCCCCCCTCTCTGTCAAAAACTTTTATTGAAGTGCCACTTGGTGGAAATACCTTTCAAACGAATGGCGAGAATAACGACCAATTGGATAAAAATGGTATTCAAAGCTGGAATGCTACTGAAAGTGTTTGGAGTACCTACATTTATTCGGAAACCGCCAAGAAAGTATCCGTTTCCATTGAATATTCATCCGTTCAAACCAAAAATGTATTGGACATAAGCTTAAATGAAGGAAAATTCAAATCTATTGTTTTAAAAAAATCTTCTAATCAATTATCCAGTGCAGGTACATTTACCTTTAATAAAGGGTATAACATCATCCACCTAAAAGCCAATGCAAAAGGGAAGGCACCCTTTCCAAAAATAAAAAATTTGAAAATTTATTTTCAGGGAAAGGATGATTTTAAATTTGTCAGAGATAATATCGATCAACGATTTTACTGGGGAAGAAGAGGACCTTCCGTCCATTTGTCTTATGAAATGCCTGAAAATGTAAAGGTAAAATGGTTTTATAATGAAATGACGATACCAAAAGATAAAGACCCCATAGGTTCGTACTTTATGTCCAATGGATTTAAGGAGGGATATTTTGGTATTCAGGTGAATAGTTTGAAAGAACGAAGAATTTTATTTTCAGTTTGGAGTCCTTTCCCAACGGATAATCCGAAGGAAATTCCAGAAAATCAGAAAATCAAATTATTGAAAAAAGGAGGAAATGTCTATACAGGTGAATTTGGAAACGAAGGTTCTGGTGGTCAAAGCTACCTTGTTTATCCTTGGAAATCTGGCGTTACTTACCAATTTTTAACTTCAGTTGAGCCTGATAATCAAGGGAACACTACCTACACTGCTTATTTTAAAGATCCTGAAAATGCGAAGTGGATATTAATTGCCAGTTTTTTACGACCCCAAACCAGTACCTGGTACACCAGGGCACATTCTTTTCTTGAAAATTTTAATGACGACCTGGGTTATTTAAACAGAGAAGTCCAATACCAGAATCAATGGGTTGTGGATGATAATGGAAAATGGTATTCCTTACATAAGGCGAAATTCACCGGTGATGATATTGCCAGAAGGCAATATAGATTGGATGCAGACGGAGGTATTAAAGGTGCCTCATTTTTTTTACGAAATGGGGGATTTTTCAACTCCACAACCCCTTTAAACAGTAATTTTAGCTTACCTCCATCCAATCAAAAACCTGACATAGATTTTACCAGTCTGCCTTAACCCTTTATTTAAGTAACTATCTCAGAAGATTAACAATTCCCGTATGAAATTCCTTAAAAGATTTCCCACTTTTCCGAAAACCTTCAATCTCTGCTTTCCAAAGGTATGCACCAGCATCCAATATCTTATTTTTATAAACGCCATTCCAACCCTCTTCCATTGAATTGGAGAGAAAAAGGAAATTCCCCCAGCGATCATAAATTTCTAATTTCAAAGAAATGATATCTTCGCCATAGATAAGAAAAACATCATTCACCTGATCGCCATTCGGACTGAAAGCATTTGGAGCAAAAAATTTGGTTGGACATTTTTGAGTTAATATCAAGGTATCATATCCTGTACATCCAAAGTCGTCCCAAACCTGGACTTTAAATTCATCGGCATCAAAAACCTCAAAAAAAGGTAAACTGGATTCATCCTGCCATTTGTATGAATTAAATGAACCTGGATTTAATCGCATATTAAAATTTAATTCGTCGGGACATATAAAGGCATCTTTACCCAAATTAGGTGTCGGATTAGAGATAACTTTTAATTTGGTTCTTGAAGTATAGGTTGGACAGCCATCTAAATACCCTACCACATCATAATCGGTTGACATATTAGACTTTGTATTAAAAATTTGGGGATATTTTTCTTTAAAGATAGAACCATTAGCACCCAGCCATTCATATTGTTCAGATAAATCATCTGTCAGGGTTAGTTGAATATCATCTCCTTCACAAACCTGAAAAAGATCAGGAACTTCTATTTTCCTGCGCATAGTAACATTTAAATCGCCCTTCACCGTATCCACTAACTTCAGGCAATTATCCTGAATAGTCAATTTCACGGGATAAATTCCCACTTGGGGGTAAGCTCTTTTAAAGGTATAGGAAATAAAAGTATCCGTTTTTCCAAAATCCCAGAACAAATTAAATCTTGGTGGCTTTAATCCGATATCAAAAAGGATAGAATCATTAATGCACCCCCCTTCAGGAATAGGGCTTGCATTGATAGGTTTAAAACTTGCCCCACCATTATAAGCATAAGATTCCGCATTTCCATATCCATAAGCTGTGACAGAAATGCCGCAACCGGAAGAAATAAGGGTATGAGAACCTGCATTCACTCTAATTCTTGCAAAGGCATATTTTGCATGACCTTTAATTGACCCGATGACTCCATTCATGGAACCTAAAGGGCTACCATCGAGTGTAACTTTAGCAATATCTGAGGCTAATGCCACCACGTTTAAATAGTTTTCTGTGATTTGTTGCAAACTTGAGTTATATAAAGTTACTGTATCTCTTATTTGCTCAATACTATTCAATAAAACCATGGAGGGATCGCCAACAGTATGCCCCCCACAAGCATTTCCAACATTATACTGTGCGACAGCGATAGGTTTATTAGAGTTTATATAGGTTGATTCATACTTTTTATACTCTACAAAGGTGCCGGCAGAAAGATTATATTTCTCAAGGGTTGCGCCTTGAACTTCCACGGTAGTATTATCCTCAGAAGCAAAAATTCTAAATAAATCAAAGGTAACCTGGGCACTAAGTACCGTTACAAATTGTTTTCCCCAAGTACTTACTGGATACATTTGTTCAAGTAAATTATCCCGGTTTAAGCACCCTGTAGGCATGGGAGTATAAGTATTTCCAGCAAATAAGGCAAAAGGTTTATTCCCTTTAATCCTTGAACCCGTAAGATCACCATCTGCCAATGAAGCCTGCACTTGATAAGTTTCACCAGGACCTAACACAATATTTGTTTGATTACCTTTAGAACGACCACCTTTAGTAGGTGTTGAGAACAAAATTTCTATTTCCGTATTAGGCTCCGAACCCACAATAACGAATTCCGACGGATAAATGGTATTATTGTTTTGGTAACTATTGTAGGATATAGCATAATAATCGTTTCCAAGGGCATCAACAGGTAAAACAATAGAAGCCTCTGATCTGTAGGTAGCATACTGATGCATATAAACGCTTATATCCTTATCACTTGAAATATAAATTCCATTTTTATTCACATTTTCTGATCCAACCGTTTCTGCTGATTTTGGTAAAGTGACTAAGGTAACCTGATTGGGCACGACAGAAAAAGACTGATTCCAACCAATTAATGGCATTTCAACCAGTCCGGTAGCGGCATATTTTGAAGTAATCATGACCACCATGGTATTTTGTCCCACATTGATATGCTCCATAAAAGCAAGCCTAAAATTAGTCCCTTCATTAGACTGGCCAGGAAGAAAATAAACTTGCAGTATAAAAAAAGTGGCTATCAAATACCTCATATAAAATGATTTTGACCTAAAATCCTAAAAAAACAGACTAAAACCTTATACTCCTTAAAATTAGACCTAAAGATTCATTAGAAGTACATTCTATCTACCAATATAAAATATTACCTTTATTCAGTCAGTGTTAATTTACAACTTTTAATTATTAATTATGAAAAATTACATTTTTCCATTATTCCTTTTCCTGGGTATTTCTATTCTTTCATGTGATAACGATAGTGCCATACGCGAAAAAGCAGCCCAAACATTACCAAAGACTTCCCCTCAGACGAATACTAATCAGATGCCCGTAAGTGGCGCTTTGGCTGGTGTTCAGCACTACATTTGTCCAAATAATTGTCAGGGAAGCGGTGGCGAAGCCCAAGGAAATTGTCCTGTTTGTGGAACAGCCTATTTACACAACCAGGCATTTCATGCCAATGATGCTCAAAACCAGGCTACACCTCCGCCTACACCTACCCCTAATCCTGCGACACCAACTGAACCTGCACAAAACGCTGCAGGAGTATGGCATTATACCTGTGCCAAAGGATGTGCCGGAGGAGCTGGAACAGCTACAGCATGTTCAAGCTGTGGTGGAATGTTAGCACACAATGCAGCATACCATAATTAGGATATGAAAAGATAAGGTTTGTACCAAATAAGGTACATATCGTAATTAATCCGGGTAAATAATTTATTTTACCCGGATCAATTACGTTTATACAAAAATAGAAAAGGTAACATCGCATGGAAAATAAACCGCTACCTTGCTCAGGGGTACAAAAAATGGTTATCAGAAAAAGTAGTTAAATATACCTTATAAATACATAAAGTAAACCTCCTGTTAAACCTACTAAAAAGGCTATGAAACTTCAACTCAATGAATGAGCTTAAGACTTACTAAGTAAAAAATCGGTAAGGGCCTGTTCTAAATTTTCAACGGGCGCTTTGATAAAGGTCAATCCAGTTATCTTTTCAAACAATTGAATATATCTTTCTGACACCTCATTTACAAAAGATTCAGGCATCTCCGGGATGGTTTGACCTTCCTTACCCTGGAAACCATTAGCCATGAGCCATTCTCTCACAAACTCCTTTGACAACTGGGTTTGCCTTAAACCCTGTGTTTGCCTTTCCTCATATCCTTCTGCCAAAAAATACCGGGAACTATCAGGTGTATGAATTTCATCAATCAAATAAATTTTACCTTCATAAAGGCCAAATTCATATTTAGTATCTACTAAAATTAAACCTTGTTTTGCCGCTAACATAGTACCCCTTTCAAATAAAGCACGGGTATAAACCTCCATTTGCTCATAAACTTTTTCGGGAACCAATGAACTGGCTAAAATTTCCTCTCTGGAAATATCAGCGTCGTGTCCCTCATCCGCTTTGGTAGTAGGCGTTATAATGGGAAAGGGTAGCTTATCGCCTTCACTTAATCCGTCTGGCAAATTAACACCACAAAGATTTCTTAATCCACTGGAATACACTCTCCAGGAATGTCCGGCCAAATATCCCCTAATAACCATTTCCACTTTAACAGGTTCACAGGCAAGACCATAAGCAGCATTTGGAGCAGGAACCTCCAAGAGCCAATTAGGCACAATATCTTTTGCATTATTTAAAAAATAAGCCGCCATCTGATTTAGAACCTGGCCCTTGTAAGGTATAGGTTTTGGTAAAATATAGTCAAAAGCAGAAATTCTATCTGAGGCTACCAATAGCATTCTATGATCAAAGGTGTAAACATCTCTGACTTTACCCCTGTAAAAATGGGTCATATTGGGTAAGGTCATCCTACTTTTTTCTTTTTCTATACTCATCATAGCAGCTTGTTATTATTTCACTAAAGTAACAGTACCTTGTAAAGGGAATAATTTTCCATCCCGACGTTTAACCACAGCCTGATAAATGAAAACACCCGAGGTCATATATTGATCCCTATGTTTTCCGTCCCACCCCATTATTTCATCGCCGGGAACAAGAGATTTACCATCAAATAATAAATTTCCCGTTCTACTATATATTCTTAGGGAAGCAATTTCTGTGATTATTTCAGACGCAAAAATGGTGAAAAAATCATTTACACCGTCACCATTTGGAGAAAAAACATTAGGAATAAAAACTTCAATATCCTGTGTAACTCTCACATTAATTACATCAGTTGCTTTACAGCCATTGGAAGCAGTCACTTCAAGCCTGTAAACAGTGGTATTGACTGGCGCTACCTGAATAAAAGGAGATTTTGTATTCAAATGATTTAAGGAGGGATTCCAGCGATAGTTTGCACCGGGAATAATCGGGATATTAGCCCCTAAAATCAGACTGTCCCCCGCTACGATTACTGTATCATTTCCAAGAGCCACCGTTGGAATTACCGGCTCGGGAACTAAAAAGGGAAACTCCTTTTTACACCCTAGTGAATCTATTAAAATGAGAATTTGTGGGCCGGCAGAAGTTAACTCGAGGCGCTGTATTGAACTGGAATTACTTAAAAAACTAGAAAAAGGTGGGGTTCCTCCATATATTTTATTGATTTTCAACTCCCCTTTTGGTCCGCCAAGACAACCTGGAGGTATAACATTGTATTGGACTGAATCAATCACAGGAGCATAATAAATAACCCTAACCGACGCCTCCTCTGTACAACCTGAAGCAACCTCCTCAACAATTACATTATAATTTCCTTCCTTTCTGGCAAGAGTAGAAGAACCATTGGGAGAACCAAATATTTCACCGTTGGGCGTTGACCATAAATATCTATACGCCTGATTGGAAGGGACTTTTACAGTTACCAACGTTTGTGTTCTGGAACAATTCAATGTTTGAGGTACCTCTACTTTTAATCCTATGGGTCTGTTATCATAATAAACCAATACAGAATCGGTAAATGAGCAACCATTATCCGGACGTGTTAATTCCAACTTATACAAACCTACTTCTCCGGCTAAGAGTTGATTTCCATTTACTATGGGCTTTAAATCCAAAGGAGGAATCCATTTAAACAAAGCAGAACTTGGAAAAATCGCCGTGGGAGCCATCCAAACCTCCTTAACACGACAAGAAAGAGCGACGGTATCTATTAGTTTAAATCCAGGTTTAACAAAATCGCCAATGACCTCAAGAGGTAACGTCGATTCACACCCAGTTACAATATCTGTAACTTTAACTTCATAAGTACCTGTTTGAGTAACACTTACGGCAGCCATATCGGGCACAGAACTTATTTTTCCACCAACCTTTTCTTTCCATAGAAATCTTAAGGGGAAATTGTAAGCACTAACGGAAGGCGTTGCATCCAGGCGAATTGCGTCCTTTTTGCAACTTAGGGTAAGCCCATCCGCTAAATTCAAATTTACTTTTGGTTTATTAAATCCATCTCCCACCTGAACAATATCTACTGCCTGACAAAAGTTTCCTGAATCTTCTACCAGTAACCAGAAAAGTCCGGTTTTATCTACCGAGGCGTTTGCAGTTAATGCACCTGACTGTATAGTACTATTTTCGGAGTACCATTTATAGGAAATTACCCCCGACGTAGAATTGGGCTTAGCTACCCCTTGAAGTTTTATGGCAGGATGCAGACAAGTGAGCAGTGTATCTTTCCCTGCATTGACAGAAGGTTGAGTTAAATCTGCTTTTATAAAAATAGTATCTGTTCTGGTACAACCATTATTCTTTTCTGTGATCTGCACCCTGTAAATATCTTCTCTAAATAAACGAGGTGAAATATTTGTCCTCTCTATCATCGATCTGCCACTATTAGCCATCCAGCTAAACGTATAATTCAGTGTATCCCCAAACAGATTTGGCTTAAGTTGAATAATTGGCTTATTACATCTTAAGGTATCCCTGGAAGGATAGTCAACGGCGGGACTATTAAAATCTTCTTTGATAAGAACACTTATACCATTTACACACCCCGTCAAGGTATTTTGCACTTCAAAACGATAAAGTCCCCCTGCAGAAAATACCTTTCTAAGATCGCTGCTACAATTGGTTCTATTTCCTAAGGTATCCAGCTCGCACCACTTTCCCGAAAATCCTGTGGAAGAGGGTAATTTTCCCAAGTAAGTCAATTCTCTTTTTTTACAAAGCAAAGTTGAATCATTAAAAGATGGTACAATAGGTAAATTATTATCTTTTAAAACCACCATACTATCTACCGACGAACAACCATTTACGCCATCCGTGACAGTAAGATAATAAGACCCAGACTCAGTTATGAATGGATTGAGGGTGCTCTTACCACCAAGAACACGACCTCCATTTTTACCTTCCCAAACATAAGTGAATCTATCTCTATCGTTCGCAGAGGCAGAACCATCCAGATTAAACTGTGTTTGTGCACAGGTCAATAATTTATCTGCACCTGCATTGGCTCTTGGTTTATTCCGGTCCACCCGCACCAAAACTTCTGCAAAGTTAATACACGAATTACGTTTATTTGTAATATATACCTGATATAATCCTGCAGAAGTTGCCTGCAGTTCGTAGTCGTCTAGTACCACTATATTTTCCCCGATAGGCGGCAACCATTTATATTGAAAATTTGTGTCAGGTCTTAAAACAGGGGCTAATAAAGAGACCGTATCAATCAAGCAATTCAATGTATAACTTTCAGGATCTTTGATAGGTGGTGGTACTAAATCTCCTATCACCATCACTTCCAGAAGCGTCTCTAATCCATTGACTGCCAATCCTCTTAGCGTATAGGTTCCTGGTCTGTCCACCCGTTGATTTCTAAAATCATTACCAGGTAAAATACCAGGTCCTGTCCACCGAATATCACAATTCAGGCAGGGTCTGCACAATTCAACTTTCAGGGTTGTTTCTCTGCGGGAACATGTTAAAGTATCAGGCGTTCCAATCAATTTTAAACAGGGCGGACAGGGTTGATCGTCAATTTGAACAGAATCAATAACTATACAATTTTGGGAAGGATCGGTAATTTCCAGGAAATATTTCCCTGGCTTACTTATCCAGACTTGCAAACTATCTGAATTTTTATAAATACCCGTTCCACTCCATTTATAGATAAACCTTGGATTTACAGGGATTACCTGGGGTGCGTACGCAAAAGAATCCTGATTACATGGATAGGTAGTTTTAAAAAACCTGACAACGGGCAAGGCTTCATCTTGAAAAACATTTACCTGCCCCGTGGCGAAACATCCATTTTGTTTATTAGTAATTTCTAAAGAATATAACTCTGGCTTTATAGTATTAAAGGAGGGTAAAGTGGTCACAGTATCTCCATTAGCATTCAACCATACGTATCTAAAGATGCTACCCGAGGAAGAGCCGGAACCATCAACTTTTATTACCTTTTGATTACAGGTTATGGTATCAGGTTTTAATATAACTACGGTAGGTTTAAGCTTATCTTCAATTATTTCAACCAGCAAGGTATCTGAAGAATTAAAAACCGTATTTGTAGCGATTAAACGATACAGACCAGGGCAATTTACACTAATATCAGTTGTCCCTTGCCCGCTAAGTAAACAATTATTTCCTGGAAATGAGTTCCAATTATAGGTGGTAACTGCATTTGGATTTCTTATTCCTGCCTTATAATTTACTATATCCCTAACGCAATTTATTGAATCTACTTTGTTTGCAAAAAGTTTAGGTTTACAATTTTCCGTAATAAAAATGCCCGTTTCTCTGCTACATCTATTGATAGTGTCCAGCAAAGTAAATCTATAAAAACCGGCATTTTGAATGGTCGGTTGCAACAAAGTCGATTCAGCTCCTACCACTCCACCCTGCTCACCTTTCCAACTGAACCTTATTCTGTTCAGACTACTCACTGAAAGTTTCAATGTAGCATTACCCGTTACACAATGTAAGGTATCAGAAGGAGGTAAACTGATGGTTGGAAGCAGTGTATCCATTGCCACCGTTACGGTAACACTATCTTTACAACCATTTCTGGTGTTTTCCACATTATACCTGTATGTACCTGGGGAATTGATTGTTTGCGTTTTTCTTTGTGGTTGAGATAGCAAACAAAAATCACCGCAATCCACGACAGTCCATCTGGCAATAAATCCGCTACCCCCGTCTGAAAGGGCACTTCCTATGGTCACAGTATTAATTGCACAAGTCAGGAATTTATCCCCACCACCTAACGCCACTGGTCTTAGGGTATCTGCCTGAATGGTAATATCTGTGCTATCCCGACATCCATTTATAACATTTGAAACCTTAAATTTATAATAGCCCGGAGATAAAGCGTAGGCAAATTTTTCATTTTTCTTTACCCCCAGTTTACCATTTGAGGTGGACCATACATAGCTGAATTCGATTCCCTCAGACGTTAAGCTACCACCCATAATAACCGAATCTACCTTACAAGTGAAGGGCAGAAGAGTCCCTTTCGTTATTTGAGGAATAGCCTTATTTTCAATTACCTGTATTAAGGTATCATTGCATATCCTGACCCCATCATATATAATATTCAACTGATAAAAACCAGCCTCTGAAATAGTTAATAATGGATTAGTACCCACCACTATCGGGGTACCAATGGAGGCATCTAATTTTCTCCATTCAAAGGTAGTCTTGTAAATATCTGACCTTGTTCCTCGGACATCTATGGAAACAGAATTTCTGACACAGGTTAAGTCCTCTGGCAATATAATTTTAAGATCTCTGCCATAGTATTTAAGTTTCACATTTACCAAACTATCACAACCAGATATTGCCTTTAGTTTAACTAAAAAAGTACCTTCCTTTCTAAAAGTAGAATCACCCACCTGAAATGTCCCTTTTGGACAAATGAAGTCTATAAATTTAATATTAAGTTCCGTTACGCTATCACAGGCTCCTATTTTAGGAATCACCTGCTTATAAACGCCTTCTTGTTTAAAAAACTTTCCGTCAAAAAGAATACTATCTCCTTTAGGAAGGATCCAGGTTAACTTTTTAACACAGTTAGCAGGCGTAAGATTAAACGCGTACTCACCAGTAGAAAGAGCCCCACAGGTATCCTTTTTTGTCAATGGATTTTGTAAAATGGCCAGTACCTGTGAAGATGTTTTTTTACCAATGAAAGATTTGAAAATGGAAATGGAATCCTTTATAAAAGAAAATCCCTTTGCTTTATAACTTCCCGAGGGAAGGTTTCTAAGATCTCTGTTGGCTGAAACATCATAAACGGTATCATTTCTAAAAATCATGTAACCGTAACCATATAAAGTGGTGTCGGGTATATCTGTTGCACTGGCATAAATAGGACCAGGCAAAGTAACAAGTTCAGTATTGCCGGCACAAGCATTGATGATGGTATCCTTAATTTCCCCCGCATTGGCTTTACAGCAATTATCTCCATCGATAATAGCAAAATGAATTTTAACGTCCCGAATACTATTTAAATCCCCACTGATTTCATTTTCAGCACCTTTGGTATTAACGAGTAGTTTCCAAATACCATTGACCTTTCCTGTAAAACCCTGCAAGTCATTTTTAAATGGAAAATATAACCCTTTGGGTTGAATACCAGGATAATCGTTTTGCCATCGAAAAGTATCGGTTGATGTGGTGGTTGGAATAAAAGTTAGTCTGTAAATACCCCCTAAAATATCATTATCAACATAATCATTGATTGACCCTACTAAAAAAACAGTATCACCTTTAGGCGAAATGAGCGAAATAGATAGTTTTGATAATTCTGGTGAGATAAAGCGCAAAGTTATACTATCAATTTTTTGACTGCCCGATAAATCACCTGCTATATAATCGAATACATTGATATCATACGTAAATATGGAGTCAAAATAAATAGGTTTAGGCCCTTGAAAACCGCAGTTTTGAGCCTTTACATTTAAAAAAAACGAAATGGTGAACAATAAAACTAAATAATGTCTCATTGCATTAATATTGTGACATGGGATAATAACGACAGACCATAAAATTTATTCCTTTCTGTTTTTTCAATTGAAGGTGTAAATTACAGTCTATTTTGGAATTAGACTTAATCAACGACTAAAAGAAAAGTAAACCAAACAATATGAAGGCTATAAAATGT
>Ga0315901_10005445_pt1 | contig 15483 bp, 9 predicted proteins | sample LakEriMetagenome_10_FD_203761 | JGI IMG/M metagenome (GOLD analysis project Ga0315901, IMG submission 203761) | Freshwater fungal communities from buoy surface, Lake Erie, Ohio, United States - Buoy 2 MA116 | ecosystem: Environmental > Aquatic > Freshwater > Lake | place: USA: Lake Erie, Ohio...
CACCTCAAGAAATAATTGGTGAATCTTTTGACGGGTATGTAAGTAAACAAATTGAACTTAGACAAACTAAATTAGGGCAAATTCAAAAAGATAATAAAATATTAACTTATGAATCTGGAAAAAGTCCTTGGATAAGACTTTGTTCTAGTGTTGATTTAGATTCAACCAAAGCCAGTGAATTTGCCTCCAAATATGCTAGCGGACAAAACCTTACAGGTAATCAATTAGCTAAATATTATATGTTATTTGGAGGAGTTAGCATGGGAGATTTTGGGACTGAAAATTGGAGCCCAAAGCAATTAAAAGGAGGAGTTGCTAATACCTACAATGTAAGTTATATACAACAAAATGCCTATGGTTTTGACTCAACCAATCAGTATGGCTTATCTCCTATGCCTGGGGTAACTTCTATAGATGTTGTTTCTCAAAACCAAGGCTCTTTAAGAGAAGCTACTATTAAAATTACTTGTTATAATATTTCTCAATTTGAGACAATTGAACTTTTATTTTTAAGATTAAAATATACTATTCTTTTAGAGTGGGGTCATTCTATGTATTTTGAAAACGGAACTCAAGATTTAAGAACTACTCCCTCTGTTAGTGATGTTTATGATAAATTTTTAAATGTATCTAAATTAGATCCACCTCAAGGACAAACGTATTTAAGAAGAGTTTTGGATTATATAGAAGTCCAAAGAGAAAGTAGTAGTGGTAACTATGATGGTTTCTTAGGGTGGGTAACTAATTATGAATGGGAAATGCAACCTAATGGCATTTATAATATAACTATTAAAGCTATTTCTCATGGTGATATTATTGAATCTTTAACTGTAACTACTCCTCGTTCTGATGAAAGTGGGGGTGATGAAGTTAAAGAACAAAACAAAGCTAATAATAGCACTTTAGGCAGAATTTTAAATGCCTTAAAAAAGGCCTTAGATGGAGATGATTTATTTACAGCTGAACAACCTGGATTCCCTGTAGCTACCTCAGACTTAACCTCAACAAATGGTGTTATCATTTCATATTTTCAAGATAAAGAAACAACATCTTCCTCAAATATAGCTAATTTAATTAAACTTAAAAATAAACCATATATAAATCCTTTTTATAATATGGCTGGGGAAGAAGTGGTGAGGATAGCACCCACAATGGGTGAGGGTAAAAATTTTTATTACATAACATTAGGGGCTCTTCTTAGACTAATTGAGAGTTTTTGTCTAACATACGACAAATCAGGAATTCCTACTTTTAACATATATTGGTCATATGAGGGCAATTATACTACTAATGCTGATCCTTATATAATGTCAAGTGATATTAATACTTGTTGGGCTTTTGGAGAAAGTGCTTTTGCTAATCCTGGTGAAGATTATAACAGCGCAAAAGCCTCAACTAAAAAAATAAGCTATATAGGAGACCAATTTTATAATAGTAGTGCTTCACGCTTATATTATATGTATGCTTTTCTTAACATAGATTTTCTTCTAACTACTTTAATTGATAATATTGATTCTGAAGGGAATCTTTCGATTTATGATTTTCTCTCAGCTATTTTAACAGCTATGAATGGGACTTTGGCTAACTATATTAACCTTGAACCTTACTATGATTCCACTACTCATAATTTATACATCATTGACAGATCTACCCCAGTTAAACCAAACAATCTTCCAACACTTATAAATGTAGGTTTAGTAAAACCAAATCAAGGTACCTTTGTAAAGAGCTTTTCAGTCAAATCTGAAATAACCCCAAATTTAGCTTCTCAAATAGCTATAGGTGCTCAAGCAAATAATGAAGATGTAGGTGTAGAATCTATAGCTTTTTCTAGGTGGAATGCTGGTTTGACAGATAGAATTGTACCTAATAAAATAGTCCCCAAAAATAGCACAGAAAACAGTGATAATTTTTTAGGTCTTAAAAAGGACACTATTTCTTATTTAACAGCTTTAGGAAGTGGAGTATGGATGAAAAATTATGTAGAGGAATTAAGCCCCTCAGTGAATGACTATCAAAAACAAATTAAGGCCAGTAGAATATTAGCAAACCCAAAAGCAGCCTCACCATCTTTTATACCTATATCTCTAAACTTAACTTTAGACGGAATATCAGGAATAAAGATTTTTCAAAAATATACTATAACAGAAGATTACCTCCCAAAAAGTTATAGAGATAATATAGAATTTATTATTAAAGGTATATCTAATACAGTCGATCCTTCAGGATGGACTACTAAAATTGAAGGTCTTAGCATTCCAAAAGGAAATGAAGCACTAAGTGGGGGAGTTAGAACTAGTGAAGCTGGTGCTTTTGATAGTAATAGAGATAGAAGTGTTTCTACAAATGATGGGGGAAGTGTTGCTACTCCAAATAGTGCTGGGTTAACTCAACCAACAACAGGGGGAAAGATAGTACATGATTACACGGGTCAAGCTGGTCAAAATGTTCAATTGATTTTAGACGCTTTAAATGCTGTGGGTCTTACTAATCCTATATCTCAAGTAGGAGTTTTATGTACTGTATCTAAAGAATGTGGATTTTTACTTAAAGGAGAAATTGGTTATAATAACACTTCTAATGAGAGAATCAGAAAGATTTTTAAAACTAAACTTGGAAAACAAAGTGATGCTTTTATAAATGATCTAAAAAAAGACAAAGTCAGATTTTTCAGTTATGTATATTCTGATAATTATGGTGGTTTAGGTAATGGAAGTGCTGCTTCTAAAGACGGGTGGACATATCGAGGAAGAGGATTTAATGGTCTAACAGGAAGAGCTATTTACAAAAAGTATGGTGATCTTGTAGGTGTAGATATACTTAACAATCCTGATTTAGTAAATAAAGATTTAGCTTTGGCAGCTAAAATACTTGTTCAATTTTTAGTTGTCCAACCCAAAAATAAAGGATCATACACAGTGTTCCAAAATACACAACAAGCTATTTTAAAATTTGCTGATTTGAATAACGGAGGCACCCCAAATACTATGCAACGAGAAAAAGCCTTACAGGCAGAACGTCATTTCAAGATTGTAGGATAAAAATATTTATAACTATGCCTTATACCCCTAAAAGTAGGATCCAAACTAATCTTTATACAGAAGGCCGTGAATATACTTTACAAATAGAAGGCCCAGAAGACCCTGGTTATGTTGGGTATTATCATAAATTATATAATGGTAAAATCTACACTGGGAAAAGCCCAGATGACAAACCTAATTCTCCTCTTTATCCTATTCCTTTTAATGATGGGAAATCAACTTATGGTTTTTTTGATCTCCCAAATAATAATCTTATTTTAGATGGAGATTCTAATGTTGCTGGTTATTTAACTCTTAAAAATTTATTACCTGATTCTAAACGTTCTTCTCCCCCACTTTATTTAACCCAACCAACAGAACAAGATTATAAAATAGGAGAATTCAGAAGGTACTTTTGTAAAAAACGTAATGAATTCACTTACTTAGAAATTTCTAAGTCTGATTATGACAAATTAACTAAAAAAGACTCCACTATAGATTTTATAACTTGGTTTCCTTTTAATATTCCTTGGTCATTAACAGGTGATAAAGATAAAGTGAGCCAAACTAATAAAAATATAGTTTCACTACAAATAAATAAAGATAAATTACACGGTTTTAATAAGTATTTAAAAGAAGATTATCTAAAATATTATAAAGCTTAAATATTTATTACTAAACCCCCTATAACAACATGGCTGAAAGGTTTAGAATAGACTTAGGCTTTCCCGCTTTATATGCATCTCTATCAATGGATACTAAAGGTATCACTGATGGAGTTGTAGTTTATGATAAGGAAAGACAACAATTATTCTACACAGGAAGTTATGGGGCAGGAGGAGGGGGCATTGATCCAAGTTTATACTTAAAAACAGCCTCAGCCAATCTTAACATAATTACCTTTACTAAAGGAGATGACTCTCAATTTACCATAACAATTGATACAGGTAGTGGTGGTGGAGGTGGAGGAGGTATAACTAACATAACAACAGGGGATGGTCTTTCAGGAAGTCTGTCAGGTACTACTTTTACTGTAGAAGTAGATTATTATGGAGCTGATAATGTTATATTAGACGCCCCCAATTTCTCCCCAGGCAATGAAAGTAGAGCTGATGATAAATTACTTATCTATAACCAATTTGATGGTGAAGTCCAAGATATTACTATCCAACAATTTATAGATGGTTATAGTATAGGGGGTGGAAGTAATTATTGGATTTTAGATAATAATAATATAGTTAATAGTGGAAGTTTAGATGTTATTATATCATCATCTTTAACTTTAGTTCAAACTAGTAGTAATGATGATATTCTTACTATTAAAAGAGGAAGTGAAACTTCATTAAAAGTTAATAATCAAGGTGTGTTAACTTTATCACCTAATAGTTTTTTTCCAACAGCAGTAACAGGTGGTATAATTTATAAAGATAATGAATTTTATTTCGGCTTCCAATAATATTTATAATAAAATACTAAGTTTTATGGCAACTTTTCAAGATATCAAAGCAACAGCAATTAAAGATTCTTCAATTGAATCTCCTATTAAAAAAAATGAGCTTCCTCAATTAAATTTAGAGGAAAATAAATATTTACTAGCACTAGTTGCTCGTTCTGACTTTAAGGGTCAGGAAGTACAGATAGTTTATAACATAGTTTTTAAGTTACAAGAAATAATAAAAAACTCAAATACCTAAATAAATGGCTGAATGGAAAAAGGTAATAGTATCAGGCTCTAATGCTGAACTAAATAACATATTTGCTAAAGGATCTATTACTGGGAGTAATGTTAGCTCCAGTGGTAATCTATTCGCCAGTTTAAGTGCTGTACCTCAAAATTGGGTTGTTACTTATAAATCAGAAAGTGGTCAATTTCATTACACTGCTTCTACAGCTGTAGGTAATACTACTATAGGAGATCCTTCTGATGGGACTTATAATGGTGGGGTTTTTCCTTTTGTTCCAACTACAACTATAGCAGATGCTGTTGATGATTTAAACACCCTATTATCATCTCTAGTCCCATCCCAAGCCCCAAGTTTAAATAATATAAGTTCTTCAAATGTTGTTGATGGTACCTCAGCATCAACTGATGGGGACGTAACATCTGCTCAACTAAGTTTTGGAGCAACTAACTCAAGTTTTGTTGGTGATTATACTATAGTATCAGGATTAAATGGGCTAACTCCAGCGGGGACAAATACTTCTGTGAATACTGATACCGCTTTTTCCCAAACCACTACCCCAGATTATAGATTAGGTGTATTTGATGGAACAATTAATATTGTTGGTAGATTAAATGGAACTACCCCTCAAAATCCTACTGACACTGGTACTAATTATAAAGCTTATGCTTTTAATAATGGCCATTTAGGAGAATTAAGAATTTATGTTAATGATAATACAACTCCTAAACATACTTTAGACCTAACTTCAACTATGGCTGCTATAGCTAGTAGTGTGAATGGTAATGGAACAGGATTTACTAATATAACAGCCACTAGAAGCGCGGCTTTCCCTAATGGAGATCCTTTTACTAATTTTATCCACAGAACTGGGAGTTTTGTGGTTGATGATCTTGACCAACGAAATGGATGGAATTGGTGTAGAGTAGTTCATACTGGGTCTAGTTTTGATGTAACAACTAACTATATCGAATGGGTTAATGATAAATCAGGTTCAATAGCAGCTACCTTCCCATCAACTACTCTTAAACAAAGAACCCCAACAGGTACAAGATATTTAAGCCAAATTCCCTATTATACAGGTGTAACTGTAGAATTTACAGCTTCAATTAGTAATGCTTATACTATGACTTATGTAGCTAATAATGCTATAGGTTTTGATGATGAAAATACTAATTTAAATGATTTTGCCTCTCAAAATATACCTGCTTTAGGTAATAATAATCCTAGAACTACAACTTTAACAGTTAGTAGTTCTGGGGCTTATAGTAACACTACAAATGCTTCTTATTTCTTTACTTCATCTGAAAATGGAGGGACTGGAGCGAGTGGGGTAGGAGAAGGAGCTGGGACTGACTTTGGAAATGGTATTGGGGTTAGAGCTAATTTTGCTAAACCTTTCTTAACTACAGCCAACTCAAGTTATTCTAGGACTGGGAGTATGTTTTTGATAGGGAAAAACAGTACTAATAATACTTTAGGTTCTTCAGCTAATTATTCATTTCTTAATGAATATGGAAGATTAATTTCAAATTCTTATGATAATCAAAGTGATGTAACTAATGCGGGAAACGCTTGGGATTCACAAAATAGTAGTATAGATACTAATAAAGGTTTAATTGTATATGGGCAGCCTAGAATTAATGGAGTTTTAACAAGTACTACTTATTATAATTATAACAGAGTAATCTCATCATTTAGTGATAGCTATAGCTATAATGGTGGTAATTTTAGTAATATCTCAGCCCCATCCTCCCCACCTAACTTAAGTACTTTATCTCATACTGAGTTAATGATTTTCCTTAGGTATGATAATGGAGCTAGCGCTACCCCAACTAAAACTGTAACCTTATATGGGGTAAATGCAACAGTAGTACCAGACGGTACTTCTCTTTCAGGGAATAATATTCACTGTTATTTTAAAGTTCCCGGCCAAACTGGGTTTAGAGATATGGCTACAGCAGCTCCTGGTGGGGCTTATACAGCCTTAGCAGATGGAGTAGGATGTTACAATGGGACTGTTCCTTCTCTTACTTTAGGATCAACCAACACTTCCTTATCCCTCCCAGTCCAGTTAGTAAATGAAGTTGTACCAGCTAGTGGATATGCTGTATTAAAAATAGTCACACATAAAGACTGGGAAGGGTATTTTTATAATATTACAATATCATAATAGATTATGGCTAATAATACATTAACTCAACTTAACCAATTACAGATAGCTTTTAAAAAGTTATTAGGAAAGTCTCATACTAACCCTAATAAGGAATTTTTCAATGAAAACTTTCCATCAGCTATACAATCTACTACAGATATTATATTTGGGGAACCCATTTCTTCAATAACAATAACTCCAGCTAATTACACTAATACAAATAATATAACTGAAGTTGTTCCTTTCACACTTGAGGCTCTTACAACAGATTCCACTTATGATGCTGACCCTGGGAATGCTACTTTGAGTAGTTATGGAACTACTATTGGAGCCCAAACAGCTGATACAGCTGCTGAGAATACTTCAACAGTTCATGCTTATAAGTTAGTATTACCTTCTAATTATCAAACTAATAGTACTAACCCTAAAAAAGGAACTGGTCCTTTTGTTAATAGCAAAGTTGTAGCGGACACAACTGGATCTTTGCAGATTATACCTGAATCATTTGGGCTAGGTTATAGACCAATAGTTAGAGACTCCAGTGGTAATCTTATATCTAGTTTAGGTAATGAAAACTGGGTTATTGATCCCTATATTGGGATTTTATGGATCCAAGACCAAGGTGGATCTTTTGCGGTTCCAGCATCTGTTACAGCTTCACTCTATATTGGTAAATACGCTGATGAAGTAATTGCTAGTGGTAGTGGAGAACCTGCCTTCCCATTCTCAGGTAGTGCTGTTATAACAGGATCTCTTACCATTAGTGGTAGTAGCGGACCGGAGTTAATAGTTACAGGAACTGTTGAAGTTACAGGAGGTATAACAGGTTCACTATTTGGTACTTCAAGTTGGGCTATAAATTCTTTAACCGCCTCCTATGTTAATCCTTTAACCCAATCAGTCTTTATAAGTGGAGGTATTGACATATATAACAGTGGTAATTGGGATATCTATACAGGAACTCATATTATTGGAAATGGGATTGCCCCAGCATTAGGAAGTATTACAGGTTCTGGTCTTATAATTAGTGCTTCAGATTTACCACTAGGTACATATAATCTTTTAAAAGTTGGAAATACTGAAATAGTTGGTTATGAATTTGGTGGAACTAGTACTTTATTAATACATAATGTTGATTCTTTCCAAGTAACCTCAGGAAGTGATGGTGGAACCATAAAGAATTTGTTTGTCCATGATGGGGATAATTTTGAAATTTATTCAAAAGAATCTAAAATAGCCTCTTTTGGTTCATCTAGTACCTCTATAACTTCTACTGATAATTTTTCGGTTGGTTCTACTACAACATCAATTAAAGCAGCTGTTACTAATGATTTAACTAATGGTGTAGCAGTATTTACAACAGCAGTTGGGATAAATCCATCACCTATAGGAAGAGTTTCTAGTTCCTTATTTATTTTAGCTACTGGTTCAAACCAAATAATATCCGGAGGATTAACTATAACAGGAAGTTTAAATGTTTCTCAAGGAATAACTGGTTCGTTATTTGGAACTGCGAGCTGGGCTCAAAGTGCTTCTCAAGCTATTAGTTCTAGTTACGCTTTAAGTGCTTCCTATGCTTTGAGTGCTTCCTATGCCCTAAGTTCTAGTTATGCTCTAAGCGCTTCCTATGCCCTAAGTTCTAGTTATGCTCTAAGTGCTTCTTATGCTCTAAGTGCTTCTTATGCTCTAAGTTCTAGCTATGCTCTAAGTGCTTCCTATGCTTTGAGTGCTTCCTATGCTTTGAGTGCTTCCTATGCTTTGAGTGCTTCCTATGCTTTGAGTGCTTCCTATGCTTTGAGTGCTTCCTATGCCCTAAGTTCTAGTTATGCTCTAAGTTCTAGCTATGCTCTAAGTGCTTCTTATGCTCTAAGTTCATCCTATGCCCTAAGTTCTAGTTATGCCCTAAGTTCTAGTTATGCTCTAAGTTCATCCTATGCCCTAAGTTCTAGCTATGCCCTAAGTGCTTCTTATGCTTTAAGTTCTAGTTATGCTCTAAGCAGTTCTTATGCTTTTAATGCTACAAGTGCTTCTTATACTTTAAGTTCAAGTTACGCTACAACTGCCTCTTATGTACTTACATCATCAGTAACAGATGCTGCTTTAGTTACTCCTACTAATAGTGATAGTAACTATAAAGTATTATTTACTGACAATACAACCACTACAGATTATGAAAGACTAAATATTGATAATGGTACTGGTGAATTTACATATAATCCTTCAACCAATGTATTATCAGTAGGAACTATTACAGCTTCAGTTGGTTTAAATGGAACTGCTAGTTGGGCTAATAATGCTACAAGTGCTTCTCATGCCCTCACAGCTTCCTCTGTTAATACTTTAAACCAAGCTGTTACTATAAATGGTAATTTAACAGCTGGTACTTCATCATTAGCTAATTTAACTGTTACTAATAATGCTATTATAAATGGTGATTTATTTGTTTACGGTTCAGCCTCAGTTATTAACGTTAATAATTTATCTATTGAAGATAAATTTATATTATTAAATAGTGGATCTACAGGACCTATAGCAAATGAAGGAGGTATAATAGTCCAAACCTCAGCTAGTGATGGTACAGCTTATGGTACAGCCTTATTTTACGACCAAGAAGCTAATAGATGGTTAGTAGCTAAGAGTAGTTCAGTAGCTTTTAATGCTACTTCTATAGCAGTAGGAGCTACAACAGATTATATAGTTACAGTTAGTGCCTCAGCAGGTGCTCCTACAGGTGCTCCTGTTAACTTTGGAGATGGAGGAGTAGGTAATTATTCCTTAGGACAGATGTATATTCAAACAAACACTAGTGATATTTATATATATGCTTAATAAATTAAATTTATGTTAAAATGTTACAAGTTAGATTAGAACCCCAAGAAATACAATTTGCAATAGCAGCTATCCATAATGTACAAATTTATGGTAGAGATGCTCATACTGTGTCAAACCTTTTAAAAAAATTTGAAGAAAAATTATCTACAGTACAAGAAGTAAAACAATAATATAATAGGTGTTAATTACTATTGTTGGCCCATAAGGGAAGTAGGCGATTTTAATTCGTATCTAACCGCGATAGAGAACCAGACAAAATGCCAAGTTGGAAAAAAATCATTCTTTCCGGCAGTGATGCTGCCCTAAATACTTTAAATGTTACTAACTCTATAACAGCTTCTGTTATAAGTGCTAGTCAATTTACTGGTTCTCTATTTGGTACTTCTAGTTGGGCTAATAATACTATAAGTGCTTCTCATGCCTTAACAGCTTCTTATGTTAATACACTTAGACAAAATGTTCTTATAACAGGTAGTTTAGGTGTTAGTGGTAGTATCACTATAGGCCAATCAGGTAGTAGTAATGGAACTTTAGTTATATATAAAAATACATCTGGAGAAGCTATTATATCTTTTCCAAATTCGTTTCCTCCCCAAAATGATATAGGATGGATTAAACATATTGAAAGTACAGCTGATGTTGGCCGAATGGAGTTTAGGGTGGGGGATAATTCCTTAACAGATCCTGATGAATTTTGGTTTGGCTCTAGCCTAGACCCAGATATAATCACACTTAGAACTAATGGTGATATTATTCAAAGAACAGGTTCTTTATATATCCAATCTGGTTCCTTATTTTTAACTGGTAGTGCTTTTATAACTGGCCCTGTTTCATCTTCTTTTTCAGGTGTAGGATTTTATGGTACAGCCTCTTGGGCTAATAATACTAATACCGCTTCTTTAGCTACCAGAAACCTTTTAACAGCCTCTGTTAGTTTAAATACAATTACCTTTACTAAAGGTGATGGTTCAACTTTTCCTATTACTGTTGATACAGGCAGTGGAGGTACTTCTTTTACAGGTTTGGAATATCAAGTAGCTTATTTTGCTTCTACAAATGGTACTCCTGAAGGGGCTGATTATATAACAGCTTATCCCCCTCATGTTGAGGGTGTGGCTTTAAGAGTAGGTAGAAATGCTCCTACAGTAACTAGTCCTAGTGGTAGTCATATATTAAAAGATAATAGAGAGTTATTTACTAATGCTAAAGGTGTTGAAAGTAATGAACCTTTTGTTATTTTAGGATTTGGGGGTAAAAACAATGTTGATTTAACAGCAACTGACACTTATGAACATCCTGGGGTTGATGGTTATTCTGATTTTACCTCAAGTAAGGTTTATAATGGTAGTTTAAAATTAGCTAAAAGTTTATATGGCTTAACAGAAGCCAATACAGGAAAAACTCAATTATATACTGATGGTGGTATTATAGTTAAACCAACATCACCTGGTTTTCTTGTTGGTCAGGGTGGTTTCTATATTTTTGATAGTGCCTCAATGCAATTTAACACTAGTGGAAGCCTAATCTCACCTGTAGCTAGTGCTAGTGTTAGACTTACTTTAGCTACAGATAGTTCAAGTTTATCTATAGCTGTTGGTAAAAACAGTTTAACTGATATTTTATATATTTCTAGATCAGGGAATGATGCTAGAATAGCCATCGGTGGGGATTATAGGACCCCTAAAAATACCCTTGATATTTCAGGTAGTTTAAGAGTATTTACCAGTATAACAGCCTCTACTATTAGTGCTAGCGGAGGTATAACAGGAAGTGATTTAAATATTAAAGGTTTCCCAAGTGTCTCTGCCTCACTTGCCTCATTAGCTTCAGGTGTGGGTACTTTACAACAAGTAACAGACGCAGGTAATACTACATCAAATGCTATTTCATCTTCATTCCTAGGTGTAGGATTTTTTGGTACTGCCTCTTGGGCTATAAATGTTGTTAATGGGGGTGGGGGTGGAGGAGGTGGATCAGATTCTGCCTTCTTAAATCAATCTACAGCCGCTACTACATGGTCTTTTACCCATAATCTTGGTACTCAATATCCTGTCATAACAGTATATGACACTAGCGGGCAAGTCATTATTCCCCAAGAAATTGATGGAGAAGATACTAATAATTTAAAAATATACTTCCCTACTTCTCAATCAGGCTATGCGACAGCAGTAGGTGGAACTTCAGCTTTAACTTATTATAGCCAATCTTTAACCACAGCCTCTGTTAATTTAAATACAATTACTTTTACTAAGGGTGATAGTTCAACCTTCCCAATAGTTGTTAATACTTTTCCCTATACAGGGTCAGCCATAATATCAGGTAGTTTAACAGTCACAGGTTCTACAGCTATAACAGGGGGATTTGAAGCTTTAGGTATTAAAGGATCTAAAATTCAATTAGGTACTTACAATGTTGGGTATGATGTAATTGGAGTTGATACTTTTTACATCACAGGAGCAGGGTTAATAATATCAGGTAATATGCCTGATCAAAATCACCATAATCTCCTAAAAATAGGAAATGTTGAAATGGTTGATGTTAATACAGCTTTAACAACTAATGAATTTTTAATTCATAATGTCAACACTCTCCGCATTACTTCAGGAGCTGATGGAGGAAATATTACAACAAATAATCAATTATTAAAAATTGGAGGAGGTAGTTTTTATGTTTATAGAGCTGGAAGTGGGGATAGTAGTGGGATAATTCAAAGTACAGCTAATTATACTACTATAACTGATACTTTTATAACTTTATATGGGCTTAGTGGTTCTTATTTCAACATTCCTAGTACTAATGAAATAACAACCTTAAATGGAACTGATTATTTAATGGGGTTTGTAGCTGATCCTGCACCCACCCCTGGGTTGTCTTATAAAGTTAAAGCGAGTAAGTTTATTTGGGCTACAGGTTCTAACCAGATTATTTCAGGAGGATTAACTATAACAGGTTCAACATTTATATCAGGTGGTTTATCTACTCAATATATTGATTTTGATATCAATGCTGCACCTGCTTTTTCTACAGGTAGAGTTAGTTGGGTAGATGATACTAAAACATTAGCTATAGATACAGACTTAAATAATTTTCAAATTGAAGTAGGCCATCAAAATGTTATTAGAGTAAGAAACGAAACCGGTACCACTATATCAAGAGGTAGAGTAGTTTATTTAAGCGGTTCTTCAGGTAACAGACCTCTTATTTATACATCCAGTTATGAAATAGACCCAACATCAGCAGGTACTGTAGGTTTAGTAGCAGCTGATATTAGCACCTCTAACAATGGTTATGTTATATCAAATGGTTTAATTAGAGATATAAACACAACTGCTTATACAGCGGGTGCGGTTTTATATCTATCCTCAAGCGGTCAATTAACAACAACTCCTTCTATAGCTCCCTTACATAGTGTTAGACTAGGTAAAGTTATAACATCTGCAGTATCCGGTATAATCCATGTAGATGTTGATAACGGTTACGAAATCGGTGAATTACATGATGTAGTTGACACTTCAACAAGTACAACATATGGGGCTTTATTAACTAAATCTGGTAGTGTTTGGAAAGATGGTTATCAATTAACAGGTTCATATGGGTTAACAGGTTCTTTAAATGCTACCTCATTTACTGGTTCATTATTTGGGACAGCAAGTTGGGCTACTAACACCTTAACAGCTTCATATGTTTTAAATGCTGTTAGTTCAAGTTTTTCTTCAACAGCATCTTTCACACCTAATGCTATAACAACTGCTTCAGTTAATTTAAATACTATTACTTTTACAAAAGGTAGTGGAGCTACCTTTAATATAACAGTTGATACAGGGTCAGGTGGTGGAGGAGGTGGAAGTGTTACTATCAATAATAATGTTGATAATTATATAATTACTGCCACAGGCACAGCTAACACTTTAAATGGTGAAGCTAGTTTACAATACAGCAGTTCAGTTTTAATAAATAAAGGTAAAACATTATTCTCAAGTACAGGTGTTGGTTTAAACAATACAACACATTATTTTAGGGCTTCAGGTAGTGATACTTATGCTGGTTTTGTATTTACAGACCCTGAGGGTGAAGAAGTATTTAAAATTTCAGGTGATATAACCACTAATAGTAATTTAAAAGTTATAATAGGTGATGCAGTTGATGCTGGCAGCGCCACTAAACTTACAATTGATGAAGCTTCAGGTTCTGTAGCTGTAACGGGTAAGTTTAGGGCTGACAGTATTAGAATGACTGATGTAGCGACAGGGGCTAATAATAATGGTGAATTTAGAGTTGGTTCAGTTATGGCTGATAGTTGGTCAACAACAGGCCCTTCATTTACAGCAGGTAGAGTAGTTTATTTATCAGGTAGTGGTCAATGGGCTGAAGCGGTAGCAAGTAGTACAGGCAGCAGTACAGGTGTGTTAGGTGTTACAACAGTTAATGTCAATCAAAATGAAGTATTACTACATGGTGTTATTACAGTTAGCCAAAGCTTAGCAGGCTTTACAAATGGCCGACCAGTATACTTAGCTACATCATCTGCCGGTACAATAACCCAAACAGCCCCTTCATCTTCAGGTCATGTTGCTAGGTATGTTGGTTATGTAATAGATTCAGGCAGCAGACAAGTATATTTTAATCCTGATTTTACTTGGATAGAACTAATATGATAAGAACATATGAAGGTAAATGGTATACTAACTGATAATATTTCAAAAATAGGTGGTATTAGTAAAGCTAATATAACATCTATAAATGGTAATAAATTTGTAAATATAATTACCGATGGGTTAAAGTTATATTTAGATCCTTTTAATCCAAGATCATATCCTGGTACAGGGACTACTTATTATGATTTATCAACAAATCAATATAATTTTACAGTAAATGGACCAACATTTAATAGTGGGTCAATTAAATATTTTTCTTTTGATGGAGTAAATGATTATATGCATGGCCCTTCAGGATCAACATCCTTTGATATAACTTCAGCTGGGTATACTTACTCATGTTGGACTTATTTTCCTACTTCACCTGATTATTTAGATACTAATTTTAGTGTTGCGTTGGTATTGAATGATCTTGAATATCCATTTTGGTGGGACCATAGAACAAATGATAATGGTTCTGTCGCTAGTGGTGCGGGAAATTCCTTTTTAACAGCGGGAAGGAATGGTGGAACCCAAGCAGTCACCACAATAGCTCAAACAATTCCTACAGGTTCATGGGGTTTTTACACATTTAGATTTCAATATAATTCAACAACAACATGCACAATGGCAATATATAGAAATAATACTTTATTAGTTACTGAAAATAACACAGCAAGTAATAGTGGAACTTGGTCTGAATATTCATCTAATCGGAAAAGATATATTGGTGCTGCTGATGTTTATGGGACTATAACAAGATATTCACAAGCAAGATATGGACAAATTATGTATTATAATAGGGCATTGTCAACAACTGAAATGACAAGAAATTATGATAATACAAAAAAATATTATGGATTATGAATTATTATAAGATTTTTCAAAAACAGGAATTATCAACAATTGATTGGAGTTTATTCAGACAAATGGTGATTTGGAAATTAGACCAATCTGAATTTTGTTTGGAATTCAAAAATGAACCTGAAGATAAAACAGATGTTTTAAACCAATATGAAGCGAGACAATATACTCGTCAAGAGGGTTGGGTAGCGTATGAACCAATAAACTAATAAAATACAGAACCACTTTAAAAAAATATTTATCATATATGAAAATATTTAGTCCTACAATATCAGGTTCCTCTCAAGCCTCAGGTA
>Ga0315901_10005448_pt1 | contig 15481 bp, 18 predicted proteins | sample LakEriMetagenome_10_FD_203761 | JGI IMG/M metagenome (GOLD analysis project Ga0315901, IMG submission 203761) | Freshwater fungal communities from buoy surface, Lake Erie, Ohio, United States - Buoy 2 MA116 | ecosystem: Environmental > Aquatic > Freshwater > Lake | place: USA: Lake Erie, Ohio...
ATTGTATTTTTAAAAAATTCATTTTGAAGTTCAATTTTTTTAATGTATCGTTGATAGTTTGCGTCAGCAGTTAATTTTGATAATTGAGTTTCATTTGCTCGATCTACTAAATCAAAAACTATTTGATTGATTTTGATTAATTCATAATATTCGATACTGGAAATTATTTTAGAAAACAACTCTTGACCGATCTGGTCAATAATTTCATTGGATAATACTTCATATGTTTTTTTAAGTTGGTCTAATTTTTGATCGGGAGCATTATCTATCTTTACTTGGTATATTGATAATAAATCAAATACATATGCTTCATCTAAACTTATTCGTAACATAAATAGTATTTTATATTCGTACTAAAATATCATTATGAGCACATCTAGCATATTTTTTATATCCAGCTTTATTATAAAATTCATCAAAATCAGGTGTTTCATATATATTTTCTATAATTAAAACTTTTGGTTGATAATATTCTAAATTTGACCCGTTTAAAATACCAATTTCGTTCCCTTCTGTATCAATATCAAGAATATCAATATATGATACCTCTGGATAGTATTCTTTTAATATTGTTTTTAATGATTTTGCTGGTACTTCGTATTCAACCCAGCGACCTAAATGTGGTTCTATGCCGTTTAGTGAATCTGAAACAGATGCAATTCCGGATCCGGCTAATCCTTGTATAGCATCAGGAAATTCTCTAAATATTACAGATTTAGGAGTATCAGTTTCAGTTACTGCGTAATGTAATATATCTAACCCCGCAGATTTAAACATTTCAACATTTTTAGTCATTGCATCAATTGATATAATTTTTGAATTCATATTTCTAAAATAGTTTGAATTTGAATAAAACACCGGCTGGCCAGCACCAACATCTACAATTACTAATTGATTATTAGTAATGTGATCTAAAAAATATTCATTTAATGCTTCATGTGCGATCGCTGCGGAATCGAATTCGGAATTTGTAGTTTTCATTGGTGTCCTTTTTTTTTGTTTAGCTATTTTAAGTTATTTATGATGTGTAAACCATGACAGTCTTTAAAAGAATTACTTTGAATAAATTCATTTGAAAAATACTTAGGATTAATCCACCAATCTTCAAAGTATAAACCTTCTCCTTGTTCTGCTGGAACATTTACGTTATCACACAAACATATATATCCGTGTTTAGTTAAAAGTGCAGCTGCTTCTCGTTTTTGTTCATTTCCTAAACGATACGCATCATGTTCAAATGTCATTACTTTAAATTCATATTCATCAAATGGAAAATTATTAAGTGCAATCATCGATGCTGGATCGATATCTACATTAATATAATCAATTGTTTTCGGGGCATCGCACGAATCTAAAATTTCTTTAATAGTTGTATTTGGTATATAAACATTAAACATTTTTGCACGTATACAATGTTCTTTTCTATAATTAAAATTTGTTGGATCAGCATCGACACAAATTCCATCCCACCCGTTTTGTTCTAATAACAACGTATTGCTATTAATTCCAGAATGATCCCATCCGGCACCTAAATCTAAAAAATATCCATTTTTACCTATTAGTTTTAATGCAAATTGATCTTGCATCACCTGTGCATAACTAACAAGATCTTCATCTCCGTGTATTGCCTTAACTAAATATTCAAATGTTTTTACTAAATTTTTTCTAGACCATTCCGTTTGAAATTGTTCTAATAAATTAGTTGCAGAATGATAATCTAATATTGATTGAATCGATTGTAAATTAATATCTATATTTTCATTATATACATGGCGGAATTGACCAATATTCGTAACCCCAAATGGTGTATTTGCTGAAATTGCATAGTCTGGGACTCCGCTGATATCTTTACCATGTCGATATGCTAACAACACAATATCGTTTTCATGTATAAAATCTAAAATCTCATCATTAGTTCGAAAATCTGTAGTAATATTAAGTTCAATCCCCGGCTTTCTGGGAATTGACTGTATAGTATTTATAATTCTAGTTTGACCAGATTTATCTCGATCTCCGTAGTGTGCATTTGTAATATGCAAATTAATTACCGCATCTTCAAATTCATTATTTACTTTTTGAACAATATCATCAAATCCTTTATGATCTCCTGCAAATCCAAAAGAACATATATGAAGTTTATCATGTTTTGGTTTTTGTTTAGTAATATCAAAAGTATATAGTGGTCTAGTAAATCCGTTATTGTTAGGATCTTGATCGATATAAAAATCAAATGATGCCGTATGAAAATCTGGCGTGTGCATAATTGTAACCGTTTTTAATCGATACAATTTTTTTAGTTTTGTAACTAATTCAAAATCATACCAACCGAATGGTCCTGTTGCCCCGCCTTCAATCCAATTAAAAAACAATATATCAACATCAGATAAATCCAATTGATCAAATTCAGTTCGGGTTTCAATTTCAAAATATTTAATGTTTAAGTTTGATTCTTTTAATGAATCCCAAATGCGAAGTCCATATTGATAGACTCCGCAGTTTTCTTGTTTACTATTTATGAAATATACATTCATTTTGATATGATTTCAAATTTTGGGCATGGTACGATAAACTTACCTCCATTTGTTAAATATTCATCTTCTCGCTGGATGAATTCAGAAATAAAATGCCATGGTAAAACTAACATGTAATCGGGTTTCATTGCTCGTACTTCTTCTTCTGACAGAATTGGAATATTAGTACCTATAGTTTTCATTCCAAATTTATAAGGAGATCGTTCTGCAATAGCATCAATAAGTGTATGATCTAACCCAAACCATTGCAATAATGTGTTACCTTTTGTAGATGCCCCATATCCGCAAATAATTTTTCCTTTAGCTTTTTCTTCTTTAATAAAATCTACGGTTTGTTTGCGCAAGTTTTCAATATCATTTTGAAATTTATCCCAAAGATCTAAATTAGACAAATCATAATGTCTAGATTCATATTCTAGCAATGATTCTATTCTGAAATTACACACATCCCGCAACGGACTTGTGCCAAAAGAAGAAATATCTGCTATTTCTTTTTGAACATATACTCTGAAGCTTCCACCGTTAACATCATTTAAACTACAATCTACAATTTTCAATCCATGATTTTTAAATAGCGTTTTGAATGATTGAAGTGAATGATAATATGCATGTTCATGACATATATTATCAAATGCTAATTGCTTAATCATTAATGGGGTGTATGATAATTGTAATACCCAAATACCATTATCATCTAAAACTTCATATACATCTTTAATAAATGGATTCGGATCAATTAAATCATAAAACATCGCAATCGTTGTTATAACTTTAGCTTTTGTATCCCCATACCCGGTTTTTTGATATGCATCATAACTAAAATAGTCTTGTACAATTGTTCCAAATTTAGATGCTTCAGCAACAAATGTATCATCAGCTGGGTCGATTCCTAACTTAACAAATTCATTAGGTATCTGTTTTAACAATGTTCCGTCATTGCATGCAATATCCAACCATATGTCCCCTTTGGCATATTTAATTCTGGAAGTGATTTCGCTAACAACATTTCCTAATTCTTTTGTCATAGTTGCATTGATTCCAGAACGATACCAATATTTACCCCACATCGTTTCAGAAGGTGCCATTTCTGTTAATCTAGCTGCTCCTATTTCTTTGTCTAGTATTAAATCTAAACTATATTTTTTTCTGCCATCCGCATCGGTATCATTTTTAATAAAATCCGAAACATAGTGTTCTCCGAGTTTTAAAATCATAATTTTCCTTTTAAAAGTTCAATATCATTACTTACCATTCTGTTTACCATATCACCGAATGATGTTTTAGGTGCCCAATTTAGTTTTTCTTTAGCTTTAGATGCATCACCTAATAAAAACATTGGATCTACAGGACGTAATAAATTTTTATCAAATTTTACATAATTACTCCAGTTGTCAATACCAATACATCCAAATGCAGTATCTAGAAAATCTCTAATAGAATATGTTTCACCAGTAGCCAATACAAAATCTTCTGGAACATCTTGCTGCATCATTAACCACATACCTTCTACATAGTCTGGTGAATACCCCCAATCGCGTCTAGAATCTAAATTACCTAATGTGACATGATCAGCTAAACCTAGGTGTATTTTAGCTACAGCATCTGTTATTTTTCTAGTTACAAATTCATGTCCGCGTCGTTCACTTTCATGATTAAATAAAATGCCACTTACTGCAAACATATTATAACTTTCTCTGTAATTCTTAGTTATCCAATGTGCATATAATTTAGATACGCCATATGGTGAACATGGATAAAATTCAGTAGATTCATTGGCTGTGCCCCCGCGTTTTCCAAACATCTCTGACGATGATGCTTGATAAAATTTAGTATTTTTATGACCATATTCGCGAATTGCTTCCAAAACCCGCAATGCACCTAAACCCGTAATATCAGATGTTTGTTCTGGAGTCGACCAACTTTCTCCAGCAAATGACTGTGCCCCTAAGTTATATACTTCATGCGGCTCGCTATCTTTAATTGCACGAACGATTGAATTTTGATCTGAAAGATCTCCTTTAAGGATATTAATTTTATCGTGTATATTTTTTAAATTTGGTGTATGTGGAATTGATTTTCGTCGTTCGATCCCAAATACTTCATAATTTTTTGATATTAGAAATTCAGCTAAATGAGAGCCATCCATTCCGCCGATACCTGTAATTAATGCTCGTTTTTTCATTGTTTTTTAAAAATTATATTGGTTAAAAAAATTAGTTACCACTGTTTTGATATATGCAATTTGTTCTTCTGATATAACTGGACTACATCCTAGAAAGAATGTATCGGTTGTTACTTTTCTAGCAACGGGAAAATCGTTTATAACAGATTCAGTATCCATTAGTCCCTGATAGGCCGGCTGCAGCATAATGTTACCAGCAAAGTATGGTCTTGTTTGAATTTTATTCGATTCTAGATATTGACAAAAATCTGCTCTACTAAAACCCGCATCATCTTTTACTGTCAGTGCGACTGCAAACCAATCCGGATCACTATTTTCGGTCGCTTTTGGTAGATGAAAATACTGATCATATGGTTTAAATATATCTACGATAAGTGCATGATTTTTTCTACGTATTTGCCCAATTTCTTCTAATTTTTGCATTTGAATAAATGCCATTGCGGCTTGCATTTCAATTGGCTTTAAATTATAACCAATTTCTTCATAAACATATTTGTGATCAAATACTTCATTCGGCAATGCTGGGAGCCAATTGTTGAATCTTTGATTGCACATACCACACTCAAGCTGATTTTGTTTACCTACACAGTAACATCCTCGCCCCCAATCTCTAAAACTTCTTAGAATTCGTTCTGTTTCCATATCATTGCATGCAACAAATCCACCTTCTCCCATTGTGATGTGATGTGCCGGATAAAATGAACAACTTGCCATTTTGCCATATGATCCCAATTCACGCCCTTTATATGTGGATCCTAATGCATCGCAACAATCTTCTAAGAAAATTAAATTGTATTTATCTACCAATTCCATTAAACGATCCATATTAGGTGGATTACCTAATACATGTGCAAATGTAATTACTCGAATCTCCGGATCTTGTTTTAATTTTTGTTCTACTTGATCCAAATCTAAATTTAATGACTCTATTTCAATATCAACAAATACTGGTGTAAATCCTAACTGCAATATAGGATTAATTGTAGTAGGAAATCCAGCAATCGGAGTTAATACTTTGGTTCCTTTAGGTAGATTTAGTCCTCGTTTTGATGTTAATGCAGCCATCATTAACAAATTTGCGCTAGAACCGCTATTTGTTAAAATTCCTAACTTTTTTCCTAATCGTTTTGGAAATCTAGATTCGAATCGGATGCCTTCTTGTCCTAAAACTAACCAACCAGCTAACAATGTTTTTACTGCAGCTACATATTCCTTTTCATCGAAATAATCTCCCGCATATTGAACTAAATCTTTTCCAGCAATCCATTCTTTTTTTTCTTGTTTTTCCTGAATAAATTGTTTTACTAATTTTAAAATATCATCCATATCTACCGGACGATTTTCATAATCTGTGTATACTTCTTGTTTACTCATAATGTGTCGTAAAAATTATTTTGCGTTTCTTGCCGGTCTATTGTTTTAGGATGATATAATGACCAATCTTCATCTGCCGGTAACGCAGTATATGATGAAAATCCATCAAGTCGTTCATGCACTCGATTTATCCATTTAATTTCTGCCTTACGGCGCCAGATGCGCCATTGATAATCGGGCCAATTCACCCACCCATCTTCATTTATATTCCAACCCCATTTTGCAATGTGTGCATCTGTTAGTCCCGATACGGTGTTAACTCGCGGAACAAGAAATACATCACACGTTGGATTAGATTCTAATAAATCTGGTAAATTTTCTATGAGATAATCATATGGTAATTCATCGGCATCTATTTGAAAAATATAATCGCCAGTGCATTGTTCTGTTAGATGATTTTTAAATGCAGCAAAATCTCCGCGCAATGGACAAAAAATAACACGCAATCCCCCATTTGTATTATGTTTCATGATATATCCAAAGACCTCCCGTTTAACTTCTGGACAGTCTTTCAAATCATCTAAACTCAAATCCATTTGCACCACAATTTCATCTTGCGGTCTTTTATGTTGTAAAAGAAATGTAATGAGCCGTTGGATTTCAATGAATTCATTGCATACCGTAACCGCGTAACTTATTTTCATATAACTTATAGTATGAAATTATTTGTTATTCTCCAACCTTCTGCAACTTAGGCAATTCTATCTTTTTTAGTGCAGGTAACTTGAGTTCTACCGGTTTCGGTATCTTGTTAATGCCTTCATCTGCGATAGCTAGTACACGTTCGTAAACTGCAGATACCGCAGTCTTGGTAAATGTGCTGTTCACAAAGTAACGTTGACGCTTAGCTAAATCCATCCACTTTTTATAATTTTTCTGAACTTCTTTCAGCATTTTTCCGGCATATCCATAATCTGGAGTAAACCATTTTGCTTCAGCAATCAACCAATCATTCTGTGCGGATGGATGTATAGGTGTTAATCCTCCAGGCAACACACAAACAAAGTCCTTTTTGAGAAAATCAGCTGGTCCGGAGTAATGAGGCGCTATGACAGGTTTTCCGGTTGTAGAAAACTCCAATAACGGTCGACCAAATCCTTCGGACTTTGTGAATGATACCATGGCTTTTACTTTAGGATGATTGTACAATGCGTTCATTTCAGCATCTGTTAATTCACCATGCACCAAGTACACATTTGGTAATTTCGCGGAACCAAACATGTCTCGTATCTGATTGATTCGATTTTCAATTTCCATGCGATCCATGATGCTATATGTAGCGCCGCTCGTTTTTAATATCAATGCCGGAGCAGATTTATCATTTTTGTATGTGTTGAAAAAACAATGTATCAATCCACTTAGATTTTTTCTATCCTCACCAATGACTCCCTGCAGCCAATGTCCTACTGATAAGAATGCAAAGGATTCTGGAATTGAATCCAATTCAGTGATAGAAGCTGTTACCGTTTTATTGTTGTACACCGTTTCATCAAAGTATTCTGGTACAACTTCAATGCGGGTAGTAAGCGGCTTATTTTTTTCTTTAGCTGTCCGTTCGAACACCGTTTTAGTGAATTCACTCGGCACAATTACTAGTTGCATTGCATTTAAATTATCAATCCAACTTTCTGGACAAAGGTCACCTTCCGTACCAGCAGTTACACCGATGTTGTATTTTCCAACAGCCTGCAATTCATTAGGTACCGAAATTTGTATCCAGACGTCTGGTTGTGATGTTAATGGCAATGGCATTATTCTTAACTGCCAGTCGGTTGGTATCGGATATGTCATTGGTGTTGCTCCCCATGGCAAAGATACCAATCTAACATCCCATTCCGAACCTCGTTGTTCTATGATGTTTGTAACTATTTCACGTGCGTGATGACCGTAACCTGATTGTGTTGCTACTGGTCCTGCTATAACCACTTTTCTCATTATGCTACTATTCCTGTTCGTTCGTATTGTGTTGCTGCTGTTTTTGTAACTGTGTACATTGGTCTTGCTTGTCGATTTGTGTTGAATAAATCACGGAACATTGAAATCATTTTGTTACCCATTTGTTCTGCCGTTAATCCGTTTTCTAAGCAAAAATTGCGTCCGTGCATACCATACAATGTTCTTTGTGCTTCATCCATCTGATACCAATACATGATGGCATTTGCTACATCTTCAAACTGAACTCGGTCATCGAAAATATATGGAGTCATCGGAGAACCTTGCAGAGATCGGTTGCTAGGAAATACTGGCTTAGCCCATAATCCATGATTTTTATACTTTCCGGTATGATTGGTTGCAAATTCGCCATCGAACCGAATCCATTCACCGTTTTCATCGGTAAACCCACATTGATCTTGAAGACCTCCGGTAACATTATTAATGATAGGTCGACCAGCTAACATGGCTTCCGTGCTGCTAAGTCCCCATCCCTCGTTGCTACCAATATTCACAACCACATCTGCTACATTGTACATTGCATTTAGATCTGTTGATGATAGTTTTTGCTCAGAAAACAAAATTTTGCAATCTGGTGCCAGAGTCTTTGCTACAGCTCGGAGATCAGTACCATTTTCATCAACTGGTTGTGTATGCATTAACAATGCAGTTTTAGATTTTTGATCTGCTGGTAATTGATCTACAAAATGTTTGAATGCTATGATCAAATCACCTGGTTGCTTACGACGGATGTTTCGGTTGTTCCAAAACACTAAAAAGTCTATGTTATTTTTGGTTTTGATTTGTTCATACATTTGGTTGTATGTGGTATCATTAGCAGACAATGGTTTAAATATGTTATGATTCAAACCATGGGGCACGAATCCGGTGATTACTTCATTCCATTCGATATCTGCCGGCAATGTATCACCCGCATCATAATCTACAACACCGAATCCGTTCTGTTTAAGCACTTCTCTATGGATATTGTCAGACTGTTTGCTAATTCCCATAATCATATCACAACTACCATAAAAAGGGGCATTCCACATAGGATATGGTAAATCATCCCAGATAGAGTAATATGTTATTGGAATTCGGAATGTGGTTTTAATTTCATGCTCTAATGCATACAACCATGTCCAATATCTAGGATCTGTGAAGTGAAGAATTGCATCCGGCTGTTCTTGATTCAAAATGGCAAACAGAATGTTGCGGTCTCCATAACCATTCCATGCAATTAATTTAACTGATGCATCTGACACACCGGTTGCTGCGGCTACATCTGCAGACAAATCAAATGCTTTGCTAGCATCCGGGTGATGTAGTGCAGCTCCTAATTGAATCCAATCAAATTCATGCACTGTGTTGAAAATAATTTCTTTGCTAATAGTTCCGATCCCGGATGGCAAACGGAAATCATCTGCTAACAACAGAATCTTCTTTTTTGCGGGCTTGTTTGGATCAATCTTTTGTAACTTTGGTAAATTCATTATGTTCCTTATAACCTTTAATATAAATATAGTTTAACCCAGAATCACCACCGGTTTTTCTAGTTTTTTTACATTAGTATATGCTGTTTTCAAAACCGGATCTAATGCTGATTCATTGCTCATAATCATCATGTAATCACAATGCTGTGCAATGAGTTTCATGCGGTGATGCAATTGACTGAAATGATACGGTTTGCCATAATATGTTTCTGGCATTGCTGAATATAAATTGTATCCAGAAAATGATGGATTGAATTCTTGATAGTTAAGACCGAATTCCAATGCATACTTTCTAACCATACTGTTTGCGCCCTCAGAACCACCGGCTCCTATAATCAGTAAATCTTCACCAAACCGTTGTTTCAATTCTTGCAATGTCTGCTGAACCTTTCTGCGATTCTGCCAACCTGTATTACCAATTACTGCAACTTTTGTCATGCTGTTTTCTCATGTAAAAATTTAACACTCTTTGGCATATGACCACATACGATTCGAAGCATGGATTCTAACAACATTCGATTTTGTTTGCTATTAGGTCCATCTATATCTGTGCATAACGTGTATTGGCATTGTTCCCAACCTACATACGGTTTACGTTTACTCAATTCATATTGATACACGTAAATATGTTTATGTTTATATGCAATCATATTCTATTATAAATATTTTTATTGACGAATCCGACCTTCTTTGGGACAATTTTCATAATCTGTTTTGAATGGGCAATACTTGCAGTTTTTATCACCGCGGCCGGCGACAGCAGGATAATTACCATCAGCCTTCTTGGTACCATCTTGTTCAAAGCAGGCATCTACAAATTCATCGATTTGCTTTTGCACTTTTCGCTGTGTCACAGTGCCAGCAGCCGGTTTGAATAGTTGTATGCGTTTCTGCGGAAACATGGATTCTTCAATCAATTTTCTTTTCACAATGAAAAACTCAACTGTGATGTTTTCATGCGGTACACCAAATTGACGAGAAAAATAGTTTTTGTATGCAACCAATTGAGCTGCTTTGATGCTATCCGATTTTTGATGTTTGTTCCAGCCACCGCGGCTGGTTTTAATGTCTATTATATGCACACTGTTAGTCGGAACATGCCGCAAAACAACATCAATGAATCCGTACCAAAACACAGAAGGATTACGTTCTGATGCTGGTTCACACAATTCAATTTCGATGCCGACTAACTCCCAATCCTTTGTGGAAAAATACTGTTTGCGTCGTTTCTTAAGCCATTCCAAAATAGCAACACCATCTTCCAAATATTCTGCTAATTGTATTGGATTTGAAAAATGCACGCCGGAACTTTCTTCAACGCATCGTTTGTATTCTTCTCGAAGTTTGTTAGTTAATATGCTACGCAAATCCAATGCCTCTGCACGTTTAACTGATTCGGTATACATCACAGTCAGAAAGTGTTGCATAGTTTCATGAAAGGCAGTACCAAAACAAGTTTCTATGCTGGATTGAAATGGAGCTAATCCATCTATATAAGATAACTTCCATTGACGAGGACATTTCTCCCACATTGACCATTGCGAGTATGATATTTTCCTAGGTACCGATTCGGCATCTCGTATTGAGAGTTTGTAGATAGGATTAATATAGTTTCCAGATTTCATACATTAAATATATGAAATTACTTTGTAAGATCCAAATAATGTTGCCGTTGTTCCTGCAGATAGATATCAATTAGATCCTTTGTCTTATTAAGATCTTGTTCAAAGGTACCTTTATGCCGACATCTTACAATGCGTTTGATGATATCGAATTCGTAACTATTCAACTGCCATTCTTCTGCAAATTTATACAAGCTGTCTTTACCTCTGTAATGCGATTGTGTGTTTACGCTCATTTTTTAACTCCCTTTATCATTGTTTTTATTTCGACATCCGTATAACCATATAGTGACAAAAGACGGGTGCAAGAATCCTGATCCATCAATTCGGCGTAGTCGATTGCTTCCGATCGGCTAACATGATAATGTTCAGAAATCTGGGCAATCAATTTGTCTGAATACTTATCTTCCTTTTTACCTTTAACATACTTTGCAAATCCTTTGGTTGCTGGTAATATTTCATGATAAAGGCGATATGTTTCTCTGGGACGTAACACACCAATTGTATATGTCTGTAACTCATTAACTAATTCTATCAGATCCTGCCGCATTGATAACCATCGATTCACAATGAAAACTGAAAATTTACTTTGATCCGTATCGGACCAACGAGACCATTCTTTTTTCTTGTGAGTGATACCATCGATGAAATCAAAAATTGTTGCACCCTTTTTTTCTTCTGCCATTTTATAGTTTGTATTTTGTTTTCCACTGCTGTTCAAATTCCTCACCAATTCCCATTTCTAATATCACTGCCGTATCCGGGATACCTGGTATCTTTCGTTCTAAAACATCATCAATGCTTTTGTTGCGAATTGTTTTGATTTTAGTCTTAGCATTGCTTCGATTGGATGTTTTAAACACAATCGTAACATCTGATTTATAATATGGACTAGACATTACTTTTTCAGTTTAACTGGTTGAAATTCTTCCGGAATAAATCCACAGTCATCGCATCGAAACACCGGGATCGGAACCATTGTGTCTTTATCTGCGCCTGTTAGTAGTTTCGATACTTTATTGATAGCCATTACCTGTCGAAAATACATTCCGTTGCATTCTTTGCATGTAATCGGCTGCATATCATTTGGTCCGATATTTACATTTAGTTTATTACTCATAATTCTCCTAATATATTAACAAACATTGCCATTATGTTGATTTCTTTGTCTACTACCGATGCATCTTTGTACTGAGATTCTGCAATAATCAAAATGCATGGGGCAACATGACCGTGTGCAAATTCATCCAGATTATCATACAAAAATGTGTATAATGCTGTGAAGTCCCGTACTTTGCTATCAGCAATTATTTGACGAATCTTTGTGAATGCAGCTTTTTTATCTTTTGCCGTTTTCAGCACATCCAGGATCTCGGTCATGTAATTAGCTTGTATAGCACTGGCCTTGTCCAATTGCAATTTACCGTTTACTACAGACGCCTGGGCTGCATTAATAGCTCGCCGGATATCTGGATAAGATGCATTGATGATTGCTGCTACATCTTTTATGTCATATTCAACGCCACATTGTTCTAACACAGTAACCAGACGCTTAGCTACATCCGTTTTGTTTGGTGGCGTAATAGCAAATGTCTGACAACGAGATTGTATAGGATCAATGATCTTTTCTACATAATTGCATGTTAAAATAAAACGGGTTGTTTTGCTGTATGTTTCCATTAGATTGCGAAGTGCTGCCTGGGCATTCGGCGTTAAGTAATCAGCCTCATCTAGTATAACAATTTTCCAACGACGAAATCCAACCGTGGATGCGTATCGTTTAATTTTATCACGAACTGCATCAACTGAGTTTTCATCAGATGCATTTATATACATAACATCGGCATCCACACTACCGGCGATAATTTTTGCCAATGTGGTTTTCCCAGTTCCAGCTGTGCCATAAAATAACAAATGAGGAACATCGCCATTAGCAATAAATACACTAACCTTTTCAATGATGTGTTCATTACCAATATATCCTTCTAATGTATCTGGGCGAAATGCTTCTACCCAAAGTGTATTTTCCTGTGTACCAAACATGTTATTGTCCCGTTGATCCAAAACCTTTATCACCTCGTTTACTGCCAGTCAATGATTCGGTAGCTAACCATTCGATTCGTTCTACTTTTGATAGTACTATCTGAGCTATTCGATCACCAGCTGTAAATTCTACGGATCTAGGACCATGATTAATTAAAATTACACACAACTCACCTCTATAATCAGAATCTATCGTTCCTGGTGTATTTAACACAGTAATTCCATGTTTTACGGCTAATCCGCTACGGGGTCTAACTTGCACTTCATATCCGGCTGGGATTTCCATGTATAGCCCGGTTGGTACTAACTCACGTCCTCCCGGATCTATAGCAAAATCCTTTGTGCACTTAACATCTAATCCAGCTGCCCCAGGTGTTTCATACTGTGGCAACGCATTGTTTGATTTATTTACTACTGATACTATCATGATTAATTCTGTAATTGTACGAGCCAATAAGATGATTCAAAATCAGATCCGGTGAAATCTATGCGAGCCAATCCTTGCGGTGATACATGCAATTTTCCAGCATCGCCACGATTTGCAATTAAAACTTCTTTGAGTTTATCTGCAGAAAAACAAATAGGATCCATGTTAGCAACATTGCTAGGACCAACTTCAAATGAAATGTTATCTGCATTAATAGTAGTATAATTAATTACAAACACGATGACTCCGTTTTTCACTTGAACCGCAAAATTCTTTGCATCTGGAAGTGCATTTTTTGCTTTGATAAACTTTGTTACGAATTCATCGTTAATATCAATTGCAACTTCATAATCCGGTTCAGCATTGATGGTTGGCACTGCTGGGATAACGGTGGTATCTGCCAACATGAATGTCATTTTAGTGGAACCTTCCGAGATCTTCATTGCATAATTTTTTCCAGATGATTCTTGCACACTGATTTCAATGTTTTCACCAACTGCGCCTAACATCTTTGTTAATGCTCCGGTATGATTGATACCTAGTGCACCTTTCATGAATGGAGTAGTCTTCCATTGAATTCTTCCTACAATTGTCTGATCTTGGTCGATCAAATCACATCCAACTCCATTTGTGTTTTCTTTTACGATAACTGCCTCACAGTTTCCAGCAAGATGATATCGATTAATAAATGATTGCAATTTACTTTTTTCCATTATTTACCTTTTAAAATTTAAAGAATTCTGCGAACTTGTTTGCATCGGTTGTGGAAATAGAATCACCACCGAATTTTTTATATGTTTTCTTATACTTTGCATATACATGCATTGCATTGTCTGGGTCAGCAAACATATCATGCAATGATAATATCACATTGAATAGATCCGTTGGTATAGCTGTCTCTAACAATTCTACATGGGAATCTACCATTTTATCAATATCCTTGGCAATATCAACATAAAGATGTGTATTATGCACAACCATACGTGGCATACCTTCCTGTGAATAACGATCTAGTCCATCTGCCGTTTCTCCGCCTAAATATTCATATGTAAAGTCTCGACACGCTGGACAATCTAAACTGCAAGGAACATGTTTTGTCTTATCAATCTCCACAGACTCTTTGCCTTTCTTAATATGTGTCTTTCTGCGATATTCTGCATTCTTAGGAAAATACAATTCTGTAAATGTTTGCGTTTTATAGTTGCCGGAATGCAGATATGTACCATATACTGGATACTGACCTGGCGACGATGAATCCGTTGATAATTGCACTCGCCCGTTAGTCAAATCATTGAGAAGTTTTTGCAAAGTAGATAAAATAAAGAAATCTGATATTTTTGAGATTCCTAGTAAGTGAACATATTGCACATGAGCCTTTTCGAATTCACGTTCTTGCAGCATTAGTGCAATCACGTACATGAAATCTACCAAACGCTTAGGACCACCAATACACCATCCATTGAAATCAAAGTCCTTGAATTTATGATACCAAGTATTATATTCTTCATTGTATGTACCCTGAATAACATTTAAAAATTTAGTTTTTCCTGACTGATGTTTTTCAAACCATTTAAAGTTATCAAAAGAAATATCCATTGAATCTTGAAAACGATTCTCAAAGGTAACGCGAGGTGGAATATCTAGGTTTGCTGCTACATCACTATTAGCTTCTAACCAATGGAAAATCTTTTCACGTATCGTGCTATCCCATTTTAGTGCACCAGTAGCAATCTGGAATCCTCCGGAATCACCAAACACTAACACATCATCATCAAGACCTATTTGCTGACGAAAGTCCATTTTCTTGTAATGGTGACCTGCAGTGATCAAAAAATAAGGATGTCGCCATTCTTCAGGATAGTCCTTTGAGAAGAATC
>Ga0315901_10005450_pt1 | contig 15479 bp, 10 predicted proteins | sample LakEriMetagenome_10_FD_203761 | JGI IMG/M metagenome (GOLD analysis project Ga0315901, IMG submission 203761) | Freshwater fungal communities from buoy surface, Lake Erie, Ohio, United States - Buoy 2 MA116 | ecosystem: Environmental > Aquatic > Freshwater > Lake | place: USA: Lake Erie, Ohio...
TGTAACGTTGCAGTATATAAGCCTGAGTGATCTCAAACGATTTTTCTTTCTGGTCATCTGAATGGATCATCAGATAGTGCCGATTCCAAAATTCTTTCCACCATTTCTCATGGTTCGCCCATCTGCTGCCGATCTGTATTTTTTTTGCCGAAATCATTTTGGCTTCGGCTTCCTTCAACCATTTTGCTGCAGAATAAGTTTGTGATTTATGAACAAGTATGGTGAGATTTATTTTTTTTTGAGGAGTATTGGTTCTGATATTTATTGGATCAATATTGATCAGATCATTACCACTTACCAATGCGCCGAATGTTTGTCCAAGTAAAGGGTCTTTGCTTTGCCTTGCAAATTCCGACATGTTTTGATTATCCAGTGTCGTTTGCCAGATCGAGCTCTTGTTCTCATGGCACCAAGCCATCCCGAGTTTACTGTTCAGGATCGTATCAACTTCGGTTGAAAAAGGAGCATCCCTGAACGCAACACCATAACCGGAATGTCTTTCATCACCCGTCAGTAACCGGGACTTTGTTCGCCAGATCTGATTATTACAGATCATACTGACTGGAAAATTTCCTTCGGCTTCAATATGGATGAGCGGATCATTGGCGTCTATCCAGCAACTGATCTTCAGATTTCTGTTTCCTTCCGTTGCTCTGATTTGTACTACTCCTTTTTCAATGATCAGTTCCTGATGGAAAGAATCCGATGAGAGGATATTTGGAGAGAACTGCATTTCAATTTTGCCGATTTTCAGCAATCTCCCGATCTCACTCATGGCATCAGTCTTCGAAATCAGCAACTGAAGTTTGCCTTCTTTTGTGACCCATACATTTGCGCCAACATCACCATTTCCAATTGGCATTGAGCCCGAGGAATTCTTGCTTTGTGTTGTCCAGGTGACATTGTACGGTGTCAATGAGGGCTGAGCATGCAGTGTAGCGTTAAGGGTCAGACACAAGAAAATGTATAGAATTACTTTACAGAATGCAGCTCTCATGGCTGTAATTTTCGGTAAGCATCCTGATAGAGTCCCATCTTCTCAAAAGGGATATCCTGAAATCCCGGTATCATCTGAAACACCCTGGCATTTTCTTTCAACTTGAAATTTTTTGATTTCAGATCATAAAAGCCCGGATCTTCTGTTGTTACCCAGTTATTTTTTCCTTCCATTTGAGCGTATTGTCCTCCCAGTAAATGAATCGGATCCTTTGGGCCACCGATGATCAGGTTGCCTTCAAGCATATTGCCTCTGGCTCGCATGCTCTGCCATTCTTTATCTTCCTGGATAACATCAAGGTATGATAGTAAGGAAGGATATTTTGTTGAATAAGGAGGCGATTTGTAATCAATTTCTTTTTCAAGTCTTCTTCTGATAAGTCCATTTTTCCCAAACATGTCCTTGGCCTGAGGGGCCGCCCATGTATAATAGTTGGCTGAAGTAACTGCAGTATGTGCAAGTGGATTGATGACAATATTGTTTTTCATTACAAGATCCCAGCCTGTGTTGCTGAACAAGACCCCGTGATCGGTCATCATGTCATTGAAAATATTTCCAAAGACCGTGATACCGGCAGATGAGTCATCACAATAAATACCCATGTTCATCCTCTTTTTATTGCCGCAATGATCAAAGAAATTGTATCGGATCATATGTCCGCGATCACTCGGGTTCCTTCCGATATACCATGGTGAAGTATCATTTGAATTAAGGGTTACATCATGGATATGATTGTACTCAAAGAGATGATCATTGCCGAAAACAAAGATCCCATGCCAGTCTGAATTGAAGATCTCATTGTGTGTGATCCTGTTGGCAACGCCATCCACACGGATGCCCGCCCAGGTGAATTTGTTTCTCCTGTTGTAGTTGGAGATCTTACAGTTTTCTACAAAGCTATTCCCAGGTGTAAGCGTTCTTTTGTCACCTCCGCTTAGGGAAATTCCGCCACAGCCCGTGTTATATATATCACAACTCAATACACCATTGTGATGACCTGCCTCACGGTTCCAGGCGGTATTGTTGTACATGTGGTTCTGGTAGCTACCGATCTGCCGCGACAGGGGTTCGCCAACATAATCATCCACAGAACTTTTTTCATCCAACAGTTTCGCTCCCTTACCCATGAAAATACCCGCAGTTCCAACATTTCTGATGGTGCATCCTGCGATGAGAGTATATGCACATCTCTCCAGGTAGATACCAATTCCTCTTCCGGCTTCCACAGTGAGGTTCTGAAGCTGAAAGTTGCTGACGCCTTCCATGGAGATGATAGGGTCTTCTAGGATCGATACTTTGATCGATGCTGTGGAAAGTTCTGATGGTGGCCAGAGGTAGAGCATGCCAGTTGCTTCGTCGAGGTACCATTCGCCTGGACTGTCCAGCTCCTCCAGTATGTTGATTGCCACATATTCCTGAAAATCCTTTCCCGATCCAACCCCATAGAGATGAGGTTTACCCAGTTTTAATTCTTGTTTCACAGTATCTATGGAGGCTATGGGGCAATAATCATCTGCAAATCCGTAGTTGAGTGTTCCTTGTATCCAGATGTTTTTTTGTCCTGCCCAGACCTTATGTCTTGGATCGGTGTACACGAATGTTGCACCCCTGTTCGATTTGTCACCAACCCTGGGTACAGACCCGGGATCAATAACCTTGCCGATCTTGATACCTCCTTTGTTGGGATATCTGGCAAGGGGCAATGGTTCTCCATTGAAAAATACTTCTAGGGTTGAGGGGATAACAGGCAGGGAATGACCATATTGCTGATGCTTACCAAAATTCACCACGCCTTCTTTTTTCAGATTGATGCTCATTACTTTTTCACGGGCTTCGTTTGAAAGTCTTGACAAAACACTTTGGTCTTTAATTGTTCTGAACTTTTTTCCGTTGACCGTTTTGCCTCCTGTTATGGATACTTTTTCTCCGGATGCAGCCGCCCACATTACTGGGTGGTTTTCTGTTCCCCCATCTTGTTCATTGATCAAAAGTGAATTATTCAGATCATAGGTACCCTCGTGGATGATCACTCTCGGATCAGCGCTTGCATATTTTCCAGAACGAAGCACCCTCATCAAATCTCTCGCCGCCTGAAGGGTAGCCAGTGGTTTTTCGATTGTGCCGGGATTTTTATCATTACCCTTCATCGCAACATGCAGGGTTTGTGACTGGGTGCTGCTAACAAATAAGATGGCTGAAAGGGCGCAAAAAAACGATGAAAATGATCTCATGCTGATTCGGGTTGTTCACTCTGAAATTAAAAAAATCTCTTCACTCTCTGGTATATAAATTCCCTGTTCCATGTTTTTTGGGGGCTTTGACAGAAAGGTATTTTTTTTCCGTAAATTGAACTGGTTTAGATAAATCACTAGCCTGTGTAGATTTCAGCAAGATCTATCTATTCAACAGCTTTATGAGAACAGTAATTGCATTTGCCAAAAAAATATACAAAGGCGCTTCTTTTTCGAGCTTTGTCCTTTCGGACACAGAACTAATTTTACGCTTTCTTCATCCTTGTGGTCTCATGAAAAAACTGTCAAGTCCCTTACATTCCTTATATCTGCTGCTGATCACTGTAATGATATCCTGTTCACAGATGGAACTACCGGAAGATGTTACAGCCCAAATGGCTTCCTTGCCTGAAGAGATTGATTTCAACCGGGATGTAAAGAAGATCCTTTCCGACAAATGTTTTAGTTGTCACGGGCCGGATGCCAAAAAGCAGAAAGCAGAGCTTCGTTTAGATCTTGCATCCTTTGCCTATGAAAAAACAACAGAATCCGGGTTAAAGGCCATTCGACCCGGTTCTCTGACCAACAGTGAAATCATCCACCGAATCCTCAGCAGTGATCCGGAATATAAAATGCCTACGCCTGAATCTCACCTGGAACTGACAGCTTACGAGAAAGCTGTCCTGGTGAAGTGGGTGGAGCAAGGTGCTGAATACAAACCACATTGGGCCTTTGTTGCACCCGAAAAACCAAAGGTTCCCTCTCCGGAAAATAAGACATGGGTTAAAAATGACATCGATAAGTTCATTCTGAAGGAGCAGGAGAAAAATAACCTTCGACCAGCACCGGAGGCAGACCGCAAGACACTGATCAGAAGATTGAGTTTTGATATCCGCGGTGTTTCGCCAACTGAAAAGGAGATCACAGCTTTTGAACATGATCAGGACCCCAAGGCTTATGAGAAGCTGATCGATCAGTTTCTTTCTTCAAAACATTATGGCGAAAGAATGGCAGCCTACTGGTTGGATGTATCAAGATTTGCAGACAGTCATGGTTATCTCGATGACAAACATCGTGACATGACTCCATGGAGAGATTGGGTTATCAGTGCCTATAACCGCAATATTCCTTTCGACAAGTTCATCACCTGGCAGATGGCAGGTGATTTGCTGCCCAATCCCACTCAGGAACAAATACTGGCCACCGGATTCAACCGTAACCATAAGCAGAATTCAGAAGCGGGGATCATCGATGAAGAGTTCAGGGTTGAATATGTAACAGACAGGACCAATACGCTGGGTACAGCGCTCATGGCCATGACTTTGGGTTGTGCCAAATGTCATGATCACAAATATGACCCCATAAGTCAGAAGGATTACTACTCACTCTTTGCTTTTTTCAACAGCACCTTTGAAAAGGGTAGTCCCAATTACGGTGACGACAAGGTTGTTCCGGGACCAACACTGATGCTTACCTCTCCTGATGATGAGAAAAAGATCAGTCAATTACAGGCCAGGTTGAAGGCCTTGGAAAAGATGGAAAGCAACAATTTCATCTTAGAAGAAAAAAGGCTTCAGTCAGAAGGTGATCCTGCTGTTGCAGTGGCACTGGCTTCAAAGATCAGAGCAAAACTGGATTTTGAAAAGTCGATACCCAAAGATACCGTCAGAGGAAGTTTTATCAATCTTGCGGATAAGACCAGCAGTCCATCTTATTACAAGCCTGAGTTTGGGAAAGGCGTAGAAGGGCGTTCTGTCAAGTACAATGTTGAGACAAGACTTGTTTTTCCTGCTACAAAGATTGGTTACTATGAAAGGCACGATCCTTTTTCTGTAAGTCTTTGGTTGAAGATCCCTGAAAAATATCCACTGGCCACTATCTTCTACAGCTCAGAGAATCATCGATATGGATACCAGGGATATGATCTGCTGTTGAAAAATAATCGGTTGAACTTCAGGCTGAGTCATAGTTATCCTCATGATGCTGTCAGTGTCATTAGCAAGAAAGAAGTATCCCTGAACCAGTGGAGCCATGTGGCTGTCAGTTATGATGGCAGCAGCAGGGCAAATGGTGTGAGTATATTTTTAAATGGACAGAAGCTGGATGTGGATGTTGAATACGATAATCTCAAAAAGAATATCCAGCAGCATTACAGTATTCACAAGGGCCCGTTAAGTGGGTTTACATTTGGAGAAAAAGCACTCGATAAATCCATGCCCAATGGCGAGATTGATGATTTTCATTTGTTCACCGGTCGTCTTACCAGTGCGGAAGTAAATTACCTTTTCAATCGCAAAAGTTTCCCCTTAAACAAACAAAAACCATCAGATACATCCTCTCAAACCTATGTTACGAGAAAAAACCTCTCAGCTATTCTCGACAGTGCAAGGGAGGTGATGGTCATGGGTGATCTACCTGTTGCCAGACCTACCTTTGTGTTACAAAGGGGTGTTTATGACAGTTATGGCGAAAAGGTAATCCCTGCAACTCCTTCGTCCATTTTCACCTTTTCTCCATCGTTGCCTCAAAACCGTCTCGGACTTTCCAAGTGGTTGTTTGATGATAGGAATCCGCTTACGGCAAGAGTTGCCGTAAACAGGATATGGCAACTCATCTTCGGGAAAGGAATCGTGGCAACTTCTGATGATTTTGGAAACCAAGGCGCCATGCCTACTCATCCTGAATTGCTGGACCATCTCGCCATCTGGTACCGAGAAAACGGCTGGGATACCAAGGCGCTGATGAAATATATCTTCATGAGCGCGGCTTATCGTCAGTCATCTGTCAATGAAAAAAATATCATGAAAGCGGATCCTGACAACAAGTGGCTGACGAGAAATCCCAGATACCGGTTACCAGCTGAAATGCTAAGGGATAATGCTTTGCATATTGCTGGTTTGTTGTCTGATAAAATCGGTGGACCTAGTGTATACCCATATCAACCTGCAGGTTTGTGGGAAGAATTGAGTGATAAGGTTTGGCGCTACAAGTATATCCAATCGGAAGGAGAGGACCTTTACCGAAAAAGTATTTATACGATCAGGAAGAGGACCAGTGTAGTGCCTTTCCTGCAGATCTTCGATGCGCCTGATCGTTCCGTATGTACGGTAAAGCGTCAGGTGTCAAGTTCTCCAATGCAGTCGCTTGCCATGCTGAATGACCCCCAGATCGTGGAAGCTGCAAAACTGGTTGGCAAAAGAATGATGTCTGAAGGAGGCAAGGATCAGCGCTCACAATTGATATATGCTTATCGTTTGATTACAGGAAGAGACCCCGGCAATAAAGAGCTCAATGCCATGCATCAATTGTGTAATGCAGAGATTGATGAGTTTCAAAAAAATCCGGGCAAGGCAAAAGACTTGCTTGCAGTGGGTATGCAGAAACCAGAGACCTCCGATGAGGTCAGACTTGCTGCCTATACACATCTTGCGCTCTCGCTCATGAACACGGATGAATTTTTAACAAGAAAATGAGAAGATGGAAGAAATACTGAAACAGTTTTACGAAAACAAGCGCAGGGAATTCCTGAGGGGATCAGTCCTGGGCCTTGGTTCAATTGCCCTGGGTTCCATGATGGGATGTGGCAATCAAAAGACCAGAGTGGCACAGCAGATCGTTGAAGAGGATATCAACAGGCCTTTGGTAAATCCCCATTTTCTTCCCAAAGCCAAACGGGTAATCTATTTGTTTCAAAGTGGCGGTCCTTCTCAAATGGAATTGTTTGATTATAAGCCCAAGTTATACGAAATGCATGGTCAAGAGATTCCGGAATCCGTCATCGGTAAAAACCGAATATCTGGAATGGTAAGCAACCAGTATTCTTTTCCGCTTGCCATGCCTTCGGCTACATTCAGCAGATATGGAGCCAATGGCACTTATCTCTCTGAGCACATTCCGCATCTTTCGTCTGTTGTAGATGACATTTGTATTGTTAGATCCATGTTTACGGAGCAGATCAACCATGAGCCTGCAGTGATCTTCACGCAAACAGGAAACCAGCTGAGTGGCAGACCTTGTATCGGATCCTGGCTGAGTTATGGTTTGGGTAGCATGAATGAAAATCTCCCATCTTTTATTGTGATGTTGTCAAAAGGCGGAGGCGACCAGCCTATCAGCAATGCTTCTTGGAGCAATGGTTTTCTTCCTTCTCATCATCAGGGAGTACAATTTATGTCTACAGCTGAACCTGTACCTTATCTGAGCAATCCAAAAGGAATTGATAGAATGGACCGAAGAAGGGCCCTTGATTTTATCAAGAACATCAACCGTATGCAAAATGAAACCTGGCAGGATCCGGAAGTGGAAAGCCAGATCAACCAGCATGAGATGGCATACAGGATGCAGATGGCCATCCCCTCGATAACCGATCTTTCCGATGAACCTCAGCATATTCTGGATATGTATGGTGAAGATGTACTGAAGCCCGGAACCTTTGCCCACAATTGTATCATAGCGAGACGCCTTGCTGAGCGAGACGTTCGTTTTGTACAATTGTATCATCTGGGCTGGGATCATCATGGTGCCATTGCATCAGGTATCCGAAGGGCTACCAAGCAGACCGATCAGGCATCAGCGGCGCTGGTCAAAGACCTTAAGCAAAGAGGTTTGCTGGATGACACGCTGGTGATCTGGGGCGGTGAATTTGGCAGGACCAGTTTTTCGCAAGGCGTGCTTACACCTGAAAGATTTGGAAGAGATCATCATCCCGGTTGTTATACAATCTGGATGGCCGGTGGTGGAGTGAAACCCGGATTGGTGTATGGAGAGACAGATGACTTTGCGCATAACGTTGTCAAAGATAAAGTTCATGTTCATGATTTTCAGGCAACCCTATTGCATCTTATGGGTGTAGACCATGAAAAATTTATTTACAAGACACAGGGCAGGAGATACAGGCTCACTGATGTATCCGGTCATGTTGTCCATGATCTGATCGCATGACAAGTGTTATCGAATTTCTTGGTCGTTTCCATCCTTTGCTTTTGCACCTGCCCATAGGCATTTATGTACTTGCCTTTGGATTGCAATACCTGAAGCCAAAAAAAATTATCATTGATGACAGACTCATGGGTTTATTGCTTCATGTAGGCTTTTTTACTGCAGTGATAACCTCTTTGTTGGGCTGGTTTCTTTCAATCTCCGGAGGCTATGCAGAAAATGATATTGCCTGGCATAAATGGTCAGCCGTTTTTTTGGTGCTCATCTCATGCCTTTTGTCAGCCAGTCATATTTTTCGCTCGCAATATCCCTGGTTACAGAATTTTTATCATCTCTGTTTTATGGCTACGCTGCTCCTCATCATTACTACAGGACATTTTGGCGGTGAGCTCACGCATGGAGAAGGATTTTTATTCAAAAATAGCGATAGCATATCGGAAGTCAGTTCGCCTGACTCCTTATCCCAGATCCAAGTGTCAGATACATCCACAGCTGCGGTATACAAAGTTGTGGTGGCACCAATCATCAGAAAAAAATGTGAGAACTGCCATAATCAAAATAAAACCAAAGGCGGATTAAGGATGGATCAGTATGAGCTGCTCATGAAGGGTGGTAAACATGGTGAGATCATTGATCCCGGCGATCCTGGTGGGAGTGAAATGATAAAGCGAATATTACTGGATATGAATGATGATAAACATATGCCACCCAAAGGCAAATCGCAATTATCTGATCAAGAGATTGCAGTGCTGTATTGGTGGATCGGACAGGGTGCTGACGCTACCACTGCTGTAAATAAGGTAACCAGCGATACCTTGAAAAGTTTTCTTGTTTCATCGGTTGTAAAAGAATCAGTTGTCAACCCTGTAGCGCCCGATATAAAGCCGGCTGATAGTGCAACTTTGCTTTCTGCACGCAAGGAAGGTTTCACTGTAAGGCCTGTAGCCTTGTCAAATGGTTATTTGGAAGTTAGTGCAATCAGTATGGGAGCGCTGAAGAGTGAAGCCATGGCGAAACTAAAGCCTATTGCAACAAATATTCTATGGCTTAACCTGTCCAATCATCCTGTTACAGATGATCAACTTTCGGTTATAACCGAAATGAAAAATATCAGAAAGATTGATCTTCGTAATTCAGCGATAAGTGATCAGTTTTTAACGAGACTGAATGTACTTGAACAACTGGAATATATAAATCTTGTGGGTACCAATATTTCTGATCAGGGAATTGCAGCGTTGGAAAAAGTGAAAAATCTCAAGTATATCTATTGCTGGAATACAAAGGTTACTGAAGCGGGTGTGAATGCATTTCAGAAAAAGAGACCGGACGTCTTTGTCCACATCGGTGCATTAAGCAAATAGTCATGAACAGAGAACAAGTTCTTGAGCGATTGGTTCTGGGTACAGCTGGGCTGGCAGGCATCTGGGGGAAGGTAGATAAAAAAGAATCAGTCAAAGCCATTCACATGGCATTGGATATGGGGATTACCCATTTTGATACTGCACCGGCATATGCAGATGCCGAACTTATTCTCTCACAAGCATTGCTTTCATCCAAGGCAAAGGATTCCTTCGTTAGCACAAAGGTCGGAAAAGGAAAAGCAGATGATCCTGATGCTTTGGTTCTCGATTACAGCAGATCAGGTATCAGGAAATCTGTTGAGCAAAGTTTGAAATTGTTCAGTAGAGATCAATTGGATTTGGTCTTTTTGCATGATCCTGTTTTTATCAAGGATGATGAGATCCAGCCGGCTATTGATGAATTATCAATTTTGAAGGAAGAGGGTAAGATAAAAGAACTTGGTATTGGGGGTAACTACACGGCATCTTTCGCTCCATTTGCATGCTCAGGTGTATTCAGTCATTTTATGGGATTCAACCGATTCAATATACTGGTACAGGATGCCAAAGAATATGAATTCAAGCAACTCACTGATGCGGGTATTGAAAGATGGCAGGCAAGTCCTTTGTATATGGGACTACTTGGCTCGAAATATGAGCAATATTTCAATGAAAGACCGGAGTGGATACCTGAAACTGTTTTGCAAAAAGCTTTACATCTGAAACGTTGGTGCGAAGCCAGACAATTGAATATGTCCAACCTCGCCCATCAATATGTCATAAACGCACAGTTGATCAACAAAATGGTGATAGGCGCCTCCGCTCCAGGCGAGTTAGTGCAAACCGTGAATGGTCTGCTGGATGAAAATAATATTGACGCAATGCATGAATATTTTTCACTCACACATCATGTTTAAATGAATAGACAAAAAAATATAGTGAATTGCCACTTCAAGGTATCTCTACATCAATGAATTGATCTTTATTTGCATATACCTATGGTTCAGTCGTTTTTTTATCATTTCTCTGGTCCCTATTTCTTCAGGAAATTTTTTATGGGTGTCCTTTTTCTGGTATGCCTTCAATGGTGTTCCTGCTCATCTCCAGATCAAAATCCTAAAAGATCGACGGTTATGGTAATGACCACTGATCTGGTCATGGATTCTGCAATGATCAGGGTCTACGATTCCATGCATTCGAAAGAAGGCGTTTGGCCCGCATTGAAAAAAGCAAACCAGGCCAGCGGAATAGAGGAGATAAAGATCTATCGTTTTGGTAACAGACTCATGATGATGATCCGCATTCCTGAAGGAACAGATATGGCAAGGATGGATTCATTATATGTAGGCGCTGATCCAAAGGTTGCAGAATGGGGAAAGCTGATGTCATCATTCCAAAAAGCTCTGCCTGGGGTGGATTCAAGCCAGAAATGGGTAGAGATGAAGCTGATACACCATTATCTTGATGGAGAATATATTCATTAGTTCAATTGAGTATTGATGTTTTATATAGAGTCGTTTGAGATACATAAACTAACACTGCCCCTCGGAAGAACCATTGGTGATAACAACTGCAGTTATGAAGTCATTAATGTATTGGCCATTGCATTGAAGTCCAATCATGGTCATGTGGGTTGGGGTTATTCAGAGTCTGTCTGGCAGGGAAAATTCAAGCATGATGCCTGGTATGTCAGAGAGCTTCCTGACGTGATTCAGCTTGAAACAGATTTTACTGCTTCCTGGTGGCCGCTGATCGATAAAAAGAACCCCTTTGATCTTCAGCATGAGCGACTGAACTACAGCTCCGGATTCAATCACCTGGATAGTGCAGTTAGATTGGCACTATGGGATTTGCAGGCACAGGAGAAAGGTATTCCCCTTTTCAAATTACTCAATCCCGGAACCACAAAGACCAAAGCTCTGGCCTATGGAAGTATCCTGGATTTTCCATTAACTGATAAGGAAGTACTTGATCTCACCAATCAATTTATTCTGGATGGATTTTCAATCATCAAGGTCAAGATCGGTGCAGACGATGTGGAGAGGGATATCCGAAGATTGAAATTGATAAAGTCATATGTAGGTGATGTTGTAAAGCTTACTGCTGACGCCAATGAGGCTTGGGATTGGAAAACAGCTTTGTCAAGAATTGAATATTATCTCAAACATGATATTCGATTAGAATATCTTGAGGATCCTCTAAGACGTGACGATGTCAGTGGTCTGGCAGAATTGACCAAGCGCAGTCCTATTCCGATAATTGGACATGATTATGTCAACACATTTGATGATCTGAATCGTCTTGTTGAGTTTGGGGGATTACAAGGGATCAGAACGGGAAAGGATATAGATCATGCAGTTAGTTGTATTCATCTTGCCGAAAAGGCTAATATTCCCGTTTACCTCGGTAATTCCATGTTTGAGATCAATGCCCATCTTTCATTGGCATTTGATCAGGTTGACAGAACTGAATATTCGATGCTTGCAACGAATAACATCATCGTGAATCCGATTCAGTTTGATTCGGGATATATAAAACCTCCCAAAGGATTAGGACACGGTCTGTCTCCGATTTCTGAGAAGTTGGTTGAATTTTCCAATGAAAATCTCATAATCAAATAGCACAATGAAAATGACACAAATTTCAATACTGGATGGTGTCGTTATCTTTGGTTATATCTCAATGCTGGTTTTTGCCGGTATCTGGATCAGCCGCCGAAATAAGACCAGCAATTCCAGTTCCTCAGAAGAACTTTTTTTATCAGGTCGTTCGTTGCCTTGGTACAAGGTGGGTTTATCCATTTTCAGTACCAATGTGAGTCCCTCCATGCTCGTAGCCTATTTCGGGGCAGCCTATACCAGTGGTATGGTGCTGGCTAATTTTGAATGGATGGCCTGGGTATTTTTACTGTTGCTATCCTTTTTGTTCATACCGCATTACCTCAGAAACAAGATCTCAACCATGCCTGAATTTCTGCTCAGGAGATTTGGTGACCGGTCACATGCATTCTTCACTTATTTTTCCATGTTCAGTTCTTTGGTGACATGGGCAAGCTTCATGCTCTGTATAGGCGGTATTGTTATCAATCAACTGCTTGGTATTCCAATCTATATTTCTGTGATTGTTATCGTGCTCATTGCACTTTCTTATTCATCGTCGGGTGGACTGAGTTCTATTGTTCATACAGGAATGATACAATCAGTTATTTTACTTTTTATTTCCATCACTATTTTGATCATTGGACTTACCCGGGTGGGTAGTTTATCGACACTGGTTAATGGAGTTCCTCCTGAGTACTGGAAAATTTTTCGACCTGCCAGTGATGATACTTATCCCTGGCATGCCATCGTTCTGGGTTATCCAGTTATCGGGATCTGGTTCTGGTGCACAGAACAATCGATTGTACAGCGAACATTGGCTGCAAAGAATATCTGGCATGGGCAGATGGGAGCATGGTTGGTAGCAGCACTGAAGATCATCATGCCGTTCCTGTTTATTCTTCCTGGTATCATTTGTCTGGTGATGGTCAAAAACGGTCAGATACAGCCACTGGATAGTCCTGACCATGCCTATATCACCATGGTTATGAATCTCCTGCCAGCAGGACTGATTGGCTTGGCCCTGGCTACCCTGATCGTGTCCATCATCAATGATGTGGCAACAGGTATAGGCGCATTCAGTACTATTTTTGCCATGGACTTTTATGGTAAGAAACTGAAGCCCGGAGCTGAAGTACATGACTTGAGCAGGATTGGCAAAAGGGCTTCATGGATTGCAGGATTATTGTCTGCCGGAATTGCGATGTTTTTTTCCAATTCGGATAAGGGCCTATTTGAATTGGGACAATCGCTTTGTACTTATCTTGCTCCACCTATTTCAACAGTTTTCATTTTGGGATTGCTTTGGAAAAGGGCTACGCCCAAAGCTGCTGAGCTCACTCTTTATTTAGGCACACTCATCTGTCTTGCAATCGGATTTTGTCAGCTCATCAATTTCCCCAGCAAGGAAGCTTGGCCTCACTTCATGTTGCTCTGTTTTTATATGATGCTCGGGCTGATGATCTTTATGGTTGTAGTCAGCCTGCTTACTTCAGCCAAAGATACCTTTGCTGTAAAAGAGAATGCTCCTATCGATATGATTGCTGAAGGACTCACAAGCAGGGGAAGGTTTCAGGTAAGGATCCTTTGGTCCATCGTTGCTATTATCATGATCATTTTATATTGTATTTTCAACTAAATATTTCTTTATGACACAGATGCCAGAATTTGTAATGCAGGAACTGAACACGCCGTTTGCTGTTACACCCGAACAGATAGCATTTTTCAGTAAGAATGGCTTTATCAAGATCAAGAATGTATTATCTGCTGAAGTCATTGCCCACATGGATAAGATCATCTCTAAAGAAGTGGATCGTCTCAATACACAACATCTTGCGATGGAGGACAGGGATACATATGGGAAGGCTTTCTTACAGATCATGAATATCTGGAGAAACAATGAAGAAGTGAAGCGAATTGTTTTCAGTAAAAGGCTTGCAGATATTGCTACGCAATTGTTGCAGGTAGCTGGTGTACGCATATATCATGATCAGGCATTGTACAAAGAACCCGGTGGTGGGCATACTCCCTGGCATGCCGACCAGTATTACTGGCCGCTGTCAACCGATAAAACTGTTACTGCTTGGATACCATTACAGGATACGCCATTGGAGTTGGGAGCTCTTGAGTTTAGTGCAGGAAGTGCGTCCTTGACTGAAGGAAGAGATAAAGAGATCAGTGATGAAAGTCAATCTTTTTTGGAAGAGCGTTTGCAACAGCTGGGATTTCCTCATGTTGTTGAGCCATACGCTTTGGGTGAAGTCAGTTTTCATACGGGTTGGACCTATCATAGAGCAGGGCCAAATACAACAAATCATATGAGAAAGGTCATGACCATGATCTACATGAATAAAGATATGACACTGAAGGCTCCGGAAAATAAAAACCAGCAGCTGGATTGGGACACATGGTGTCCTGGTGCCGAGATCGGTAAGCTCATTGATACAGAATTGAATCCTGTGATTTTTCCCTGATCAGGATTCATTGCTGATCTTTTGATATTCAGCAGGAGTTTTTCCTGTAAGCATCTTAAAATAGCGGAAGAAATTTGCATAATTGATGAATCCACATTCATTTATAACCTGCGAAATACTCATTCTTGATTCTGAGAGTAGACGGCATGCATGCTTGATTCTGATTTCATGCAGAAATCCTGTATACGTTTTGCCGGTTTTGTTTTTAAAATATCGGCAAAAGGAGTGTTCGCTGAGGTGTGCAATGGCTGCTATTTCCTTTGTGTGGATCTTTCTTTGAAAATTTTGAAGTGTATAGGAATATACTTCATTGATTCTTTCTTCATTTTCAAGATCAGGCATGATTTGAAATCCAATTGGCAATACTGTTTTATTGTCTTTCGATTTCGCAATGAGGGAAAGTGTTTTTAATAGCAGTATGATCCTGTCTGTACTCGCCCCCTTTAGCATTTCCTTCATCAGTATACCTACTTTGTTTTTTACTGCACCTTCAATCAACAGACCTCTTTCTGCTTTTTTCAGTAAGGTTTTTATTGATTTGAGATCGGGTAGCTCAAGAAATTCCTTACCCCAAAAATCAGGAAGAAAGTGCAGTACAATGATCCGTACTTTCAGTTTTTTATCCAGATATTTTTCGTCATTTTTAAAAAGATGCGGCAGGTTTGAGCCAAGCAGAAAAATATCTCCTTCCTTGATGATATGGATCTTGTCTCCAATGATACACATGCCATCACTTTTTTCAAAATATACAAGTTCAACCTGTGGGTGATAATAGTATTTACTCGATACATGAGCAATCAGTTGCTCTCTGATATTATAAGTGTTGTTGGATTCTATCTTTAAAAAGATCGGCTTCATCTTTCGTTTTTTGTTCTGTTCGTAAAGTCAAATTAGAAAAATTA
>Ga0315901_10005452_pt1 | contig 15475 bp, 24 predicted proteins | sample LakEriMetagenome_10_FD_203761 | JGI IMG/M metagenome (GOLD analysis project Ga0315901, IMG submission 203761) | Freshwater fungal communities from buoy surface, Lake Erie, Ohio, United States - Buoy 2 MA116 | ecosystem: Environmental > Aquatic > Freshwater > Lake | place: USA: Lake Erie, Ohio...
AAGGTGATAATATGTCTGCTATCTATTCTATGTACAACTACCTTGCTGATGGTAACACTGTAACCACGCGCCAGGCTCGTACCTTGTTCAAGGTCGAGAACGTGTCGGATCTCGTGTATCGTCTCCGCAACAACGGCGTTGCTGTCTACACGAATCGTGTAACGAACAGCCGTGGCGAGTCGACCATCGTCTATCGTCTTGGTACTCCGAGCGAGCAGTTCGAGAAGTATTTTGATCGCGGTCAAGTCGGTCGCGCTCGCAAGACGCTTTATCGCAACGCTATCGGCGTTTCGATGGCTGCTTAATTCTTAAGCAGTAAGAAAACCGTTCTGGTTCTGATGGGGGGCGTTCAGTCCCCCATCAGTTTTTATAACTCTTTTATTTGCTTTTGCATAAGTAATGGGGTACAATATCGGTACTCTGTAAACATAAAGAGAGATTCATATGGCTAAAGTAATTGTTGCAAAAGAAAAAGTTGATTGCACAGACTTAATGGGTAAATTTTTGGATGAGTCCCATTATGATACCCTCGTTCAAGAGGACACTGATTGTTATCTTCCAGCAGAGTTTGATGTACTGACGCGTTCAAATCAAGAAGAAGATGTAACAAAAGATGAAAAGAGAATCGGTTTCATCTTCCGCAAGAATTGGTTTACAAAAGAAGAACAAGAACAAGCCTATATTGGATTGCGTGGTGCTGCAACAGCCACGCAAAATCGTGGTATGGCAGCAGGACCAAAGGGCGCCAAACTTGGTGGTCGCGACTGGGTTACAGTTGAACAACTAGACATTCTCTCATACTTGTGTAATTTATCTGACACAAACATGATGGATGATCATGAATCTTCTCTTAATGTAATTCGTAATCTTGCTGAAGCCAAAGAAGATACACGTGGTCTTGTGTGGCTTTCTTCTGAAGTTGAAAACCACAAGTTCAACTATGTTAATTGGCTTGAAGCAGTTTTGAAAAAGAACAACACTGAAATTCGTAAAGAAGCAAAGTGGGTTCTTGAAACTTTTATTTCTGATACAACCTATGCGAATGCAGTTCTATCTGGCGTAGCAGGTTGGTTTGATCGTTATCCTCGTATTCCATATGGTCGCGCCACTTCTTTCACTCGCGATCATTATGATAAGTTTCAACTTGCGTTCCCGTTCCTTCAATCACTTGATCGTGGCTTCCGCGAACTTCTTCCATGGCGTTGGAGTAATCAGAAAGCAGCAGCCGATAAAATTGATTCACGATTCTTGGTTCCAGGAACAGTATTCACTACGGTCACTGTGAATAGTAACTTTAGAACAGCAGCACATTATGATGCTGGCGATTTGAATACTGGTTTGAGTAATCTTCTTGTTGTTTCAAACGGTGGTCGCTACAAAGGCGGCTATCTTATTCTTCCAGAATATCGAGTTGCCATTGATGTTCGTCCAGGCGACTTACTGCTGATTAACAATCATGACTGTATGCATGGCAATACTCCGATTGAATTGGAAGATGAAGATGCCGAGCGTATTAGTCTTGTTTGTTATTTCCGCGAAAAGATGCTTGAACTTGGCTCATATGAATATGAGAATCTCCGCTTTAAGTATGTTGAATCGCGGCGCACGAGTCGTGAACATAAACTTTGGAAACCATTGTGGAATGGAATTTCTGAGGGTATGTGGACAGAGCAAGAATGGTATGACTACCTTGAAGCGAACGGCGGTAAAGAGATGCGTGATAAATACCACCCGAAAGAAGAAATCTCAAATCTTGAAGGATTATTCGCATAATGTGTGCAATCATTGGTGCAATATTAAAACAACCAACTGAAGCAGATTGGGAAAATGTAAAAAAGGTTTTTCTCGAATCCAGTATTCGAGGACTACACGCAACAGGTGCATCGTTCCTTCTTCATTGGAACAAAGGAATAACGACATTCATTGAGCCTGTTCCTGCCGAAAAATTTATAAAAATTCATTTGGAAAAGTCAGTTAAAGAGTTCGTCAATGAAGACGGCAACCTTTATATGATTGGTCATTGTCGTTATTCAACTTCTGATCTTGAATACAATCAACCAATATTTAACGATCAGTATTCAATCGCTCATAATGGCGTTTTGACTCAAGAGATGCCAGAACGTTGGAATGATTTGTATGGTTACGAAACTAAAACGAAGAATGATAGTGAATTGGTTTTGCAATGTATTACTGCAAATAAATCCCCTCTTGAGGAGTTTCCAGATTCTTCAATGGCTGTTGCAGAATTACACTATACAAAAACGTTAAGATTTTATCGTAACGGAAAGCGACCAATTTACTTTACTCATATGCCGAATGGGTATATAATCACCTCGACGGAAGATATTGGTTTTCGTTCAAAACTGAAACCCACTCCAATGCCTATGAGCACATATATGACCGTGAGCAGTGATCTTACAGTTAACATGAAAAGAGTGCGTTCAAAAAATCCTGACTTACAGAATGCGTAAAGAAAAAATCCTTCTTATTGATAACGTCTTTGCTCCATCTAAAAAAGATAAGATTTTAAATGGGGTGCAGAAATTCGGCAAGGCTCAACGCGAAGTCTTGTCAGAGTATTATGATGTTTATTACGTTACGATGAAAGGATCCGATCTTCAATTTCCCAATCAGATCATCTTAGATTTGATTCATGACGTCAACCTTCCTGTGAAAGAAAAAAGAATTCTTACAAAAAAGATTTCAAACGAAATCGTAAAGTTAATTCAGAAAATTAATCCTGATATCATACTAGATAATTCCTGTAAACATCTTACTGGAATCTATAAGCATTATAAAAATGCTGTTGTATTCGATCACTACCATCGCCCATCAATGCCATTGACTTCTGAAATTAAATCACGGTTTGATAGACATAAAGTCTATTGGTGCGGTGTGTCTAAATGGCAACACGAAAGATTTAATCGCTTCTTTGACGGCACAACTTCGGTTCACCTAGTTGAAAAAGAAGAAGAAGTTGCTGAAGCAAAGCCATATGCAGTATTCGTTGGACGTTGGGATAGTGGAAAGAAACCACAAGTCATGATGCGCATGCATGGTCGCAATGCTCCTGATATTACACTACATGTTTTCACTACACTGAAACATTGTTTGATTGAAGATGAAGATCAAAAGATAATCGACAATCTTAAAAAGTTCAAAAACATTAAGTTTCATTTTGATGCTCCGCGCGAAACTATCTTGAAGTATATGCGAGAGGCTACTTACATTTTGGGTAGTGGTAATGAATCTACAGGTATCGTTTCAATGGAAGGTGCTACGTTCGGCATACCTTATGTTGTTCTGGGTAGCGACTTTGTAGCCGAGCAAGAACATATGCACCCTTTTTCAATGGCTCTACTAGACCGTAATCTAGATGTTCCTGTTAAAGAGCAGTTCATTGCGGCTGTAGATCGCTTTAAGAAATACACCATAGAAGATCGAAAAAGAATAGCGAAATACGCATTTATCAAGTATAATAGAACTCAATTTCTCGTTAAACAACTTCGTCTAATAAATGACGTGAAGGCAAAATATGCTTTATAATCCAAAAGATTTTACCTATGGTGTTGAATTAGAATACGGTGACTCATATCGTTTCGGCAAACTCCCAGAAGGGGCACAGTGGAACGATAAAGATAACACCTGCGTAAGCACCACAGGTATTGCTAACGATCCTTTGGGTCTATTGTATCAGTATGGCGGCGAAATTAATACCAAGCCGACAAACACAATTGCTGAACAAATTGAACACATCAAAGAGATTAATGCGGCATTGAATCCTGCGCCTGTAGTTAATTACAGAAGCAATCTGCATATTCATGTTCGTGTTCCAGGATTGAAAGATGATTTGGAAAATTGTAAGAAACTCTTAAGATATATTACTGAATTTCAACAACTCGCTTTTGATATTGTAGAAACTATTCCCGTTCCAAACAAAAGTATGCTTGCTCCAGAAGTATATGAATGGGAATTGAAGCGAATGAAGCGCCGTAAAAAATCTCATCAATACAAACTTCCTGAATCAAGAGTTGCTGCAATGTTGAACACAACGACAACTCAAGAGTTTTATGAAGAGCATGCTCCGTTGACTGATAAAGGACGCATGTGGTATTTCTCTCCGCGTGCAGGTATCAATCTGCGTCAGATGTGGGAAGAAACAAACACAATTGAGTTCCGCCATTTCCCAGGCACTCTTGATATGGTTGAGATGGAATCTTGTATTCGTTGGTGTAGAGATTTTATAGATGCGGCACTCAACACAGAAAAGACGCCCACAGAAATTTTCTGGGAAACGTCTTTCAAATTTCCAAAGTTTCAACCATATGAATATGAAACTGAACAGATATATCAGTGGACTAACTTTGACGCACACAGTCGCAAAACAGTTGAAAAACGTTTGACAGAGTTGCGTAAAAAGGTTAACATTGACGCTATCGGTGAGATTAAATCTACTGATATATACCCTTATATGGTTGAACTGAGAGAGTCTGGTCTATGAATGTACTGTTTGTTTGTCATGGCAACATTAACCGTTCAGCAGCGGGTGAGATTATCTTAAAGAAGATAAAGCCTGACTGGAACGTTCGTTCCGCTGCTCTTAAGAATACAAAAGGTAATGAGATCACAGCCAAGAAAATGCGCACAGCATTAGAAGAACTTGGTTATGATGGTAAAGGGATTCGCTCAACACCGATTTCTCAAGATCATGTTGATTGGGCTGACGTTATCTTTTACATGGACAACAGTAACGAAGAAAAGTTGCGAGAGAAGTTCGGTGAAGATGTATTTAATAAAGCCATTCGAATTAGTAAGTTAATTAGTGTTCCAAAAATTCCTGATCCTAATTTTGCTCAAGGAAACGAATTACATAAACAAGTAATTCGTATGTTGGAAGAAGCATTAAAAGTTTATATAAATGACAATTCAAAATCAGCGTCGTGAGCAATTCATTCGCTGGTATGCGTGGTCGATGAAGTATGGGGATTGCGATCCTGCTGTTTGGATGACAAATTATCTAAACAAAAGATACGAACATAATAGCGAAGAAAAAATATGGTTATGTTGGTTGTATGGTAATACCTATCAACTACCAACTGCATGGGTGCTCAAGAATGAGTTTCCTGACTACGAACTCGCCACTGTGGATCGTATTCGCTGGTGGAATAGTCACAACTACAAGAGACTGAGATACCAAACAGATACAAAGTGGAACAAGGGTCATTTGCCAGCCATGTTCGAATCTTATCAAGAGTTTATTGGCAATCGCACACAAAGAGAAGTTTTGGAGAGTTATTATGGAGACAACGAAAAACAAAATTTTATCAACCTTTGGAATAATCTTAAAACTTCTCTTCACAAATTTGGTCGTTATTCCACTTGGTTTTATCTTCAGCATCTCACTCATACTGCTGGCATTAACTGTGTACCTGACAGCCTCATGCTTGACGATTATGCAGGGTCTCGTTCACATCGTAATGGTTTGCATCTTGCCCTCGGCGAAGATGACAAGTACGATGGAAAACTATCTACATCAGAATGCAATGACCTTGAAAGCAAAGCGAAGGACATTCTTGAGGAAACCAGATCTAGATTCCCTGAACTGAGTAATCAAATCGATTTCTTCACGATGGAAACTTGTTTGTGTTCGTTCAAGAAGATTTTTCGTGAACATCATGGACGGTATCTTGGCTACTACCTTGATCGTCAGAGTGAAGAAATTCAGCAAGCAGAACAAGATGGTTGGACTGGTATTCAGTGGAATGTTTTGTGGCAAGCCAGAAACGAAACGCTCGATGAAAGACTTGCGGCACGAAATAAAATCAATAAAGAAAAGTTTACTTACTACGTGAGAACGGGTAAAATAGAAAGGCTTAACTGGATGTTTGAAGATGAAGTGATCCCTAAACAGGGATTGGAGGCTTTATGGTTAGAGTGATTGCGATGGGTGGTGAACCTGCAACTGGTAAAACCACTCTGATGTTTAAATTGATTTCACTCGCCGATGATTGGCAAGTGGTCAAGCCAGAGAAACTTCTTGATGCTATGTATTCCAAGAAGTTGAATCTTTATATTCTCGGCAAGTATGTTAATGACGGTAATGTATTCCAGGGTACAGATCGTTTGTCTATGGCAGTGCAACCAGATGCGGATAAGTTTTTCAACACACTTGCGCGCGAATCAAATGCTAATGTAATCTTTGAAGGCGATCGTTTGTTTAACGGTAAGATGCTAGATAATCTATCCGAACTATTTCCAAATGATTTTAAAATTTTGATTTTGACGGTAAAAGATTCGACTCTTGATCAACGTCACATTGATCGTAAAGATGATCAAGATGAAAAGTTTAAGAACTCTCGTAAGACTAAAATTGCGAATATCCGTAGTTCGCTTATGTTGATGGACTATATAGATGTGATGGTTAATGAGAATCTCGAAGATCAACAAAAGATTCTTAATTATGTTAGATCATTTTTTAACTGGAGTGAATAATAATGCAACTTGAAATTTCTGTAGAAAAACTACGCAAAAATAAACTCTTTGTAGCCACACCAATGTATGGTGGTATGGCACATGGAATGTACATTAAGTCGAGCCTAGACCTTCAAGCAGTCTGTGCCAATTACGGCATTGAAACTCGATTTTCATATATCTTTAACGAATCGCTGATTACTCGTGCAAGAAACTATCTTGTAGATGAATTTCTTCGTTCGGGATTTACGCATCTTCTTTTTATCGACTCTGATATTCATTTCGATCCAAAGGATGTAATCGCGATGCTTGCTTTGGATAAAGAAGTTATTGGCGGACCGTACCCAAAGAAATCAATTAAGTGGTCGGCAGTAATTGAAGCAGTTAAGCGCAAGCCAGACATTACTCCAAATGAACTTGAAAAAGTGACTGGTGATTATGTCTTTAATGCTGTCGCAGGCACTGGTCAATTTAACGTCGGTGAGCCGCTTGAAGTTCTAGAAATCGGAACTGGTTTCATGATGGTTAAGAAAGAAGTCTTTGGTAAATTCAAGGAAGCCTATCCTGAATTTAACTATAAGCCAGATCATGTTGGTCAAGCCAACTTTGATGGTTCGCGTTACATCCATGCATACTTTGACACTGTCATTGATCATGGCAAGAGTGATCGTTACTTGTCTGAAGATTATATGTTCTGCCAGTGGTGGCGTAAAATCGGTGGTCAAATTTTCCTCTGCCCATGGATGAAAACGCATCACGTTGGCACATACCCATTCACTGGTGATATGGGTGCTGTTGCAAATTACGTCGGTTCTCTTTAATCCAGAGATTTTGTTATGATCGTTGGTCTTGTTGGCTTCATTGGAGCAGGTAAAGGTACAGTCGCAGATCTCTTGGTCGAACGACATGACTTTTTCAAGGAGAGTTACGCAAACAGTCTCAAAGACGCATGCTCAATTATCTTTGGTTGGGATCGTCAAATGCTCGAAGGTAATACTCCAGAATCTCGAGCATGGCGCGAGCAAGACGACAAATGGTGGTCTGAGAAACTCGGTCGACCATTTTCACCAAGATTAGCACTCCAGCTAATGGGCACAGAGGCAGGGCGGGATGTTTTTCACCCTGACCTCTGGGTTCATACTGTGATGCGTCGTTGTGAACAGGCTCCTTGGAATAATTATGTTATTGCTGATGTGAGGTTTCCGAATGAAATTAAAGCAATTCGAGATAGCGGCGGTAAGGTTATTCGCGTTCGCCGTGGTGATGATCCTGAGTGGTACAATCTTGCTCGAGACTGTAATCTAGGTCGCCACAATCTTGATGTAATGCGTAATGCATATCCTGAAGTTCATTATTCAGAATGGGCTTGGATTGGTTCTGACTACGATATAATCATGGATAACAACTGTAGTTTGGAAGAATTGACAGTTAGGGTTGATAAATTGGTAGATTCGTTATATAATAATCATGTTGAAGCAAATGAGGTTCTAAATTATGAAACTTTCTGAAAACACCGTTACTATTTTGAAAAACTTTGCCGCGATTAATGGCGGAATCGTTGTAAAGCCTGGCAATAAACTCCGCACGATTTCTTCCAGCAAGGCTATTCTTGCTGAAGCAGTTGTTGAGGAAACATTCCCTCATGAGTTTGGAATTTATGATTTGAATAAGTCGCTTGGCTTGTTGTCTATGAACAAGAACGACAATGAAGTTGAAATTCTTCAAGACTTTCTCGTATTCAAAAGTCTTGGTGGCAAGGGTACAATTCGTCAACGTTTCACCGCCACTAATCTTATTCTAACTCCACCAAATAAAGAGATTAACATTCCAGCATATGAAGTTAAGTTCACGCTTCCTGCTGAGACTTTGAATTGGATTTTCAGCGTTGCTTCGATTTTGAAGTGCCCTAACGTTGTTGTAACAAATGAAGATGGTAAGATTGCCATCTCTGCAATGGATGTCAAGGGTGAAATTGTCGATGACGCCAAGATCGTTTTGAATGATGAAACTGACATTCAGTTCCAAGCAACTCTTAAGATTGAAAATCTTAAGATCGTACCAGATGAGTATGTTGTTGAGATTGCTTCTATGGGCGTTTCTCGATTCTATAACGAATCAAAGAAATTAACCTATTGGATTGCGATTGAAGCGGCTAGTTCAAACTTCGGAGAAGGCTAATGAGAGTAGATAAAGCAAAGGTTCTTGGCTGTCTCCAAGAGATTTCAAACTCACTTACCCGCATTGAAGCCGAACGAGACCTCATCAAAGAGGTCCTCCAGAAGATGCAGGAAGAGCACGAAATTCCGAAGAAGTTGAGTCGAAAGTTAGCGAAAGTTTATCATCGACGAAACTTTGAAGAAGAAGTGGCGGAGCAGAACGATTTCGTTGAAATTTACGAAAACGTCGCTAAATAAGATTATGGGGTGCGGCGTTCATTGCCGACGGTACTATCCGCCAGACTGCTCATCGTGAGAGTTCACCTTCTCCACCCCATTCTTTCTTTGGAGTTTTATTATGCATAAATCTGAATTACCTATTCTAATCGTAATTTTGTTGACAGCAATTTTCGCTCTTGTAAACACATACTTCCATTGGATTCCGTATTCTGCACCTCCAGTCATGTTAATGATTGGTATTGCACTTTATTCGTTATGGGAGCACAAGTATGGCAACAAGACGTAATTTCTTCAAGTACCTTGGTCTTGCTGGTGGTATTGCTGGTGGTGGCGTAGTTGCCGCCGCTGCTGTTTTGCCAGATTCTGATCAAGCAAAGTGTATCAAGGAAATTGAATCCACTGGTTTCAATGGTAAACTAACTCTTGGTGCAGAGTATGGCGAACTGCGTCCAATTGAACCTAATACATTCCGTTTTGGGTCGCAGTTTGTTTCTGGAACTGAACGGCATGTGAAGGCAAGTATGACTGTTGGACCAGATGGTGAAATGTACTTGCTTACAAACGGTAAATGGCGTAGAATAGTGACTGAGTGATTTTATATTTTATTATGAAGGGGATATATTATGTTGCAAAGTGTAGAAATGTTGTGGGTCGAAAAGTATCGACCCAAGACCATTGCTGAGTGTATTCTTCCTGAGACCTTTAAGAAAACATTTCAGGAATATGTAGAAAGAAAAGAAATCCCGAACATGATCCTTTCTGGATCGGCGGGTGTTGGTAAGACGACTGTTGCTCGCGCCATGTGCGAGGAAATTGGTTGTGATTATATCATAATCAACGGTTCGGACGAATCTGGCATTGATACTTTGCGTATCAAAGTCAAAGGATTCGCCTCATCAGTTTCGCTCACTGGAACTGGTCGTAAAGTTATCATCATCGATGAGGCTGACTATCTTACTGCTGCGGCTCAAGCGGCGTTTCGTGGTGTGATCGAAGAGTTTTCTAAAAACTGTTCGTTTATCTTCACGTGTAACTTTAAGAATCGCATCATTCAACCGCTACATTCTCGTTGTGCGGTAATTGACTTCAAACTTCAAAACGGTAACAAAGCCAAGATGGCTTCTGCGTTTATGAAGCGTGTTGAGCAGATTCTAAAAGAAGAAAAGGTTCAGTATGATTTGAAGGTCGTTGCCGAACTCATCACTAAATTCTTCCCAGATTATCGTCGCGTTCTAAACGAACTTCAACGCTACAGCGTGGGTGGGAATATCGACGTTGGTATTCTGGCTCAGGTCAGCGATGTTAAGGTTACGGAATTGATTGCTTATCTGAAAGACAAGGATTTCCGAAACGTTCGTAAGTGGGTCGCTCAAAATGCCGAAAATGATACGCACCGTATCATGCGCGATATTTATGACAAACTGTACGATATCCTCAATCCAGCCACCATTCCAATGGCGGTGATCTTGCTCGGTAAATATCAGTATCAGGCTGCATTCGCAGCAGATCAGGAAATCAATCTAATGGCTTTCCTGACTGAATTGATGGTCGATTGCGAGTTTAAGTGATATGGCTGACTTATTTAAAGATATTGTACCAAGCATTTTACAAACCAAAACCCCAGTATTGGAGGATGAAAAAGACTACAATCCGTTTATCGTAAATAAGGCACTTTCGTACCATATGGATTGCGTTATGTATGCAAACCAAATGAACGTCAATTTCGGTCTCGACAAAAAGCCTCAATATGACTATTTAATAAATATAGTTCGAGCGAAGAAACGATCCTTCGCCAAATGGGAAAAACCCATAAAAGAGGATAGTTTGCAATCGGTAAAGTTATTTTTTGGTTATTCTGACGCAAAGGCTGCAGACGCTTTAAAAGTACTGACAGATGAGCAAATTGAGATTATAAAAGAAAAAACTAAAATAGGTGACTGAAATGAGTGTTGATAATTTAGTGGAAGTGACGCTACAGAATGCCGACGACTTCCTCAAGATTCGCGAAACACTAACGCGCATCGGCGTAGCAGCCAAAAAAGAAAATATTCTATATCAATCTTGCCACATTTTACACAAGCAAGGTCGTTACTATATTGTGCACTTCAAAGAATTATTTTTGTTAGATGGTAAAGCCTCAAGCATTTCGGATAACGATCTTGCTCGTCGCAATTCAATCGCAAACCTTCTTGAAGAATGGGGTTTACTAAAAGTTGTAAATCCTGAGAAAATTGTAGAGCCTCGTGCACCTTTATCGCAAATTAAAATTATTGCGTTCAAAGATAAAAACGACTGGCAATTAGTTGCTAAATATAATATCGGTCGTAAGTTGGAGCCAAGACAGCAATGACTCATAAAATCAACGAAGAAGTAACTTTGTCGGAAGCAGTTAAGTATCACTTGGATGAAAGAATTTCATTTACTGAAAACGTTTTTCGTCCTGGTTCTGAAAAGTTCTTCGAGTTGATTCGTGAAGCCAAGAAACTTTATGAACGTGGATTGTACGTTCCAGCAGATGAATGGGAAATTGATTTGCTAGAAAGTGATATTGGTGAGATTGCTGAATATGAAGGGCAATTAGTTGTTCTTGATTATCCAATCGAAGAAGGTCTTGAAGAATGCTGGACGGGTTACGTTCAAAAAGGAATGAAGAAGAAAGGTGACAAGATGGTGCCTAACTGCGTTCCTGTAAATGAGGCGGACGATCCAACAGGCGGTAAAGGTATTGGCAAACCATTTCGTCAAGGAAGTGGTGGTGCAGTTTATGTGCGCACCAGCGATGGTGGTGTTAAGAAAGTAAACTTCAGTCAATCAGGAATGGCAAAGAAGTATAATGATCCAGCAAGAGTTCGTTCTTTCGTTGCTCGTCATCGTTGCTTAACAAATAAAGATAAGACCAGTGCATCTTACTGGGCATGCCGTTGGCCAAGATATTTCTCAAATTCAGGAAAGACTTGGTGGTAAATCCATACGTTGAAGAACGTATCAGCGCTAACACTTTTTATCGTATCTTCAACAAAGAAGTTGTTAGCGAAGAATTAGTTTGGCATCGCGATCATTCGACGCGAGTCATAACTATAATTGAAGGTGAGGGTTGGTATCTACAATTAGATAACCAATTGCCGATTGAGATGAAAATAGGTGATGTGATTAATATTCCTGCGTACACCTATCATAGAATTAAACGTGGTATTACTGATTTGAAAATATATGTTGAGGAGTTAATATGATATATTTGAATGTGTACCGACTTCATAATGATGTAGAATTACCAACATACGGAACAACACTTTCTAACTGTTTTGATTTGTCCTTTCAACCAACAAACAAACTTGTTAAAGGGTATGATGCATTCAACACGCCTGTTGAGTATGAAGTGAATGGTTTCGGTGAAGTTTCAATTAATCCAGGAGATCGTCTGTTGATTCCAACAGGTTTGATCTGTAAGATTGATCATCGAAAGACGATCGAAACATACGCCGACATTTCCCGCGCAGAATTGCCGCTTCAGAATCATAGCATTCGTCTTCACCCTCGCTCTGGTCTTTCGCTTAAGAAAGGATTGATCTTGGCAAACTGTGAAGGTATAATTGATGTTGATTACCAGGAAGAAGTATTTGTGCTTTTGACAAACATCTCTAAGATGCATCAAACGATTCGTAAAGGTGATCGTATTGCTCAAGGTGAGATTGTTTGTAACGAACCATTTTATATCGCTATCGCAAATACTCGCCCAGAGAAACACTCTGAACGTGCTGGTGGATTTGGCTCGACAGGTATTCAAACTCCTCCAGTCCAACGGTATGCGGTTTCGCACGAAACTCCTCCGATGGAGGAGTGGAAAGTAGACGGACCAACGAATTTTGGCTAAATAGAAGTGGAATGCCCATTTGGGGTTCCATAACTAAACTTGCTTATTAAAGGAGTAACAAAATGACAAATATCACTACACTCACATCCCATTACGGACTCGATCGTCTTCTTCCAACTGCTCTTGGGTTTGAAAATGCGTTCGCTGCTCTCGATAATGCGGCTCATCTAATCACAGCATCTCAAACTGCTTTTCCACCAGTAAATGTCATTAAAACTGACGAATACAATTTCATCGTGGAACTTGCAATTGCTGGATATAAACTAGATGAGATTGAAATCACTACAGAGAGAAACTCTCTCAAAGTAACAGGAAAGAAGGCAGAGGAAGACGATCGCGTTTATCTTGTAAAGGGTATCGCGGGTCGTAAATTCTCTCGTCAATTCGTTCTTTCTGATACAGTAGTGGTTCGTGATGCTAACCTTGCTGATGGCGTGCTTTCGATTCATCTCGAAAACGTCATTCCTGAAGAAAAGAAACCTCGTAAGATTGAAATTAAAAAGCCTGCGCTAATCGAAGCAAAGGAATAAACTGAGAAAACTATATTATGCATAATGATGAATTAACGTGGGATGAATTGTTTATCTTACAGGCTACTCTGATCGCTCAGAAAAGCAAGGACCCGTCGACAAAGGTGGGGTGTATTATCGTAAATGATGATAATGTCATCTTGTCGACGGGTTTTAATGGATTCCCTCGCGGCATTGAAGAAGATTGGAAAGATCGTTGGAAGCGTCCAGAAAAGTATCACTGGGTTGAACATGCTGAACGCAACGCAATCTTCAATGCTGCTCGTGTTGGTGTTTCACTCAACAACTCACGCGCATATCTAAACTGGGAACCAAAACCATGCGCTGATTGCACTCGCGCATTGATTCAAGCAGGAATCAAAGAAGTCATCGGACCAAATCGAAAGTTTACTGGTAAAGGCGCAGGTGAACATTATTCTATCGATCATGCCGAACAAATGCTGCGCGAAGCAGGTGTTAAAATTCGCTATTATGAAATTGATAGGAGTTTAGATCCATGAAAGGTGAATGGGCATATTGGTTAAACTACTTCTCAAAAGAGACTTGCGAAAAGATAATTGATTTGGCTTTAGAACTTCCACCAGAACAACCCACTGTTGGTGGATTAACTGGTGAAGATACGAAACGACTTCGTCGATCAACTGTGCGTTGGATTCATGAAGAAAATCCAAAGTTTTCTTTTGTTTATGAAGAATATTGGAAACTGCTAGTTCGTATGAACCGTGACTTTTTTGGGTTCAATGTCACTCACCTTCCACCAATTCAATTTACAGAATATCATGAAACAAATCAAGATGAATATAAAAGTCATCAAGATGTGTTTTGGATTAATGAGACGTCAAGACATAGAAAGGTGACTTTGGTTACACAACTCTCGCCAAGAAGCGATTATGATGGCGGTGAATTGATTCTCGAAAATGTTTATCCAGCACCAACTTCAAAAGAAATAGAGAGTCAAGGTACTGTGATTGCATTTCCATCATTTGTATATCACAATTTGCAACCTGTTGTGCGCGGCACACGTTATAGTTTAGTCGGCTGGTTTGAGGGACCAAAATTCCAATGAAAGCGTTATGGTCATATGCACAAGCATTCACACCTGAGCAATGTGAATGGATTATAGAGGCGGCAAAAACAAAAACGCCAACTTGGGCGAGAACTGGCGCCGCGCCAAATTTAGATGCGACATTCAATCACAGAAGAAGTAAAATTGTTTGGATTGAACCAAACGATGAAAAGATGTATTTTATTCATCAAGTTTTCTGGAACATTGTGACGCAAATGAACAATGACTTTTTTGAAGCGCACATTACAAAATTGCCACCTCTACAATTCACACAATATTGTGAGCAATATCAAGGCGAATATAAATTACATATGGATTTACATTGGCTTGAACAAAGTAATATAACAATGAATCCAGGTCACCAGAGAAAAATCTCTGCAATTGTACAATTGTCAGATCCAAATACATATGAAGGTGGCAACTTTGAGTTTGGTGATGATGTCCCTGAAAAGCCACCAAAAGATGAAATACGAAAGCAAGGGACATTGATGGCTTTTCCATCATTCCTACATCACGGCGTGACTCCCGTCACGAAAGGCAAACGCTACAGTCTAGTTGGCTGGTTCGAGGGACCTCCCTGGCGTTGACGTAAGTTATTGATTTTATTAGATTTTTTTCTATTGCGTTTTTCGGCGTTTTATGAGATAATATCTATATGAAATACGAAACTTATAACTTTTTCACGGCTACTTCAGCCGCCACTTACACCCACATTTCAAATAGTAAACTCATACATTCATACGTCGACGCCAAGGTGGTGGGCGAATACACCGACAGCGACGGTAACGAACTTGTGGTAATCCCGCTGGAATCAGGCTGGTACGTTGATTTCTGGAACGAAACCGACGGTGGGGTCAGTCTGCTTTTAGACGATCAGTACGAAATCATCGAAGTTATTAATGACTGGACTTGATAAGTCATTGATTTTACACGGTTTTTCACCTTTTTAGGGGGTTGACGTAAGTTGTTGATTCTATTAAAGTTTTTTCTATTGCGTTTTTCAGCCAAATCTGATATAATATTCTTATGAAATGTGAAAACACTGTTGAAGTAGGTTCCGTCGTGAAGTCGCTCGATTTTCCGAGCACGACGGATTGTTATTATGTCGGTCTCGTGACTGCCATTCTTCCTGATGGCACTT
>Ga0315901_10005453_pt1 | contig 15475 bp, 14 predicted proteins | sample LakEriMetagenome_10_FD_203761 | JGI IMG/M metagenome (GOLD analysis project Ga0315901, IMG submission 203761) | Freshwater fungal communities from buoy surface, Lake Erie, Ohio, United States - Buoy 2 MA116 | ecosystem: Environmental > Aquatic > Freshwater > Lake | place: USA: Lake Erie, Ohio...
TCGCGGGTCCAGACAGCGGTGGTCATGGGGAAAGAATTTACCCCAATACCTGACTAATCCACTAGGAATTGTCAGATTTCACAAACCCTTGCCCCACAGGGGTTTGGCTGGGACTAACAGCCGATGCGAGATGCAGTGGACGCCCGCCCCCTCAGAAGGAAGCGGACGACCACAACGAACCGCCCCGAAGGGCAGACAACGACAACGGGCCGCCCCGGAGGGCGGCCCGTGAGTCCGAGGTGAGTCTGGTCAGGAGAAGCGAACGAGGCCCTGGTCGATGACCTTGCGGTCCCCCACCCAGGTCTCGAACAGTGCCTCGCCGGCACCGCTCTCCCACATCTTGATGGTGAGCGCGTCACCGGGGAACACCGGGGAGGCGAAACGACCCTCGATGTGCTTGAAGCGGTCGGCATCACCGCCGCAGAGTGCGTTGAGCAGCCCGCGGCCGGTGAACCCGTACGTGCACAGGCCGTGGAGGATCGGCCTCGGGAAGAGGCCCGCCTTCACTGCCGGGTGGTTCGGGTCCGAGTGCAACGGGTTCCGGTCGCCGTTCAGCCTGTAGATCAGGGCCTGGTCGGGCGTGGTCTGGAACGTGATCTCGTGGTCGGGTGCCTTCGCCGGGGGCTCGTTCACTGCGCCGCTCGGGCCACGGTCGCCGCCGAAGCCGCCGGCGTCGCGGATGAACACAGACGACCTCGTCGAGTACAGCGGCTTGCCCGCTGCGTCCTTGGCCTCTGCCTCCGTCACGATGACGGCGGCCTTCACCTTGTCGTACATCGCCACGAGCTTGCTCTGCACCGTCGCCGTGCCCTCGACGGGCAGCGGCTGGTGGAGAGTGATCGCCTGCGACGCGTGCACGAGCTTGGCGAAGTCGAACTCACCCACGTTGCGCATCGGGTTGGACGCAGCGCCGCCCTGGCCGGAGCCGAGCACGACGGGCATCGTGGGGAGCGCCTTCTGCTTGACGCCGGTGGAGTTCTCGGTGACGTACTCCAGTTGGTCGGAGCTGACGTTCAGGCTCACCGCGTACAGCAGCGAGTCCTTTGACGTCCACGAGATCTGGTACGGCTCGCCGACGCTGCCGACTGCCCCTGGATTGAGTGCCATTGTGTGTCCCCCAGTTGTTGGTGATGTTCCCGCAGGCCTACTTGGCGAGCGTGCTCTGCGGCCAGCTGCCGTCCTTGCCGTCCATGCCGGCGTTGGCGCGTGCGTTCTTCAGCAGGTCCGCGACGACGGGGCCGAGCTTGGTCGGGTCGTCGATCGGCGTGGCGGACGGGCCGCGGTGCCAGCCCTCGGCGACAGCGAGCGTCTGGCCGGAGGCCTCGAAGATGCGGCCGGTGACATGGCCTGCCTCGCTACCGGCGAGCCAGGTGACGATCGGGGCGATCCAGCGCGGCGAGCGCATCTCGCGCTCCTCGTCGGTCTCGGGGGCGGCGCCGAGGCCCTCCGTCATGCGGGTGAGGGCGACCGGGGCGACCGCGTTCACGGTGACGCCGAGACGGGCGAGCTCGAGCGCGGCGATGATCGTGAAGGAGGCGATGCCCGCCTTCGCGGCTCCGTAGTTGGTCTGGCCGACGTTGCCGTAGATTCCCGACACCGAGGTGGTGTTGATGATGCGGCCGTAGACCTCCTTGCCGGCCTTCGACTGCTCGCGCCAGTACGCGGCGGCCCAGCGGGACGGACCGAAGGTGCCCTTCAGGTGCACCTTGATGACGGCGTCCCACTCCTCCTCGGTCATGTTGGTGAGCATGCGGTCACGGAGGATGCCCGCGTTGTTCACCACGATGTTGATGTCACCGAAGGTCTCGACGGCCGTGTTGATGAGGCGCTGGGCGCCCTCCCAGCTGGAGATGTCGTCACCGTTCGCGACGGCCTCGCCGCCCATGCCCTTGATCTCGTTCACGACCTGCTGGGCCGGCGAGAGGTCGCCGCCCGAGCCGTCAACGTTGCCGCCGAGGTCGTTCACGACGACCTTGGCGCCCTGGCTGGCGAGGCTGATCGCGTGCTCGCGCCCGATGCCGCGACCGGCACCCGTGACCACTGCTACGCGACCTTCACACATCTTCGACATGGTTACTCCTAGGAGGTTCCGGGCACCCCGTGGTGCCGCGTGCCCAATGTTACGAACCCCCGCCCCGGTACTCCTAGCCGGGCCACCCCTAGCCTTCCCCCCATGAGCATGCGGGTCCTGGTCGTCGGCGCCGGGCCGGCAGGGGTTGCGTGCGCCGTGGGGCTGCAGAGGGCCGGTGCCTCCGTCACGGTGGTGGACAAGGCATCGTTCCCCCGCGACAAGTGCTGCGGCGACGGGCTCACCACGTCGGCCCTGCGCCACCTCGAGACCCTCGGCCTCGATGCCCGCGCGGTGCGGAATGCCCGCGAGTGCTCGGTCGTGCGGGTGCACACCCCCGGCGGACGGACCGTCGAACTGGACCTCCCCGCCGGCAGCGGCACCTACGCGGTGATCGCCCCCCGCCTCGACCTCGACGATGCACTCGTGGCGCACTGCCGCGGGGCCGGTGTCGAGGTGCGCGAGAACTGCGCGCTCACGGCCGTCACCGCCAACACGGCGGATTCCGTCCGCGTGACGCTGGGTGACGGAGAGGACCACGAGTTCGATTTCCTGGTCGCCGCCGACGGGATGTGGTCACCCACGCGCAAGATGCTCGGCGTGGCCACGGAGGGGTATCTCGGGGAGTGGCACGCGTTCCGTCAGTACCTCGGGAACGTCACCGGGCCGGCAGCCGAGGAACTCCACGTCTGGTTCGAGCCGGACCTCCTTCCGGGCTACGCGTGGAGCTTCCCGCTGCCGGGGAACCGCGCGAACTTCGGCTTCGGCATCCTGCGCGAGGAGAACCACAGCGTGCAGCACATGAACGAACTGTGGCGCGACCTCCTCGCGCGGCCGCACATCGTCTCGGCACTCGGCGACGGTTTCGTCGCGGAGGGCAGGCACACCGCATGGCCGATCCCCGCCCGCGTCGACTCGGCGGTGCGCTCCGCGGGGCGCGTCCTCTTCGTCGGCGATGCCGTGTGCGCGACGGACCTGCTCACCGGCGAGGGAATCGGCCAGGCGCTCGAGACCGGGATGCTCGCCGCGCAGGCGATCACCGAGGGGGCGTCCCCCGCCGATGTGAGGGCCCGCTACTCGAAGCTCCTCGACCGTCACTTCCTCGCCGATCACCGCATGTCGTCGACACTCGGGCGGATGCTCGGCAGGCGAGGCGTGGCCGAGTCCGTGCTGCGACTAGTCGACACGAACGGGTGGACAAGGCGCAACTTCGTGCGCTGGATGTTCGAGGACGAACCGAGGGCTCTCGTGCTCACGCCCCGGCGCTGGCACAGGGGGTTCCTGAAGCGCCCGGGTGCATACGCTGCCCGGTAGCCGTACTAGGTTGCGCGCATGCGCACACGACTGACGGAAATGCTCAACATCGAACTGCCGGTGATGCTCGCCGGCATGGGCGGGGTGTCCTACAGCGACCTCGTCGCCGCCGTGTCCGAGGCGGGCGGCATCGGCACCTTCGGCGCAGCACCGATGAGCACCGAGCTGCTCGTCGAGGAGATGGCCAAGGTGCGCACCATGACGAAGAAGCCCTTCGGCGTCGACCTCCTCACCGCCTCGCCCGACTCGGTGATGCGCAACATCAAGGCAGTCATCGAGGGCGGGGCCAGCATCTACGTCGCGGGGCTCGGCGTCCCGCGCGAGGTCATCGACGAGCTGCACAGGCACAACATCCTGGTGGGCTCCATGTGCGGCAAGGTCCGCCACGCCGTCGCCGCGGTCGCATCCGGGTGTGACTTCGTGGTCGCCCAGGGCACGGAGGCCGGCGGCCACACGGGCACCGTCGCCACGATGGCCCTCGTCCCCATGGTCGTCGACGCGGTCGGCGACAAGGTGCCGGTGGTCGCCGCCGGCGGGATCTTCGACGGCCGCGGGCTCGCGGCCGCGCTCGCCCTCGGTGCGGACGGGGTGTGGGTGGGAACCAAGTTCATCGCCACGCACGAGGCCCACACCGGCCGCGGGTACAAGGAGAAGATGGTCGAGATCAACGAGGACGACACCGTGGTCAGCCGCGCGTACACGGGCAAGACGTGCCGCGTGATCCGCACGGCGTGGACGCAGCAGTTCGAGGACCAGCCGGAGAAGCTGAAGAAGTTCCCCGAGCAGGTCATGGTTGCCGCCGGTGCCGGCGTGCAGCAGCTCGGCTCAGGCCCGGACGTGGTGCTGGACACCGACAAGGCGTTCATGGCGTGCGGCCAGGCGGCAGGCGCGGTCAAGGAGATCGTCCCCGCCCGCCAGGTCGTGGAGGAGTTCATGGACGGCTGCCGCCGGGCGATCGACCGTCTCTCCTCGCTCAAGTGACCCCCGCGACAGTCGCCGCGTGCGGCGAGACCTGGGACTCGTCAGTCATGCCGGTGCTCTGCGACTACGTGCGCATTCCCAACGTGTCGTCGGCGTACGACGCCGCGTGGCGCGAGAACGGGCACATGATGCGCGCGGCCGTGATGCTGCGGGACTGGTGCGCCGCGCAGCCGGTTGCGGGGATGACGGTCGACCTGCTGGTGCACGAGTCGCTCAGCCCGCTGCTCATCATCGAGATCGAGCCGCACATGACATCGCGCACGGACACCGTGCTCCTCTACGGTCACCTCGACAAGCAGCCGGAGATGACCGGCTGGAGGGACGGGCTCGGCCCGTGGGAACCCGTGGTCGAGGACGGGAAGCTCTACGGGCGGGGCGGGGCGGACGACGGCTACTCGGTGTTCGCCAGCCTGACAGCGGTGGCGGTGGCGCAGCGCGAGGGCCGTCCCCATGCGCGGTGCGTCGTTCTCATCGAGGCGAGCGAGGAGAGTGGCAGCATCGACCTTCCCGCCTGGCTCGACATCGTCGGCGGCCGCCTCGGCGAACCGTCGCTCGTGATCTGCCTCGACTCCGGCTGCCTCGACTACGAGCGCATGTGGGTCACCACGTCGCTGCGCGGCCTGGCCGACGGCGTGCTGCGGGTCGACGTGCTCACTGAGGGCGTGCACAGCGGCGAGGCAAGTGGTGTCGTCCCGTCGTCGTTCCGCATCGCCCGCGCCCTCCTCGACCGCATCGAGGACTCCTCGACAGGGGAGATCCTCCTCCCCGAGCTTCACGCCGGGATTCCCGCGCACCGCACGGAGGAGGCACGCGACACCGCCGCGGAGTTCCCCGAGCCGATCGCCGGACACTTCCCCCTCGCCGGCTCGACGGCCGCGATGACGCCGGACGCCGCGGAACAGCTTCTCAACCGCACGTGGCGTCCCTCCCTCTCCGTCACCGGTGCGGACGGACTGCCGCCAACCGACCGCGCGGGGAACGTCCTGCGTCCCCACACCTCGCTGCGCCTGTCGTTCCGGCTGCCGCCCACGTGCGACTCCGCGGGCGCCCTGGAGGCGGTGCGGCGCGCGCTCACCGAGAGCGCACCCCACGGCGCGACGGTCTCCTTCTCCGACACTCACGCCGCGGACGGCTGGAACGCGCCGGCGCCCGAACCCTGGCTGACGGCGGCACTCGACGAGGCATCCACCGCCGCGTTCGGGCGGGGCGCGCGCAACTTCGGTGAGGGCGGATCGATCCCGTTCATGGGGATGCTCGGCGAGCGGTTCCCCCGCGCGCAGTTCGTCATCACCGGGGTCCTCGGCCCTGGCTCCAATGCGCACGGCCCGAACGAGTTCATGCACATCGCGACGGCGAAACGACTGACAGCCGCGATGTCGATGGTCCTCTCCGCGCACGCCGTGCGGCCGTAGGGTCGCCGCGTGTTCTCACTGCTGCGCCGCAACCGCGACATCCGCCTCGTCTTCGGGGCGCAGGTCGTGTCCTACATGGGTGACTGGTTCACCTTCGTCGCGATGGCGGGCCTGGTGGAGGACGTCACCGGCTCGCGGTTCCTCGTGTCGCTCGTCCTCGTCTCGATGACGCTGCCCGGGCTGCTGATGTCCGCCGTGGCCGGCTCGTTCGCCGACAGGTTCGACCGTCGCCGCATCCTCGTGATCGTCTCCACGCTGCAGGCCGTCGCGGCCTGCGGGCTGCTGCTCCACGACATGGTCGGGATCTGGGTCACGTTCGTCTCGCAGTGCCTCATCGCCGGCCTTGCGTCGTTCGTCGGGCCGTGCGCCAACGCCGCGGTACCGAACCTCACCGACAACGAGGACGACCTGCGGCGTGCGAACGCGCTCTTCGGGAGCACGTGGGGCATCATGCTCGCCGTCGGCGCCGCGATCGGCGGGGTGTTCTCGTCGGTGTTCGGCCGTGACGCGGCGTTCGTTGCGGACGCGGTCTCGTTCGCCGTCGCCGCCCTGCTGTTCGCGGGCGTGCGCAGGCCCATGCAGACGGAACGACTCCCCGCGGACAGGGCACGTCGCGTCCGGCCGCTGGCGGACATGGCCGAGGCGCTGCACGTCGCCCGCGCGAACCCCGTGATCCTCGCGCTCATCTGCTCCAAGGCGACCTTCGCGGTCGGTGCGGGGATCGTCAGCCAGCTCGCGGTGCTCGCGTCACAGGCCTTCAGCATGGGGGACGCAGGCCGCGGTCTCCTCATCGGTGTGCGCGGCGTCGGCTCCGGCCTGGGCCCCATCATCGGCGCCCGGATCGCCGGCAGGGACATGCCTCGCCTCCTGCGGGTGTGCGGCGTCGCCGGGATGCTGTTCAGCGTGTGCTACCTGGGCGCCGCGCTCAGCCCGGTCATCGGGATGGCGGCGGTGTTCGTGGCGCTGGCCCACCTGAGCGGAGGGGCGCAGTGGACCCTCTCCACGCTCGGCCTGCAGATGGAGTCGCCCGACCACGTGCGCGGCCGCGTGCTCGCGGGCGACATGGCCCTCGTCAACACGATGATCGCGTGCACGAGCCTGCTCGCGGGGCTCGTCTCCCAGGCGATCGGCGTCCGCGAGACGATCGTGGTGTTCTCCGTGGCGGCCGCAGTCGCCTCGACCGTCTACCTGACGGCGACGACCGGGATCAGGCGGCGTCTGCGCAGCGGACAGCAGCGTTGATGTACGCCTCTCGGCGCGGGTCGCCGTCGTAGGTCGTCATCATCGTGTTCATCACGTAACTGACGGCGAGTTGCCGCGAGGGCACGGCGCACGCGACCGAGCCGCCCGCGCCGTCATGTCCGAAACCGCCGGGACCGCCGTAGTTGTTGCGCGTGCTGTCCAGCATGTAGCCCTTGCCGAAGACCGTGGGGTGGCCGAGGATCAGGTCCTTCTCGCCCTCCGGCGTCACGGACTCGGCGGCGAGCCTGCGCGTCTCCTCCGTGATGAGCCGCACCCCGTTCACCTCGCCGATCGTCGCGGCGTAGATCGTGGCGAGTGCCCGTGCGTTGCCGATGCCGTTCGCGCCCGGGACCTGCGCGGCGCGCACCTCCGGCTTGTTGAACGCCCCGGGCCCGAAGGCTCCGTTCAACGACAGCGCCTTCTCCCCCAGCGAACCGGGACCGCCGTGGTCGAGCATGAACCTCGCGATGTCCGGCGGGAACGACGGGATCGGGTGGGCCATCAGGTGCGCCACACGGTGGTCGTGCTCAGCGGGCAGCCCGATCCAGAACTCCACGCCCAGCGGGCCCGAGATGTTGCGCTGCACGAACTCCCCGATCGACATGCCGCTGACCCTGCGCACAAGCTCACCCGCGAGCCACCCGTACGTGAGCGCGTGGTAGCCGTGCGTGCTGCCCGGCTCGAAGTGCGGCGCGGTCGCTGCCAGCCGTGACGTGACCGTGTCCCAGTCCAGTGCCTCCTGGAGGGACATCGGCCCGTCCACGGTGTAGAGACCCGCGCGGTGACCGAGGAGCTCGGCGACGGTGATCCCTTCCTTGCCGTGCGCGGCGAACTCGGGCCAGTACCCGGCCACCGTGGCGCCGTAGTCGAGCAGGCCTCGCTCCACGCACATCGCCACGGCGAGGGCGGTCACGCCTTTCGTGGTGCTGAAGACGACCTGCAGCGCATCGGGCCCGTACGGGACCTCGCCGTTCCTGTCGCGGTGGCCGCCCATGACGTCGACCACCAGCTCCCCGCGGTGCACCACCGCGACACCGGCACCACGGTCCTGCCCCGACTCGAGGTTGGCCACGAGGGCGTCGCGCACCGGCTCCCAGCCGGGAGCCACGAAGTCGACGGTCAGCACGGCGGGATCAGGCGTCGATGATGGCGCGGAGCTTCTCGATCTCGCGCACCGGGTCCGGGCCGACCGGGTTCACGGAGAGGACCGTCACGCCCGCCTCCTTGTACGCGGCGACGCGCTCCTTGATGAAGCCCGGCGTGCCCACGAGGTTCGCGTTCAGGATCCACTCGGCCGGGATGTTCGCCGCGGCCTCCTCCTTCTTGCCCTCGAGGTAGAGGTCCTGGATCGCCACGGCCTCCTTCTCGAAGCCGTAGTCGCGGCAGACGTCGTTGTAGAAGTTCTTGCCGCGTGCACCCATGCCGCCGACGTACAGCGCCATGTTGGGCCGCGCGAAGTCGAGGATCTTGGTCTGTGCCTCGCCCGTGAGCTTCTCGTCGATCGCGAGCATGCCGCCGGCGGAGATGTCGAGCTGCTTGCGCGAGGGGTCCCGCTTGGCGAGACCCGCCTTGAGCTGGTCGCCCCAGACGTTGTGGTACTTCTCGGGGTAGAACATGATCGGAAGCCAGCCGTCGGCCATCTCCGCGGTCGCCTCGACGCTCTTGTCCTTGAGCGAGGCCCACCAGACCGGGATGTCCTTGCGGACGGGGTGGTTGATGATCTTCAGCGGCTTGCCGAGCCCGGTGCCCTGGCCGGCCGGCAGCGGCACCTGGACCGTCTTTCCGTCGTAGGAGAGGGCCTCTTCGCGGGCCCACACCTTGCGGCAGACCTCGATGTACTCCTTGATCCGCTGCATCGGCTTCTCGTACGGGATGCCGTGGAAGCCCTCGATCACCTGCGGGCCGGACGCACCGAGGCCGAGGATGAACCGGCCGTCGCTCACGTAGTCGCAACCCGCGGCCGTCATGGCCATGAGCGCGGCGGAGCGGGAGTACACGTTCACGATGCCCGTGCCGATCTCGACCCGGCTCGTCTTGGCGGCCAGGTACCCGACCTGCGAGATCGCGTCGAAGCTGTACGCCTCGGCCACCCAGACCTGGTCAAGACCGGCCTTCTCGAGCGCGACGACACGGTCGACGGCCTCCTTGAAGCCACCCGCGTAATTGATGCCCATTGACAGTTTCACCAAGGTCCCCCTTCGACGTTTGCCAAACCCTAGGACGGCGGCGTGCCGCGGCACGATTCGGGCCGTACGGCGCTATTCGGCCCCGCCACGGCACTTTTCTGCCGCGGCGCTGGGAGAATGGAGGCGTGAGCACCGCAGAACTCAGGCTCCCCGTGCGGGACGGGACGGTCCTGCGGGCCCTGCACCATCCGGCGGCGGGCGCGACGGGCGGCATCCCCGTGCTCCTCGTGCACGGGCTCGCCTCAAACTGCCGTCTCTGGGACGGGGCGGCACGCCACCTGGCCGAACTCGGGCACGACGTCATCGCACTCGACCTGCGCGGTCACGGCCTCAGCGACAAGCCCGACCACGGGTACTCGGTGCCGGAGGTGGCCCGGGACGTCGTCGACATCATCGAGGTCCTCTCCCGCGACAACCCACCGTGGCGGCGCCCGCTCGTCATCGGGCAGTCATGGGGCGGCAACATCGTCATCGAGATCGCGGCTCGTCACGCGGACGCGGTGAGGGGCGTGGTCGCCGTCGACGGCGGGACGATCGAGTTGAGCAGGGCCTTCCCCGACTGGGAGGAGTGCCGGAGGGCGCTCGCACCGCCCCGACTGGCCGGCATGGAGGCCGCGCGCCTGCGCGCGTTCGTGCGCGGTGCGCACCGCGACTGGTCCGACGAGGCGATCGAGGGGACCATGGCGAACATGGAGCACTTCGACGACGGCACGATCGCGCCGTGGCTCACGTTCGACCGGCACATCACGGTCCTCCGCGGCCTGTGGGAGCACTCCCCCACGTCGCACTTCCCGTCGATCGAGGTGCCCGTGATGTTCACGCCTGCCTCGCGGACGGAGGACGAGATGACCCGGGCGAAGAGGGCCGCGCACGAGCACGCCCTCGGGACGATCCCGCGCTGCCGGGTCGAGTGGTTCGAGCCCGCCGACCATGACCTGCACGCCCAGTTCCCCGGTCGGTTCGCTGACGTCGTCCACGGCGCGGTCATGGGAGGATTCTTCCCGTGACAGTGCCCCGCATCCTCGCGATCATGGGCAGCGGCGAGACCGCCCCCACCATGGTCAGCACGCACCGCTCGCTCGTTGCCCGCCTCGGGAGCCCTGTCAGGGCCACGGTCATCGACACGCCGTACGGGTTCCAGGAGAACTCCGGCGACCTCGCCGAGCGTGCCGTCGCGTACTTCAGGAAGAGCGTGAACATCGACATCACGGTCGCCGGTCTGCTGCGGCTGCACGGCGACGGCATCGACACCGTCTCGGTGGAGCGCGGACTGCGCCACGTGAGCGATGCCGGGTACGTGTTCGCCGGCCCGGGCTCGCCCACCTACGCACTCCGCCAGTGGACGGACACGCCGCTCCGCGGGATTCTCGAGGGAAAGCTCCGCGACGGCGGCATCGTCACGTTCGCGTCGGCGGCCGCCCTCACCCTCGGCTCGCACACCGTGCCGGTCTACGAGATCTACAAGGTGGGCGAGGAGCCGCGATGGGAACGCGGCCTCGACCTCCTCGGCGCGGCGGGAATCAACGCAGCCGTCATCCCCCACTACGACAACGCAGAGGGCGGCAACCACGACACCAGGTTCTGTTACCTCGGCGCGACCCGGCTAGAGCGGCTGGAGAAGGAACTGCCGGAGGGCCACTTCGTCCTCGGCATCGACGAGCACACGGGCCTGGTGCTGGACCTCGGGTCCGGGGAGGCCTCGGTCACGGGGCGCGGGGGCGTGACCATCCGCGTCCGCGGCGCCGAGCGCGTGTTCCCCGCAGGAGAGTCCTTCAGCATCGAACTGCTGCGACGGCCGCACGAGGCGGGGGGAACGGCACAGGCGCGGTCCACCACAGTGGCTGCCCCGGCGGAGAGCACGCAGGACGGCACCGGATCTGCCGGCAGCGTGGCGGCGCGCCATGTCGAGGCGTTCCGCACCGCGCTCGGGGCCCGCGACGTGGACGGCGCGGTCCGCGCGGCACTCGCCCTGGAACAGGACGCAGGCGACCTGGCCGGGGCAGACCTTGCCGCCGCACGCGCCGAGCTCAGGTCGATGATCAGCGGGCTCGGCGATGCCGCCGTGGCCGGGATGCAGGACCCGCGCGAGGTCGTCGGCCCCTACGTGGAGGCGATGCTGGCCGTTCGCGCGACGGTGCGGGCCGAGAAGAGGTACGACCTGAGCGACGTCATCCGTGACGCCTTCGAGGCGCTTGGCGTGGAGGTGCGGGACACGCCGTCAGGCGCAGAATGGGGACTGCGCGCCTGAGGTCGCTCAGACGTGGTGCAGCGAACCGATGCGCGCGCGGCCCCGGAAGCCGGTGACCGCGTAGGCAACCACGAACACCGCCGCCGAGACCAGGATGATCGTGGCGCTCGACGACGTGTCGAGGAAGTACGAGAGGTTCATCCCGACGAACGCCGATGCCGCACCGACGGCAGGGGCGATCCAGAGCATCCGGGCGAAGGAGTTCGTGAGCATCCTCGCGATCGAGGCCGGGAGAACCAGCATCGCCGAGATGAGGAGGGTGCCGATCACCCTCATCGTGACGAGGATCGTCAGCGAGAGCATGATCATCAGAGCCGCCTCCACTCGCTGCACGCTCACGCCCGTCACGTCGGCGACCTCCGGGTCGAACGTGGCGAAGAGGAAAGTGCGGTACCACATGCCGACGATGAGCAGGACGAGAAGGAACACCACGGAGACAGCGACGATGTCGGACGTGCGAACACCGAGAACGCTCCCGAAGAGGACCGCCTCGATGCTCTTCTGGGCCTGCCCGTAACGGTTGAGCAGGGCCAGGCCCACGGCGAACGACGCCGTGGTCACCACGCCGATCGCGGCATCGGCGCCGATGATGCGTCTGCGCGCGATGCGCCCGATCAGGACCCCGGACGTGATGCCCCAGATGCCCGCGCCCACGAAGAAGTTCAGGCCGATCACGGCCGACGCGGCCGCGCCACCGAACACCGCATGGGAGAGCCCGTGGCCGATGTAGCTCATGCCGCGGAGGACGACGAACACGCCGAGGACCCCGCAGAGGGCGCCCGCGAGCGTCGCCACGACGACACCGTTGCGGAAGAACTCGAACTGGTAGGGCTCGAGGATGCCCGCCGAGAGAAGACCCACGTCAGGGGACCGGGCTGACCGCCGGCGCGTGGACGCCGCCGGAGTCGAGGACCACGGGCATGCCCCCGTGCTGGAGGACCTCCATGGGGGCACCGTACGTCTTCTCGAGCACCACGGGGTTCAGGACCTCGGTGGGCGAGCCGTCGGCGATGACCGTGCGGTTCATGCAGACGATGCGCGGCAGGTGCGCCGCCAGGCCGTTGAGGTCGTGAGTCGTCAGAACGATCGTGACGCCCTGGGCGTGGAGCTCGGCGAGGAGGTGAAGCACCTCGTGCCTCGTGCGCACGTCGACACCTGACGTCGGCTCGTCGAGGACGAGCACGTCGGGGCGGTGGAACATGGCCCGCGCGATGAAGACGCGCTGCTGCTGCCCGCCGGAGAGCTCACGGATGTGCCGGTCGTGGAGGCCCGAGAGGCCCAGGCGCGACAGGACGTCGAGCGCGTCCTCCCGTTCGGCCGGGGTGATGCGCGGCCACCACTTCCCCTTCGTGCGAGTCATCGTGATGACCTCGAGGACCGTCACCGGGAAGTTCCAGTCGACGCTCTCGACCTGGGGAACGTATGCGAGCCGCACGCCGGAACCGAGCTGCACCGACCCGTGGACCGGCGTGACGGCCCCGATGACCGCCTTCAGCAGCGTGGTCTTCCCCGAGCCGCTGGGCCCGACGATGCCCACGAAGTCCCCGCGGCGCACGTCCAGGTCGACGTCGCTGACGACGACCGTGGAACCGTACGCGCACGACATGTGCACGCACCGGATGACGGGCTCCTGGATCATTGCGGGTAGTACGCCTTGTCCCTCAGGCCCAGGTCGACCTTGATCGTCTTCAGCGCGGAGGCGTCACCGCCGAGTGCCTCGACGATGGTGACGAAGTTGAACTTCATGAGTCCGCCCCAGGAATGGTCGGGGTCGTCGACGCCACCGGGCAGGTCGTCGTCACGGAGCGTGTCGACGTAACGCACCCCGGCTTCCTTGCCGATCTGTTCGAGCACGGGCGACGGGAAGACCTCGCTTCCGAACACGGCCGGCACCTTCTCGTCCTTGACCTGCTGGATGAGGCCGGCGACGTCCGCGGGCGTGGGGTCGGAGAAGGACTGGGGCTGGATCGCACCGATGATCTCGTAGCCGTAGCGGCGCGCCATGTAGGGGAACGAGTCGTGGTACGTCAGCAGCTTCCTGTTCCGCACGGGGACCGTCTCGGTGGCCGTCTCCATCGCCTCGTCCATCTGGTTGATCAACTGGGAGAGCTTCACGTAGTTGTCGTCGACCACGGGGATGGTCGAGGGGAGCATCTGGGTCATGGCGTCCCGCATCACGGTGACATAGCTGAGGACCGACGGCGGGTTCGTCCATGCGTGCGGGTTGGGGCGGCCGCCCTCCTGCGGGAAGGAGAAGTCGAACACCCACTCGCTGCGGAGGATGACCGCGGTGCCGACCTCGCAGAGCACCGCGCCGTCCTTCATGTTGGCCTGCGCCATCTCGATGATGGGGTCCTCGAGGCCCAGGCCGTTCACCACGACCAGGTCGGCCTCGGCAAGCTCCCTCGCCACGGACGGCGGCGGCTCGAACGTGTGCGAGTTCGTGCCCTCGGGCACAACGCCGACGACCTCGATGCCGGTTCCGGCCGCGAGAACGCCGGCCATGCTGGTGAGCGGCGAGACCGACGTGACGACCTTCAGCGTCGAACCCTCGCGCGGGGCGCCGCTCTTGCAGACTGCCATCGCGTTGTCGCTGGTCGACGTGTCACCGTCGAATCCGGCCGGCTCCTCCGACAGCTGCGGGACCTCGTCGGCAGGCGTGGAGGAATCCCCGGAGCAGGCAGCGAGGAGGAAGGAGACAGCAAGAAGTGAGGCAACAAGACTGCGGCGCATGCTCCTGAGGCTAACCCCGGGCAGCGGAAAGTTATTCCGCAGCGTTGATGACGCGAGCTCCTGATTGCCGACCCGACAGGTCGGGTTAACGCGCGGTGACCGAAAGGGTGAAGGACTTCACGGCTCTGGCGAAGATGTTCGCCTCCACGTCGGGTTCCGTCACCGGTGTCATCCGCACCACGCGCGCCGACATCTCGGTGAACACCGAGCGCAGCACGAGCCTCGCGAGGTTCGCCCCGATGCACAGGTGCGTGCCGAATCCGAACGAGAGGTGCGGGTTCGGCGACCGGCGGATGTCGAACACGAAGGGATCGGCGAACACGTCCTCGTCACGGTTCGCCGAGGGATACAGCATGACGACACGGTCGCCCGCACGCACGGGCTGGTCACCGATGCGGTCGTCGCTCACCGCGGTGCGGAAGAAGTTGTTCAGCGGCGTCACCCACCTGAGCACCTCCTCCACCGCACCCTCGACGAGCGTCGGGTCGGCGGCCATCGCGTGCCACTGGTCCATGTGGTCGCAGAACGCACGGAGACCGTGCGCGATCGCCGTGCGGGTGGTCTCCGCGCCGCCGGCAATGAAGAGTCCCACCTCGTGGAACACCGACGCGGGCGGGAGCTTCTCCCCGTCGATCTCCGCATGCGCCCAGATGGACATGAAATCGTGTGCAGGGCACCCCGAGCGCTCCGCCATGATCGGCTGCATCGCCGCGAGGAACTCCCGGTTCGCGTCGTAGAAGGCGTCCGCGATGACCGGGTCTCGGTGGCGCATGTCCGTCTGCATCAGCCGCTCGCTCCACGACTTGAGGTCCGGCCACATCTCCTCGGGGAACCCGAGCAGGCGCGTGGTGAGACGCGCGGCGACCTGCGCGGCGAGCATCGGCACCACGTCGAACGTCCCGGCATCGAGGCAGCCGTCCACGAGCTCGCGAACCAGGGTGTCGATCTCCTCCGTGCGCCGCGCGACGGCGGCGCGCGTGAGCTCGCCCTGCACGAGCATCCTCTGCTGGCGGTGCCGCGGGTCATCCTGGGCGATCATGTTCGCCTCCGTCGGCTCGAAGTTCGCCCTGTAGCCCTGCCCCGACACGAACACCGTGGACCGGCGCTCCACGTCCATCACGTGCGCATGCCGCGAGATGCCCCACAGCCCGTTCTTCTCGTCGCGGTAGACGGGCTCGTTCGCCCTCATCCACGACCACACCCCGTGCGGGTCGGACCTGTAGAGCTCCGGGTCGAGCAGGTCGACGGTCATCCTGTCGGTTGCGGTCATGTCAGCGGCTCCCTCGTGTTG
>Ga0315901_10005454_pt1 | contig 15474 bp, 22 predicted proteins | sample LakEriMetagenome_10_FD_203761 | JGI IMG/M metagenome (GOLD analysis project Ga0315901, IMG submission 203761) | Freshwater fungal communities from buoy surface, Lake Erie, Ohio, United States - Buoy 2 MA116 | ecosystem: Environmental > Aquatic > Freshwater > Lake | place: USA: Lake Erie, Ohio...
GGGCTCAGGGTATCGTCGCTCTGCATCGCCGCGATGGTAGGGAACTCTGGCGGAAAGTGATCCATGCCAGCGGCAGCATGAGCAAGAATGCGAAATCCTCGGGAGCATCGGGATCGGTGGCATGCGACGGCCAGCGACTGTTCGTCAATTTCGCGAATGAGGGGCGAGTCGTTTTGAGCGCGCTCGATCTGAACGGAGAGATCCTCTGGCAGCAGGATGTGGCTCCCTATCAAGTACACCAGGGATTCGGTGCCTCCCCGGCCATCCATGATCGGCTGGTTTACTCCGTCGCAGACACCAAGGGTGGCGGAGCGATTCTGGCGGTCGATCGCGAAAACGGCCGCATCGCATGGCGGCGCGATCGCCCATCGAATCCAAACTACCCCTCTCCGATCGTGCTGCTGGCAGCCGGCCGCCAGCAACTGATCCTGACAGGGCTGGACCAAGTGGAGAGCCTCCATCCTTCCACGGGTGAAACGCTTTGGAAGATCGAAGGCTCCACCACAGAATGCGTTACCACGACGGTCACCGACGGAAAGAGGGTCTACTCATCGGGAGGTTACCCAAGGAATCATCTGGCGGCCATCGAAGCGGATGGCTCGGGCAAAATCGCTTGGGAAACCAACGACCGGGTCTACGTCCCTTCCTTGCTGATCCGCGATGGCTACCTCTATGGGACCCTGGATGCGGGGATCGCTGCCTGCTGGGACGCGGCAACCGGGAAGGAGATGTGGAAGGGACGTCTTGGAGGCGATATCAGCAGTTCACCCGTCCTAGCCGGAGATCGCATCTACGCCACCAACGAATCGGGGGAGACCTTTGTCTATCGGGCGATTCCCGAACGCTTTGAGTTGCTGGGGAAGAATAGCCTGGGAGAAGAGCAGTTCGCGACCCCCACTCTCTGCCGAGGTCAGATTCTGATGCGAGTGGCCTATCGGGACGGTCAGGAGAGGCGAGAGCAATTGGTGTGCATCGGAGATTGATGCTACCGCCAGGGATCTTCAGACGACGAAGAATCGCGACTTGCTTTGTCCAGCTTCGCCAGGGACTCTGCAGGATCCTAACGAGTTGCTTTGGCGGTGTTCTGAAGATCGCCGATGTAGGTCATCGTGCCCCGCATCAGATAGAACTTGACCTTCGGGGCTTGCTTGAATTCAGGAGACTGGAGAACGTACTGGAGATGATCGATCGTTGGTGTCTGCCAGTTCATCATCCCTACCAGAATGTCGCCAACCTGGATCTGACGCTGTGCCGCTGGTGAGTTGCCTCGTACCGCCACCACCTTGAGCCCACCCTTATAGCTGCCACTAGTGGTTCGAATTTCCTCTGCTCGCAATTCGGTGACGCGAATGCCGAGTCGTTCCCAGGCGAGTTCGTCGAGGTTCACTTTGCTGCTGGCAGTAGCCAGTGGCGATCCCATCAGCGACAGCGTCCTCGCCAGCTTCTGGCCACCTCGTTCAATTTCCAGATTCAGGGCTTCGCCTTGTTGCCGATTCAGCAGACGCAGTTCCAGGTCCAGTCGCGACCGGATCAGCTGGCTGTCGACAGCAAGCAGTCGGTCGCCTGAGGCGATATCGGCGGAAGGCTGTTGGCCATGTAGCGACGCGCTGGCAACTTCCAGGTAAGAACCTTCCGAATCGCGGACTCCCCGAAATGCCATCCCCAGCGACACCTGCTGACGCTGGCTGCTGGCAACAAGATCCGCGATGACTTCCAAAGCCGCATCGATTGGAATGGCAAAACCGATTCCCTGCGCACCGACTCGGACAGCGACATTGATCCCGATCATCTCGCCATCGATATTGATAAGCGGACCACCCGAATTCCCTGGGTTGATGTCTGCATTGGTCTGAATCAGATCGTAGTATTCCTGAGTTCCATTGACGGGAACATTGCGGTGCAACGCACTGACGATGCCGACGGTGACGGTGTGCTGATAACCGAAAGGATTGCCTATCGCGATGACCGTCTCGCCCCGCATCAGGTCATGGCTGCTGCCAATGTCGATCACGGGAAGGGGATCCTTCGCATCGATTTTGATCAGGGCCAGATCGGTCGAAGGATCGAAATTCAGCAACTTGGCGGTCGTCTCGGTACCATCGGCCAGCGTCACCTCGATCTTGGCGACGTCTTGAACCACATGCAGGTTGGTCACCGCATAGCCGCGAGGGTCGATGATCACCCCGGTTCCCATGCCGTTGACCAGTTGTGGCCGGCCGCCGTCGGCGGCTTCCCCTTTAACCGACTTGCTGCCCTGGATGTTGACTACCGAAGCTTCGGCATTTTGAATCGCCTTGACGATCGGAGTTTCGCGAAGCGATCCCTCCGACCCGGCCGACCGATCGGCCATCCCCAGTGCGAATCCACCGACGATCGAAGCCATCAGGGATAAGCGAACCGGGAGTGAATGTAGCAGGTCGGTCATGCGAAGAGCACTTTGCGCTGGGGCCAACAACCGTTCCGCCGGGCGAACGCCTTTCCCGACCGAGTCCTCCCTAGAATCGGTTCGGCGAGGCCGGCGGCATGACAAGGCATGCCCTTCCCAGCAAGAACATCCCAGATTAACAGCCTGGAAGTCTGGGTAATAAATTCACCTTGCGGAAATTATTCGGCCACGCCGTATCCGTTTCATGATCGTCCGGTATCCCAACCCCCTCACACCAACCAGTACGGAACCATCAAGATCAGGTGCGTTGCGATGCCCTACAAGGGCATCACCATGTCGGATCTTTCCTAGCAGCGTTTCCTTTTGTCAACTCCAACCTTTTTAGGCCCATCTCGGTTTTTTGTGGGTTGTGTCGCTACGCTGTCGCGACTCAAGCATTCCCGGTGCCCCAGCAGCCATTCAACCTCCCCCAGGGCGGAAAGATCTGCTCGCGACTCTGCTTCAGGGAGGGGCAGATCTATTTTTTTATCCTCCCTCAGGGAGGGTCGCTGAGGAGGAACGACGAAGCGAGGAGGGCTGGTTTATCGGTCCGTCCGTTGGGTCTGCATATTCCGCGATGGATTGGGCGGAAAGATAAGGCCACTACCTGCCCGTTTCTCGCGACGCTCCAACGTGTGGTCGCAAGCTTTGCATTCCAAGGGGATGGTGAGCCCCATCACAATCACTACAAACACCCTAACCACCACAGACATCCCCATCACCCCATTCCACCCATTCACACTCACGAGCTAAGAATTGCCGAAGAATCGGGTTGCATGAAGCCTTCTAAAAAGTGACTTTCAATTCACGATGAATTCCTATGCACTGTGATTGCAACAGAGCCCACAAACCGATAACGTTCTATCGTTTCACGTGTTAAATCACTGGAGTCTGTTTTTTCAACTTTTTGACGAGGGAATGCTCATGAGACAATTCGTTTCGAGTTTGGTGATGGGTTTGGTTGCGACGATAGCAACAAGCTCAGTTTCTTTTGCGGCTTTGCTGACGGGTGGCGCGAGTTTCAACAATACGCTGACCGACCTTGTCAACCCAGCACTGCCAACGGCTTCGCAGATCCTTAATTTCCAAACTGCAAACACAGCATCTGGCGATTTTACGGTCGGCATGGGCTGGGGTAACTTGGCCGTCAGCACCTATCAAGTTTCCAACGGCACTGGAATTTCCACAATTTCAGGAGCAGCTGGCGATTTCAGCGGCACATGGACTGGTGATACTTGGACGCCATCGGGTGGAAGCAACGGCACCCGAGCGATGTCCTTTGCCGGAACCATGTCAAGGGCAGGGTTTACTGACACCCCCGCGCTTTTGAACATCTCTGTGACGAAGACCGGAGGCTTCTATTCCGTGGCAGTAACCCTTGCAATGGATCCACCTGCAGCCGTGCCCGAGCCAGCGTCGCTCGCAATTTTTGGTCTCGGTGCAACTGGATTCGCTGTCCGCCGATTCCGTCGCAAGTAACATCGCACGGTACCAAAGAGCAATCTAAGAAAACGCACTCTTTTTAGAGTGCGTTTTTTTATGCGCTTGGTATGAATCCGTCCGGCCAACCTGGCTGTACCAATGCGACGTGAGAGCTAGTGTAGTTTCTTTGGATTCATCGCTTTCCAGCACGGGCGGGACGCCCGTGCCACGAGGTGACATCTCCGCGCCCAACTGACCATGAGCAAGGGTGCTGTCAATCGGTGTCAATCGGTGCCACCCACCAATCTCATGCCAGCATTCCAATGGTGCTGTCAATAGGTGCCACCCACCAATCTCATGCCAGCATTCCAATAGGTGCCACCCACCGATTGGACGCTACCCGATTCAGGCATTTGCTGCAGGATAGTTCGCTCACGATTCCAATCGGTGCCACCCACAGGGATTCCAATCGGTGCCACCCACCGATTGGACGCTACCCGATTCAGGCATTTGCTGCAGTGCCAGCATTCCAGCATTCCAATAGGTGCCACCCACCAATCTCATGCCAGCATTCAATTGTCAATCGGTGCCACCCACCAATCTCATGCCAGCATTCAATAGGTGCCACCCACCGATTGGACGCTACCCGATTCAGGCATTTGCTGCAGGGTAGTTCGCTCAGGATTCCAATCGGTGCCACCCACCGATCTCATGCCAGCATTCCAATTGCTGTCAATCGGTGCCACCATCGCTATCCAGCACGGGCGGGACGCCCGTGCCACGAGGTGACGTCTCCGCGCCCAACTGACCATGAGCAAGGGTGCTGTCAATCGGTGCCACCCACCAATCTCATGCCAGCATTCCAATTGCTGTCAATCGGTGCCACCTTCGCTATCCAGCACGGGCGGGACGCCCGTGCCACGAGGGGACGTCTCCGCGCCCAACTGACCACGAGGATTCCCATCTTCGGTGTCGACGACTATTCACGAAGTTTCCAAGCGACAATGGCGGTTCCGTCGGGTGATCGACCGCGCCCGTTCCCGCTGGGAGCCCGATAGTTCATCGCCCACCTCGTCGAAAAGAAAAGGTTCATCCGACAGTGGTTTGGGTCCACTGACCGAGAGCCAGCCACAGCGACACTGCGTTACCGACAGACAAGTGCAGCCGAATCCTAGTGTTAAGGCGCAAACCTTCCAGTCCTTCTGACCTATCTAGCAGCACACCGGAGGACTCACGCCCTCACGCTACCATCTGGAAGATCCCTAGCGTCGCCGAGCGCAATCGGGTCTGCGACCTCTATCTGGGGCCTTCCCACCTGATGCAATGAATTCGCCATCCGTCCACAAGAATCTCAGATGGCTCAAAGAAATGGAGCCAACGATACAGAATGCGTCTCCTGTCCCTAGGACTTCGCACTCACCCTCATCGATTGAAGTACGCCAAGACGCTAGAGCTCAGTACGGTTTAGAAACCCAGGCACTGCTGCCCCGATCGCCCACCCGACATCTGACTCGACGCATTCGCTACCCAATCACGAAAACCGGTCGCGTGGGGCCGCCAGGTGGGGCCAACTTCGCCAAGGGTCAAAACAGTAGCAAGCGGCTACTTTCCAAACGATGCCCCGGTATCAGCCGATGGGCGCATTTCTTCGCTTCCGCAACTCCACCTGAATCGCCTCGAAAACGGATTCAGGATCTTGCATCCCATCGATCGGCACTAGCAGATTCTTTTTGCGATAGTAGTCGATCAACGGCATGGTCTGATGGTTAAAAACGTCCAATCGGGCCTGGATCGTCTCATAGGTGTCATCACGCCGCCCTTCTTTCGCGGCACGACGTACCAATCGATCGATGAGTGCAGACTCCTGAACCACCAACTGAAGGACCAAGTCAAGCCCCTGATCGTGTTGCTCGAAGTACTCATCCAGCAATTGCGCTTGGACCAACGTTCTGGGAAATCCATCGAAGAGGACTCCCGGCATGCAATCAGGTTTCTGGAGCCGAAGTGTGACGATCCGCATCACGAGATGATCGGGGGCTAGTTGCCCAGAATCCAGGTAGGATCCGACCAATCTCCCCAACGCCGTATCCTGCTCGCGCACAGTACGAAGCATATCCCCAGTCGAGAGATGAGGGATGCCCAGAAGGTCGATCAGTTTTTTGCATTGGGTCCCCTTGCCGGCTCCTGGGGGCCCGATGAACACAATGCGCATGGGTTTTTCCCTTGGAATGGCCTATTTGGGTCTATCCCTTTTTCCCAACCCAACCGGCTGATCGGCAGCGCACCAGATCAATCCGAAAAAGTCAGGGGGCCACGCCTTTCAGTCAGGCAAAGTCCGATTACGACTCCAACAGTCCCTTGTAATTCCTCATCAGCAGGTGATTATCGATCTTTTGAATCAAATCAAAAGCGACGCTGACTGCAATCAACAGCCCGGTTCCGCCGTAAAACGCGGCGACGTTGTAGGGAACTCCCACTTGCGAGGACACCATGGTCGGGATGATTGCGATTGCTGCCAAAAAGGCCGCACCGACGTAAGTGATCCGAACCATCACTTTTTCAAGGTAATCCGCCGTCCGCTTACCAGGTCGATACCCGGGTATGAAGGTGCCGTGGTCTTTCAGATTGTCCGACATTTCCTTCGGATTGAAGGTGATCGATGTCCAGAAGTAGCAAAAGAAAAAGATCAGCGCGATAAAGAGCAAATTGTACATGAACGACGTTCCACCCTGAAACATCGACGCCAAGCCGCTGAAGAGGGCGGTCCACCAATCTGAACGTCCAGCTACCAAAGCCGCCAGTGCTCCGAAAAGAACACCTGGAATCATAAGCAAGCTGCTTGCGAAAATGATCGGCATCACACCCGACTGGTTGAGACGCAAAGGGAGGTATTGTTTGGTACCGCCATAGACGCGGCGACCTCGTACGTGCTTGGCACTTTGCGTCGGAATGCGACGTTGCGCCAAAGTGATGAAAACCACGGCAAAAACCACAGCAACGAAAAGCACGGCCAGCACCAGCAAGACATCCGGGCCGATCTTTCCTTGCGTCAGACCGGATAGAGACGACTGCATATTCTGCCGGATGTCCCAAATCGCCTTGGGCATCTGTGCCACAATCCCCGCCATGATTAGGAGGCTGATTCCGTTTCCGATCCCATACTCATCGATCTGCTCGCCAAGCCACATCAGAAAAACGGTGCCGCAGGTCATGATGGCCACTGCCGCAATTTGCCATCCAAAGGAAAGCGTCTGCGTCCCATCGGCGAAAAACTGCTCAGCCACCCGCCCAGTCTGGCCGTCCATTCCCATGTATCTCAAATACACCCAGCTCTGGATCACACAGATGAGCACCGTTAGGTACCGAGTGTACTCGTTGATCTTCTTCCGACCCGCTTCCCCTTCTTTCCGCAATCGCTCGATCGGCGGCCAGAAAGTACCCAGCAACTGAAAAATGATCGATGCCGAGATATAGGGCATGATCCCCAGCCCAAATATGGTCAGCGATCGCAGATCTGTTGCCGCAAAGACCGAAACCTTTTCCAGAAAGGAGTTCAGGTCGCTTGCCGACTGCTGGAACGTGTTTTTGACTACCGGTAAACGAATCTGATAGCCGATGCGATACACTCCCAGCAGAAGCAGCGTCAGAAGGATCTTCTGCCGCAACTCGGGTATGGTGAAAACAACACGTAGTTTTTCCAACATGCTGGCGATCCTTCTAGCATCCCACGATCGCATCGCGGGGGAGTATCGACAAAAAAAATCCCGGACCACTGACTAGCGGCCCGGGCAATACTAGGCTACCGACTCTGGTCGGACTTATTCTCGCCATATCGAGGCTGGTTGTCCATATTGAACGACCACCCTCACTCAATCAACCTTGCCCGGCTTGCAACGCCTCGACCCGCTCGTCAGGGGTGCGGCGTGCCGCTACGACAGTTACCGTCCCACCCGCCTTCTCGATTTTCTCTCGAGCGGACTGGCTGATATGGTTGGCAACCACCTGCAACTTCTTGGTGACATCCCCTTCCCCGAGGACCTTGATTTCGTCGCAGACGACTTTGACCACGCCACTGGACCGTAACAGCTCCGGAGTGATGGGCTGTGTCCCATCAAAGCGTCGGTTCAATTCACCAACGTTGATGGCATAGACGGTACGAGCGAATCGGTTATTGAATCCTCGCTTAGGCACACGGCGAACCATCGGCAAGTTCCCACCTTCGAACGTGGGGTGCCTCGAGTAACCGTTGCGGGACTTCTGACCCTTACTTCCGCGGCCGGATGTCTTGCCCAGACCAGATCCTAAACCCCGCCCGAGGCGCTTCCGCTTCCGGTTGGTCTGAATACCTTCATTGACTTCATGGAGTCCCATCAGACGCTCACTCCTCGCAAACGCGCTACGTCTTCACGAGTCCGCAATTTGCGGAGTGCATCGAAGGTAGCTTTGATCAAAACCGTTGGATTGTTCGAACTGAAGCTCTTGGTCAGGATGTCATGAATACCGCTTGCTTCACAAACAGCACGCACCGCCTGCCCTGCGATGATGCCTGTACCGGGGCTGGCAGGCATTAGAAGAACTCTAGCGGCCCCGTAATGACCCCAGACCGCGTGCGGGATGGTTCCATCCACAACGGGCACATCAACCATATCCCTCATCGCCTGCTTCTGAGCCTTCGCGACGCTGGGGGGTACTTCGTTGGCCTTGCCGTAGCCGTAGCCCACACGTCCCTTGCCATCGCCTACGACGACCAAGGCAGCAAACGAGAAACGCCGGCCCCCTTTGACGACCGCTGCGCACCGCTTGATCTTCAGCACCCGATCAATCAAATCACCCTGCTGTGTGCCGGTCTCAGTAGTCTTTGACACGCTATGCTCCACTCACTACAAAATGTTTGGGCGATGCCCTGTGTCTTGTTCCGAATCAGAAATCCAGTCCAGCCTCGCGTGCCGCATCTGCAAATGCAGCGACGCGCCCGTGATAACGGCAGTGTCCACGATCGAACGCAACCCGCTCGATCCCCGCCGCCTTCGCACGCTCCGCCACCACCTTTCCAAGTTTCGCAGCAGCGGCGCAATTACCGCCGTAGCCGATCGACCCTCGCAAGTCTTTCTCGCGGGTCGACCCGGAGACCAAAGTCTTCCCCGCCAGGTCATCGATTAGTTGCGCGGAGAATCCAGTCAATGTCCGGTGGACTGTAAGCCGTGGACGATCGGCAGTTCCGCGGATCTTGTTGCGAACTCGATACTTCCTTCGAAGCCGCTGTCCGTTGACAATCTTTCGAATCTTCACAGTCCCACACTCTCTCTCTTGTCGCCTGGACCACCACGCCCAATCGGATCGAACACAGATCACCTGGAACGGTCACCTTAGTTCGCGCTCTTACCTGCCTTGATCTTGACCACTTCGCCCTGATAGCGAATCCCCTTGCCCTTGTACGGTTCCGGCTTTCGCAACGACCGAACTGCTGCAGCAAATTGACCGACCTGCTGCTTGTCACAACCCTTGATCACCACGTGGGTCTGGTCGGGGCAAGTCACTTCCAGCCCGTCGGGAATGTCCACCTGCAACTCGTTGGCGAATCCAACGCGCAACTGCAATACCTTCCCCTTGATGGCGGCAAGGTATCCAACCCCTTGAATCTCAAGACGCTTTTCGTACCCGTTCTTGACGCCAACAACCATGTTGCTGATCAGAGCCCTGGTCAGGCCATGCAACGAACGACTCATTCGCTCGTCATCCTGGCGATTGACCGAAACGCTCTTTCCGTCGCCGGACACTTCGACTGTCAACTCCGGCCGATGCTCCAGCGCCAGTTTCCCCTTGGGACCTTCGACGCTGACCGTACGGCCAGCGACGCTGACCTTGACGCCATCGAGCACAGAGACCGGTTTTCTACCAATGCGTGACATGTTGCTACCAGTCCACTAACAAACTTCACAAAGGATTTCGCCACCGAGATTCTGCTGCCTCGCTTCGCGATCGCTGAGCACGCCTCGGCTGGTGCTGACAATGGAGATTCCCAGGCCGTTGAGGACCGGACGCAACTCCTTGCTTTTGGCGTAAACGCGTCGTCCAGGCTTGCTGACTCGCTTGATGTTTTGAATCAATCGCTCGCCGTTGGGCCCGTACTTCAACTCCAGCCGCAGCTGCTTAAACGTTTCGCCATCGACTTCCGTGACATCCCAGATGTATCCTTCGCGCTTCAGCACTTCGGCCAAACCGCGTCGAACACTCGACAAGGGCATCTCCACAAACGGTCGCTCAACGCGCACCGCATTGCGAATTCGGGTCAACATATCGGCGATTGGGTCGGTCATCATGGTGTGCTATCCCCTCCTTACCAACTCGCCTTGCGGACACCAGGAATCAAGCCCTGGTCCGCCAGTTTACGAAAACAAATGCGACAGATTCCAAACTTGCGGAAAACGGCGCGGGGGCGTCCGCACAACTTGCAGCGGTTCTCCCGCCGCGTCGAAAATTTCGGTTCGCGATTTGCCTTCGCGATCTTGCTTTTGCTTGCCACAGCTTACGCTTCCAATTCAAAAACCAGGAACCTGTCGTTCATTGACACTTCAATTGGCTAATCTCTCAGGTGCCTTTCGGCTTCCGTGGAGCACGGAAAGGCATCCCCAGCAACTCCAGCAACTGGAATGCTTCTTCGTTCGTCGCAGCACTCGTCACAACGGTGATGTTCATCCCTTGGGGCTTGGTGAATTTGTCCGGATTTAGCTCCGGGAAAACCAACTGTTCGGAAAGCCCAAGCGAATAGTTCCCATTGCCATCGAACGCCGTTCGACTGACGCCGCGAAAGTCGCGAACACGCGGGAGAACAATACTGATCAGACGATCCAGGAACTCGTACATCCTTGCCCGCCGCAGCGTCACCTTGGCACCGATCGGAACCCCTTCTCGCAGACGAAACCCCGCGATCGACGCGCGACTCTTCGTGAGCACTGGCCGTTGTCCAGCAATCTCCGTCAGTGCGTCGGCCGCAATGTCCAGGTTCTTCTTATCCTGCATCGCAGATCCGACGCCCATGTTGATGATGACCTTCTCAAGACGAGGGACCGCCATCACATTGGAAATCTCCAGCCGCTTCGCCAATTCCGGAGCGATCTCCTGCTGGTACTTCAGTTGCAATCGAGGAGCCATCGGATTACTCATTTCCCTCTAATAATTCAGGTCTCGTCTGCCACGATTTACCAGGCTATCGTGATCCCAGGTTGAAGACCTACTGCGATACCGTACGTTGACTTGAACTCAGGAACGACTGGCTGGAGAAATTTCCCCAAGCGACACACCACTCTTCTTAGCAAATCGCTCCTTCGCCCCCGACGCGGTCAATCGGACACCGACGCGCGTCCTCTTCCCGGTCTGCGGGCAGACTAGCATCACGTTCGACGCGTCGATGTAGGACTCCTTGGAAAGCCTACCCCCCTGTGGATTGCGCTGGGACTTGCGAACATGCTTGTAAACACGCTGCATCCCTTCCACAACGACGCGGTTCCCTTCCCGATCGATCTTCAGGACCTTCCCGCGCTGTCCGCGGTCGCGACCAGAGATCACTTCCACCATGTCATTGATTCGAATCCACATCAGACCACCTCGCTCGCCAAACTGACGATTTTCATGAAATTCAAATCCCGCAATTCTCGCGCTACAGCGCCGAAAATACGAGTCCCGCGAGGATTCGAATCTTTGTCGATGATCACCACCGCGTTGCTGTCAAAGCGAATGTAGCTACCATCGGGCCGGCGGCTCGGCTGCTTGCAACGCACCACTACGGCACGCACCACCGCCTTTTTCTTGATTTCGCTGCCAGGAATCACACTCTTCACCGAGCAAATGATCACATCTCCGATCCCGGCGAATCGGCGTCGCGATCCTCCAAGCACCTTGATGCACATCACTTCCTTGGCGCCGGTGTTATCGGCTACCTGCAATCTGGTTTCCTGCTGGATCATCGCTGCTTTACTCCCCTACGACCGCCGTCAGCTCATCGCTGGCAGCCGCCTCGCTACGCCTTGCCTTCATCGAGGCGAGGTCGACTTCTTTGTTCTTTTCCACCACGCGGACCACCCGCCAACGCTTCAGTTTCGACATGGGAGGAGTCTCTTCGATTTCCACCCGGTCGCCGATGGACGATACGTTGTCGGCATCGTGCGCGTGACAGACCGTCCGATTCCGGATGATCTTCTTGTACTTCTTGTGTCGAACAAGCCGTTCAATTTCAACCCGCCGCAATTGCGACACGCGATCCGACTTGACGACACCCACCAACACGCGCCTTGGCATCTTGACTGTTCCCGATTGATCCAGTTGCGTTGTCTGCCTGCCTCAATTCACACCTGCTAGAAACCGCCGCAACGAAGGGCAGCGTCCAGCAACCCTAACTGCTCTTGCCCGCTCGCTCCCGTTGAAGCGTTCGAACCTGAGCTATCAAGCGACGGTTGCTACGAACCACGCTGGGCTTTGTCACCCGCTCGGTCTGCGCCTGGATCCGTACCCGAAAGAGCGTCTCAGCCGCCTCTTTCGCAGTCAGCTCCAACTGCTCGTCGCTCATCTCGCGAAGCTCTGCTATCTTCATCATCAATTCCCTTACCTATTTGCGATTCGCATCCCGTCGGGGAATCACCTGAGGCCCCCCGCAAGACCGACAGCTAGCTACGCTGGCCGTCTGCGAACTAATCTCACCTTGACTGGCATCTTGGCAGCCAAACGAGCGAAACAAACCTTCGCCTGTTGCTCGCTTACCCCCGCCAGTTCGTAAAGGACTGTTCCCGGTTTCACGACGGCCACCCAGTACTCCGGTTCTCCCTTCCCCTTACCCATACGGGTCTCAAGTGGTTTCGATGAAACCGGCTTGTCTGGGAAAATCCGAATGTAAAGGCGACCTTCGCCACGGACATACTGGTTAGCTGCGATACGACCGGCTTCGATCGTCTGGGCTCGGATCCAACCAGGCTGAACGCACTGAAGTCCGAAATCGCCGAAGACGACCTTATTGCCGCGCGTCGCATTACCTTTTATGCGTCCTCTTTGGCTTTTTCGGTGCTTGACCCGCTTGGGCATCAGCGCCATCGCTACCATCTCCCGCGTAAGTACCCTGATTGATCCAAACCTGAATTCCGATATTGCCTTGCGGCGTCGATGCTTCGGCGAAACCGTAGTCGATCTTCGCCTGCAGGGTGCTCAAAGGCAGCGCCCCAGCATTGGCTTTTTCGCGTCGTGCCATTTCCGCACCACCGAGTCGTCCTGCCATCTGGATCTTGATCCCTTTGGCACCCGCCTCCATCGTTTGCTCGATAGCACGCTTCATCGTCCGTCTAAAACTGGCCCGCTTAGCGATCTGCTGGGCCAGATCTTCTGCAACCAACTGCGCCTGAATCTCCGGACGACTTACTTCCTCAATCTTCAAATTGACCCGACGGCCGATCAGGTTCTGCAGTTCTTCCTGCAATACCTCGACATCCTGGCCCTTTTTCCCGATGATCAACCCAGGATGAGCGACGTGCAACAAAACACGTACCTCGTCGCGGGTCCGTTCAATTTCAATGCGGTCGATCCCTGCAGCACGATACTGCGTCTTGGTGGGATGCTTCTTAATGAAGTTACGGATCTTCTGATCTTCGACCAGAAGCTCGGCGTACTCCTTCTTACTCGCATACCACCGGCTTTTCCAGCCAATGACAATGCCAGTTCGAAACGCGACCGGATTAACCTTTTGTCCCATGGTGCACCACTACAGATCCGAGATCCGCTCCAATTCGACGGTGATATGAGCTGTCCTCTTGAGAATGCCGAAGGCCTGTCCACGAGACATCGGGCGGATCCGCTTGAAGGTCGGCCCCCCGTCGATCTTCGCCTCCACCACCACCAATTCTTCCGGACCAATCGACTGGCCCTGATTCTGATCGGGGTCGCGAGCGCTGCCGACCGCACTCTGCAACACGGCCTCCAGCAAACGGGCCCCTCGAGCCGGCTGGTACCGCAGGATTTCCAGCGCCTCGTCGGCAAATTTGCCGCGGACCATATCCGCCAGCGGCCGCACCTTTCGGGCGCTGATGCGAGCGTACTTATGGACTGCTCGGTATGACATCTTGGATGTTCCTGACTTCCTGACCAAACCTCAGCCTACTTCTTTCCCTTGCCGCCGTGACCACGGAATGTCCGCGTCGGTGCAAACTCGCCCAGCTTGTGCCCAACCATGTCTTCGGTGACGAAGACTTTGATGTGCGTTTTGCCATTGTGCACCATGAAGGTAGCACCGACAAACTCCGGAACAATCGTGCAACGTCTTGCCCAAGTCGTAATCGGTGCGCTAGCTCCCGACTCCCGACCTTTCATTACCTTGGCAAAGACCTTGGGGTCGACAAACGGCCCCTTTTTAGTTGACCTTCCCATAACCGATGCACCTGTTCCTTCAACTTTCGTCGATTCGTCTACCGGGCCGCTAACCTGCCCAATTTACCGGTCAGAGTAGCAACCCCATCCGTTTCCATCGATCCATTACTTCAACTTGAGCTGCCCGTATCGCACCGACCGCCGTCGCCGGACAATCGCTGTGTTGGACGGCTTGCGAGGCCTACGTGTGGAACCACCCTTAGCCAACTTGCCGGTCGGGCTCACTGGATGACGACCACCCTTCGTTCGGCCTTCACCACCACCGTGAGGGTGATCGTGAGGATTCATCGCAGTTCCGCGGACGTAAGGACGAATCCCTTTCCAGCGGTTGCGACCAGCTTTTCCAATAAGGATCGCGTCGTGGTCGGTGTTGCTGATCTTCCCGATCGTCGCCCGGCAACGATTCGGTACACGCCGCACTTCCCCGCTGGGCAGCTGCAACTGGGCCCAGGTCCCCTCGCGAGCCATCAGGATCGCCGACACACCAGCCGATCGACACAAGGCAGCTCCACGCCCCGGCGTCATCTCCACGCAACATACTTCCGTTCCAGGCGGAATGTTCTTCATCGGAAGGCAGTTGCCCATTACAGGCGGAGCGTCCGATCCATTCTGAATCACTTGCCCAGCCTTCATCCCGTCTGGCGCAATGATGTACCGCTTATCGCCATCCTGATAGTGCACCAGGGCAATACGAGCCGAGCGATTCGGATCGTACTGTACTGAATCGACACGCCCTAAAACGCCATCTTTGGTGCGATGGAAGTCAATGACTCGATACAATCGCTTGTGACCGCCACCGCGGTGCCGTGCCGTGATGAAGCCTTGGTTGTTTCTTCCACCAGGCCTGCGCAACCGCAACATCAATGACTTCTCAGGGGTGTAACCCTCGGTCAACTCGGCGAAATCACTCACCGAAGCGTTGCGACGCCCAGCGGATGTTGGCTTGTAAACTCGAATCCCCATCTTCTTATCTTCCCCAGTGGTTTCGAAGTCCCACTTGACTGAGTTGTCGTTGTCAGGTTGCGTGGCTTAGAAGAAATCGAGACGATGCTCATTGTGCAACGTCACAATCGCCTTTTTCCAGGGCCGAGCCGGCGTGACTCGGTTACGGAAGCGACGACTCTTCCCGTGCTTGTTCTGAGTGGCAACACGAATGACCTTCACATTGAAAAGCTCTTCAATGGCCGATCGCACATCATCCTTTGTCGCGTTCGGATGGATCT
>Ga0315901_10005456_pt1 | contig 15473 bp, 10 predicted proteins | sample LakEriMetagenome_10_FD_203761 | JGI IMG/M metagenome (GOLD analysis project Ga0315901, IMG submission 203761) | Freshwater fungal communities from buoy surface, Lake Erie, Ohio, United States - Buoy 2 MA116 | ecosystem: Environmental > Aquatic > Freshwater > Lake | place: USA: Lake Erie, Ohio...
CCTGATCGTCCTGTGGGCGGTTGTCGAAATCCCGCGGTTCGTCCAAGCCGTGCGCCTCGATCGGGAACGCGTGGTCGAGATGCTCCAGGAGCGTCGGCGCTGTTTTTCGAGCATCATCCTTCGATTGGTCGAGCATCGGATGCGTGTCCTCCAGGCTCCCGCGCGGGAGGAAGCCCAGAGCCTCTTGAACATCGTCCGCGGGACCAACATGTCGTTCCCGGGCGTCCTCTCGATGGCCGTCCTCAAGAGGGGCGGGGATGCCAGCGCGGGGTGGCGGATCGTCCAGGAAGGAAGCCGTGCCGACGGACAATCGATGAACCGTGTTTTGTCGGAGCCGACTCTGGGCAAGACGCTGGGTTTGGTGGAAAAGGACAGGGAACCCCGCATTTCCCCACTATTCCGATGGCGGGCATCACCCAACGCCGAGGAGCGGATCCTTGTGGGTCTGATCTCGGCCGTCCCGGCGGAAGTGCCGGCGTGGCGTCGCCGCGACGGCGGACTTTTCGTGGTGCTGATCGACACCCTGGCCTGGAGTCGGGAGGCCGAGATTCCGAAATCGCTCCGATCGCTCGGCTGCTATCTCGCCAACGACCCGTTCGACGGGATTCTCGTCGATGCCGATGCCGGGAGGACGATCGAGGATGTTTCGGGGTTCGACGGGTTGAGGATCCAGTCGTTGAGCAACCCCGGTGACCCCCTGGTTGCACCCTCACCCGCCCCCCCGGTGGCGTCAGCGGAAATCGATGGAACGACAAAGCCGAGAACCCCATCGGCCGATGCGCGGCGCGCGCTCATCGTCTTCGAGAATTTCGGAGGCAGTCGCTTCCAGTGCCATGTCGATTTCTCCCCGGAGTTCCTCGCCAGCCAATCGCATCGGCGGTTCCTGCGCGACCTTCCGGTGGGCCTGGTGCGGATCCTGTTCGTCGGCTCCATCCTGGCGATGATGTGGACCATTTTCCGGGCGAATCAGCGGCAGATCAAGAAGTTGGCCGAGGCCCAGCAGACGGTGCAGCGCCTGGATCAGCACCGGTCGCTCATCCAGCAGGAGATCCATGACCACATCATCCAGCACCTTACGATGCTGAACATGAAGGTGGCCGCCACCTCGCCGGGGGACGCGGAGGCGTTCATCGGCTTGCGCAGCGCGATCGTCGGACAACTCGACTACCTACGAGGGGAGTTGCGACGACTGCTGCAGGACGGGGTCCACCGATTGGAGTCGTTCGACGAAATGATCCTGCAGGTCCAGAGCCTCTGCCGGCAGATGGAGGAACAGACGGGGGCCCGATGTTCGGTGAAGACGACCGGAACGGCCGGTTTCGTGCCCAGGCCGGAGATCCTGTTCCGGGCTTGCCGGTTCACGCAGGAACTGGTGGGCAACGCCATCCGTCATGGCAAGGCCAGTCGCGTCGAGGTGGAGATTCGGACCGCGAGCGATGCGTCATCGATCACCCTTCGGGTCGTCGACAATGGGAGCGGCTTCGACCCCGATAAGTGCACCTTGGGCTACGGACTCCGAAGCATGCAATCCTTCGCCCGCAAACATCGCGGGGCCCTGACGATTCAGCGACAGGCGACACGCGGGATGGTCATGGAACTCAACATGGGCCATCATCTCGGGAGGTTGCAGTCGTGAGTCGGCGATCAGCCACTCGAGACACCGCTCGGTGCGAAACCGGCCTTGGACCCGATTTCTCATGAAAATCGCATTTCTGGACGACCACCCACAGCTCGCGGAGACGTTCGCCAACATGATCCGGAAGTCGTTCCCCGACGCCGCCATCGATTGCCATGGCGGGTGGGAAGACCTCGAACCGGTCCTCGTGGGCAACCAGTACGACATCCTCTTCCTCGACATGCGGTTGGATGATTGCCTCGGTGCGGAGCTGATCCCGGCGATCCGTGAGGCCAGCCCGAACACCCGGATCATCGTGCTCTCGGCGTTCGCCCAGCAGGACCTGCTGCTCAAGTGCCTCAACATGGGCATCGCCGGGTACATCTCGAAGACGAGCCCGGTCGAACTCCTTTCCCAGGCGATCCGCAGCGTGATCGACGGCGGTACCTTCTTCGACGAGACGTTGCGACTCGAATCCGGCGACGCCGAGAATACCGAAAGACACTGACACCATGAACGAACCCAAACAGAACCGACTCCTTCTGATCGTCGAGGACCCCATGATCGGCGGTATCCTCCAGGATCAACTGCAGGGACTCTCCTATCCGGTGAGCCTCCACGCGACCCCAGCCGGGGCGCTCGCCGACCTGCAGCAGCAGAGTTTCTCGGCCGTGATCATCGACGACAAGTTGACCGGGACCGAGGCATTGAAGGTGGCCCAGGATCTGGCCAAGTCGAAACCCACCGTCCCGCGGCTGGTGCTGACCTCCGGCAAAGGCATGGAGGCTCTGGTCACGGCCCGGCAGTCCGGGCTCATCCTGCGCTACATCACCAAGCCCTGGTTGCGGGACGAACTGGCGATGGCCGTGGAGAACACGGTGGCCTTCCATCATCTCAATGCGGATGTCGAGAACCTGCGCGCCAGGAACCTCATCCTGAACCAACAGTTGAGCGAGGGTGGCCAGCGTGGCGAGGGCGGCGGGGCGGCCCCTGGGCCGGGCACCGATGAAGCCGCCGGAGGCGGAGCGGCGGCCAACCTGACCATTGACCTTGGGATCCGTGCCCTGTCCACCTTCCATCCCAACCTCGGGAATGCGGCGCTGCGGGCGATGGCGATCTGCAGGACGATCGGCGAGATCCTCGAGATCCCCGCCGCGGAGATGCCCAACCTGATCCGGGCCGCGGCGTTCCACGATGTGGGTATGCTCAGCGTCGACCGGGGCGTGGTCCGCCGCTGGTTGCGGGATCCGGCCAAATGCACGGACGAGGAACTGGTCGCCGTCCGCCGGCATCCCGTCCTCTCCGAAGCGGTGCTGAAGGACCTGCCGGGGTTCAACGCCGCCGCCGAGATCGTCCGTCACCACCACGAGGCCGTGGATGGCTCCGGCTATCCGGACGGGTTGAAGGGGGAGACGATCCCCTATTTCTCCCGCCTCCTCGCACCGGTGGTGCACTTCTGCCAGCGGAACGCCTCGGTGAACCAGATCCTCAACGAGATCGAAGGCATGTCGGACAAGGTGTTCGACCCGGCGGCGGTCCAGGCCCTGGCCAAGGCGATCCCCATCACCCAGATGCCGAGGGGTGAGCGGGAGATGCTCCTGATCGAACTGAAGGCTGGCATGACGCTGGGACGCGATCTCTTCAACGCCGGCGGCCACCTGTTGCTGCCGAAGGGCAGGGAACTGAAGGACTCGGACATCAACCGGATCATCTCGATCAACCGAGTGACACCGCTGGAGCCGTTCGTGCTGGTCTTTTGTTGAACCTGCAACAGCGAATCTTTGATCCCGGGTCCCGATGAAGCCCTCGCATCACTTTCCGACCACTCCGAACCGGGTGCCATCATCACGGTGGCATCTTCAGAATCGCGTGGGCGGTTGCGCGATTTCATGGGTCTCGGCCCTGTTCATTGGAATGGGTGTCGATGGCAGCGCGGGCGAGATCGACAAGAGCGGATACCACCTCTTCAACCCGGTGCCTCCCGAGGCGATGCGGCCTCTGGTCACCGACCGACCCAGTCTCACCGAAGGTCCCTACACCGTCGACCCCGGCCATTTCCAAATCGAGTCCGACATCACAACATGGACCGTGGACCGAGACGCTGAGATCGGGAGGTCCGAGTCCAGCAAGTTCGCCTCGGTCAACCTCAAGACCGGTCTCCTGCCGTCGCTCGATTTTCACGTCATCGTCGACTCGTATGTGCGGACCCGGGCTGAACCCCCATCGCCCGGGGTGATGAGCACAGGGTCTGGCCTCGGTGACATCACGCTCCGATTCAAGAAGAACTTCTGGGGCAATGACTCCGGTTCGACAGCCTTCGGCATGATTCCATTCGTCAAGGTGCCCACAGCGGCCGATGGGGTCGGCAACGGGGCCGTCGAAGGGGGGTTGCTTCTGCCACTGGCGGCCCGTCTGCCGGGTGGGTTCGATCTCGGAGTGCAGACCCGCTTGGATTGCCTCCGCGGTACGGAGCGACCGGGACATTACCTCGCCTCCTACAATTCCGTCGTTCTGGGACACTCCATTTTCGGGCCTTTGTCCGGCTACGTGGAGTTCTTCACCTTCCATCCATTCGAATCCGGCTCCGATTGGCAGGGTTTGGTGGACTGCGGGATCACCTGGTTGCTCGACGAGAACCTGCAGTTGGATGCCGGTTGCAATTTCGGGGTCACTCGATCGGCCCCCGAGTACAATCCCTTTCTTGGGATCTCGGTGAGATTCTGAAGGACGGTGGGGCCTAGGACGCGGTCTTGCGCTGGCTCTGGAACCTGCGGATCAGCAGGATCTTGTTGTAGGCGTTCAGCGAAGCGATCTTGTAGCACTCGGCGAGTGTGGGGTAGTTGAAGACGTTGTTGATGAAGTAGTCGAGGCCGCCGCCCATCAGCATCACCGCCTGCCCGATGTGCACCAATTCGGTGGCTCCGGAACCGATGCAATGCACACCCAGGAGCTTCCCGGTGTCCCGATGGAAGACCATCTTGAACATGCCCGAGTGGTCCCCGAGGATCTGACCCCGGGCGGTCTCGTTGTAGCGGGCGATGCCTGTCTCGTAGGGGACCTTCTTGGCGGTGAGGGTCTCCTCGGTTTCGCCCATCATCGAAATCTCCGGAATGGAGTAGATGCCGATCGGGAACCGGTCACCCAGGGGTGTCGTCTCCTCGCCGAACATGTGCAAGGCGGCCAAACGTCCCTGCTCGCTGGAGGTGGCCGCCAAGGAGGGATACCCGATGACGTCGCCCGCAGCGTAGATGTGGGGCACCGTCGTCTGGAAGTGGGCGTCGGTCTTGATGCGTCCGCGGTCGTCCGGTGAAAGGCCCACGTTCTCAAGGCCGAGTCCGTCGGTGCTGCCGACCCTGCCGGTGGACATCAACACCATCTCCGCGATGAGGTACTTGCCGCTCTCGAGTTCGAGCAACGCCTGTTTACGGTCTCCGTGGGTGATCTCCAAGCTCTTGAGTCCGTCGCCACAGCGGAAGGTGACATCCACCTTGCGCAATTGGTGGATCAATTCGTCGACGATCTCGTGGTCCAGGAACTCCAGCGGGCGGGGGCGTTTGTCCACGACCGTCACCTTGAGCCCCAGGGCCGCGAACATGGAGGCGTACTCGATGCCGATGACCCCGGCGCCGACGACAACCACCGACTTCGGGAGACGCTTGAGGTTGAGCAGACTGTCGGAGGTCACGGCGATCTCGCCATCGAGGGTGACTCCCCGCGACTCCGCCGGCCGGGTACCGACGGCGATCAGGAATTTCTCCGCTTTGATCGTCTCCTCGCCATGACTCCCACTGACCTGCAATAGGTTGGGTCCTAGGAACCGTGCGGCCCCCTGGAAGGTGCGGATATCGTTCCGAGCCAATGAATCGTGAACCAGTTGCGATTCCCGACCGACGACCCCCGCCACATGCCGCATCAACCGATCCATCGTCGGTCGCTGGGGAGGCGCGTGAGATTCCTCGGATTCGAGACGATCCTGCGCGTAGAGGCGACGCACCGCCTCGCGGAAGGTCTTCGATGGAATGGTGCCCGTCTCGATGCAGACCCCACCGAGGCACGCCTGCTTCTCGATCACCGCCACCCGCTTGCCCAACTTGGACGCCTGGACCGCGGCCCGCTGACCCGCCGGGCCGCTGCCGATGCAGATGAGGTCGAATTCTTGCATGGGATCTTTGGTTTTCCGGTGTCGGTTTGTTGAGGATCGAAGGAGCTCCCACGGCAACCGGGCCTCCGATCACCAGTGCCGAGGGGAGCCCTCCATCTATCACTCTTCCCGGATTCTCAAGAAGCGGGATGCCTGGGAGGAGATGGGGGGCAGGGGCAATCGAAGGGTGCCCGCGGGGGTCACCTCCGGGGTGACGCCGACGGGTGACCATTCGGCATCGAGCGCGTCGAGACGGTCGGCCGCTTGGACACGCAGACTCCGTCCCTTGGCCGAGACCGGTTGGCCCGACGAATCGACCGTCTGGAGCTCGAGATTCCAACCACTCGCACTCGATTGGTGCGAGATCAGGCGCCCTCCGACCACGCGGCGCCGAGGGCCGATGGTCCATTCACCTCCTTGATACTGCACGGCCGACACCTCTTGGGCGTCGATGGTGGCGATCTGTGGATCGACCGGCCTGTTGCCGAAAGCGATCTTCGCCGTCCCGGAGGCGGACTTCACCCGGAAGCCCACTTCGGCCACCAGGCCCTCGGAGGCCGGCAGGGTGCTGCCAGCGCCCTTCCAGAGGATCACGCCGACACGGCCCGATCCGGCCGCCAGGGCATTGTCCATCTGGGATGTGCCGTTGGGAGCGCGAATGCCAGAGTACTGCAGGACCTCGGGGTTGAACTCGAGGTTGAAGGCAAGTGCGTTCTCATCGCCATTGCCGGAAAGAACCACGGGCACCCAGACCTCCTGGCCGGCCACCCAATCGGCCCACCCCAACCGAACCTTGCGAGCCTTGGCCGCCGTGTTCGATTTGGCCATCGATCGAGACTTTGGCTGGAAAGGCGACGAGTTCAGTATGAAACCCGAGGAGGGTCCACCCGCAGGCTTCAAGCCGTCTAGGCGGGCCACATAACGAGCCACCTGGACCAGATCGGTCAAATCCACCTTGCCGTCACCAAGATTGTCTATCGGTGCGGTATCAAACCGACTCAACGCCAATGTGCTCAAAGTGGTGGGAATGGTGCCACTGGCCAGAACGTTGGCTATCTCTGTGATGTCGGCCACGGTGACCGTGTAACTTCCATTGACATCGCCTTCCAGGGAATCCGCCACCAATTGGAACGAACCATTGACCGCCACCAAAGGCGCAGCGGTGGAGTTGGTCAGGGCGACCCTCAATGGCAGAAAATCTGATGCGACCGCGCTGCCGGTGAGCACTTGTACGGGCACCAGAAGGGGAGATGGTGGCGTCGCTGCACGGGCCAACGCGATATCTTGAACCGGCTTGGATTTCAGGCTCAAGGTGAGTAGACGATTGGTGCCCGAGGGGAATGGCTTGCTGGGATCGGCTTTCGACACCAGCACCTGCATCTTGAGCCGAGTCGAAGAGGGTGTGGCATCCGCTGTGCGATAGGACAGCGTGGTTGACGACTGCAGTGCAGGACTGAGAGCAAGGGCGACATTGGCCGACGAGGTCTGTACGTAGGGCGAATCCACCAAGAGAGTGAAGGACAGGACCGATTCATCACCAAAGCCGACGAGTTCGATCGGCACATCTACTACGGAGTCGGTGCTCAGCGAGGGGTACAATAAGAGGTTCTGATCAATATCGAGGACCCGATTCACGGTGAAAGTCACCAACTTGGAGACCCCTGCAGCCCCACCGGTAGCATTGGTGGCGGTGATTCTATATATCCCGGCATTGGTGGGGACTGCATTGAGCAGAAGGTTCTGCGAGTTGGTGAAATTGGAGACCAAGGTGAATTGGTTCGCCCCGGTCTGCTTCTCCCATTTGAATCTCGGAGCTGGCACCCCCAACGAATTGACGTAAGCCCCAAGATTCACCTGCGAATACGCGGGAGCTTCGATGGTCATCGCCGTGGAACTTCCTGAAACCCACTGCCCGGCACCGTCCAATGCAGGGCTGGGTGGCCCCGTCGGAAGAACAAGGTCCGCAGCGGTCGTGATCGCGACGTTGAAATAGAAATATCGGGTATCGACCCCGGAACCGGTTGGGGTGGGGCTGGTGACGAAGGTCGGCCGTTGTATGATCTTGACCCTGTAGTTTCCATTCATGGTCTGGGTCAACGGGGAGCCGACACGGAACTTGTAGACGCCAGCGGTGCTGTCCAGGTTGACTTGAATGTAGTTCGCCGCCGCAGTTGACCGCTTGTCGTCCACCGCAGCGACTCCGGTGATCGTCGGTGTGGACTGGCTACCGCCGATCAATACCGCATCCGGAGTCCAAACCGACGGAGCGGTCTCTTTTTCAATGCTGATATCCGCTGTCCGAGAGCCAGTCACAGTCAGCTCAAAATCTCCTGCGGCGTTCAAGGGACCTGTCAGATTGGTCTTGGAGAGGTTTGCTGAAATGCTTGTGAACGGAGTCACTGAAGCGGATATGGCCTCACCCGCGGCCGAGCTCGATCCAGTGCCGGTCCCATAAAGCGGAGTCCTGATGCGAACCGTGTATGGCACGACGTTGGTTACAGCAAAGGCTCCAAATGTTAGCGTCAGGTTGGTGGCGCCGGTGATCGGCAACCCATTTCTCAACCATTGGAAAGACGAACCGACTGGATACGTGTAGGAACTTGGTATCGAGAGCTCGAATCCCGTGGTGCCGACGTCTATGGGTCCGACGATCGACGGAGTCACACTCGGCACGACCGGAGCCGTCGCAACAACGGTCGGAGCCAAAGCCGCCGGATAGATCGCCAAGGTCACTGTATTCGTCACAGGCGAGCCCAAAGGATTCTGGATGATCGTCATGAAGGTCGTTTTCGGAAGCACGTCTTTGAGATCGATGCCAACCAGAGGGGCGACATAGACTGCGCCTTCATTGGCAGTGGACGCACCATTGACCACAGGTGAGCCAACAAGGCGGACAAAGGTTTCGGGACCGTCAACGCGGTAAACATCCACTTTGGGAGCAGGATTTCCCCGAGCCTTGATCTCAAAAAAAGCCTGGCGCCCGTAATCCAGAATAGGGTTGCTGGTCACTACTTGTGTCGCCAAGTACGATCCGTCTGCCGCTCTATCGAAAGGGGTGAAGGTGCCTGTGCCTCGGACCCAGGTCTGACCAGTTCCATTGGGCAACAGACCGCTGTTGCCTGTATCAAGAACGCTGCCACCAAATATCTTGCCGATCCGCAGAACCACGTTGGTCACGTCGGAACCTATCATGATCGAGGTCGAGCCTGAAGCCGTGCCGAAGGGGTTGGTCGCTTCGACATGAATGGCCACCGAATTGATGTCGTTGGTTCCGAGGGTCACGTCCAAGGATGCACTGGTTGCCCCCGAGATCAGTGCTCCATTCTTGCGCCAGCGGTACTGCATCGGAGGAGCTCCCGTGTTCAAACTCGCCGTAAGGCGAACCGTCTGGCCCCGCTCGGCATATCCGGTTGCGAGGTTGAACGCGTTGCCTGCGATGGTTGCCGACAATGCCGCAATGGAGGGAGCCTCACGCGAAACCAACGCCATGTTGTGGTTCCCGCCGGCGGCGATGTCGATCACGTTGGCCAAGCCGGTCGGCAGCGTGGTCTGACCAAACCCGTTGTAACCCCAGGCCGTCACGGTGCCATCGTCCCGCAAGGCCAGAGTATGCGATCGGCCTGCGGAGATCTTCACCACCCGGCTCAACCCCGCCGGTACGCTGGTCCGCCCATCGGCAGCATTGCCCCACGCCACCACCGTGCCATCCGCACGCAGGGCCACCAGGTGCGAGGATCCCGCCTTGAGGGCCACGACATTCGTGGCAGCGGCGGGCACCTGAAGCACGTTGTAGACATCGCTACCCCAGACCACCACCTGACCGTTGGCCAGCGCCGCAGCGCTGAAGAACTCGCCGGTCGCCACGGCCACCACGTCGGTGACACCCTGAGGCACGGAGGTCTCGCCGTAGAAGTTCTGACCGCCGACGCCGAAGACGGTCTTGTTGGCCCGCAATCCAAGAACATGGGTGGCACTGGATGCCACCGCGATCACATCGTTCTGGGTCGAAAGACCACTCGGAAAGTATCCGTTCTGCTGGTCACCGACGACAGCCAACTGGTGGGTTGCCGGTGTGGTGGTAGTCACTGACCGAATGACCGCGGCGTGCAGCAACCCGAAAGCCACCCGATCGGTGTTGAAGTTGCCCTGCGCATCCAGGATCGATGCATTCCAAGTCGTCACGTCGGTAGCGCCGGAGCCGTAAGCGATGTTGCCGGAGGCGTCGGGCGAAAACACGCCTGGTCCGGAAAGGATGAACCGCGATCCCGTGTAACCCGCGATCCCACTCCTGAGGCCAACCGCATTGACGAGGTCTCCCGAGACCAGCACGTCGATATCGTTGGCACTCACACCCGAGGGCAATGTCGGGGCGGCATTGAGCCCGAGCAGCGACTCGCCCCATCCGACCACCACACGGTTTCGGGTTTGTGCCTGCGCTGAAACCGGTAGGACGACCGAGATCAGGGCTGCCAACACAGGCAGGGCGAAGCTGCTCATGACTCCGAGAGGAGGCGTGGTCTTATTCAATGGGCTCATAAATAATGGCTTCTGAAATAGTCAATGCCGCATTCTGAAGGTGCTTTCTCGAAACACCTTTTGGGAGATTGCGGCCGATTTTTAGGACACTTAAGCAATTTGCTTCATCGAAATTCGCATTTCTTCAAAACAGCTTCGCCAGCTCGGCGGCTTTGGCGATGGAGTCTTTGCACATCGTGTCGAGGGTCTCCCTGGGGACCACATACCGTTGGTCGACCTGGGCTGCGAATTGGTCATTCCACTCTTCGCCATGAGAAGGCAGCAGGGTGCTGACGTAATGGGTGGGATCCGGGCGACCCATCGAATCCGGGTGGTTCTGATCTTTGACGCTGAGGGTCACGTCGTCGGGGAGTTCCCAATCCATGGCAACCAGGGCGCCCACCTCGGAATGGTCCCAGCCCAGGCTGTCCATCTCGAGCACATGCAAGTCCCGTTTCTCCTCGATGGAGGTCGTGAAGATCTTCATGTACTCGTCCTTCTTGCTGCTGACGATGAGCGGCACGCTCAAGTCCTGCAGAAATCCGGCGGTGAAACACAGGTTGGCCTTCGCCGGTTGGACAAGGTCGGCCACCTCGCGCGCCAAGACCGCCCGCCGAGAACTGATCTTCCAGAAATCGCTCAAGCCGAACTTCGGGTGGGTCTGACCCGGAAGAGCAGCCTTGGCACCCACGAGCATCACGATCCGCTCCAGGTCGGAATTTCCCATGAGCATGATGGCATGGTCGAGGGATTGGACACGGCTCTTCGGGGAGTAGGCGGTGGAATTCACCGTCTGCATGACCTTGCTGACCAGTTGGGCATCGACCGCCATGACCTCCATGATCTTCTCCGGGGTGGTGTCGGGATCCCGCAAACGGCGGAGGGTCTCGAACACCGCTTTCCTGAAGCGCGGGATCTCGGCGTCGCCAATCAATTGCCGGATCCGATCCTTCACGTCCTGCTTCGACCAACCCGCGAACGGATTGACGATCGGGCTCGGTGCCTTCGGTGCGGGCTTGCCGGGCTTGGCCGGGGTGGCCTGGGATTTGCCATGAGGCGCTGCGGCCTTGTGGCCTCCATGCCCGGAGGTGGTTCGAGCCACTCCCGTGATCGCCGTCGTGGGTGCCGGGGCACGCTCGATGATGATGATCGAGGGTTTCCGTGGTTGAACTTTTGCCGGCTTTCCGCGCTTACCCGGCGCAGGTTTGGGCTTGGAGCGACTGGGTGGGGTCTGGAAGGTCAGAGACTTGGGCACCGCCGGGCGGTGTCCGCCATGTCCGTGGGTGGCCTTCCAGATTTCGAGAGCGGCGTCGGATCCTTCGGCCCGATGTTGGTCAGCCTCATGTCCGGCGTTCGATTCTGATTTCGCTCGGGCGAATCGCGAGAGAAACGCTTGAGACAATTTCCGAGCCAGACTCCCGGCCTTGGCGGGTGTGTCACCGTGTTCTTTGCGAGAGGTGGACATGTCGGATCATTCTCCTCGGCGGCCCAATTGATTGCTGAAGATCGTGAGCAGACCTCCCAGGCCGACATAACCCACCAGCGTCAGCGCATTGACCAGCATCTGGGCACCGACGGTCTTGGGCAGGACATCGCCGAAACCCAGGGTCAACGCCACGACAAAGCTGAAGTACACCGTCTCGTAGGGGCTGCGTTGCAGATCACCCGGATAAAACAGGGCAGGGGTCGTCACTCCGATCGTACCACCGCTTTTCGCATGGGTGTTCTCGACGGACAGGCCCGCCGCTGCGATGAGATTTCCCCCATTGGCATCGCTCAGCGTCAAATCTTTGGCAGCGGACCAGATCTCGACCGCATCCTCCTTGCCGATGTAGGCCGCGGTGACTTGACCATGACTGGCGGCATGGATCCGCTCCAAAACAGCATGCAAGGAGTCGGTGTCGACCTTGTAGGGGATGGTGGTGCCGTTGACCACCAAGTCACCGCTGGTCACCGCCGTAGCGAAACCGGCGGCCTTGATCGGGACATCGGGATCGATGGGCGCGTGATGATCCGGCAGTTGTTTGAAGGCCAGACCGAACAGGGCGATGATGATGAAGTTCAGCACCGACCAACGGATGAGGCTGCGTCCACAATCGGAGGTGGCCCACCAGACCCAGTAGACACAGCGTGCCTGCCAACCCTGATTGCGGAATTCCTCGAGGTAGTTCTCGTCGACGATGTGTCTCCGGACCAGGTAGGCCCCGGTGAAGTCGATGTCCCGGATGTCCGAGCCGATCCAATTGGCCGTGGTGTAGTTCTTCAGGCCGCGCAACTGGATGGCGTGCAAGTCCGACTTCCCGAAATCGGCCTTCGCCACATCCGCATCCCGGAAATCCGAGCCGGTCAGGTTGGCCTGATTGAATTCCGCCTCGATCAATCGCGCTTCCAACCATCGAGCGTCCTGGGCCGACGCCAGGTGGATCTGGGCATTGCACAGCGACGCCTTGATGAGGCTCGAGCCGTCCAAGGTGGCCCGGATGAGGTTCGCGCCATCCATCACGACCTCGTTCAATCCAGCTCCCACCATGCTGGCTTCGCTCAGGTTGCAGCGCTTGAACGAGGATGCCATGAACTCACCGCCGTCCATGCATGCTTGGAACAGTGTGGCATTGTCGAACTTGGCGTGGGTCGCGATGACTCCTTTGAAATTGCAACGGCTGAGCTCGGATCCGGTGAAGTCGCAGCCGGAAACGTCAAGCCCGCTGAAATCGCGGCCGAGGAAATTCATCCCGGACAAGTTCTGCAACCGGACAGGCAAGGGCTGTCCGCTGGCCTGCGCTGTGCGGTATTCCGCCAGGATCTCATCCTCTTTCGACGGAGCACCCGAGGGCGAGCTCGCCGATGATTCCTCTGGGGGGGCGACCGCGGCATCGGCAGACGACTCCAACGCGGGAGATTCGACGCTGGCCTCCGGCGCCGGTTCGGCGGGAGTCGGCGGCGTCTCGTGAGGGTCGTTGGGTAGTGTGGGCTCGGACATGACGTTCGATTGCGCCAAGTTCGGGATCGCGGATGGACCTGCAGATCATGAGCTGCCGAGCCATCCGAATCTTTCTTACAATGACAATCTCACAACCCTCTCTTTGGTAGGCAACGAAGAAAATTTTGCTGCCACCACAATTAAAACTTAAGATTGCGAAGTTCAGCTATCGACTGCAATTCCTGCCGCTGCGTCCCGCGCCAAATCCGCTGGGAAACCGGTCCCCGATCTTCCATCGGTTTCCCAAGTCATCCGCTACGGGATGTTTTTCGCATGGAATCCGGCCATGGGTGCCAGCGGCCAACTCCTGAAGATCTGATTTCTCACGCGGGTGCTTTGAGTCCGGAGGGGCGCCCGGGGGTGAATAGGCTAGGCCAGGAACTGCGGCAGATTAGCCGGCAGCGACCGCGGGCCGGGTACCGGATGGCAGCCCGGTGCTTGCGCCGGAGCGGTTGGCGGATCAATGACAAGCGGGTTCAGCGGTTGTGGCGTGAAGAAGGCCTGAAAGTGGGCCGGAAGCCGCGCAAGCGCACCCGTTTGGGGAGCCCTGAACAAGGCAGCCAGCGATTGCGGGCCCAGCGTCCGGATCAGGTGTGGAGCTACGACTTCGTCCAGGACCGGACCCGTGATGGCCGACGATTGAAGCTGCTGTGCGTGGTGGACGAATACACCCGGGAGTGTCTGGCGATCCACGTGGCCCGCCAGATCCGGTCCAAGGAGGTCATCGAGGTGTTGGACCGACTGATCCGGAAGCGGGGTGCGCCGGAGCACCTGCGGAGCGACAATGGCCCCGAGTTCGTCGCCCGGGCGCTGCAGGGATGGCTCCTGGCGAAGGGTGTGAAGACGCTCTACATCACCCCGGGGAGCCCGTGGGAGAACGCCTACTGCGAGTCCTTTCACAGCCGGTTGCGGGACGAGTTCCTGAACCGGGAGGAATTTGCCACCGAACTGGAGGCAAGGGTCCTGAGCGCCGAGTGGCGTCGGGACTATAACGAGGCGAGGCCTCATTCGGCGCTGGGCGGCCAGACGCCGGCGGAGTTCGCCGCACGCTGTCATGTTCCGGTCGGGGCTGCGCCCCTCCCTCCACATGACAGCGTGATCACACCCAAACCCCAACCAAATCTCTCATAGCAAGTGGTACAAACTTTGGGGGCTTGCCACTCCCTTCAGAATGGCGTGTCGGTGCGGCGCTCGTGCTCGATCCTCATGGTCCAGTACCGCCGCATCGTCCGCTGGCAGCAGAGGATCCGACGCGGGCGCGGTCTTCACGATCGGAAGCCCGGGCCCACGGAACCCCTTCACAAACTCCTGCCAAAGGAAACCTCGCAGATCGTTGCGATGGCCAAGGACGAGAAATACGCCGATCTGTCCCACCGGATCCTGGCCGTGACCGCCGCAGACCAGGGCCTGTTTCAGGCCTCGTTCTCGTCGGTCTACCGGGTTCTCAAGCAGCAGGGCCCCACGAAACAGCCCGGCTCGCCACACTCAAGCAGCACCAGATTGGCAACCTGATCGCCACTCAAGCCTGGGAGCTCAGTTTCGCTGCGACAGCAGCGCTCCGTCGGATGCGTCGTCGTCGATCGATAATCGTGGCCTGTTACAAGCAGTCTACCTTATGTCCTGAATGACACCCGATTATGCGAGACTCAATAAATCCTGACCCGATTGTCGCTCGAGCGTCACGAAATCGTCACGGAGCCCACCCAAGATGATTCCATGGATAGCGGTTCCAATCCCAGTGCCGCTGAGCGCAAGAAGACTCTGTCGCCCCACGAATCCGGCCCATTCCCAGGGGGTGAGGGCTTGTCGAAGGTCCTGGAGGCGGTGGGGTCGGTTTCGTGGTCGGCCTTGGGATTCCAACCCGCCGTGGGCAGCCCGGTGCTCGCCACGCGAATGCTGGCCAGCGTCTTGGTGCATGCCTATTCGCAGGGGCGCTTCGCCTCCGAAGAGATCGAGGAAGCCTGTCTGACTGAAGACGATTTCCGCTACCTGTGCTCGGGAGATGCCCCGGAGGCGCGAGTCTTCCGTCGTTTCCGCAGGTTGAATGCCTCCGCCCTGGTGGAAAGCTTGTCGATCCTGATGGCCCCTGCCGGATCTCCCAACGAGGGACGTGGGGTTTCCCGGGATTGGGCCCGTCAATGCCTCGAGTCGGCCATCGCCGCCGACAGTCTGGCTCTCGACCTTTGAGCGCCACAGGATCGCGTCTCGGCCTTGGGCTCTCG
>Ga0315901_10005460_pt1 | contig 15467 bp, 11 predicted proteins | sample LakEriMetagenome_10_FD_203761 | JGI IMG/M metagenome (GOLD analysis project Ga0315901, IMG submission 203761) | Freshwater fungal communities from buoy surface, Lake Erie, Ohio, United States - Buoy 2 MA116 | ecosystem: Environmental > Aquatic > Freshwater > Lake | place: USA: Lake Erie, Ohio...
AAGAAGCCCATGTTCGGTTCGATCAGTCCATAGGAACCTACTAACTGGAGAGCCGTATGCGGGAAAACCGCCCGTACGGTTCGGAGGGAGGGGAGTCCGGCTCAACCGGACTTCCCTACCCCTATCTATCTTAGAGCAAGTTCTATCTACATCCGCTCGACGACGCCGATACCAAGCAGTTCCAATCCCACTTTGAGAGTTTTTGCAACCACGGATGAAAGCTTTAATCGCGATGCTACCTCGGTCTTATTCGAGGCACTGAGCACACTGCACTGATCATAAAAACTGCTAAAAAGCTTGGCCAAATCGTACAAATACTCCGTAATCAAATTCGGAGTGTACTCCTGCATCGATTGATGCAACATCTCCTCGAATCGTACCAAATGCAACGCCAATGCCATCTCCGACGGTTCGGTCAAATTCAACGACGCTTCGGACCACTCGGATGGCTCGTGACCCTTCTCCTGAGCCTTGCGCAAAATACTCCGAATCCTCGCATAGGAGTACTGAATATAGGCCGAGGTATTCCCCTCGAGCCGTACCATCTTGTCCATGTCAAAAACATAATCGCTGGTGCGATTGTGCGCTAAGTCCGCGTACTTGATCGCCCCTAATCCAACCGTCTGTGCGATCTGCTCTCTCTCAAGCTGATCCATCTGAATACCAACCCCTGTGAGTCGTTCTGGATTGCAGACGACCTCCATCGCCCTGGCGACGGCTTCATCGAGCATCGACTCAAGCCCTACGGTGCTCCCAGAGCGTGTTTTAAATGGCTTGCCATCGGTTCCCATAACCGTCCCGAAACTGATGTGGCGAAAATCGGTGTGCCCAAGCCCGATTTTATCAAGCACTGCAAAGAGCTTTTTGAAGTGGTCGCTCTGGCGATGATCGACCACGTACAAACACACGTCTGGCGAAAATTCGCGCTCTCGAAACATCGCTGTCGCGATGTCGGTCGTGGCATACAAATAAGCCCCATCCTGCTTGCGCACGATCATCGGTGAATCGAATCCATCGAGGAAAACACACAAGGCTCCATCGCTTTGGACGGCAAGATTCTTGGCAAAGAGATCTTCAACCACCGCGCCTAACATATCATGGTAAAAACTCTCTCCATACCAATGATCAAATTGGACGTTTAATCGCCGGTAGATGGTGTCGATCTCTTGGCGACAATTCGGGAGAAACTCGTTCCAAAGCTTCAGGTTCGCCACGTCCCCATGGTGTAGCGCAGCGGTCTCGGCCAGCACCCTCTCGTAGATCGCCGGATGCGCCTTGGACTCGGCCATCAGCACTGCATCCTTTTGGGCTTCCTCAATCTTCTTATGATTGCCTTGCAACTCTTCAATTGCCGTTGCCACCTGCCGCTCGGCAGCAGCCAGTTCCTTGGCGATCTTCTTATCAGACGGCGCAGTAGCAAGCTTGGTCTGCACTTGCTCGACGCGCTTCTTTGCAAACTCAATGGCTTGCTCGAGCTTGGATGTCTGACCGAGCGATTCTTGATAGCCACTGATGGCCTGCACCTTGCGGTAAAGCCGACTCAGTTCTGCGACCGGATGTTTTTTATAAGCTTCTTGATCGCAGAAATTCTTGTAGCCGTAGATGATCATCCCAAACTGAGTGCCCCAATCCCCAAGGTGATTGTCAGTGATGACCTTGTGCCCCAAGTAGCGTAGCACATGAGCGATGGCAGCTCCGATGACCGTCGATCGGATGTGACCCACGTGCATCGGTTTGGCAACGTTCGGTGACGAATAATCGATGACAATCGTCTTGGGCGTATCGACCTGGGTTACTGCCAAGCGATCATCGCGATAAGCCGCTTCGAGTTGCGATGCAAGCCAGTTTGGTGAGAGCCGCAAATTGATGTATCCAGCCCCAGCAATGCTCACTGACTCACAGATATCCGAGAGATCCAAACCATTGGCGACACTCTGAGCGATCTCCAGGGGCGGTTTGCCCAAGACCTTCTGGAGGGGCATGGCAATATTGGCTTGGTAATCAGCAAGCGATGGATCGCGGGATGGGACGATTCGCTCGAGTGAAGACTCGACCAAAGCAGGATCGTCCAGGAGTTCTTCCAAGACCGTGCGGAATCGTTGGCGGATGGGTTTGAGGATCTGCATCGCTAATGTCTATGGATATTCAGGAGATCTATTGGTTGGCTGGTGCCGGCTTCTTTTTGGACTGACCGATAGGGATCGGCATCGGGCCTGCATAGGCATCGAAGATTACCAGCAGGTTCAAAAGTCCAGCAACGGCTGTGTAGAGCGAACCAAGATCGAAACTTGCCGAGTCTTCGTTGTTCCACTTCGATAGCCAATCGGGGTTTCCGTCGTTAGGGTTTCCTAGAGGAGGCGGTGCCATGAAGCCCCACAGGAATTGCTGATCCACAGGTTTTTGCCCGATCCGAGACTGCAGGATCATGGGCATGGCCGGGATACCAACCAACGCTTGGGCGTAGGCATGGATCCGAAAATCTTGCGTGCTTTCCTGGGCTATCTCTGCACGACCTTTTTTGGACAAGAGGCGAACCAAATTGGTTACCTTGAAGGTGTTCGGATAAGCGTAGACGACGCGTCCTCGACCGATGATAAAGCCGACGACGAAGAGACTCAGGATGCAGGTTGCAAACAGGATCGCCTTTTGCTTACGTCCCTGGTAGTAGTGACCTGCACCTGGCACAAGGTAGGCCAGGAATGCGGCTATCGCACGATTCTTCAAATCGACTTCGACTCCGTCGAAGACTTTGGTTGTCGAACTGTCTTTTTGACTCATTTGTCTCTTAAGCTCTTTGCTTTCTCATGAGGCTCATGCTGAAGATGGCGAGTTAGATCGATTCCAAGGCCGCTTCAATGATCTTGCAAGCCATATCGATATGCTCGTTGGTCGTAACGCCTGGAGGAGGGAGGAATCGCAGACGCGTCGGGTTGCTACCAGCAACGAATCCCATGAGCCCAAGTTCGTAGAGTTTGCCGAGCATTTTTGAAGCCGTGGCATTGCTGCCGTCGCCCGGCGTAAAGGCGATCATCATCCCTTCACCATAGGGACCGCTGAGCTTGCTCGGATACTTCTTCGAAAGTGCTTCCAGCTTGGATCGGAAGTAACGATGCCTTTGCATGTTCCAACCGTCATCGCCAAAGCAATTGGATTTCTCTAGATGCTCAAGAACCGCTAACCCAGCCCGAATCGATGCGGTCGCAGCGGTAAAGGTCTGCGAGAGCAGCGGCCCCTTGGGCTTGAGCGACTCACCGTACAAGGTCGCACATACTTGGGTGATCTTTCCAAGCGTGACAATGTCGGCGAATCGATCTAGGCCAAAATGCTGGAATGCAAAAGGACGACTGAGTCGAGAGAATGTCTGGACTTCGTCAAAGATCACCAAGATCTTATGGTCATGGCAGATCTGACAGAGGGTCTCGAAGTATTCCTTTGTGCCCGGATAGTAACCCCCTTCGCCTGCGACGAGTTCGAGCCACAGGCAAGCATGCTGACCCGGGTAACGCTCGATCAAGTGTTTGAGAGTGCGGATCGCTCCTTGCGTGGTTCCCTGTGGATCGGCCGGATGGTACATCGGCAAGTAATCGACATCCAGGGCCTTGGGCACACCGGTGCGATACGCAGGTCGATCCGTCAGTGAAGCAAGAGCGATTGAGCGGCCTGCAAAGCAGTTGTCGATACATATGACACGCGATGCTGGGGCGCGGTTGTGAAAGGCGATCTTCAGTGAGTTCTCGTTGGCCATCGCACCGCTAGTGCTCAGCAGACAATGATCGAGCTTGGCTCCCTGTGCTTGGGCCAAAGCGATCAGTCGCTCGCACATCCAAAGCGAGGCCGAATCATGCTGCAGGTTTCCTTGCATGACGGTGTCCTCGAGCGCTGCATCGATCGTCGCACTGAGCATTCGAGGATCCGAATGTCCCATCCCATGCACACCGATTCCGACGATGAAATCGAGCTTGACGCTGCCATCGCCCAGTTCGATCAGGGGGCCGTTTCCAAGCCCGCTAGAGATATAGGGGAAATAGGTCGCCGCTCCTCGTGCCTTGGTCAGCCGATCCAATTCAGCTTGATAGGCAGGTACCAGATCCGGATTCGGTGGGCGGACTTGCGTGATCTTGCTACGGTGAGATTCCAGGGCCTGCAGAAGCAATTGGCGGGCGTTTTCGACCCGAGGATCTCGGACCAATTCCGAGTAGTGGAGGGCTTTTGGATCGTGGCTCAACAAGGCACCTGTCAGCAAAGGATCTGGGAAAAGATTTTGGGGGTAAGCCCGGGAAAAACGCAGATTCTAACATCAAACAGAGATTCCAACCATCTCGAAAGGTTCGCAGGAAAGCTGGGATTCCCGCTAGGGCGAACTACACTCGATAGGTCGATGTCTTTCATTTTACAGATATTTTGCCACATGTTACCCCTGGTTGCCCCAAAGCTCTTTAGGAGTCTTAGCATGCCTCAACGCCAACGCCTGGGTCTCGATCACTTTTTCATCCGCATTGCGTGCATGCTGTTTTCCTCAGGGATGACCTCGTCGCTAGAGGCCCAGGATCCCAAGGCCGCTTTGCAACCGACTCGAAATCTAACCTGGGCCAAAATCCCAGCCGGTCGATTCATGATGGGCTCCCAAGTCCCCATCGAGCAAGTCCTCAAGGACTACTCGCAGTACGGCCGAAACAAAGAGGATTTTCAAGACGAATACCCTCGGCACTCTGTCGAAATTACCAAACCGTTCTTGATGTCAACGACGGAGGTGACCGTCGGACAATTCAAAGCGTTTGTTAAGGAAACCCGCTACAAGACCCGAGCAGAGGTCGATGGATCTGGTGGATGGGGGTTTGATTCACAAAGCAACAGATGCCTAGGACGTGACCCGAGGTTCACTTGGCTCGATCCTGGTTACCCTCAAACCGATAATCATCCAGTGGTCAACGTGACGTGGGAGGATTGCCAAGCCTATTGCCGTTGGCTTTCTGCGAAAGAGAAAAGAATCGTTCGTTTGCCGACGGAAGCCGAGTGGGAATATTCCAATCGAGCAAACTCGGCGGAGTACTATGCGATGGGCAACACAACATCGAGTGTCTTATCCCAAGCAAGAACCTTGGCACCGAAACCTGCGACGATACGTCAAGCCATCCAAAATCTGGTGATCGATCCGCAGGATCCACCCTTTCCCGTTCCAGTCGCATCTTATCCAGCCAACGGCTTTGGGCTCTATGACATGCATGGCAATGTTTGGGAGTGGACCGGCGACTGGTACGACGAGAACTACTACAGTGATTCGCCGACTAAGGATCCGACCGGGCCGCGGCAAGGAGTTGTGAAGGTTCGCCGGGGTGGAGCTTGGAATTCCTTCCCCTTGTGGGCTCGATCGAGTTTTCGAAATTGGAATGACATCGACACACGTTGTGCGAATCTTGGGTTTCGTGTGGTTGCCGAGTTGACTGAGTTAGAGATTCGCGAATATGAAAAGTCTCAGCCGATTCGAATCCTCTTTGTCGGCGATATCATGCTCGACAATGGACCCGGTCATGCGATTGGAAATGGGATTGATCCTTTCGAGCATTGTTCGAAGCTTTTGCTCGATGCGGATGTGACTGTTGGAAATCTCGAATGCGTTTTGGGCACCGGTGGCCGGCAAGTCAACAAGCCTTATGTTTTTCGCGCTGCCCGCGATTCGGCTCGTTATTTGAAAAAGTACTTCTCGGCTTTAAGTGTTGCCAACAATCACACGCTCGATTTTGGGCCAGAGGGGCTTCTAGACTGCTTGGATGTCCTTAAGAAAGCCGACATCGGCTATTTCGGGGGTGGAGCCAATATTGAAGCTTCACGCGCTGGGCTGATCCTCGATGTCAAAGGACGCAAGATTGTTCTATTGGGCTACAACGAATTCTACATGGAGAACTATGAAGCCACCGACAAGCGAGCGGGCAATACGCCTTTGCATTCGGATTGGGTCATCGAAGACATTCAGTATGCTAAAAAAGCTTGTAACGCCGATATTGTCATCCCCTTTATCCATTGGGGTAGGGAAATGAATCCGATGCCCAGAGAGCATCAGCGGGCCGATGCTCGGCGCTGGATCGATGCAGGTGCGACAGCCGTTATCGGAGGGCATCCGCATGTGACGCAGACGATCGACAACTATCGAGGAAGCCCGATCGTTTATAGCCTTGGGAATTTCGTATTCGATTACTACCCCTCCGATCCGAAGATCTGGCACGGATGGGCGATTCGACTCTCGATTCCACCGCAGGTCGATGGAAAACAAGGACCGATCGATTGGGAAACCATCACGCTGGAATTGGATCCAGCCGGGCTACCCCACCCGGTGGATCCTGATTAATCGCAATCACTCGAGGGTCGACAACTTGTAGCAAACAGCTTCCTCGGCATTGCGTAAATACAAGCGATCGCCAACGACGACCGGATGATTCCATGTCTTGTCCTTTAACGCATCGATTTTGCCAAGCTCCTGATGTTTTTCGGGTGTTGCTCGAAGCAATACGAGTTCTCCTTTTTCGCTAACAACCAAGATCAATCCCGAGTCGGCAAGCAGCAAAGCTTGGCCCTTGGCATACCGGCCTCCCTTCCACTTCCGCTTGCCATCCTCAAGTCCGATGCAAGCAAAGATTGCGTTGTCGAACCCGTAGATGTTCCCGTCATGGATCAAGATGTCGTTGTAATCGGGCTTCATGTCGATCGATGTCCAAAGCTCCTTGGCCTCTAAGCCATTGTCACCTGATGTGAATTCGACAAGCCGAGTTCCTGTTCCCATCCCAGCAGGAATAAGCAGCTTGTTGCCATCGATCACCTGGGCTTGGCAAGCTCGGTATCCTTCATGCGAAAACTCATAGTCGTAGAGACTTTTTCCTGTGCTCGGTTCCCAAAGATGAGCACCGGTGTTGGAGAGCAAGCACAGGTAGGATTGATCTAGGAGTTTGATCTTTTGGATCGAGCTATAAGACATCTCGCCGGCTGGGGCGGTCCAAGCGACTTTGCCATCCTCAACATTAAACGCGATGACTCCTTTGTCCTCTTTGCCACCTGCATGAACAATGACAAAACCGCTTTCGACGCAGGGTGAGCAGGAAAAGCCCCACATGGGTGGTTCCTTGCGTCCCGAGGCCTCTTTCAAATCGGCTTTCCAAATCAGACTGCCATCGACAGCATTGAGTCGCACGAGGATGCCTTCGGCTCCCAGGGCATAGATCGAGCCATCGGCAAGGGTCGGAGTGGCACGAGGGCCTAGTCCTCCGAGGGATTCAAAGAAACGTGAAGGGGTCTCCGATGACCAAATCGGCTCTCCGGTCTTAGCATCGTAGCAAGAGACCACTTCGTCTTGTTCGCGTTGCTCTTGGGTATAGAGCCGATCGGCACCGACGATAAACGAGCTCCAAGCAGGTCCGATTCGCCTGCGCCAGATCTCTTGGGGTGGGTTGGCATTCCAGTCATCGCTAAATCGCATTCCCGTTTGAGCACCGTTTCCTTGCGGCCCACGGAAACTCGGCCATGGTGCAGCCCGTAGCGATTCGAGGATGGCTTCGGTTTCGACGTTGTCTGCTTTAGCGACATTTTTATAATTGCGAATTTCGTTGATGGCCAATTGCTCGGAGGTGGGTTGCCACCGCCAGTGAAATCCAAAGGAAAAATCGCCCCAAACTCCATCGGTGCGCACCAATGTGGAGACGCCGGCCCCAAGCGTTGCTAAAAGGATTGCCAGCAGCGTTCTTTGAATGGAAAGCTTTCTAGCGAAAAGGATCCCTCCGAGCGCAAAGCCTGCGATCGCCATCGGAATGGTCATGACGATGAGCAACGGGCCCCGCATCGAGTGATGGCAAAGGGCTTGTTCGATCCCGACGGCTCCGACCAAGCCGAGCACGCCAAGGATACGTTCGAACCAGCGAGCCCGGCTGGCGACAAGCCACCAGATCATCACTAACAAACCGACCAGGAAAGGCCCAAAGGCGCTTGCCATCCAGATCATCGAGGGTCCGTTAGGAACCAGATCCGGAACGAATCGCATGAAAGCCATCAGTGGCAATAGAAGGATAGGGATCCAGATCCGCAGCGGATGCCAAGCGTTCCATTGCGGTTTTACGCTTGTTTGCTCAATACTCATTTCGCGATTCCTTAGGTGTCGAATTTGACGTTGCGATAGATTTCGGCAAGTGGGATTGAAATGCCGACAGGTTCGAGGATCAATGAATCGCTGAGGGAGCGGAATTCGGTCAGCAACCAACCTCCGGTTGCCTGCCGTGTAAAGCACTCGACATGTGCGTGGCTTTGGGCGATGAGAATCAAAGCCTTCAGTGATGGAATGCTGCGATAGAAAGCCGCTTTATCTCCTCGATCATAAGCCTCGGTGGATTCCGAGAGGACTTCGACCAGCACCGAAGGGTTCTTGACCGTGTTGGGTGTATCGGGATCGATTTCGAGTTCTCCGCAGATGATCGATGCATCGGGATACGTGTAGAGTCCGGCAGGGTCGACCATAATCCTTAGGTCGCCGTTGTAGGGGACGCAAGGTTTATCGGCCAATCGCTGGCGTGCTTCGCCTATAAAATTCGTTGCGATGAGCGAATGCCGAGGAGTTCCTCCGACCATGGCGAAGATTTCGCCTCGGTAGTATTCGTGCTTCTCCCCGGTCTTGAGCTCATGCTCGAGGTACTGCCCGAGGGTAAAACCTTTTAAGACTGCGGACATCGATCGGATTCCCAAAGTTGGATGGAACGGCAGACAAAACACGCTTGCCTGAAACGAATCTAGGTCGATTGTAGTCTAGAATGTGCGATCTGGCTGGGCAAGCTGTACTTTAGCGTCTATCCAACGATCTGGAGACCAAACAAACCATGGATCAAGAAACGACGATCGATCTTTATGAATCCCATGGCGAAGATTGGCAAGTGGATTTCGGACTGGCGATCTCATGCCTTGTCTTTTTGCAGTACAAAGCGTCGCGAGGATCTCACAAAGCCTTCTCTCTTGCCATGTTTCTTAGTTATCTGGGTTTGTGCCCGCTTGCTTTTTTATGTGTTAGTTGTGGGAGCATTGAATGGGGTAGGCATTGGCGAGAAATCTTGAGCTTTGGATATTTCTTGGAGGCATACAGCATCCAATTTGGAATCGTATTGGGAGTTGCACTGGTTATGCCTTTGGTGCCCAACGTAGATGATTTCTCCGAAATCATCTACGAGCGCTCGAGTGCGGCCCGAATCGAATCAGCGTTGTCATGCTCTCTGCACGTGATCGAAGTGCTGCTGAGTGTGTGCTTCTTCGATTGGGGCCCAGACGAGATTTCTTAGGGGGCTTGGTTAAATTCCTTGCCGTTGGCTGCGGGTTAAACGAGGGTTCGCCGATGGCGAACAACGTAGATGATTTCTCCGAAATCATCTACGAGCGCTCGAGTGCGGCCCGAAGGAACACTCTAACCACAAGCCACTCGCTACCTTCTACACTTTGTCCTTACGCCGCGAGCGATAAGCCAAGCCTAAAGCACCAAGGCCAAATATCGCCATCGATGTCGGCTCAGGGACGGCCGCTTGAGAGTAGCTGGTGATATTTGTGTTGAAGCCACCGCCATTGTTGTACCAACCAGATCCATCGGCGGTTCCGAGGAACAACCGAGTCGCACCGTTTGGAACGTAGAACTTCTGAATCACCGAGGAACTAGTCCTACCATCTCCGATGAAGAACACTTGCTTAAGTTCGGGAGAAAGAGTCAAAAAGTCTCGCGTTAGGACTTCAAAATTCAAGTCGCTTGGAGCAGGAGATGTCGTGGGTAGCTGGGAATCTAAAAAAACACCGATAAGCGATGAAACCGTGACACGTAGACCAGAGATGCCATTTTCGGAACCTCTTGAAAAAAATGACCCATAGAACAGACCGCCATCTGGCCCATAGTAACTCGCACTATTGTAGCTGGCAGTTCCCGATGCGGAAAAGCTAAGGTACGTGGCCTGGCTAATATTCAATCCGCTCACCATTAAAGGAGACTGATTGGGGGCAATATCCCCATTTGTAGCCGTGGTTCCATTTGGCATCCCCGCTAAATATGGATTTGCACTTCCAGGAACGAACACGCTGACCGTTGCTCCTTGGGCGTCGTTGCCAAATCCAATCAACGAACCAACTACAAAAAGCAAGCAGGAAAAAATAGACTTCATGGGATCACTAATCTCCGAAGAACGAATGGATGAAAAACGACATGCGTCGACTTATGTCGATGCACTCAGTTTGGGGTTCGAACCCAGAACATCCAATAACCTCTTCTTTGGATTGCCCCGAACGGGAGCAATCTTAAAAAACTCACTTGACAAGGTTGTCGGCTAACCCTTGTCGCACAATCCGATCTGCAAGCTCCTTGATCCCCTGCCAACGCACATCGCTTGCCAACCCCGAAAACACTTCCGATTGCATCAGCCTCAAGGCTTCAGTGATTTTTATGCGAATGATCGGGTGCAACTCCTGGCCCTTTGGCTTCTGCTGACTAAGCAACCATTCGCGAAACGCATTTGTTTGGTTATCGTACAATGCTCGATAACGGTTATCCGTCGGATTGGTTGCGTGCAACAGCGCTGTAGCAAGGAATAGATCCTCGCCATACCCATGAGAAGGTCCGGGATCTTGTAACTCCACCCATTTTTCGGCTTGCCGCAACAATGCAACGCCACGTTCCACATTCCCAAGATCCAACTCCGAATAGAAGCCTCGCACCACATTGACCAAGTAACCAGTCGTGGACTCTTTGCAACGATCAAGCTCGACCCATCTTCGGCATAACTCGATCGCCTCGTAGCGATATGGAAGCGATGCCCGATGAAGCTCCAATCTGCGAGCTTCCTGAAGGTCGTCGGTAGTTTGTATTTCATTGAGGTAGGTATCCGCAAGATTCCAAACCGTGCTCGCGGATCGCTTGAGCCAAACCAACGAGCGAGGTGCTTGATCCAACTCTTGCTTGCGATCTGCCCAAGCCTCCTGCAAGACCTCTCGAGCACGATCGTATTCCCGTTCTTGTGAATAAGACATCCCGAGATTGTTTGGAATGCGAGACCGAAGCTCCCTCAGCAACTCAGAATCCTCATCATGCAATGCGTTTTCATCAACACCTTGGATCCGTGCTCGGGCGGATAGATAAGGCTTTTGCACCGTTTTTGCAAATAGATGGTATGGTGACACTAGGGCCCAAGATGGATTCAGAAATCCCTTGTGGATCATGAGCCCATATTGGCATTCGAGCGCCGCTATGGGAATGGTAAGGCTCTGCCGTGCGGTATCCACGTTTTTTAACGCATGTTCGTAGACACGTTGTGTCGCTTTCGGATTTTCCAGGGGCCAGTCGGAACCTTTCAACATGTAGACCGCGCTGCGTAGCAAGTTCTCTGCACACAGCAGGATCTCGCGTTGCAAGAGCTCACCAGACGAATCCTTGGGTTGTCCTCCATCACCGAGTCGCAAGCGATTCAAGTCGATCCGCAAAAAGTCCTCGACGAGCCCCTGCGCGACGCTTGTAGCCGAATCGCTTGAGGGTAGGGGATGCTGGTATTCGACCGCTAGTCGTACCATTCGACTTTTGACTCGAATTTCAAGCAACCTGACAAGCGGATCTTTGTGGATGATCTCGCCTGATGTGTTTTCGATAGCCGTCAAAGTGCGCTTTAAACAAGCATACGAGGCATCCGATTTCTGGAATTCCATCAACGAGTCCGATACATCCACCAGCAACCGCAATGCTGTGATGCGAACCGTTGAGCTTATTCTCGTGTTACGCCATGTTGCCAGAGTCTCGTCGATCACCCCATCGATTTGTGCCTTGCCCTGTCGAATACCGATACGCTCCACGACGACCAACTCGGTGATTTTCCGAACCATGCTCGAATTGCGTTGCATCAACGAATCAACCGTTTGGCTTAACTCGTTATTCAAGACTGTCGCTTGGCGATTCAGTTGCCGCTGATAGAAGGCATAAGTCCCAGCGAATGCAACGGCTGCCGTCATCGATACGGCTAAGGCGACCGTCTTAGGATTGCGTCGAAGTCCAGCACGCATCCACGGCCTGAGTACCCAGGGATCCCTCGGTGTCATGCGTCGCGATAATCCGTCGAGTCCTCGAAGGAATGCATGGGCGCTAGCAGGTCGGAATTCAGGACGTGGATCCGTAGCCTTTTCCCAGTAAGCTTTGATGAACTCCTTAGGTATCTGCCCGGTACCACTGAAGTGCAATTCCGTGGATTCTTGAATCAGTAAAGCCAAACAAGCCACGTCGTAGGAAGCGCTGATCGGGCACGCATAGCGGATCTCGTCCAAGGCTCCGGCGAGTCGGTGCGCAAAGACCGGTCGTTTCGGCTCGCTGAAAAATCGCCACCTAGGAAGATTCACCGCACTTCCGAAATCGATGATTCTCCAGAACTCGTTCTCATTCCCGATTTCGCCAAGTCTATTGTGATTGCGGGTGACGAGCAAATTCTCCAGTGTCAGATCACCGTGAACTAATCCGTGCTGATGGATGCAACCGACGAGGTCCAGCAACGAACGAACATGAGCCAACGAGCGGAGGTCTTCAGCCCGAGCATTCCGTACCCCAAAAAAATACTCTGTCACGAGAAATTTGAATCGCTCATGACCAACGATGATCGTGCCGTCCTGAACGTACTTCGGAATGCGTCCTTGGAGCTCAGATACATTCGCCAGTTCCTTCAGGATACTGGCCTCTTGAGCGATTGCCTCCGAAGAGTCTTGCATCTGAGAATCGTGCATGCCTATCCCAGAATCGCTGCTCTTGGCGATCTTGATACACACAGCATGGCGGTCTTGGTGGGAAGTAACCGACGGATCGCGGATCGCTAGAAATACGGGGTTGAGTGATTGGCCAGGATGCAGTGGTTCGATCAGAAGGTAGCCAGGGATCGAATCCAATTCGAGCCCTCCCAAGTCGATTTCGGAATCTAGTAGGGAACCGATTAAATCATCGTGAGAATCTGGATTGGCAAGAATCTCCTCCTTGATCGCTAGCGGGTATTCTTCCCAATACATGATTGCCGTTGCCAAGTAGGAATTCGAATGATCCGGTTGTGTCTTATCCGACGAAGTCAGAGACCAAAGGGTATTGTCCGAGCAGACATCTTCCGACGCGCCGTGCCAGCAAAGCGATGTCCTCTGCAAAATGATCTAGGGTTTCTTCTTGATCGAAACCGTTGATCCAACTTTCATTAAGCAGGTCGGAGAGTCGTCGCGGCCAGAATGCAACACCTTGATTCAGCAGAGCACGGACACGGTCTTGGATGTCCTGGGCTCGCACCGGCGTGGCCGGAACGACTTGCCCATACTTCAGGACATAGACCCCGTAGAGGAACATCACAAGGTGCCGGTGAAGCTGACTTGCTTTCTGTTGCCCCAAAACTTTGGGGCTGACTCTCGGATACATCCTTCCCACAGCATCCCAGGTGTCCTGAAGTCTCGGTGATTTGTTGCAAGGGATGTCGTTGCTTTCGCGATCTTTAAGCGACGGAATGTCGTGTTGGAGATGGAACCGGATCAAGAAGGAGGCTAGGTTCGAGATCAAGACATGGGAATCAGGACAAAAGTCGGTGATCGAGCTTCCGGTATGGATAGCTAAACGCAACATATCATTGATGGTCAATGAGCGGCTCCGTTTGGGGTTCGTCTTGCTGAGCATTTCTAGCAGGTACAGCGACTTGGTATTTGGTTCCATGAAGTCCAAGGGAAGGGTGTTTGCCAATCGGTCTTTTCGTTGTAGAGCAAGAACTCCTGAGATTTGTTGCGTCGTAGGATTTGAGAACTGAGCATGGATCCCTTCGCTTGCGAAGAGCGAGTAGGCTTGTTGCCGAGCCTTCTCGATGGCTCGGTGGGTATCGGATAGGTGGACTGCTGGTTTTTGAAACGATGGGTTTGGAATCGAGGCGAATTGATACTCTGCCCAGCGGAGAGTCTGATGGAGGGCACCCTCTGCGGGATCGATGGGAGTAGCGGTAATCCAACCGCTGCTAAGACCGACGGACTGGAAGATCAAATCAGAGGCAACTTCGTGGGTGGCGCTTTGCATCATGGGGCTGGGCTGGGGATCGGGGTCATGGGGATAAAGTCCAAGATTGGGGCGGCTGATTTTATCGTATAGGATGCACTCGTTGCGCAAAAAAAATTGATAAAAGTGGACTGCGAATCGCGAGCTCTTAGGATCTGTGCATGGGCAACGTGTCCTAAGAGCGACTGACAGGAAAAGGGGCGATAGAGCAAGATCCACCCTCGCAGGCAGCTTGGCACAGAGCCATCGGGCGTGAGCTGCCTTGCGAGGCGATGGAGGTTACATCTCACATTCTGCGCCGAGCGCGGTAAGCCAAGCCTAATGCACCAAGTCCGAAGATCGCCATCGAGGTCGGCTCGGGTACGGCTTGCGAGGACAGAAATCCGTACTGCAAATGATCCACCTCAATGCCAACACCAGATCCGCTAGATATATGAAATTTAGAAATGCCGTCCAAATGAGTTATTCCATAAAAACGATCTTCTGCAGAACTCGAAAAAAAAGTACCATCGGCATGGTTCCCTGCGATGCTTCCGATCAATGAGCCATTTGAGTCAAAGGCGTCAAACCTGATGCTGTTACGACCATCCGTCCAGACAATCCCAACATGAGTCGGAAGTTGCTCTAGTACCTGAATGTCAAATTCAAAAGTGATTCCAGAATATCCATCTCCGCCAAATAATGTGATTCCGCTGGAGCCATATTCAACAGAATCGACCGTACCCGGAGGAGAATTTTCCGGAGTCGCGATTATCGGCTGAATGCTCCCGGTTGCAGTAACACCTGGAACATTGAATAAGCGATCTTCGAACGTCTCAAGAAAGAAATAATCAAACGCTAATCCTTGAAATGGGCTATCCGCAAAACCCTGATACTCCAAAGGTCCAATTACACTTCCCTTTGCAGCAAATGAATCAACGCAGAAAAAATAAAAGAGAATCCCTAAAAAGTACTTGTGCACGATTTACGCCTAACTGAAATGGTTAATCTCCCCTCTGTATTGTCATTGCGTGACCTGAGGTGTTTTCGATGACAGAGGCAAACATCGAGGTCGCGTCGAGACAAGTTTGAGGTTCAAAAAGAAATATCCTAGCCCTCCCGTTTCGGATTGCCCCCAACGGGAGCAATCTTAAAAAATTCACTTGACAAGCTCGCGGCAATTCAGTTCCAAGTTGTTAGCCGGCTTTCGTGAGCGACCGCCACACTCCTTCGATTGGGCCCCAGACGGAGTATCGAGGGGGGCTTAGTTAGATTCCTCGCCGCTGGCTGCGGGTTAAACGAGGGTTCGCCTTTGGCGAACAACGTAGATGATTTCGGAGAAATCATCTAGTGCGCCTTCGATGGCGTTTAATCAGCCGGGTGAAAGTCCTGGTCTGGGTAATGTTACCGCCCAGTATCCGACAGTGGTAACTGCATGATCCGCGAGGAA
>Ga0315901_10005466_pt1 | contig 15456 bp, 18 predicted proteins | sample LakEriMetagenome_10_FD_203761 | JGI IMG/M metagenome (GOLD analysis project Ga0315901, IMG submission 203761) | Freshwater fungal communities from buoy surface, Lake Erie, Ohio, United States - Buoy 2 MA116 | ecosystem: Environmental > Aquatic > Freshwater > Lake | place: USA: Lake Erie, Ohio...
GACGATTGCTAGGCCGAGCTGGTCGCCCAGCTGCAGATGCATCTTGCGGATCATCGGTTGGAAGTCTGCAATTTGGTTCAGGTTCACGTCCGCTCCTTGATCAATCTGCGTGAGTTTGGCCGTCTGACCGCTGTGATGTTCAAGATTTCAATCGCTTCGCTCTAGGACAGAAAAGGATGTGCTGCAATCACGCCGTCATCCGCGCGCGCCCAGGCCCATGGCAAAGCTCATGACGGCTTCCTGGGTAGCCTCGGCAGCAGGCAACTCGCCTGCTATCCGACCTTGGTGCATGACGAGGATGCGGTCACTAACGGCCAGCACCTCGGGCATGTCCGAAGAGATCATGAGGATCGCCATACCTCCCGCCGCAAGATCGCGCAGCAGGGCGTGTAATTCCGCCTTGGCACCGATGTCGACACCGCGCGTTGGTTCGTCGACGATCAGGATCTTGGGCTTGGTTGCCAGCCACTTGGCAATCACCACACGCTGTTGATTGCCACCGCTGAGATACATGACGTTCTGATCAACTCCCGGCGTCCGAATGCTCAAATACTGAACATAACGCTCGGCCAGTCGGCGTTCACGGCGGGCGCTGATCACGCCAAAGCGCGACAGAGGGCCCAGTTGCGGCATTCCGATGTTGGCCATCACCGATTGTGCCAGCACCAGTCCCTGCTCCTTGCGATCCTCCGGCACTAGACCGATGCCAGCGGCGATGGCCTGACGCGGGGTACGGCTGATGATGGGTACGCCGCCGATACGGATTTCACCGCTGTCGAGCACGATGTCACCAAAAAGCGCCCGCGCCAACTCGGTCCGGCCCGCGCCCACCAGCCCGGACAGGCCGAGGATCTCGCCACGATGCAGGTCGAAGCTGATATCTTTCAGCAAACCGTGCTTGGACAGGCCGCGAACCTCAAGCACCACCTGCCCGGGCTCTGCGGGCGGTCTTGGCGCCGCGGCTGAGATGCTGCGACCGACGATCATCCGAACCAGATCGTCAAGTGTGATGTCGGCCACGTCCCTTGTTGCGACAAACTTGCCGTCGCGCAACACGGTGACGCGGTCACATAGATCGAAAATCTCTTCCATGCGGTGCGAAACATAGATGATGCCAACGCCCTGATCGCGCAGTCGGCGGATCATCTGCATCAGCAGGTCGGATTCGCGCCTTGTCAGCGAGGAGGTCGGCTCGTCAAAGATCATGAACCGGGCGCGTGTCGATACGGCGCGAGCGATGGCGACAACCTGCCGCTCGGCGATCGACAAACGCCCGACAATGGCCTCAGGGGCAAGCTCCACGCCGAGTTCGTCCAGCACGTTTCGTGCCGCCGAATGCATCTGACGCCAGTCGATCAGACCAAAGCGGGTCAGCGGCTGCCGTCCCAGAAAAATGTTCTCGGCGATGCTGAGATAGGGCTCAAGCGACAGTTCCTGATGCACGGGACTTATGCCCAGCTTGCTGGCCACGACGGGGCTGCCGATGGTCACCGCCGCGCCGTCGATCTGGATCTGACCGCTGTCTGGCGGCTGAGCACCGCACAGAATTTTGATGAGGGTCGACTTTCCAGCACCGTTTTCACCCATCAGTGCGTGAACCTCCCCGGCGCGCAGGTCAAACTGCACATCGCTCAAGGCTTGAACGCCGGGAAAGCTCTTGGAAACGCCGGTCAGTTGAAGAGCCGGCCCGCTCATGATGGCGGGGTTCCGCTTGTTCGGGGAAAGACAAGCAGTGGTTGCGCGCGACCACGACCCTGGGCAGCTGTGCAGCGGGCGATATAATCTTCGTAAGTTACCAGGTGCAGTGCTTCGACGATTTCGGCGATGTCCAGCGTCGGGTCGCGGGACTCGATGGAAAACATGTGTTCTTGCCCAAGAGTTTCCACCCGTACGCGGTTGCCGTAGCGGGTTTGAACCGCGACGATCTTTTCGCCTTGGCCATCCGTATGAAACCAGCCCTTGTGCGGGTCAATGTCCCAGGTGGTCATTCGGCCCCAGCGGCTGGTCTCGGTCAGGATGCGGCCAGTGCGGTCGATGATCTTGGCCTGATAGGACTGCACCGAACTGACCACTGTCAGCCTGTGCAGCCAGGCATAGGCTTGCAGGGGAAATCCGCCCTCATAGGCCGAGATCCAGCATACGATTTCGGCCCCTTGGTCGGCCATCTCTTGCCAGAGGTCGGCCCAGTTGAGATCGAAACAGATGGCCAGCCCGATACGACCAATCGCAGTCTGGAACACCGCCGCTCGCGAACCGGGTGTGACGCCACCGTCAATCTCACCCTCGGTCGGGTGCTTCTTGGCGTAGGATCCGACCAGGTGACCATCGCCATCGATCAGCAAGGCGTGGTTCTCGACCCTTTCATCGCTCCGCACGAACATTCCTGCTACGACATGAATGCCGTGCCGGCGCGCCCGCTCGGACAGGGCCTGAAACGATACGCCGTCGATCGGTTCGGCCAGTTCGGGGATGCGAGAGGCGGGCAGACCGGCGGCCATGAAGGTCTCAGGCAGGCAGACCAGTTGCGCGCCCGTTGCGGCGGCGGCATCGATGAGCGCGAGCCCGCGCGCGAACGTTACCTTTGGATCGGGGTGGCCCAGGTTATAGGGCGGCGCGAAGTCCTCCAGTGTCGCGATGGATGTGGTAGCGATGCGGACGATCTTGGTCATGGTGGGCCTCAGGGTCTTGCGAGCGACGTCATTCGATGATGCGGGCATTGTCGAGTTCACCTCGCCGCAACCGTGTCGCCAGCGCATCGATCACAACGATAGCGATCAAGATCAGCGCGCGCACTGCGATCTGTGTGTAGGTCGGAACACCAAGCAGGTTCATGCCGTTGTTGAGAATTCCGAGCGCTAGTACGCCGAAAAAGGCCGCGACAATACTGCCCTTGCCGCCGAACAGGCTGGCACCGCCGATCAGCGCAGCCGAAATCGACATCAACGGCGCGTCGACACCCAGTTGCACCGATGCCGAGTTTAAGCGCGACGCGACAAGGACTCCTGATAAAGCCGCCATAAAGCCGCTGATGGTGAACGCCAGCATCAACCCCTTGTTCACCGAAACGCCGCCCAGAAAGGCCGCGTCACTGTTACCGCCAATCGCGTAAAGATTTCGGCCCTGCCGCGTGTGCCCCAGCAGGGCGTACAGGGCCGCCAATACCGCCAGAACCACTATAAACGACACCGGAACCGGTCCGATCTGCCCGTCGCCCCAGAAGGTGAACCCCGGATCAGTCCCTACCAACGACGCTTGCCCGGTGTAGGTCAGCAGCAACCCGCGCACGAGACTCATGGTGCCCAGTGTTGCGACGAAGGCCACGATCTTGCCGCGCGTAACCAGCAATCCGTTCAAGACCCCTATCCCCAAACCAAAGCCGAGTGCCCCAAGAACGGCGACCGGCGTGCCGAACGGCTGAAGCCCAATGGCAAGGGACGCGGCCATTGCCATGGTGGAGCCGACCGATATGTCGATGCCGCCTGCAATGAGCACAACCATCTGGCCAAAGACCATCGGCGCATCCAGCGAGATCTGCCGGGCAATGTTTTCAAAGTTGGATCCGGTGGCAAAGGTGTCCGGCGTCGTGGAGCCGAATGCAATCACCAGTCCAAAGACCAGCAAGGCCGCGCTATGATGTTCCAGGATTCCTGAAAGCCGCTTCATCCGATCATCTCCGCCGCAAGGCGCTGTCGGCCAGGACGACAGCGAGGAAAACCAGCCCCTTGGCGATCTGCTGCGCCTCCGAGGGCACATTGAGCAGCACAAGCAGATTGTTCATCACCCCCAGCACGACCACGCCAACGATCGTCCGCAAAGTGCCGCCGCGCCCGCCAAAAAGGCTGGTACCGCCCAGAACGGCGGCAATTATGGAATCGAACTCCATGCCGAACCCGGCACTGGCGACCGTACTATTGGTGCGCGACGTCATGATGATGCCTGTGAGAGCCGCCAGAGTGCTGCACAAAACAAAAGCCGACATCTTGGTTATCTGAATGCGCAGTCCCGACAATCCGCCCGCCATTTCATTCAGCCCGGCGACATAAATCGTGCGCCCCAGAATGGTCCTGCGTAACGCGAACTCGAGTATCAGAGCCAAAGCGACAAACAGAATGACAGAGTAGTGCAGAAAGCCGAACAATTGGCCACGGCCGAGCACGGTGAACTCTGGAATGGTCGCGGTAAGTGTCTTGGACTCGGTCAGCGAAAGGGCAAGGGAATACACCAGAAGGTTGACGCCCAGCGTCACAAGGAACGGATTGGCGCCAGTCGCCAGAACAAGCGCTCCGTTGCACAGGCCAACCAGAACCCCGGACCCAAGCCCAAAGGCGATCGAGGCATACAGACCAAATCCGTTGATCTGGGCTAACACCGTGACGATGCCTGCAAGGCCGACTACACCCGCTACCGACATATCGAAACGCGCCGTCAGCAGCAGGATCGTCTGGCCCAGCGCCACGATGCCCAAAAGCGATACCGCCCACAGGATGTTCAAGAGATTGCGCGGTGTCAGGAACACATCTGACAGAAAGCTGCCCGCGATGACCAGCACGATCAGCAGCACAACCGCCGTGTGGTTGCGTAGCGGCTCAGACCAGTGACGTTTGCGCCTCCCGCTTTTGGCGGGAGGCACAGGGTTGGGATGACCAAGGGGCCGGTCGGAGGGTTCTGATCCTTGCGTTTTCATGACCCACCTGCAGGATCCCGTCGGTGCTCAGCTTACCAGCACTGGCTTTCCCATTGTGCAACCGTGTCAGGGGTTACCGGAGCGGTCGGTGCCAGGATGGTCTTCGAGATCAGGCGGCCCTGGTTAAGGTCATAGGCGGCGCGAACCGTATACACGCCCACAAGATAGCTCAACTGAAGCGCGGTGCCATACATTTCACCGTTCTTGATGGCGGCGCAGGCGTCCTTGTTGCCGTTGACGCCGAACACCTTGATTTCGGCTTCCCGTCCTTGGGCCTTGATGGCTTCCAACGCGCCCAGCGCCATCGGATCGTCATGCCCGAAGACCGCGTCGATCTGGGGGAAGCGGGTTAGAATATCCTGCATGACGGTCAGCGCCTTGTCCTTGCTCCAATCGGCAGGCTGCACGGCAATCAGTTCGATCGTTGCCCCGGCGTCCTTGAAAGCCGCCTCCATGCCCGCGGTACGATTGACCGTGTCGGTTTGTCCGGTCTTGCCGGTGATGACTGCAACCTTGCCAGTGCCATTCAGGGCCTTCACGATCATCAGGCCCACCGCATAGCCCTGATCGAACGACTGGCTGCCGATGAATGCCTCGGTAAAGGCCTTGCCTTCAGGTGTGGTGTCGGCATTCTGCATGATCACAAAGATCCCGGCCTCTTTCGCCTTCGTGATGGCGGGCACCACTGCCGCCGGATCAACCGCATTGACCACGATGACATTGGCCTTGCGGGAAATGCAGTCTTCGATCATCGCCACCTGCTTGACCGGATCGAAGGCCGGGTCGAGGAACGTGATTTCGGCTCCGAAATTCGCCGCCTCATCCGTTATTCCCTTGGCAACCGCCGTGATGGACGGGTGATCGGCGTTGTTGTGCACCATGCAAATGGTTGGGCCCTGCGCAAGAGCCGGAGCGGCAAGAGATGCGAAAGCGGCGCACAAGACCAGACGAACACCAAGTTGTTTTATGGACATTCCTGTTTCCTCCTAGTTGAGAACGAAGTTTAGACAGCTCAGGGGTTCAGCCGCATCAGAGATGCCCTGCCGGGATATCGGGACGCTTTGGGCGCTAAACACACCTCTATGCGGCACGTAAATCTTGTAGTACTATATGTTCAGCATGACGACGATTTTTTGTCAATGGACGTTGACCCGGAGGTGCCGCGGAATAGGGCTTTCGATTGGTCGATCGAAGGAGAGACGGCCTTGAAAGGCCAGGACTGCATAGGGTCAGGCCAACGTGGGGGGCATGAGATGAATGAGCAACCGGATGAGATTTTTCGGCTCTCCGCGCTGGAACTGCGCGACAATATCCGCAGACGCGAGGTATCGGCACCGGATTTGGCCCGGGCCTTTCTCGACCGGATCGCCACAGCGGACCGCGACATAGGCGCCTTCGTCACGGTCGATCGGGAGTTTACACTCGCGGCGGCCGAGGCAGCCCAGAGCCGCATTGACGCCGGCGAAGACCTGCCCCTTGCCGGCGTGCCTTATGCGTTGAAAGATCTGACCGACACCGCTGGTATGCTGACCACATACGGCTCTCGGATGCGAAGCAACAACGTGCCGACACTCGACGCAGCCGTGGCGCGGCGGATGCGCGATGCGGGCGGCATACTCCTTGGCAAGACGAACACGCCAGAATTCGGCAACCGGGCGACGACGGCCTTTGGTCTCTTTCCGCCCACCCACAACCCCTGGAACCTCGACAAGATCGCAGGCGGCTCCAGCGGTGGGTCCGGTGCCGCCGTTGCGGCCTGCATGGCGCCGATCGCCGAAGGCTCGGATGGCGGCGGTTCGATCCGCGTGCCTGCCAGTTGCTGCGGGGTCGTCGGCATCAAGCCCTCTCGCGGGCGTGTATCCAGTGCGCCTTACTTCAACCCCCGTGGCGGGCTGATCACGCACGGCCCGATTGCCCGTACTGTTGCGGATGCCGCGCTGGTGCTGGATGTCATGGCAGGATATGAATCCGGCGACACCTATTATGCCCCGCCACCCGCGCAGTCATTTCTGTCATCGGCCCTGACCGACCCAAAGCGGCTGCGGATCGGCATGTTGACGACCAGCGATAAATGGATCGACCCAGAAGTGGTCGCGGCCGTCGAACAGACCGGAGCACTTCTGCAATCCCTGGGCCATACCGTGGGCGAAGCGAAGGTCGATCTGACCGGCCTTGGACCGATCTTCCGAATCATGTGTCATTCCGAAAGCGCCGCAAACGATCTTGGCGACCCGGCCGAGTTCAGCGATCCCTTCTCGGCGTGGTGCGCCGAGCGGGGCAAACGCTGGTCGGCGGTCGATTACATCAAGGCGACCGAAGAACTGTTCGGTAGGGGCCGCGAGATCATCAACCAGATGGCGGAATGGGACTGCATAATCCTGCCGACGGTGGCCCAGACCCCACCTGATCTGGATACGTTCCTCGCCGAAACAGACCGCGCGTCCGATGACGATCTGGCCTATATTCCCTTCACCTATCCGTTCAACATTTCCGGCCAGCCCGCCCTGTCGCTGCCGCTGGGTTGGTCAAAGGCGGGCCTGCCGATCGGGGTGCAATTCGTTGGCCAACCCTATGGCGAAGGGCTGATCATTTCCCTAGCGGCCGAGGTCGAAAGGGGAGCTCCATGGGCGGCAAGATACCCGGCACATCCGGTGGACGGGGCCTGATCAGCCATGCGTGCCAAATAAAGGGCTTGCGCGCTGATCTGGACTCCGGCGCTTTTCCCGAGGATCCCGAAGCATTCAATTCTGCCTAAGCCTGTTGGCCACGGTAGCAGGCTCATACACGGCTCAGGCCTAACGCCAAAAGGGGAACGAATATGTACGATGTTTCAGGTAAGCTCGCATTGATCACTGGCGGTACGCGAGGGATCGGGCTTGAGATCGCGCGGCACCTTCTGGACGCCGGCGCTAAGGTTGTGGTGAACGGTCGCGCTTCGACCCCCGAAGTCGAAAGTTTGCAGGCCGAGTTCGGGCAGGATCGGGTGGCCATCGCTCTGGCCGATGTGTCCAACGCCAGTGAGGCGACCGCCCTTGTCGAAGAAGCGGCCAGGAAATCCGGTCGGCTCGACATCCTGATTCATTCCGCCGGTGGGCCGGTTCCGGGCACGGTTCTGACCTTGACGACCGACGCCTGGATGGATGCGTTTTCCTTGCATGTCCATCCGGTCTTTCACCTCTTCCGCGCGGCTCACCCCTGGCTTGCCAAGGAAGGCGGGGCCGTCCTGCTCGTCTCTTCTGTGGCGGGCCTACGGGGCTGCCCGAATTCAGTTGCCTACCAGACCGTGAAAGGGGCGCTGATCCCGTTGGCCAAGGCGCTGGCCTTCGACAACGCAGCCGCCGGAATCCGAGTCAATGTTATAGCCCCAGGCATCATTCGCACCCGTTTCCACGCCCAGATGACCGACGCCGCCCGCGCCTACAACATCACCAACCGCATCCCGCTGCGCCGCGAAGGCAGCCCCACCGACGTCGCCGAAGCAGCCGTTTCCATGATCTGCAACGAGTTCATTACCGGAGAGATCCTGACGATTGACGGCGGAATGTCCATGCGGGTGACGGGGTAAACTGAATATGATAGTCAAGAATTCTTCGCTCCAGATTTGGACCACCTGTTCCAGACCCCGAGCAGTCGACGGCGAAGGCGGTTGCCGTCGGGCCGGCATTCATACAAGGACATGGTGACGGGAACTGCGTGTTGGCAGGCAGGTCGGTTGTGACTTCCTGCTCGAAGACCGCGCCGGAGACTTCGTCGACCACCCGCACCCAGACAGAACTGCCGTTCGGCGGGGCAGCGATGTACAGCGTCAGCACCCCACCTGTCTCGATGGCGAAACTCGCCCCCATGTCGGTCAGCGTCGGCGCTCCAGTGCCGTCGTTCGCGACCAACTGCCAGCGGGTGTGGGTACCGCGCTGGAAGCCGATGCCGATGCAGCTGATGACCGTGGCCAGCGTCAGCGTTGTCGCCAAGGTGGCGGTCGATCCGTAAAGCCCGAAGAAGCCCATGCCGGTGGCTTGCAGGGTCGTCAGTGAAATCCGCGTCACGAAGGTCCAGCCACCCAACCCTGCGGCGTTGCCGCGCCAGCAGACCCAGCCGGCAGAACGCTGTTCGGCGGCCGAATCCACCATCGCTGCCGAGGTCAGCCGCCAGCAGCGCATGCTGGCGGCCAGGTTTGTGGCGGCGAGCGTCGGTGCGAGACAGTTCCTACCGAGGTGATGGGCAAGCCTTCGGTCGTGATCGTGGTGGTGACCGAGGGCGACCAGCTGGCAATCCGATTGACCCCGAAATGCGGCTGCAGCGGGAAATCCCGACCGGAGGGACGCATCACGTCGATCCAAGGGGCCCCCGCCTCGTTGCGCGCATAAACGGTCGCCTTGCCGGTAGCCGGACGGGATGGGGCGGCGCTGAGCCCCGGCAGGATGGTGGGTTGAGTCAATTCCACCTGGCCGTTGGTGCGGTCGATCTTCAAGGCATCGAAGAAGGCCGAGCCATCCGGGCTGACCTTGAAGCTGAAATCGTCGTTGCCCAAGAGGCCGATCAGGGCCCGCGCCGAGAACCCGGTCTTGAACGCGAAGGCGGCTGTCGCGTTGCCGTTAAATAGGGTCATCCTCAATTTGTGTGTCACGGTCTGACCGAGTTTCACAGATTGAAGGGATCAGGCCGTGGTATCGAAGAAGCATTGGGCTCCAACCGCCAGCGTGGAGGTTGGTGAGATCCGCCAGTCTGAGACGGGTGCATGGGTGGTATCTGGCAGACTGGCTCCGAATGGCACCTGCCCTGAGTGCGGGACGCCCTCAAGACAACGACATGGTTGGAGGCACCGGCGGATCGAGGATTTTCCGGCTCAGGGCCAAGCGGTTTGGATCGAGCTCAGGGTTTGTCGATGGCGATGTTTGAACTCGGATTGCCGCCGCCGCACGTTCTCCGATCGTGAGGCGGCGGTGGCGACCCCTTATGCGCGCCGGACGTCTCGACAGGCGCAACTCTTAGGCCATATGGCGCACGCCGCTGGCGGCACCCCAGCTGAACGACTCTTGCGGCGACTGGGTATCCGGGTCAGCGATGATACAATTCTCCGGCACCTGCTACGCGCAGCTCAAGTTGTTCCACCACGCGCACGGATCATCGGGATCGATGATTGGAGTTGGCGAAAGTCGCAGAACTACGGGACGATCATCATCGACCTTGAGCGTCGCGCCGTCATCGATGTTCTCGAAGATGGTGATGTCGTCACGTGCACCGACTGGCTAAGGCGTCATCCTGAGGTGGAAGTCATAAGCCGGGATCGCTGCGGTCTCTACGCCCAAGCCGCCCGACAAGGAGCGTCGCAGGCGGAACAAGTCGCCGACCGGTTTCATATCGTGCAGAACCTTCGCATGGCAATCGAGGAGCAAATGAACCTGCACGGGCGTGCAACTGGCAGGGCCCTACTCTCCGATGCAGACAACATCAGCACAGCTCAGAACCTTCTGAAATCACGTCTTGCCCATCGCAAATCCAGAGAAGAGATTTTCAGGACCATTTCGGCACTTAGGCAGCAAGGACTGACGTGCAGCGAGATCGGGCGGCGAACGGGGTTTCCCCGGCGTAGCGTCGCGAAATGGCTGCAGTTCGAAACGCCACCTGACCGAAAGCGCGCCGTCCTCAAGCGCTCCTCCGCGTGGTATTTTGAAGAGTACCTGAAGCAACGCTGGGAGAACGGTATTCGCAGCGGCAATGCACTGCTCCCTTTGATCCAAGAACGTGGTTACGAGGGCAGCCTGTCAAACTTGCAGCGGCTCTTGGCCGGATGGCGCAGAGCCGAAAAACTGGAACAGGAGGGACCCAGCAACGAAGATCAGATCCTTGCACCGGTCCGGGACCCGGAAACGGGGCACGCGATTTCCCCGGTTATCGCGGCCGCATCTCCGTCGTCGAATGATTTGGGACAGCCGCGCTGATTTTGTAGCGGATGGCTTGGGCTCATCGGGTTCAGGCTATGCTGCTTGACGCTGATGGTTCAAGCGGCGGTTTTGCATGGTTTGGTGTTTGATGCGCCTCCTTTCGGCCAGGATGGTTTCGCCTCGGCCGAAGTCGACATCAGCCGGTGTCAGGTTGCCGATGCTCTCGTGGTAGCGATGGTTGTTGTAGTGGTCGGTGAAGGCGGCAATGGCGGCTTCAAGTTCCCCTTCGAAGAAGTAGTTTTCGAGCAGGACGCGGTTCTTCAGGGTCTGGTGCCAGCGCTCGATTTTGCCCTGGGTCTGGGGATGCATCAGCGCGCCGCGAACATGTTTCATGCCTTTGTCCTCGAGGTATTTGGCCAAATCCTCGGCGATGTAGGACGAGCCGTTATCACTGAGCAGCCTGGGTTTGTGCAGAACCTTGGCGCTGTCGCAGGCTGATGCGGCCAGCGCGATGTCGAGCGTCGCGGTGACATCTTCAGCCCGCATAGTGCCGCAGAGCTTCCAGCCGATGATATACCGCGAGTAGTCATCAAGGATCGTGGACAAGCAGAACCAGCCCCAGCCGATCACCTTCAGGTAGGTAAAATCGGTTTGCCACATCTGGTTCGGCGCCGTGGTCTTGTCTTTGAACTCATCGGCCGCCTTGATGACGATGTAGGCCGGGCTGGTGATGAGGTCGTGCGATTTGAGCAGCCGGTAGACCGAAGCCTCTGAGACAAAATACTTTTCTGTATCGGTGAACCGGACCGCCAGTTCGCGCGGCGACAGTTCCGGCTCGTCCAGCGCCATGTTCAGGATCCGATCCCGCACCACATCGGGGATGCGGTTCCAGACCCGGGAAGGGGAGGAAGGCCTGTCCTCCAACCCCTCGGGGCCATGTTCGACGAAGCGGTCATACCACCGCTAAAACGTGGTGGGTGGGATGCTGATCTTGGCCAAGGTGCGCCTGACAGGCAGATGCGATTGCTCCACCAGCCGGATGATTTCGAGCTTTTCAGCGGCTGGGTATCTCATTCGTGGTCGCCCCCAGACCCGGTCATGTTTTTTTTGAGCAGACGGTTTTCAAGGCTGAGATCGGCCACCAGTTCCTTCAGCGCCAAAGCCTCGGCGCGCAGATCCTTCACCTCGCCTGTATTCGCTTGGCGGGCCGTATCACCGGCCAGCCGCTTCTTGCCGGCCTCGAGAAATTCCTTCGACCAGCTGTAATAAAGGCTCTGGGCGATCCCTTCCTTGCGGCACAGCTCGGCTATGCTGTCTTCGCCACGAAGGCCGGATAGCACGATCCGGATCTTCTCCTCGGACGAATGCAGCTTGCGCGTCGCACGCCGGATGTCCTTCACGACCTGCTCGGCAGACGCCTTCGTCGTCACGGGGTTCTTTCTCATCTTCACCTCCATGTGGGGTCAAGATGAGCCGCAAACCCTCCGCTCCGCAATCACGCCAAACTGTCCCAAGGGTGCTGATGGCGGACACCCGACTGGCCTCGAGCATCGCCTTGGTGGCGCGAGGCGTGCCAGCAGCGCCAGGCGGCATCCTCGGTGATCGCTTCGGCCACGGTGGCCGCGATGAAGCCGTCGTAGAGTTCGGCCCCCTGGCTGCTGTCGTCCCGGGTGACGGCCATGGGACTGGCTCCAGTCCTTGTTCCGAGTTGGATGGTTCGAACCGTCGTAGTCCACCAGATATGGCGGGTCGGTGGCGAACAGGGTCGCCCATTCGCCGTTCATCGGGCGGCGGACGTCGGCATGGACCGTGCTGTCACCGCCGAGAAGCCGGTGGTCACCGAGGATCAACAAATCGCCGGTGCGCGACGGAGGGTTCCGCGGCGGCCGCTAGTGACTCCTTCAGACCAGGAAGGCGGACGCATCCCTTCCGGATACGTCTGTAAAAGAGACCCGCAGACCTTTGCGATGCTGATGCAGGTTAGGGTGCCAAAGCATCCAGGCTGGCATAATGATATCTGTGCCGACGGGCCGTGCGTCCTTGCGGTCTGCGCGCGGCGCAGTGTTCCAGCGAGAAGGAATTCGGATCGTGGACAAGGATCGCGTCAAGGGCACCGTCAAGCAGGTCAAAGGCACCGTCAAGGCGCAGGTCGGCAAGCTGACGGGCAATGAGTCCCTCGAAGTCGAGGGCACGGTCGAACGGGTCGAAGGCGCGGTTCAGAAGGCCTTCGGCAAGGTCAAGGACGCCCTGCGCGGGAGGTGAGCCCTAAGCGCGCCAGTGCCGATCCGCGGGATCGGGGTTCACTGAATCGGCATCGTGCAGAGACACGGTGCAGGGCAGTCTCCGATCCTGCGGGGTTGGCAGAAGACGACGGGCCCACACCGTCCCGAGACCCCCCGAAGGCCATGTAACGGCGCATCGAACGGGCAGCTGTCCGTTTCCGGATGGCCCCGCCGCACCCTTCATGCGGCGGGGCCGCCTGAAGCAGAAATCACATCAAGGAGATCGCAATGCTCGGCACCATTCTGATCGTCGTCCTCATCCTGATGCTTCTGGGTGTACTGCCCACCTGGGGGCATAGTCGGTCGTGGGGCTATGGTCCCAGCGGTGCGGTGGGGATCCTCCTTGTCATCCTGATCGTACTGGTGCTGACCGGCCGCCTGTAACAGGCAAAGCCGACTGGCCGTCTGAGGCGGATCGGGCATCCGGTCCGCCTGCGCCAAGCCGGCTTCGCTGGTGAGGCGCCTCAGCGCCTGCGCACCGAGTTGCCGCCCGCCAGAATGCTGTTGATCAGGTCGGACACGGCAGCGTTCAGCGCGTCGTGCGCGCCAGGTGGCGCGTTCCTGTGCGCCGTGGCGGCATCCTTGAGGATGCCGACAATTTCATGCTCAGGAAGGAGCTTGTGGTCGTTCAGCTCCAGCAGGAGCGACTCGAGAATGGCGAGCGCGGCAGTTCCGGCAATATCGTTGGGAACGGTCATCTCAGGGCTCGTCTTCCAGGGTTCTAGACAGGGTTCGGCTTGGGATCGGTCAATCGCATTGAAATGCTGGGGAGAATTTGCAACTCTGCACTGATATGGAGCAGCATCGTGAATTCCCTTTTGGGCGATTGTCACCACTCACCCCTTTCACGAGCAGTGTGGAAAGACGATGTTGAACCGGCAGAGCGCGCTGACACAGAAGCTTTCGGCCTTTGTCGCTTTTTCTGACAAGGATCTCGAGACTCTGGCCCGTCTCGACCGACGTCGCCGGAGCTTTCGGTCGGGACACGAAATGATCCACGAGGGCCAGAAGAACGCCTCGGCCTTTGTGCTGGCTGATGGCTGGGCCTGCTCCTACAAGCTCTTGCCGAACGGCGAGCGACTGATCGTCGATTTTCAGGTTCCGGGCGATTTCCTGGGCTTACGGAGCATCCTGTTCCGCACCTCTGATCACAGCATCGAGGCGCTGACGCAGATCGAGGCTTTCGAAGTCCTGACGGCCGACATACTGGAGGCCTTTGCCCAGTCTCCTCGTCTTGCGACGGCGGTGCTCTGGGCTGCCTCGCGGGAGGAGGCGATGGTGGTGGAGCATCTGGTCAATCTTGGACGCCGCAGCGCCGAGGAACGCATGGCCCATTTCCTGCTGGAGCTTGGCTCGCGGCTCAATCTTGTGGGTGTGGGCGACCGGTCGGGATATCCCTGCCCTCTGACCCAGTATCATCTGGCAGATGCGCTCGGGCTGAGTGCAGTGCACGTCAACCGTGTCCTGCGCCATCTGCGCGAAGCCGGGCTGGTGACCTTTCAGAAGGGGCAAGTGAAGTTCGACGATGTGAAGCGTCTGACCGAGCTGGCCGTGTTCAGCACGACCTATCTTGATCAGGAAGGGCCGCTGCTGCGCTGATTTCCCTCCCCGGCCGGTGTGCCGAGGAGGGTCGGCTTGCGCCTCGCAGGTTATACGAGCGCGCGGGTCGCTGCGTCGAGTTCGCGGATGCACTCAGCGTCGTGCTTGGCCGCCTGCGCCTTTTCCGCAGCCTGGTAGTGGAGCAATGCCGCGTCCTTCTTCGGACCGATCGGGGCGATGTCCCAAGCGGCCTTGACCGTCTTCATCTTCTCCGCGGTATTGGGGACGAGGGATTTTTCTTCCATTTGAATTGTCCTTTCTGGACCTGATCGGATTTGCAGGGCTTCCCGTCAGGCCGGAGTTGTCTCTGAACCTCGGAAAGAAAGCGCCGGCGTTACTCGATCATCAGACCGACGGCGGATTATGTTGCCGTCCCGATCACCTTATGTCGGCACGGATTGGACAGGACTGATACAGGTTTGCTTCGGAAAAGATTCCTTCGTCTCGTGATGACGTATTGCCAGGACAGACGGGGAGCCGCCACGGGTTTCAGCCGGGTCCGACCCCGACAACAGCAGTGTAACGTCGTCAGTTCGTGGGGGTGATCACGATCCCGCCTCTGCAGTACTGTGCCCCTCCCCCGGTTGTCCGGTTGGATGCAATTGGTTCGAAAGAGCCGCGACCCGGGACCTTGATCCGGTAGGCAAGGCGTTGCGCCTCGGTCAGGTGTCCGAGCACGATCACCGGCGCCGCAGGGGGCAGAGGTGGCAGCGCTGGCGGCCGGGGCGGGTGAAGTGGCGATCCTCGCCCTGCCCTGGGGCGCGCGGCCGAGTGCGCGGTCCGCGCACACGGCCCGCTGGCAGGCAAGGTGGTGACCGACTGCATGAACCCGCTCGGCCGGGTCGATGGCGCGAACGCCCTGACAGTCGGCCACACCGGTCCGGGGGGAGCGATCATGCAGCGCTGGCTGCCCGGATGCCATCATGGCCAACAGCAACGGATCGTTGCCATCGCCGCAGAGAGCCATGCTGTCATCCCCGACCCTTTTCGGCCAGACGGGGAACGTCTC
>Ga0315901_10005468_pt1 | contig 15455 bp, 15 predicted proteins | sample LakEriMetagenome_10_FD_203761 | JGI IMG/M metagenome (GOLD analysis project Ga0315901, IMG submission 203761) | Freshwater fungal communities from buoy surface, Lake Erie, Ohio, United States - Buoy 2 MA116 | ecosystem: Environmental > Aquatic > Freshwater > Lake | place: USA: Lake Erie, Ohio...
TTTCTTACTAACGTGACTCATGATTCCAGATAATGTTTTCATCCGGTGTCATTCTTTCTGGCGCAACGACCTCTTAAAGCCTCATTTTAAGGCTCTCCCCGGTGTCATTCTACTTGGCGCAATGCGCTCTCTGGATTTTGGGGGCTTCTGGGCTTGACAAGCGGGGGGTGTTTTGATCTTCTCTTTGCGAGGGGATTTTGCTCAGAAGTCTTGAAAGTTAAGAAAACCTTAGTTTTTTGAGCAAAACCTCCCAGCTACCCCGTATTAAGTCTCAATTTTCACTCATATGGATCTTACTTCGCCTCTCTGGTATTTTGCTTACACTGCCGTTTTGATCGGTCTTGCTGGTTATGGCTCGCATCGTCTGACCATTATTTTCCTGTATTTGAAGCATTCCAGAAAGCGCCCAGAACCACTGAAAAACTTCAATGAGTTGCCGTTGGTGACCATTCAATTACCGGTTTTCAACGAGATGCACGTGGTAGATCGCTTATTAGATTCGGTCTCAAAAATCGATTACCCGCAGGACAAGATCCAGATCCAGTTATTGGATGACTCGACCGATGATACGGTATCGATTTGTAAAGCCGGAATCGAGAGGATGCGCTCGTTGGGTTTCGATGCGGAGCACATTCACCGCACCGATCGCACGGGTTACAAGGCTGGTGCGTTGGAAAACGGCACTCAATATGCCAAGGGTGAGTATCTCTTCATTCTAGATGCGGATTTCGTTCCGAATGCGGACGTGCTGTTGAAAACCATTCACTACTTCACCGATGAGAAGATCGGCATGATACAAACCCGTTGGGGTCATTTGAACCGCACCTTCAACGTTTTGACCCGAATTCAGGCGATGTTTCTCGATGGTCACCTTGAGCTTGAGCAAACAGCTCGTAACCGTTCGGGTCGATTCTTCACCTTCAACGGCACTGCTGGTATCTGGCGGAAATCCTGTATCGCGGATGCGGGTGGTTGGGAACACGACACTCTAACCGAGGATATGGACCTCAGTTATCGCGCACAGCTCAAAGGTTGGCGTTTCATTTTCCTCAATGATGTTGAGACCCCTGCTGAGCTGCCGGTCGATATGGATGGATTTAAGAGCCAACAGCATCGCTGGACCAAAGGTTCGATCCAGGTTTGCAAAAAGGTTCTTCCTGCAATCTGGAGAAGTAAGATTCCTCTGTTTGTGAAAATGGAAGCCACGGCTCACCTAACATCTAACTTTGCTTACCTCTTGCTCATTTTGTTGTGCTTCTTGATTTACCCAAGCCAGCAATCCCAACCGAAGTTCGGCGAGCTTACCTATTATCTCGTCAACGTGCCGATCTTCTTCTTTGCGTCGGTTTCGGTGATTCTGTTCTACCTCACCTCCCAAAAAGCGCTTCGCCCTCAAACTTGGTGGAAAGAAATCCCTTACCTTCCGCTCTTGCTCGCACTCGGTATCGGTATGTCGATCACCAACGCCAAAGCAGTCATGGAAGCCATTTTCAATCATCAAACCGCTTTCATCCGCACTCCGAAATATGGGATTGAGCAAAAGAACTCGGATTGGAAAAAGAGCAGCTACAAGGCGATCAAGACTCTCACTCCAGTGGTCGAGTTGCTTTTCGGCTTCTTCTTCCTGTTCGTTGTGGTCGAGGCGGCAATGAAAGGCAATTGGTCTTCAGCCATTCTTTTGCTTCCATTTCCTGTTGGTTTCTTCTACACTTCAATGTCTTCGATCGCACGCATGATGCCTTCCTTCGCCACTGCAAAAGAGGCTGATATTCCTGTCAGTGATTCGGAAGATAGCCACTAATTACATGAGCCACCGGTTTACAAAACCTATGACTTTAGCAGCAGGAGTTCTTGTAGCTCTGGTATTCAGTAGCTGTGGGCCACAGGTGGATAATAACAACAAAATGATCGTCAGTGTTCGCGATCAGAAGATGGTATTGATGAAAGACAACCAACCCATCAAAACCTACAAAATTTCCACTTCGAAATTCGGCGTTGGTGATAATCCTCGTTCCAACCGCACTCCTCTGGGGCATATGGAAGTCGCTAAGAAAATCGGTTGTGGCCAGCCAGCGGGTGCTGTTTTTAAAAGCCGCAGGCCTACGGGTGAGGTGATCAAACCCAATGCGCCAGGCCGGGATCCCATTGTGAGCCGTATTCTCTGGCTCAGAGGGGCTGACTCCCACAATCGAAATGCGTTTAAACGTTATATCTACATCCACGGAACCCCCGAAATGCATAGGCTAGGGACTCCTGCATCGTATGGTTGCATCCGTATGGGGATGAAAGATGTGATCGATTTGTATAATCGCGTCGGAACCGGCGCGGATGTTTACGTGGTGCGTGGTTCTTTAGGAAATATGGTTCCTGCGAGAAGCCTTGTGGCTCGTTGATTCCGATCTGAAATTTCCTTTGGAAAATTCAAACATGAGCTTGACAGATTGGGTTGCTGACTACTAGTTTCCCGCCCCTGCAACGCAAAACGACTTTTTAATTCTATAAATCATGGCCAATACCAAATCTGCAATTAAGCGCAACAGACAGACCGCGACCCGCACCGAGCGTAACCGCGCTGAAAAAAGCCGCATGAAGACCGTCCGCAAGAAAACCCTTGCAGCGATTGAGTCCGGCAACAAACAAGAGGCTGTAAAAGCCAGTGATAAATTGGCCTCCGTGCTTGATAAAGCAGCCAAGCGTAATTTGATTCACCCGAACAAAGCCGCTAACATCAAAAGCAAGACCGCTAAAGCGATTGCCGCGATTGGCTGATCAATCTAAAAGAATTTCTTTTCAGTCAAGCGGTCCGGTCTTCCGGTGCCGCTTTTCTTTTGTAAACCATGCAGAACTCATCTCCAAATCGCGCGGAAACCGCCGCAAAAATCGCCGCCTCACCCTATCAATACAAAGTGTGTGAGGGCTGCGATTCGATTGTGGGAAAAGCCACCGCGTTGTGCCCGAACTGCCATAGCTTTCGTTTTGACGCCGCACCAGAGTCGGTCACCAAGCAGGCGGTGTTGTTAGGAGGTAGAGAACAACGCTCGGTCACTGCCGATGATCTTGGCTAAGAGATATGGCGATCGCATTCAAAGAATGGCAAGTGGTTTGCGATGCCTTGGCGAGCGGTCGGCAGGCGATTTTGCTCCGCAAAGGTGGAATCCATGAGGGGCGTGAGGGGTTTTCTTTCGCGCACGATTCGTTCTTTTTGTTTCCCACAAAGTTTCACGCCCAACTCGATCAGGTAAGGGAAGGAGATTTCCAGCCAGAAAAGGAATGGGAGATTGGAGATTTGATAGTGATCCAGCATCACGTTGAGGTCTTGTTCGCGGTGACCTTAAAAAATTGGGATGATGTCGCCGCACTTTTGCCTTATCACATCTACACGGAGCAGACCGTTAGAGAGCGATTCGATTGGTCTGGAAAAGGGATGGCTGCGGGCAGCATCCACTTGGCGTTAGTGAAAGTTTCCAAGTTACAAACGCCATGGAGGCTGGAATACGAGAAGCGTTTCGGGGGTTGTCGCTCCTGGGTTGAGCTCCCAGAGCCACCTGCTGAGGTGCTAAAATCGGCGGTTCCGGTCGTCTGGGAGGCCGATTTTCAGGAAATTTCTCGTGAAATTGCCCGTCTGGCTGGGCGAGAAATCTCCTGATTTTATCATGATTTGAGGTGATTTTGGGTGTTTTTAGGGCAGGTTAGGAGGTTTTTTTAGGTTGCCCTGAGGTCTTTTCGCAGCTTCACTTCGTAAGTTTTTTGATCAGGCAATTCATTTACATTTCTTAACTGAAATTCCCATTAGCAGAAACCCACCCATCATTATGCGATTCCCTAAACTCCCGCTCATCCTGTCTGTTGTTGTGCTTCCTTTAGTCGTTAGCTGCGGCCCAAGCATTAACACACTCTCTAGTAAAGACATCCGTGGGTTTTCCTCTTCGCCTAATTTCAAGTCTCTCGCTGCTCCTTCAAAATCCTTGCTCGCCTCTGCATCATCAAAGCCTAGGGATAAACACAGTATGCCTGTTTATAGCTACAGTGAGCGTCACCGGGTGGTTCGCACCACCGCTTACACCTGCTCAGAAGCCGATCACATCCAATACGGCAGCAAAAACGCCGCTGGAACTTATCTCCGCTACTCCGATAAAGTGAGAAGTGCGGCAGCGGATTGGTCGTTCTACCCAGTTGGCACGGTTTTTCGCGTCAAAGGCCTACCTCAGCTTTATGTGATCGATGATTACGGTTCAGCACTTACCGGCACCGGAACGATCGATATGTATCACCCAACTCGTTCGATGATGAATCAATGGGGTCGCCGCAACGTTGAAATTAGCGTCGTGAAATGGGGCTCCTTTGAACGTAGCGCAGAGATTTTGAAAGATCGCGTCAAATATCCGCATTGCCGCCAGATGTTGTCCAACATTGTCCGTCAGCGCCCAGATCTTCGCGTTGCGATGCGCTAATTTATCTTATTGCAGCGGTGACATCAGTCTTGCCGCGCGGCAGATGATTTTGAAGAAAAACGATTTTTCCGTGAAATCCTCAATTTTAGATAGGGTGCATTTTGTAAAATCTTCTTGCAGCATATGATTGACCTCTTGGATGAAATCTGGGTCTGAGACGAATGCGGTGATTTCAAAATTGAGCCTGAAAGAACGATTGTCGAGGTTTGCCGTGCCAACCGTTGCCATGCGTTGATCGATGAGCATGACTTTCTGGTGTAAAAAGCCTTCTTTGTAGCGATAAATTTTCACACCAAAGGGAATGGCTTGTTCGTAATAAGAATAGGATGAAAGCCAGACGAGAATATGATCGGGATGCTCGGGCAACATGATGCGAACGTCGACGCCACGCATCGCAGCCAGATGAAGCGCGCTAATCACTCCATCGTCTGGAACGAAATAAGGACTGGTGATCCATAGTTTTTCATGAGCGGTATTGGCTGCTTCGATCACAAGCATTTGCCAGGATTCGATTGGATCTGCGGGACCCGTTGGGATGATGGCGGTGATTTGATCTTCGCGTTGCTCATTAGATTCCCATGAAAGTTTAGGAACTTGATTGCAGACCCAGAACCAATCTTCGAGAAACACCAGTTGCACGGCTTCTGCGGCAGGTCCTTGAATGTAGAGGTGAGTATCTCGCCAAGCACCAAACTTCTCGCTATGACCTAAATATTCATCGCCGACATTGAGTCCGCCTAGATAAGCCTCGATTCCATCGACGATGAGGATTTTTCGATGATTACGGAAGTTCAGTTGCAGCCTTGACCACCAATGACGATTGGCCCCGAAGGATTGGCATTCCACGCCGGCGTCTTCCATTTCACCTAGAAAGGTCGATGACAACTTGTGGGAGCCGATCTCATCGAATAGGAAATAGACTTTCACACCAGCTTTGGCGCGACGGATCAAGGCTTGCTGGAATTTTTTGCCAATCTTATCGTGCTTCACGATGAAGAAATTCACGCAGATGTATTTCTCGGCACGGTTGATGGATGCGAATATTTCTTGAAACGTTTCATCGCCGTCGATGAGTAGATTCAGGCGGTTTCCGCGCGTGAAAGGTAGGCCACCTAGTTCCTCGGCGCAGCGTTCGAAGAAATTTTCCTCAGGGAGGTCGATTGCGAATTTTTTGAGGTTCTCGCTCATGTCCTTGGCGATTTTTCGCAGCTCGGCATCGTTTCCTCGCCTCGCACGCACATAGCCCTCGAACTTATTTCTGCCCAACAGCCAGTAGAGCGGAATGGCTAAAAAAGGCATAAACATCAGGGAAACTACCCATGCGATGGTTCCCTGCGAGGTGCGGGTGTTCATCAATGCGTGGAGAATGTGAATGAAGCCAAACACATAAAACAAAATGATCCCAATAAGTCCCCAAGTGGTGGTGGGGTCTAGTATGAATCCAAACATAGCCGAAATATGCATGGGAAAATGGATTTCGACAAGAAGTCCTCGCATCGTGAGATTTTGCAGTTTCTACCGAGACCAACTTAGATGTAGGATATGCCCATGAGTCAAACCGCAGTCACACCGCAGAACATTGTTCTGATCGGATTTATGGGCAGTGGAAAATCCACCGTGGGTCGCGAGCTCCACCAACGCCTGGGTTATCCCCTGATAGACATGGATCGATGTATTGAAGAAGCGATGGGTAAAAAAATCACTGAGATTTTCAAAGAAGAAGGCGAAGCTGCTTTCCGTGATTTTGAAACCTTAGAGTTATTAGAAATTTCCAAAAACACCGACGAAAATCAGATTATCTCGACGGGCGGTGGAATTGTGATTCGGCCACAAAACCGCAGCTTGTTGCGTAAACTTGGATACGTCGTTTGGCTGCATGCACCCGAAGATGTGATCTATGATCGAACCTCTCGCAATCAAGACAGGCCACTCCTCAATCACGCAGATGCTCGTGAGAAGATCACAAATTTATTAGCGGAACGGGAACCATGGTACAGAGAAACAGCTCATCTAAAAATCGATACGGCAGGCCTGGATTCCAGTGAAATCGCGACGGGAATTCTGGAGAGCGCTCGCTACTATTTCACTCATTCTAAATGAACGATCTGAATTCAAAGGTCAAAGCGTTGGCCGCGGAGCTTGGCTTTGACGATTGCCGAATTGCTCAGGCCAAGCGTGCGACTCATGCGGATGATTTCGAGGCGTGGATAGAAAATGGTTCCCATGGTGACATGCAATGGTTGGAGAGAAATCCCAACCGTCGTTGCGATCCTCGGGAAGTCCTTCAGGGCTGCAAATCGGTGATTTGCTTGGCGGTGAATTATCACACCGGAAACGATCCATTTCCCGAACATCATCCAAAAAATTATCGCATCGCCAAATATGCTTGGAACGATGACTACCACGATCTGATAGAAAAACGCCTTGCAGATTTCAATGCGGCTTTGGTTGGACTCGGCGGCACGCAACGCTACTACGTCGATACCGGACCCATTCTCGAACGCGATTTCGCAACCGATTCCGGACTTGGCTGGAATGGAAAATCGACCGTGCAAATTCACCGCCAGCTCGGCACATGGTTTTTTCTCGCCGATATTCTAACAACTCTTGATTTGGACGCCGATCCCGAGTTCGGCGACCATTGCGGCAAATGCACTCGCTGCATGGATGCTTGTCCGACCCAAGCCATCATCGCTCCGCACAAACTCGATGCGCGGCGCTGCATTTCCTATCTCACCATCGAAAACAAAGGACCTATCCCAGAAGAATTCCGTCGGGCAATTGGAGATCGAATCTATGGCTGCGATCAATGCTTGGAAGTCTGTCCATGGAATCGATTTGCGAAAGAATCGCGCGAAATCAGCTTTCAAGCACGTAAAGAAATCTTCTCCCACACGCTTAGAGATTTTCTCGGAATGGATGATGAAGCGTTCAGGCAGGTGTTTGCGAAATCTCCGATCAAACGTATCAAACGACCCAAGTTTTTGAGAAACGTCTGCGTGGCTCTTGGGAATACCGGGACAGCTGCAGATCTGCCCGCACTGAAAATCGCTGCAAAAGATTCGGACCCACTAATCTCAGAACATGCCGTATGGGCGATAGGGGAGATTAAGGGGCGTAACGCAGATTGATCAACGCCAAGAAAGGAACCGCTTTTTCAATCGCGACTGTAACCGCGCATAAGGAGAAGGGACATTCCTGTCCCTTGCTCTTCTTCCTCCGCCGCAGGCCGAGGACTGCTGCGGTTTAACGTAAATTCTAGGTAACCACTCATCCTCTGTTATCTCCGTGTGCTCCTGTAAATTTTTTTGTACAGGAGGTAACAGAGGAAACGGAGAGCGCTCCACGCTATGCTTTCGATTCAAGAATCTACCCAAGTAAAGAGAAGTGATAATCCCAGAAAGGAACTGCGATTTTTAATCGCGACTATAGTGTATAGTATGTGGCTTGCATTTTACCTGCTCAGGTGGCTTGATGGGGCAGGTTCCTTTGGTTCATTAGCTTCTTTCATTTTATGGTAGTCAGTATTTTCAACGATGTGATCGGTCCCGTCATGCGTGGGCCTTCGAGTTCGCACTGTGCGGCGGCGCTGCGGATTGGGCGTTTGGCGAGGGAGTTGATGGGAAATGATTTCACGGATGTGCTGGTGGAGTTCGATCGCAATGGATCGCTTCCAACCACACACGATACCCAAGGTTCTGACATGGGTCTGTTCGGTGGCTTGATGGGCTGGGATGCGGCGGACGAGCGTCTGCCCGGATCGATGCAGACTTTAAAAAACACGGGAGTGAGAATCGCGATCGAAACAGTCGATGCCGGAGATCCACACCCGAATACGTATCGGCTCACGTTACGCAGCGATAAAGAAACCCACACGCTCCGCGCGATTTCCACCGGCGGTGGTATCATGGAAGTGATCGATATCGATGGCTTTGCAGTTTCGATTTTCGGCGATTGCCGGGAAACTTTATTGTGGGTTGAGGGCGACGCTGCCGCAGTTGCGACTGAACTCGGAAAACATTTCGATGCCTATTACATCAAAGTAATGGAAGCTGAGAAGCGCCGCTTGTTGCAAGTGAAAGGGGCGGAGTTCGTCAGCGATGAGGTTGTTGCAAATCTTTCCGGTGTGAATTCGGTGAAACGACTCTCACCCGTATTGCCAATTCTCTCCGGCAGGGATGTAAAAGTTCCATTCACTACCTGTGCAGAGATGTTAGAATTCGATGCAGGAAAGGGGACTCCGTTGTGGAAACTCGCCGTGGCGTATGAAATGGCGCGCGGTGGAATCACGGAGGCTGAGGTGATTGCTAAGATGGTCGATATCGTTCGTATATTGCGCAAATCCGTCGCAGAGGGAATTGCAGGCACGGAATATGAAGATCGGGTTCTCGGACACCAGAGCGGTCGATTTGATGAAATGATGCGTGCGGGTCAGTTGTTAGATGGCGGCGCGCTCAATAAGATTATTTTGTATGTCACCGCCTTGATGGAGGTGAAAAGCTCGATGGGAGTCATCGTCGCTGCGCCGACCGCAGGAGCATGCGCGGCATTACCAGGTGCGGTGATTGCGATGGCGGAGTCGCTGAATTTGAGTGAGGAAGATATGGCGAAAGCCCTGCTTGCGAGCGGCATCATCGGGGTGTTCATCGCGACCCGTTGGACCTTTGCCGCAGAGGTGGGCGGATGTCAGGCAGAAGGCGGATCGGCCGCAAGCATGGCGGCGGCGGCTTTGGTGACTTTGGCGAACGGTTCGCTCAATCAAGCGGTCGCAGCGTCTTCCATGGCTTTCCAAAGCATGATCGGCCTGATCTGTGACCCGATCGCAAACCGGGTCGAAGCCCCATGCCTAGGCAAAAACGTCATGGCTGCGGCCAATGCCCTGTGCAACGCCAACATGGCTCTGGCGGGTTATGATCCGCTGATCCCGCTCGATGAGGTCATCGAGACCGCCAAACAGGTCGCCAAACAAATGCCCCGCGAAGTCCGCTGCACCAACCTCGGTGGGCTTTCCATCACCCCAACCGCCAAAGCGATTGAGGCAAGACTCGAAGCCAAACGGGCGAGTTCGTGTGGGAGTGGTTGTGGCTGCGGGTGATATTCGGAATTTTTCACCGCCGAGGCGCAGAGGTCGCAGAGGTCGCAGAGGTCGCAGAGGTCGCAGAGGTCGCAGAGGTCGCAGAGGTCGCAGAGGGACGCGGAGGAATATTAAATATTTTAGATTTTTTTTAAGAATTACCCTGTGTCCTTCAGCACTGATAAGGCTTAGGAATTAGGAAAATAGCATTAAATCCCATTTACAATTCGCATACCCGGCTCTGCGACCCTCCGCGACCTCTGCGCCTCTGCGGTGAAAACTTAACCAAAGCCCGATTAACCCTAAAATTCAGGGTTTGATTCTTTGTTTTTGGCACAACACAATCCGCGCATGTCATCACCGATTCGCATTCTCTGTGCAGGCGCGGGCCACATGGGCCGCTCACACGCTCTCGCTTACCATCGACTCCCGGGTTTTGAAATTTGTGGCATTGTCACGCGTTCCCCCGAAAGCCGTGCGGCGCTGAACCAAGAACTCGGTGGCGGTTATCCTGAGTTCGCCGATTTCTACGAGGCGCTCAAAGCCACCAAGCCGGATGCGGTTTCCATTTCCACTTACCCCGATACTCATGCCGATTTCGCGGAAGCGGCGTTCGATGCCGGTTGCCATGTCTTCATCGAGAAACCTCTGGCAGAAACCGTCGTCGAGGCCGAACGCATCGTCGCGAAAGCTCGTGCCACGAATCGCAAGTTGGTGATCGGTTACATCCTTCGTCATCATCCGAGCTGGATCAAATTCATCGAGGTCGCTCAAACCCTCGGCAAGCCCTTGGTGATGCGCATGAACCTCAATCAGCAATCGTTCGGCGCGAACTGGAAGACACACAAAAACCTGATGTCGTCCATTTCTCCAGTGGTCGATTGCGGGGTTCACTACGTCGACGTCATGTGCCAGATGACTCGCTCCAAGCCAGTGCGCGTTTCTGGGATCGGTGCGCGTTTATCGAACGAGTTACCTGAAGGGAAAATCAACTACGGTGCGCTGCAAGTGACGTTTGAGGACGGATCGGTCGGATGGTACGAAGCCGGTTGGGGTCCCATGATGAGTGAGGTCGCGTTTTTCGTGAAAGATGTGGTCGGCCCGAAAGGCTGCGTTTCCATCGTTGCGGACAAAGCCGCGGCCGAGGGCCAGAGCTCGAATGTCGATGCGCACACGCAGACTCAAGCCCTACGCCTCCATCATTCCGAACTCGATGCCGAGGGCAATTTCGCCAAAAAAGACGAGACCCTGCGCCTCGACGACGAACCCGATCACGATGGCCTGTGCTTCCGCGAACAGGAGTTTTTCCTCAAAGCCATCCAGGAAAACGTCGATCTTAGCGATCACATGGACGATGCGGTGGCATCGATGCGCATTGTGGAGGCGGCGGATGAAAGTTTCCGCACTGGTAAAACAGTAGACTTATAAATTTCATGAAATCACTTATCCAAATCATCACATTATCGGCGATCGCGAGCTGCTTCGTTAACGCAGAGCAGGAATTGAAAATGCGTTCCTTGTTCAATGGTAAAGATCTAAGCGGTTGGAAAGGGGATGGTTACGTGGTTGAAGACGGCGCGATCTCATGCACTCCAAAAGGCAAGAACCTCATCACCGAGGAAACGTTTTCCAACTACGTTCTCGAATTCGATTTCCTGCTCACTCCCGGCGCGAACAATGGTTTGGGAATTCATTATCCAGGAACTGGTGATGGCGCCTACACCGGTATGGAAATCCAAGTGCTCGATAACACTGCTGAGAAATACAAGAATCTCAAAGAATACCAATTTCATGGCAGCATCTACACCTTGGCTCCTGCCAAGAAAAGCGGTCTCAAACCCGTGGGCGAATGGAATCACCAACGCGTGACGGTCAATGGATCAAAGGTGCAAGTCATACTCAACGGCGAGACCATCCTTGATGTTGATTTGGAAGAACTCAGCAAAAAGGATCCCAAACACGAAGGCGCAAAACGTCGTTCAGGTCACATCGGCTGGCTGGGACATGGCGACAAAGTTTCTTATAAAAATATTCAGATCGCCGATCTCGCTCCGACCGTGGATGAGGCTGCGCTTAAAAAGGAAGGCTTCACCCAGATCTTCGATGGAGCTTCGCTCAAAGGCTGGAAGCACGAACCTGAAACCAAAAACTGGTCAGCCATCAACGGGGTTCTCAAACACGACGGCACACCAACTCCAACCAAAGATCTCTGGTCTGAAAAATCCTACAAGGATATCACGATTCAGTTGGATTGGCGTTGGGCAGGACGTGGTCCGATGAAGATGCAACCCGTTGTCAAACCCGATGGTTCCAATGGCGAAAAAGTGGAGGTCGAGGAACTCGATAGCGGTTTGTATCTCCGTGGTGATTCCAAGAGCCAAGTCAACTTTTGGAATTGGACCGTTGGATCGGGTGAAGTTTACGGCTTCCGTATGGATAATAAACAACCCGCCGAAGTTCGCGCAGCTGTCACCCCAAAAGCAAAAGCCGATAAACCGCTCGGCGAATGGAATCGCACGATCATCACCTTGAAAGGCGATCGCCTGACTGTGACCTTGAATGGCCAAGTGGTCATCGAAAACGCTCAGTTACCCGGCACACCGAAAGAAGGTCCTATCGGTTTCCAACATCACGGCAGCAAGATCGACTTCGCGAATGTCTGGATCAAAGAACTTTAATTTCTCTCTCAATATCTCATCTAACAAAACTTTATGTCTATGACCGCTAAATCCACTGCTATCCGACTCTCCATCATGATGTTCCTCCAGTTCTTTGTCTGGGGAGCATGGTTTGCCACGCTGGGGCTTTGCCTTGGTAGTAACGGGTTGGGGGATTTCTCCGGTGGTGCCTATGGTTCTGCTCCTTTGGGTGCGATGATTGCTCCGCTTTTCCTAGGACTCATTGCGGATCGGTTTTTTCCATCGGAAAAAGTTTTTGGTGTTCTCTTTCTAATAGGCGGAGCCTTGTTGCTGATGATTCCGAATGTGGCGGCAGACGGGAATGGCAAATTGATGGTTTGGCTGATGCTGGGTAACATGCTTTGCTTCATGCCATCGCTTGGATTGGCTAACACGATTGCATTCACCAATGTGGATCACCTAACATTTCCAAAAGTCAGAGTATGGGGAACGATTGGATGGATTGTTGCAGGATTGGTGGTTGGAATTCTTGGTTGGTCCGCAAAATTTGAAATGTTCTACATTGCTGGCGGAGTTTCATTGCTCCTAGGTATCTTTGCATTTTTCCTGCCTCATACTCCTGCACCGAGCAAAGGTCAGCCAGTCAATATGCGTGCCTTGTTCATGGTGGATGCGTTCTCACTTTTGAAACGTCCAGCGTTTCTAGTGTTCATGGCTTGCTCGATGCTCATATGCATTCCTCTCGCTTACTATTACGGAGTCACCTCCAACTACCTCCAAAACACAGGATTCCTTCAACCTGCATCGACCATGACGATCGGACAAATGTCTGAAATTATCTTCATGCTGCTGATCCCATTCTTTTTCAGAAAACTCGGTGTCAAATGGATGATCCTCATGGGGATGCTGGCTTGGGTTTTAAGATACATCCTCTTCGCTTACGGCGCACCAGATCAGGTCGTGTGGATGATTTTCCTCGGTGTAGCTCTGCACGGGATTTGCTACGACTTCTTTTTTGTCACCGGCTTTATGTATACCGATAAAGAAGCGGATCCTTCAATCCGCAGCCAGGCACAAAGTATGCTCGTGTTCTTCACTCAAGGCGTGGGCATGTATATCGGCTACGCGATTGTTTTCGGCATCCTATATCAAGTTCCATCTAATTTATTATTTGGAATCACGGTGGACTTCTCAGGCTTAGGTGAGGGTGTTTCTGGATTCTTGCCCTTAGAATCCGCAATCAAAGAGGCACGCGGAACTAGCGATATCAGCTTCCTCCAACAACTCGGACAAATGTTCTCCGTCTCCATGCCTGCAGGAGTCGATAAGTCAGTTCTAACGAATGCCATGAGCCAATGGAAAGCCTACTGGTTGCTCCCAGCCGGCATGGCAGGTGCAATCGCAGTTCTGTTCCTAGTCGCCTTCCGCGAGAAAAAGAGCGATACGAAGGATGGGAAGTGATTTATTCAACGCCCGCCTTCTCGGAATCACGGTCTAGCGAGGCCGCTCGACCCTACCCTAAAAAAGGTAGGGTCGCCTCGCCGAGTCGACCCAAATCAAAAATCTCGACGCACGATTCATCTATCAGACGCGTGCCATTTTTTAACGCCCACTTTCTCGGAATCACGGTCGAGCAGGGCCGCTCGACCCTACCTTTTTTAGTGGGTAGGCTCGCCTCGCCGAGTCGACCTACAGCATAATGGCGGATACTTGATTACTGGTTTGCGATTTCAGGCAGCTGGTCGACTATCTCCCCATGCAACCAACAACACGCGGCCTTAGTTTTCTAGTATGGATCGCATTCACCCTTCTTACGTTTGTCGCGCCATCGTTTGGGGTATTCTCTCCTCCAGGCGATTGGTATGCGTCTCTGAACAAACCTTCATGGAATCCACCTGCATGGTTGTTCGGTCCCGTATGGACGCTGCTTTATCTGATGATGGCAACCGCAGCTTGGTTGGTTTGGAAACGCTGCGGTTGGGGTAAAGCACTGGGATTCTATGGAATCCAACTCGTTTTCAATGCAGCTTGGACACCCATCTTTTTCGGCGCACATCAGCCAGGTTGGGCGCTGGTGGATATCATCGCGATGTGGGTGGCGATTGTGGTGACAATGATCGCATTTTTCCGCGTGAGTAAAGCGGCGGGATGGTTGATGGTGCCTTACTTGGGGTGGGTGAGTTTTGCGATGGTGCTGAATTATGCGTTGTGGAGGGGGAATTGAGGTTTTTTAACCACGAATTTCACGAATATCACGAATGATAAACTAAAGAGGAAAATGAACCACGGATAAACGCGGATTAACACTGATGCTAAGAGGATTAGCTAGAATTCTTCATTCATCTAAAAGGTGAGACTGAAAAAATTCATAACAATTTGATTATCCGTGTGTATCTGTGTCCATCCGTGGTTTAATTTCTGTTTCTAGGATAAAGAGCTTGGATGTCTAATCTATTTCTTATTCGTGTTATTCGAGAAATTTGTGGTTTCTCTTAATTAGCGTCCAGTCGTAGTTCAAATTCCAGATAGGTGGCCGCTGCCGCTCTACGATTTGTGAACTGTTTCGATGATTGGGATTTATTCCCCATTTTCATCGATGAGTTCTACTCTCTTGATGATGGGTGTCTTGATGTTAGTGATATCCACTGTGAATGAATAGACCGCCATCACATTCGGGTCGCCATCTCCAAGCGGTGTGATGAGTGCATCGGTACCCGATGAAAACCGAATCGTGTGGTTGTCGTTCCATGCATGGAAGTTGTTATGCCATCGCGAACGAAACTCCTTGAATCGAGGAATCATGGCTTTGATTACCAAACCTGTGTCAGGTAATGTAACCTCCTCGAATTTTTCCGGTGCTGCGCGATCGCCCTGAAGTCGATAGACGAGGAGATGAGTGTAGAATCGTTCGGAAAAAGTAAGCGCGACTGCAGTGCTATCGGCGTTCCAGTGCGCCCGGACTTTAGTGCGTAACGGTTGCAAATCAGAACTGGGGTCGGCAGCAAATGGAAACACCACTAGAACCTTGTTGCTCGCGGTAGCGACTATCTGAACATCGGGTGCTTCGTCATCTAGCGGATCGCTATCCTTGGCGCGGTCGTGCGTAAGACGAATGGAGAAGGCACCATCAGGTGAAGCAGCGTTCGGGATAATCACAGGTTCCGCTTGTCCCGGTTCAGCGTGAATGTCTCAATTGATTCTCTGAATTAAGCTACAGCAGGTGTTAATGGGTTATGGTTTGTTTGTGTGTTTAGGGAGATGTTCTGGCGTGCCAGCTTACGGCCTGCGCGG
>Ga0315901_10005469_pt1 | contig 15455 bp, 12 predicted proteins | sample LakEriMetagenome_10_FD_203761 | JGI IMG/M metagenome (GOLD analysis project Ga0315901, IMG submission 203761) | Freshwater fungal communities from buoy surface, Lake Erie, Ohio, United States - Buoy 2 MA116 | ecosystem: Environmental > Aquatic > Freshwater > Lake | place: USA: Lake Erie, Ohio...
AGCCGGCCGAGACCTTCGAGACGGGGATCCGACGGACGATCCGGTGGTATCTGGACCATCAGGACTGGGTGACCGACGTGACGACCGGGGCGTACCGCGACTGGATCGGCACCAACTACGAGGCGCGGTAACCATGGCAATCCCAATGCGCTCGGCAGTGCGCCTCGGCTGATCGATGCGGATCCTACTCACCGGAGCGAACGGACAGCTTGGCCATGAGCTGCAGCGGTGGCTCACCCCACTTGGCTCGCTTGTGGCCTGCACGCGAGCCGAGTGCGATCTCGAGCGTCCCGAGCAGATCCGCGAGGTGGTCCGGCGCGTCGTGCCCGATGTGATCGTCAATCCGGCTGCGTACACGGCGGTCGATCGAGCGGAGTCGGAGCCTGATCGTGCGGCGGCAGTCAATCGCGATGCGGTCGCCGTGCTCGCCGATGAGGCGAAGCGGATCGGCGCGACCATCATTCACTACTCCACGGACTACGTCTTCGATGGGTCGAAGTCAGGATGGTACGTCGAGGACGACCCGACGGCACCGCTCGGGGTATACGGGCGCACCAAGTGCGAAGGAGAGGAGGTAGTCCGTGCTTCAGGTGTCCCGCACCTCATCCTGCGCACGAGCTGGGTCGTCGGGACGCACGGAGCTAATTTCGCCCGCACCATGCTGCGTCTTGCGTCCACGCATGAGACCCTTCGTGTGGTCGCTGATCAGGTCGGGGCGCCGACGAGCACGGCGCTCATCTCCGAGGTGACCGTCGCGCTGCTGCGACGCCTTGAGGCCGATCGAGGTGCCTTCCCCTCTGGGACCTACCACCTCGCCGCTGCTGGAGAGACCTCGTGGCATGCCTACGCGCAATTCGTCTTCGCTGAGGCGGGGCTCGATCCGGCGCGCGTGCACCCCATCACCACGGCGGAATATCCGACGCCGGCGCAGCGACCAACTAACTCAAGACTCGACACGACGCGGTTGCGCTCGACCTTAGGTATCGAGCTCCCGGATTGGTCCGAGGGGGTGCGTGAGGTCGTGCGCGCCCTCCGCGCGCAGTAGGTTCGGGGGATCTTGGTCCCATCGGATGTCTTCCTGTGCGGGTCTTCGGTGTCGGCGATCGTCTTACACTTAGCGGTACACATGAGTGAAGGTCTTGAAGAAACTGCTATTCCCTCATGAGCCGACCCATAGCTCAATCTCGCCTCTTCATCGGCCATCAGTTTATTCGTCTAATACGGAACCAATTGGCAACTGGGCAGGCTACGCCGCTCAGAAACCGCGCCAGCGCACCGATAGATGGGTGCCAAGTGCGCCACGGGAATCCCCGGGGCCTTTCCTTGTGAAGTAGCTAGGTCCGAGTTCCGCTGTCCACTCGCGGGCGCCGGCAAAGCGTGACAGGGAAAGAACACTGGCCAGAGAGACCTGCGGCCCGCCGCTGGAAGTCGGATCCGCAATCACCTCGCGGCGTAGCTGCAGGCCGAGCATGCCCTTGACAGAGTATCTCTGGTAAGTGATTGCTGCGCCCGCTCCACGGAAAGTGGCAAGTGATCCCAGTAACTGTCCGTTAACAGAGAGGCCTTGGGGGGTGCCATTCAAGTGGATATAAGGCGGGAGAGGCGAAACAAATCCTCTTTGTCCCCGCTCTTGATGGGAGACCTCGCCATTTGTCAACTCGACCCCGAACCACATCAAAGAAGCATCTGCTGCGGCCCAAGCCCGACCCATTCCGAGGCTCAAGGAATTCATGTCATCTGGCTTTTGTACAAATCTTCGCGGGTCATTCGCGAAGTCCTCCCAGCTTAGCTCACCGTAGAGTTCTAGTCCGGACCCAGGGACCACGATCCGGTTGAAGACCGAGGCAGAACCATTGGAGCCGGACCTGTTGAGCGTCGACGTGTTCCCCGCATTGATGACCCCACTGAATGGCCCCAGCAAGTCGGAGACGGTCGGCCCGCCCTGCGGCCAGCGGGACGTTTCTGTGCGGTTCACGCCAATCTCAAGCCAATCGATGCTGCGGGGTCGGAAGGTTAGGTTGAGGCCCGAGTGAAAACGTCGCCCCTCTCCCGTCTGGACCGGGGACCACCGTGTCTGATCGAGTCGCGCGGCGATGAGCCGCCCCTCCAACGTCCCGATGCCGATCGGAATCGGTTGTGTCGTCCCCGCGAAGAGATGGGGGAAACCACCGGCACGTGTCCCAAGGACGAGCGGGAATTCGCGCGCAGGTCCCCACAGCTGTCGAGCGGACGAGACGCCAACCGTGGTGCCCATCCACTCGAGCGCGAGGAAGCTGTCCCCGGGATCGATTCGCCCGTAGGGCGCATTGCCGAAGCGTTGTGGCAGGTCGATGTTCCCTGGGAATCGGGCATCACCGAACCGCGTGAGATCGGTTCGGCCGTTATCGATCAGTGGGAACGCGAGATTCTGCGCGCGAAAGACGATGGGGGCGAGCTGCACGCGAACGATTCCCCATCGAGCTTCGAGACCGGCTTGCGCGGCCCCGGTCACGCCACGCCCGGCCCAGATCACTCCGTCGTCGCCATCGCTCGGGCGGAGCGAGTTGTAGATCGCCCGTAGCTCCGGCCGCAGAAGACGCATCTGCAACCCCCGCGCCGGGAGTGAGGCGGTAAGTCGTTCCCGCCACGGATGAGCCGCTGTGGAGTCCAGTAGCGCTCGGGAGCGCCGGTACCAGTGCTCATCGCCCCCAACGAGCGGGGCGCCCCCGAGGTCGAGCTGCGCAGAGAGCTCGGCGCCACTCAGCAGCATCAGGAGACCGAAGACCACCAGGCGCCTGACGGGGGAAAGCGAGAGAGGTCCACGCGGCACCAAGGGTGCGCGCCGAGTTCGGCGAGGCATCGGCAGAAGATACCCAGTCCGTCGAATGAGGACCACATCGTCCCGTCGCTCGTCTTGCCGCATCGCTTCGCCCCCATGAGCTTTAGGGGTGATGAATCGTATGCTGTGCCTCGCGGTCCTCTGTCCGGCGCTCGTCGTGGCCCAGTCGACGCCCGTTTCCAGTCCGCTGAGCATCCCGGGCGATGCGATCGACCGTGTCGATCGGCTGCGCGTCCTTACCGGCCACCTACCGCTCGATGGGGCGCTCCTCCGAGCGCCGATGGTACGTCGCGAACCCGGCGATTCGATCGGCCGAGCGATCCAGTTCCTGACCCCGTCGCTCGTCGCCCGATGGAATTCGTCGCTCCCGTGGGGGGGGAACGACGGGATGCTGCGCCCCGGTCGAGGGACGAATGCCCTCGTGACCGCTGGGATAGCGTTCCGCGTGGGACGCGTCTCCATGGTGTTGGCCCCGCAGGTGGCCCATGAGGCGAATCGCCCGGTCTTTGTGATCCCGTGGGATCAAGTCCGCCCGGACCGCCGATCCATTTGGGCGCATCCCTATCTCCCGCTCCCGGAGTCGGCGGACTGGCCGCTGCGATTCGGCGATCGCCCCCGCACCTCACTCGCGTGGGGGCAGAGCCGGTTGGCCGTCGATCTCGCCCGCTACGCCCGCATCGGGGTTTCGAATGAGAACCGCTGGTGGGGTCCTGGGGCGTTCAATGCGCTGCTCCTCTCATCGAATGCGCCAGGATTCGCTCACGCCTTCGTCGAGATGCCGCAGCCCTGGCTTACGCGCGCGGGTTCACTCGAGGCGCAGTACCTGCTGGGCACCCTTCGCGAGAGTGCGTTCTTCGATGCTGATCGATCGAATGACGCGCGCGCTCTCTCCGCCTTGGCTCTCGTCTGGCGTCCGGCGGGGCGGTTCGCCTTGCTGCCAACCCTCGGGATCGCCCGGGCAGTGATGGCGCCGGGCACGGCCGGCGTCGATGACCTCTTTGGCGCGCTGCGCGATGTGGGACGTCCCGTCACCACGCCGGAGGATATCGTGCGGCATGGTGCGCGGGACCAGATCACCGATCTCTTCCTGCGATGGGCGATCCCGGAGTCCGGCGTCGAAGCGTACGCCGAGTGGGCGCGGTATGAATTCCCGGGATCCCTTCGCGACTTCATCGAGTTCCCGGGCCACTCGCAGGGCTACACGGTCGGGTTCCAGGTCGCTCGGCCGTCGTGGCGCGCCTCAACGCTCCATCTGCAGTCGGAATTCACCTATACCGAACCGAGCCCGTCGCTCCGCGTGCGCCCAGTGGGTCTCTCGTATACGAGTCCCGCGCTCCCGCAGGGATGGACCCATGAGGGACAGATGCTCGGCCCCGCCATCGGCCCCGGTGGATCGAGTCAACAGATCGCGGCGGACTGGCACGGTCGCGAGCGGCGTGTCGGGGTCTCCTTCACCCGGGTGCGTTGGCTCAATGGACCGCTGTTCACCGATGTGGTCCCCGGAGGGAAGGGGAAGCTTCCAGATATCACGTTGATGGGGAGCCTCCGTGCTGCCTTCCCACTCTTTGGCATGGCGACCGAGGTCGAGCTCTCGCGTGGCGTGCGGCTGGCGTATCTCAATCAGGCGCTCCTGCGGGATCCCATCCGTGGGTACTACGAGGGGATCGATTACCGCACCTGGAGCCTCGGCCTGACCTTGACGCCCTCCACCCAGCGCTTCTTCTTCCGCCCATGACTTTCCTGCGCTGGCATCGGCTCCCCTGGATCGCAGGCCTCGGGTGCTTCCTTGCGGTGATGACCTGGACGGCGGTGGTCACCCCGCGCTATCGGAGCACCGCCCTCGTGCGGGTGCAGGACGATCCCTCGAGCTCCGGCCTTTCCGACGCGCTGAGTGCCATCCCGGGCGCGGGGATGCTCGGACTGAGTCGCGACGAGGTCGAATCGGAGATCGGGGTCCTCACCAGCCGTCGGGTGCTCGATGCGGTGATCGATTCGCTGGCGCTGACGGTGCGCCGCCCTGCGGGTGAGCGAGACGATGTGGCGACGGTGGTCCTGCGCTCTCCAGAGGACGACTTGGATGGGAAGCTCGTCTTCACCCCGACCGACGGTGCGGCGTGGTCGGTCTCGGTACGGTGGGAGGAATCATCGGCGGTCGCTCCCTCGGTGTCGTCCCTCGTCCCCGGTGACACCCTTCGGATCGGGGGGATGTGGCTCCGATTCGATCCCCGATTCGCGTCGGGGGAGGCCCCATCCTCGCTCGAACTCACGCTCGCGCCACGGTACGAGGTGCGTGAGGCGCTCGTCGATCGGCTCGATGTCCGCCGGCAGGAGATCGGGTCGCGGCTCATCGCGATCAGCTTCGATGATTCCGATCGGCGATTGGCCGCGCAGGTCGTCGACCGCATGCTCGCGGAGTATCTGAGCTTCGTCGCGCGGACCGAGCGGGGCGATCTCGGATCGACCGCCGCGGAACTCCGCCGGCAAGTGGAGGCGCAGCGGGTCGCGTTGACGGACGCAGAGGAAGCGCTCCGCCGCAATCAGGAGCGGAGTGGTCTCGTCGTCCCAGAGGAACAGGCGGCCGCGCAGATCAAGCGGTATACCGCGTTGCGGGCCGAGCTCGATGCGGCCGAGGTCGAGCGTCGGGCAGTCCAAGGGATGCTGACGCTGACCGAGACCCGGGCCGGGCAGGCCCGGTCGCCCGAGGCCTATCGCCAGCTCGCCACCTATCCCTCACTCCTCTCGAACCGTGCCATCCAGGATCTGCTCGAGTCACTGCTGACCTTGGAGAACACTCGGTCGGAACGGCAGCTCCTCCTCGCAGATGAGAGCCGGGAGCTTCGGCAGATCGGCACCCGAATCTCGGAGATTGAGCGATCGTTGCAGCGCTTGGGCTCGCAGTATCTCGAGGCGATCGAGGTGCGCAGCCGTTCGTTGACGGCCGCGATCGACACGATCGATGCTGAGCTAGCGACGCTGCCGCTGGAGGAGATGCGGTACATCCGCTTGCTCCGCGATCGCACCGTCCTCAATGAGGGGTATCTGCTCTTGCAGAAGCAACTGCGTCAGACGGAGCTGCGCGAGGCGCTCCGCCTCGATCAGGTGCGCATCGTCGACACGCCGATCATCGCTCACCCGGACGATCCCCAATTCCCGAAGGTGTGGGTGCATCTCGTACTCGCCCTCGTGCTCGGGCTCTCAGTGGGCACCGCCGTCGCGGCGGCGCAGCGGTCGGCGCGCCCCGCCTGACGCGGTGCCCACCGCCGACTTCCTCGTCGTCGGCTCCGGACTGACCGGAGCGGTCATCGCTCGGTCCCTCCGGGATGCGGGACGGGACGTCGTGGTCCTTGAGCGACGCGAACATCTCGGGGGCAACGTCCACGATCATCTCCATCCGTCCGGGATCCGCATCCACACGTATGGTCCGCATTATTTCCGGACCAACTCGGACGCACTGTGGGCGTTCGTCACTCGCTTCGCTGACTTCTACCCGTATGTGGCGGAACTTCGCTCGGAGGTCGATGGGGTGGCCGAGCAGTGGCCCATCGCCGCCTCGTACATCCGCCGGACCGTCGGGGACTCGTGGGCACCTGCCTTCCGGGGCACGCCGACGAACTTCGAGGAGGCCTCGCTCGCGATGATGCCGGAGTTGGTCTACCGGAAGTTCGTGAAGGGCTACACCGAGAAGCAGTGGGGCGTGCCCGCGGACACCCTGAGCGCGGAGCTCGCCAAACGCTTCGATGTCCGAGAAGACGATGACCCGCGTCTCATGCGCCACGCCCACCAGGGGATCCCATGGGGGGGATACGCGGCGTGGATGGCTGCTATGCTGGATGGGATCCCGGTGGAATTGGGGATGGATTACCTCACGCATCGCGCGCGATGGACCGCCAGACGGTGCGTGATCTTCACCGGGCCGATTGACGAATACTACGGATTCGATCTCGGGCGTCTCGCCTATCGTGGGCAACGACGGACGCATCAGTTCCACCCCGAGGTGCCTGGCTTCCTCCTCCCCGCCGGACAGGTGAATCATCCCGACCCGACGTCGGGGCCGCAGATCCGAACACTCGAGTGGAAGCGGATGATGCCTCCCGAGGAGGCGGGGTCGGTACGTGGGACGGTCCTGACGCAGGAGACGCCATACACCCCAGACTCTCCTGAGGGATTCGAGTATCCATTCCCTGACGAGGCCAACCGGCGATTGTATGAGGTGTACCGCCAGCGGGCAGAGACCGATCCGCACCTGTTAATCTGCGGGCGGCTCGGGGAATACCGCTATTACGACATGGATCAGGCGATCGGGCGCGCGCTGATGCTCAGCCGCCGCTTGCTCGGCGACGATCTCACGGGATCCTGAAGGCGCGCAGCGTGACGGTCCGCGTCGAGAGGTCCGTCACGCGAATGCCGTCCACGAAGGCCGTGTCCCTCGCATACGGGGACTGGTAGCCGGCCGGTGGGACCACGAAGACGCCGTACTCCCCACAGTCGACGCGGGTCCAGACCACCTCACCGCGCGCATCGGTGACGGCCGTCCGGAAGAACTGCGGGCCACGATAGAGGGTGACGCTCGCGCCAGGGACCGGGGTGTTCGAGCCATCCACGACTCGTGGGGTGAGCGACCCGTTGCACCGCGGGAGCTCGAGCGGTACGACCTCCCAATGGCCACCATCCATCACGAGATTGTCGCGATAGACGTAGGACCGCGCCGGCGCACCGAACTCCGGTGGCGCCGTGGTCGCCACCCCATAGATCCCCATGGGAACATCGGTGAACGCCGCGCGCCCGGTCGAGTCGGAGATGGCCTCGGCAACGACGCCACTCGCGCGATAGAGCACGACGGTGCGTCCCGGGACCGGTCGCCCATCCTCATCCACCGTCCACACCACCGTCGTCCCGGTACCGCGCTGCAGGAACTCGAAGCGGAGCGTCGTGTCGGTTCCCGCCTTGACGTTGATGCCATCCACGAGATCCCGTCGAGGCCGGCCGGCCACCTCATCCCACCCGACGTACGATGCGGGGAGCCGCATGTAGACGCCGTACAGACCCTCGGGGACGTTCTCGTAGAGCACGACCCCGCGGGCATCGGTCGTGAGATAGCCCATCGGGCGGTACCCGACATAGAGCTGCGCCGTGATCCCGGGCAGCGGTTCCCCGCGCCGCCCTCGCGCTTCCACACGGATACGTCCGGTGGGCAGCGGCGAGGAGAGCAGGGCATCGCAGCCGGTGACGAGGAGGACGCTGAGGAGCAGGGTCAGTGCGCGGATCATCGTGACCGCATCGGCAGCAAGGAGGAGGGGGCGGACCACGCCAGGGCCAGGATCGCCCAGAAGGCGGCCTCTGCGCTGGATTGGTAGAACACATTGAACAGAATGGCGCCGAGAAGCAACGCGCGCCACTCGCCAGGAACGCGCAACGGCACGACGAGGAGGAGGAGGAGCACGACGAGGGCGATGATCCCACTCTCGACCCACATGGTGATGTAGAGCGAGTGGAAGTTGCCGTAGCGGTCCCCCCCGAATCGGTCTCGGAGCAGGAGGAACGAGGTGCCGTAGCCCACCCCGATGAGCGTGCGGGGCACATCGCGAGTCGCCTCAGCGATCCCCTGACGCATCAGCGCCGTGTGTGTCTGCGCCGACCCCTCCGCCGCGCTCAGGCGTTCCGCCACCGGTGCGAGAAAGCGCCCAAGCCGTTCGCGTGGGGTCGGTGCCAGGAGGAGGATAAGCGCGGTGAAGGCCATGGCGAGGGAGACGCCAATCCCTGGGGCGATGGGTCGTCGGATCGCGCGCGAGACACCGCCCAGGTGACGCAGCATGCCGTAGGCGCCCGCTGCGAGGAGGGTGCTCCGGGAGAGCGTCCCAACCAGGAGGAGGAGGGCGAGCGGTCCCCATCCACGATCGCGTCGTGTCGCACGTCCCACCAACACCCAGTGCAGGAGGGTGACGAGTCCGGCCCGGTTCGGGTCGAAGGTCGCTCCCGAGATGCGTGGCAGGATCCCGGCGTAGGTGTAGGGATCAAGTCGCACACGCACCGGTCCGAGGAACCAGTCGCTAGGAACCCACCCCACGAACTGGACCACCTGAAGCATGCTCAGTATCGCGCCGAGGGCGAGCCCCCAGCGCCCACCACGGGCGAGGCGCTCCTGCCAGGTCGGATCATCCCAGAGGCTCCAGAGGACGAGTCCGGTCCCGCAGGAGATCGCCGTCAGCAGGACGAGCCGACCGACCGAGGTCGTGACATCTCGACTCACCAGCACCGACAGGGCGGCGATGGCGAGGAAGGTGAGCACCAGCGCAGAGAAGGCGGCGCCACGCGGCGGAAGGGCGGGGAAGACCGATCCACCGGACCGTCGCCGACGCAGTGCCTCATTCCACAACACCACGGGGGTCAACAGGTAGAACGGCGTGAGGACGATCGGTCCCTCGCCGCCGAGGAGATCGATCCGGTCGGCGCCGATGAGCGCGACCCAGAGGACGAGCGCGAGATCCCTCATCCGCGAAGCAAGAGTCCAAGGTTGCGGAGCAGGCCATGTTCGGCGCGGAGTCGATGGCGCAGGATCGCGATCTTCCGTGCCCAAAACGGCGATTGCGGGATCGCGGCCAGTGCCTCGAGGACATCACGATCGTTGCTGGAGAGGTGCGATGCGTACCGCACCCCGAAGGTCTCAGCTTGCTCGGCCATGCGGTGGAGGTCGCGACGCAGTCGCACCCCGGACGACTGCCATCGACCGAGTCGACCGACGAGATCGGCGAGGTCGCGGATCCGTCCGCGCGTCGCCCCGACATCGTTCGTCGCATGCTGGCGGTAGCCCACCAACGGGGTGGGGATCGCGACGATCTCGCCGAAGGCCGCCGCGACCATCGTGAACCACCAGTCAGGGGAGAAGATCCCCTCTGTCGGCATCGGTCGGAGAAGATCCAGGAGCGCACGATTCATCAGCAGCGTCGAGCTCGTCGCCACGTTCTGCACCGCGATGCGACGCAACGGGGTCGGGGTCGGTGCAAGTCCCGCGCGCGCCCAATAGGACGATGCGAGCTCATGCCCCTCTGCATCGATGAGGCGGCAGTCGCTGTGGACGAGCACGGGGCGATCGCGGCCTGTCGCCGCGAGGTGGCGTTCGGCGGCGCCGAGGGTGACCGCGAGTCGCTCGGGATCCCATACATCATCGGCATCGAGACAGGCGACCCACGCGGTATCGTCCGGGAGCTGCGCAAGGAGCCAAGCGAATCCCGAGACGACGCCCAGGTTCGGTGCCCCACGATGCAGCAAGGTGATGCGTGGGTCCCGGGCCGCCCACGCCGCGACCCGATGCGCCGTATCGTCCGATGACGCGTCATCGCGCACCCAGAGTCGCCAGTTCGTGTGCGACTGTCCGATCGCCGACTGCACCGTCTCGTCAATGAATGCACCGGCCTGATATGCCGCGCAGATGATGTCGATTCGAGGCGTCATGCGGCTCCCTCCGCCTGCCGGCGAAAGCGCAGGAGCAGCGCACCGGCCACCCAGGCCTCTGCCGCCGTCGCCCCGATCACCATGCCCCATGCCTCAAGCCGTGGGATCAGCAGCATGGCACACACCACGCTGATGGCACCCGCGACGAGTACGTTCCTGAGCAAGTATCGCTCGTGGCCCTGCGGGATCGCCCAGTGAATGCCCAGCACCGTCCCGATGGCGATGAGGGCTGGGAGGGCCGCGAGTCCTCTGAGTAGGGGGACGGCGTCGCCATAGCCATCGCCCAGGAGCACGGCGATCAGCGGGCGCGCTCCGAGGAGAAGGACCAACGTGAGGGTGAGGCCGATGGTGCCGATGATCCACATCGCTTCGCGTAGCGCCCGTCGGCTCGCGGTCGGACCATCGGACACGGCACGTGCGACGCGCGGGAAGATGGCCTGCGTGATCGGCGCCAGGAGATTGATCCCCGCCCGGGTGATCCGCTCCGCCCCACCGAACATGACGAGGGCAACCGGAGAGGCGAGGGCGCCCACGATGAGGACATTGGCTTGCATGTAGACGGCGCTGGCCGCTCGAAAGGAGAAGATCGCCCACCCGCGGGCCAGGGCGCGCCGCGCTCCGGCCACCGAGACCGGAGGGACCTGATACCGTCGGCGTATCTGCCAGCTCAAGATGCTCACGCTCAGCGCCGCGCCTGCGCTCTGAAGCGCGAGGACTCGCCACCCGTCCTCGACCCCATCGACCAGCGCGAAGACCGCCACGGCCGCCCCGATCTTACCGACCACATCGATCAGCATCGCGCCCTCCGGCCTCCCGATGCCCTGAAAGATCCAGAGGGGGGAGAATCCGCGAGCGATCACGGCAGCGAAGGTCCATACGAGGAGCAGTCGATTCGCGCCGATCATCGGCAGCACCAACGCGATCCCGAGGACGAGCAATGCGGTGACCGGTACGAGGACCCATCGGGCCGACCGGACGTCCGCGATGATGCGAGCTTGCGCCGCAGGGTCCGTGGTGGTGGCGAGGTCTCGCGTCCCCGAGAGGTCGAATCCGAACTCCGGCAGTAGGGCGACGAACGCCGCCACGCCCTGAGCCAACAGGACCGGGCCCCACCCGTCGGGACCAAGCACACGCGCCAGATAGGGCGTCGTGATGAGGGGGGCGATGATCCCGATGGCGTGGGCGGTCGAGAACACCGCCACGTGACGGGTGAGGTGGCGGTCAGCGGGCATGGACTGGGGGAAGCTACCGCGGCACAGATGACTGGCGACAGGGTGCCGTCGTACGGTACCCTTCGGCGTGTCCGACACTCCCCGCATCGCCGCCGTCGTCCTGACATGGAATTCCGCGGCGCACGTGGTCCCGTGCGTGACCTCATTGGCGGCCAGCAGCGCCGTCGACCTGTCCATCGTGGTGGTCGATAACGCGTCGACGGATGCGACGGTTCCGCTGGTCCAGGCGACTGGCGTCCCGGTCACGATGCTGCAGACGGGGGCGAACCTCGGCTATGCGGGCGGCAACAACGTGGGGATCGCCCACGCGTTGGCTGGAGGCGCGGCGTTCGTCTTCGTGGTGAACGATGACACGGAGGTGGCGCCCGAGATGCTCTCGGCCCTGGTCGCGGCCCTTGAAGAGGATCCCGGTGCGGCGGCTGCCGCTCCCACCATCGTGCATGAGACGCCCGCGAACCTGATCTGGTGGGCGGGCGGGACCTTTCGCCTCGCGCGCGGGCTCGCGCTCCATGACGGGTACGGTTCGCCAGCGCCGGTGTCCCATGGGGCCCCGCGCGCCGTGGACTCGCTGTGTGGGTGTGGTCTACTGATCCGTCGATCAGCGCTCGAGGCGTTGGGGCCATTCCAGGCGGACTACTTCATGTACGGCGAGGATGTCGAGTGGAGCCTGCGGGCTCGACGCGCCGGATGGCGCCTCCTCCACGTGCCAGCTGCACGGATGATCCACAAGACGACGTTCCCTGAGGGAGACCCCACGCCGAGGAAGATCCTCCTCCGCGACCGAAATCGGCGGCGGATGGTGCGCGCCCACTATCGGCTGGGGGAACGTCTTCGTTTCGCGCTCTGGTTCTATCCCACACGCCTGGTCCATCTCATGCGATATCTGACCCGCGGGGACCTGGCTCGCGCCGGCGCGATCGTTCAGGGTGCGACAGCGCGCTAAGCCGGGAGGTCGGACCCGTAGTGCAGCACCGCGCCCACCGTCTTGAGTGCGATCGTGGCATCGCCGCGGAGCGACCAGGTGCGAGCGTACCGCAATTCGATTTCCGCGCGAGCAGGGTAGGCCACGTCGTGCCGCCCCATCACCGCCCACATCCCCGTCATCCCGGGACGCACCGAAAGCAGCAGGCGCTCGGAGCCGGCGAAATGGGCCAGCTCCTCGGTGACGACCGGGCGTGGCCCGATCAGGCTCATCTCCCCACGCAGCACGTTCCAGAGCTGCGGGAGTTCGTCCAATGAAGTCCGCCGGAGCAAGCGTCCGATCCGCGTGACGCGTGGGTCAGCGGCATCGGGGACCCGGAAGTTGTTCTCACGATAGGTCGCGAACAGGGCCGGATCCTCACGGAGTCGGTCCTCGGCATCCGCGACCATGGAGCGGAACTTCAGGCAGTCGAAGACGCGTCCGCCGAGACCGACGCGGCGATGGCGGAAGAGGATCGGACCGCTCGAATCGAGTCGGAGCGCCAGAGCGATGGCGGCGAAGAGTGGGGCCAGGGCGATGAGGCCGAGGGAGGACCCGAGGACATCAACGGCGCGCTTCACCGCGTACTGCAGGGACGTGTGGCGCGCACCCAACAACTGGACGAGCGGGCGATCCCCCTCCCAGACGATCAGCGGTTCGTGCCCCGCGACGGTCTCGCTCGGCATGACCGCCACCACGCGACACGCGTTGAGCAACGCGATGTCCGTCACGATCCGCATCGTGTCCCGCCCGAGGGGGCCCGCGACGAGGACGGTGTCGGCGCGCGAGGATGACACCAGCTCATCCAACTCCGCTCCACGAGCCGAATGGTCTGACTCATCCTCATCGACGGTGACGATCCCTGCGACCGCGAGTCGGCGAACGGAGGCGACGGCTGGGTGCTCCAACGCCCGTGGGATGTCCGACGCCCGCCCGACGATCACCGCGCGCCCGACGGCGGCAACGTCGCGCGGCGCTGCCATGCTCATGCGCGCGCTCGTGCGGATCGCCTGCGTCACGTCTGGTTCGGTCTGCGCCATGAGCGGTCGTGGCAAGAGGAAAGCATTCCCTAGAGAAGCTAAGGGTGGTCGCAGGCATTCACAATGCACGTGCTCGTGCGATAACGCCGGGTTACGGAGGGCCATATCGAGGGGAGGTCGCTTCCGTGGGGCTTTCGGTGCTACTGTTGATGTGATGACCACGCGACGACTGCTCGGCTGGCGTCCTCTGACGCATCTCCTTCTCGCGCTGCTCCTTGCGATCGGCGCGCGACCCGTTCATGCGCAGTCGCCTGCGCGTGGTGACTTCGCCGTGCTCCCGGGCGATCTCCTCAATGTCCAGATCGTGGGCGAGAAGGATCTCGCAGGGCAGTTCCTCGTCGATGATCGAGGCATGGTCGTCCTTCCGCTGCTCGGGGCGCGATTGGTCACCGGGGCGCCGTGGTCCCACGTGCGCGACACGCTCCTCGCCGCGTACGGCCGGGAGTTACGCATCCCGTCAGTGCAGCTGACGCCGCTGCGACGTGTGACGGTGCTCGGGCATGTGAATCTGGCGGGGATGCACATGCTGGATCCGCATGTTACGCTCGCGGGGGCGATCGCGGTGGCGCAGGGGGCATCTCCCGACGGTGACCTGCAGCGCATCCGTGTGGTTCGCGACGGGGCGACGATCGTGGAGCGGGCGGCGATCGAGACGACGGTCGAGTCCCTTGGGATCCGCTCAGGCGATCAGATCTTCGTCGGCCGGCGGGGCTGGTGGGATCGGAACTCCGGGACGGTGGTCGGGGCATTGATCTCAGCCGTCGCACTGTTGGTGACCGTGGCGCGCTGAGGAAATGCGACGAGCCTCGACACCAGGGTGCCGAGGCTCGTCGTGAAGGGAGAGGTGGGCGCGGAGGGACTCGAACCCCCGACCTCTGCTGTGTGAAAGCAGCGCTCTAACCAGCTGAGCTACGCGCCCGGAGGAAGCGGGGAAGTATAGGGGGCGCGGAAGGGGTGTGGAAGGGCTCCGTCCTCTGATTCCTGACCCCTGCCGTTCAGATGGGCCCAGCAGGATTCGAACCTGCGCGCGTCGGATTATGAGTCCGCTGCTCTAACCGCTGAGCTATGAGCCCGTGTGCGGAAGCTATCGCGCCCCTCGTGTTACTGACAATGCGCCGATTGGCCCGTCGCTCTTGACAGTCCGTGTGACGGAGCGGAGATTGAAGGGGTCTTACTGGGTGGCACGGAGTGTGCCGTTCAGCGTTCACCCGTGGACTTGTTCCGTTTCACGTTCGGGCCCCACGATCCCTCGCGCGGAGATTTCCCGATGTCCCTTCTTTCCCGCAGCACTTTCGCTTCGCTGATCGCTCTGCTCGCCTTGCCTGGCGCGCTGTTCGCTCAGGGTCGCGAGGCCTACAAGCTTCCCATCCCGGCCGCCATCGGTGCGGAGACGGGGCGCGCCCAGCCGGGTGTGACCGCCGCCTCGCCGATCGGGTTCGGTCCCCGCTCCGGTGATTTCTTCGCCGGCGTCGGGTACCAGAATACGACGCGCTTCGGGGGCGGGAACGACGGCTCGCTCTCCTTGGGTGCCGGCCTCGGCGACCCGAGCAAGGTGGCTTTCGAGTTCGTTGCCGTCTCTGCTTCGACTGTCCGTTCGGGTTTCCTCGATCGCATGTACGGTGCGGCCAAGGTGCACAAGACTTTGTCGAATGGCGTCGGCGTGGCGGCCGGTATGGAAGGGCTAAGCTTGTCGGGTGAGGCGACCTTCGACCCGTCACTTTATGTAGTTGCCACGAAGGTGCAGGAGATCGGCACCGGCTCGAACTTCAACAGCGTGACCTGGAATGCCGGCCTCGGGACCCAGCGCTTCGCGCCGGCCTCCGGTGCAGACCAGCAGGGTGGGGTGGGCCTCTTCGCCTCCGCGGCGATCAAGGCGAACGCCTCCACCTCGCTGATCGCGGACTACACCGGCCAGGATCTCAATCTGGGCCTGTCCTTCGCGCCCTTCTCGACGT
>Ga0315901_10005472_pt1 | contig 15454 bp, 12 predicted proteins | sample LakEriMetagenome_10_FD_203761 | JGI IMG/M metagenome (GOLD analysis project Ga0315901, IMG submission 203761) | Freshwater fungal communities from buoy surface, Lake Erie, Ohio, United States - Buoy 2 MA116 | ecosystem: Environmental > Aquatic > Freshwater > Lake | place: USA: Lake Erie, Ohio...
CGATACCCTTAAGCCTGGTAAGTAATACTGGAGGATTCGCATAGCGGCCGAGTGCGCACGCTTGGAAAGCGTGTGTAGGGCAACCTACCGAGGGTTCAAATCCCTCATCCTCCGCCAGAAGGTGGGTAACTCCCCAGAAGTTATGAGCGATGCAAATTGGTTTACAGAATTGGATGATTCGTCCACTATCCCTGTTGTGCCAATGATTAATGGGTAGACATAAATGGCCTAGATCTTTACATACCAATCGTCACATGCCGAGATTTTTTCGTATTTTCTTTTGTATCCATGACTAGTTAGCAGATCAAAAATCAATTCCCTCTGCGGAGTATAATTGTGTTCAACGGTAATAATCTTAATAAAGTATCCACCAAAATTAAATGATTTAAGAATTTCAAATTCCGAGCCTTCAGTGTCAATGGATAAATAGTCAATGTACTTTGGGGCTCTATGTTTTATCAATAAATCATTCAATGAAATAGTCTGGACTTCGTACTTCTTGCCTGCCAACCTCGTGTTTCTATGGCCATCTCCATCGCTAAAACTATCAATTGTAGATAATTGAGGCGCGTCAGTTTCATTGAATATCAAACTTGAATTCGAATCCTTCCAAACGCACAAAGTTTCAATGGATGCATTTGGCCTATTTGCCTTTAATTGCTTCTCCCACAATCTAGCCGGTTCAGCGAGTATTCCCGTCCAAGAAAATTCTGTTTCGAGTAGATAGGTATTTGAGTAATCGATTCCGTTTGTGGCACCAAATTCCACGAAAAAACCCCCCTTATTTTTTTTATCCTTAAGTTCAAAAATGACAAAGAGATCTTGTCGTAATTGGGACTTTGACTTTCTCATCAGACTTATAGTTGTTTTGAAGGAGGTTAAGCCAAGCTCTCGAATAAAAGATTGATCCCGATCGCTGATTCCAACATTTCTAAAAAGTAACCTTAAAAACCGTTTAGCTCCAGATCTGATTTTCTTGAGCAAGATTTCTTCTGACACCTTTTAAGTATATGCCTTCAAAATTGATTTATGTGCATCTACTGTGTCACAGTTTGAGGCTAGATGTGCTAGCTAATGAATACAAATAGATACACTAACTTGGGAGAATTGAAATCAAATCAAGGCTTAGAAGATTTGAGTTGAATAGCAGTAATCTAGTAACAGCCATTAGTAATGTTGGTTTTGTTTTTATATTTTAGTTTAGTTTTCAAAAACTGCTCTGAATAACTTTGAGATTCTCTAAAGTTCCCATGTCCATGTGAAATCCCTCGAATTTGTAGGCTTGAATTCTACCTACAAAGTGCGGCAGTATATCTTTCGATATATCTTCCGCATTTGGGAACCTTTTGCAGATTTCCTTGATGGCTAAATGGTCAAAAGCATAAATAGCAGCATTTGCATGAGTTAAATCTGAATGCGCAGGTTTTTCGATAAATTCCCGAATAATATTATCTTTATCGACTTCTACCATGCCTGACATTTGTACATTGTTAGTTTTAAAAATTGCCATACTAATTAAACATTTTTTATTTCTACTACTATGGGCATTTAAGAAGTCTTCTAAATCAATTTCAGAATAGTTATCACAATGTATGACGAGTACTTCGGGGTCCATTATTGGATTAGCAACAGAAAGCAAGGTGCCAGCAGTACCCAATAATTTTTTCTCGTGGAAAATTTGCACTCTTCCAGTTAAATCAATTTTATAAATTTCATTTTTAACTTTTTGGGCAAAGTGGTGAGTATTAACAACTATGGTTGATATAGCTTTTTTATCCAATTTTCTCAACCAGAATTCCAACATACTTACCCCATTTATCTTTACTAGACACTTGGGAGTTTTCTCCGTTATTGGCAGAAGACGCGTCCCCAGTCCAGCCGAAAGGAGTATGGCTCTCATTTATGAAGTTCGGCGCGAATTTCGTCCATCGTAATTGGAATGTTACCTATACGGCTAACCTGAACGCTTGCCCCAATTGAGCCTAGATATGCTGCCTCATTGACGCTTGCTCCAACTGCTAGTGCAAGCGAGGCAAGAATTAAAAATGAGTCACCTGCACCCGTAATATCCTGTGCTTTCGGATTTAACGCCGGGAGAACGTCTGCTCGGAAATCTCCATGCTCATTCTCAATTCGTTCCTGTAACAATACGCCATCTGCCCCTAAAGTTAACATTAAATATTTCGACTCCACTAAACCTTGGAATTTATTAGCAATTGCGGCCAATCCATCTTGATTATTTCGCAATGTTACACGGACTTCATGCTCAGTTGGAGTTACTAAATCTACTCCTTTATACCTGAGAAAATCAGCAATCTGTGAAGAAATTTGACAGTCTGCTGCTATAAACACGCCTGCAGCCTTCGCCATCTCAATAATCGTTGAAACAATCTCTGTGTTAAGAAGTCCATAATTAAAATCTGAAAATATAAGTAGATCAGAGTTCTCTAAACTCATTTCCACTCTCTTTACAATTTTCTGACGTGTATCGTGAGTAACCGTTGCCTCATCAAATCGATTTAAGCGGAACTGAGTTTTTCCTCCACTCTTAAAGCGCTGTTTAAGGATTGTTTGCCTCGAGCTATCTACGAACAGGTGGGCATTCACTCCCACATTTTCAAGAAGCTCTTTTGCTAATCTCATTTCTGAATCATCTCCTGCAATTCCAATATAAGTTGTTGAAGCTCCTATTGACGAAGAATGCATCGAGACGATCCCGGCTCCACCTACATACTGCTTATTCTTAAATGGACGAAAAATAACAGATGGATCTTCTTGAGATAAACCAATACTCTCGCAGTCAATGTATTCGTCAACTATTAAGTCTCCGACAACAACTGCACGGATTTTCTTTGACTTTTCTAGTATGTCTTCAAGGGTCGATAGTTTAATTGCATGACGCACAAGGAATGGCTTTCCGGGAGATTCGATAACATTGGATTTAATCTCAAATGATGAAAGAAACTCTCTGGTGGACATCACGAAGTCTCCGGAGCCAAATATTAACTTGCCACCATATTTTGTGACAATTATCTGCTCAATGTTTTCTAAATACTCATGCTCTCGACCTTTAAGAATAATATCTGGTTTAATTTCTAAGAGAATTCTCTCAAGATCGCCGTTTACTACAATTACTTGATTAACCATCTGAATTGCTTTTACAGATTCTAGGCGCATAGCAATCGGAACTTTTAAAGGTGAAATAGTTGTTTCGTCGCTATTTACGCCGACAATTAAACTGTCTCCAAGAGTTTTAGCTAACTGAAATAATCTAATGTGACCTGGGTGCAGGATGTTGAAATTTCCAGATACAAATACTGTGGTCATGTGAATACTTTACCTGACAACCTAGAAAACGTTTCAAGGTGGCTGTTCTATATAAGTCGGACTCGCCACTGTAATTAGTTGATCTAGAGATGCCTTTCCCTGGATAAGTGCAAGTGGTGGTGCGAATTGCCTATGCTGGAATTTAAAAATCACAACTTATGGAGATTGCTTGGTTAATGGTCAAGTATATAATTTCTCATCTGACGGATTGATTTCAATCAGTTCGCTTGTAAAGTTGATTATGGAGAATCTAGGACTCGAATTTGATGAATGCGTAGAATTGGTCGGCGAGTGACCATCTAAGGATCAAGAATAGCTTATGGATTAAAAAAAGGCCCACGAAGATCTCTCGTGGGAGGCCAAAGTAAGCCTTGAAACTGGCTTGCAGGAGACCATTAGATAGTTCGCGGACATATCAGGCGAATTAGGCTGGCATTCCTTTAGACTAATACATAAGCCTTGATGGTTAGTTTTTAGGAGTGGGCATTGAGTAAAAACTTTCTACCAAGTCAGTATGAGGACGACAAAAAATTCAGTGTGCAACATAATTATCTAGCTGAACAATTCTCAGATAAGGACTTGATCCTCGAGAAAATCAGAGAAGTTGTTACGCAGGGAGACTTTACGCTTGGTCGTGAAGTCGACAAACTTGAAGAGGCATTTGCTCAACTTATTGGAGTAAAGCATGCTATCGGAGTCGGTAGTGGCACAGATGCTATTTTCTTGTCCTTGAGAGCCTTAGATCTGCAGCCAGGCGATGAGGTAATCACGACATCATTCACTTTTTATGCAACTATTGGTGCGATAGTTACGGCTGGTGGAAGACCCGTATTTTGTGATATCGAAGACGACTTCAATATAAGTATTGCCGGCATCAAGCAGCTCATTACAGAAAAAACTAAAGCGATTGTCCCAGTGCATTGGTCAGGCAGACCTTGCGAAATGGATGAGATGACTAAGATTTCCGAAGAGTTCGGAATTCCCATTATCGAGGACGCCTGCCATTCAATCTTAGCCGAATACCACGGTAAGAAAACAGGAACATTTGGTATCACTGGTTGCTTTTCTTTTCACCCTCTCAAGAATCTAAATGTCTGGGGTGATGGTGGCATAATCACGACGAATTCAGATGAGATGAATACAAAAATCAGGCTTCTCAGAAATCATGGTCTAACTGACAGAGATCATTGTGAGATTTTTGGCTACAACTCAAGACTCGATACTATCCAAGCCGCGGTTGCTAACCATTTATTGGGCAAAATTGACGCAATTACGAATGCTCGAATTGAGAATGCAAATTACTTGGACAAGGGATTAAATGCTGTGCCGGAGATCAGTATCCCGGAAAGAGTTAATTCACTCAAAGAAGTTTTCCATATCTATAGTTTTATGGCTGAAAACAGAAATGCTTTAGCTCAATTCTTACGAGAAAATGGGATCGATGCAAAGATTCACTATCCCATACCTATGCACTTGCAGCCTGCTGCTCAATATCTAAATTACAAAAAGGGGGATTTTCCTAACTCCGAAAATGCTGCTAACCAAACGCTATCTCTTCCTGTCCATGAGTTTATAAAACTGAAAGATCTCGACTTTATGGTTTCCAAGGTTAAGGAGTTTTACGGTTATGGTTAACATTAGGGTTCCCTTTGTAAACCTTGCGGCTGCATTTAAGAATGATTCACATGCGATATCTAAGGCTATTGATGAAATTGGGAACTCTGGTCAATATATCCTAGGTCCAAATGTAAAGAATTTTGAGGAAGAGTTTGCCGCATTTATCGGGACGAAATATGCAATAGGTGTAGCGAATGGCTCTGACGCCTTGTTCCTAGTAATGAAGGCTCTTGGAATCGGCCCCGGTGATGAAGTTATAACTCAACCAAATTCTTTCCTTGCATCTGCTTGGACAATTGTTGCAACTGGAGCTACTCCCGTCTTTTGTGAAGTTGACGAGACCCTTGGTTTAGACCCTGAGCATCTCTCAAAACTTATTACGTCACGAACTAAGGCGGTAATGCCAGTCCATTTGAGTGGTAACCCGGCAAGGGTTGATGCGATTCAAGCGGTATTAGTTGGAACGGGTATTGAGTTAATTGAAGATGCTGCACAAGCTGTAGGCGCAAAGTTTAACGGTAAACGAGTTGGATCATTTGGTATTGCCTCTGCGTTTAGTTTACATCCCTTAAAAAACTTAGGAATTATCGGTGATGGTGGCGTTATAACCACAAATAGTGATGACATGTACACCACAATTATCAAGTTGAGAAATCATGGTCTAATTGATCGTGACCATTGCGAAATTTGGGGATATAATTCACGCTTAGACGAACTGCAGGCTGCTGTAGCCTCGATTCGACTGAATAAACTTGATAAAAACACCACAAGGGTCCAAAAAATCGCTAATAAGTATTCAACCGCGCTAGCCGGATTTGTGAATCTGCCAAAATCCTATGATCGGTCAGAGCCCGTATTTCATAACTACATTGTCCATACTGAAAATCGCAATGCTCTTCAGTCTTTTCTTCACGGCGTTGGAGTGGAGACAAAGATACATTACCCAATCCCAATCCATTTACAGGCGTGTGCAGAATCACTTGGATATAAGGTTGGAAGTTTTCCTATTTGCGAATACCAATCTACTAATTCGATTAGTTTGCCGATCTATCCAGAGCTTAGTGATGAACAAGTCGAAATAGTAATCTCCGAGATCAAGAATTTCTTTAAAAAGGCCCCTTGAAATCTTCGCCGGGTACGTCATGGGGGATTGTTGATCTTAATTCAATCTCTCTTGCCAACTCCTTTCCTGCAGCCTTGAAGATTGCGTAAACCATATCTTCGTCCTTAAAGTATTGCTCTCTGGTGTATCCGAAAGACGTTCCCTCTGGAAGGTCCTTTACCGCAAAACGAATCGGTGGCTCTTTAAGTGAAGGAAAACATTTTTCTGTAACCTTGGCGATAATTTCGCCAGCAGATCAATCTCCTTCTTCATGCCCTTGATTTCCCTAGGCCTAGTTCGAGCATCCTGGCGACCGTGTTGTTCATTATTGAATTCTCAAGTGTTCCGGCGATAAACCTCTTTTTTAAGTCTGCAATTGCATCATTTATGCCGTATTGCGGTTTAAATCCAGTGTCTAAAAGTTTTGAAGAATCAAGCCTATAGGACCTTGGATCATTTGACTCCTCAACGTTAATTTCAGCACCTACTTCGTCAGCAATACGCATTGCAATCTCAAGGATTGTTAAGTTTTCGAATCCCGCATTATATGAACCAGATGGAATTTTTCTATTGTTGATAAAGTGACGGTAGACCTGAACCATGTCATTAATGTGAATATTTGGTCGCACCTGAGCTCCTCCAAGAACCTTTATGTATCTATTCGATAGAGCTTGGTAGGTCAATAAGTTAACTGCTAAATCAAATCTCATCCTTGGTGAGTACCCACAGATAGTTGCTGGCCTTAGGGATATCACTCGGAATTCATCGCGCCAATTTGACACTATCTGTTCGGCAACGATTTTTGTTTTATTGTATGTAGAAATAGGCAATAAAGGCAAATTCTCAGTCACTCGTGGCTCATCACTCAATCCGTATACACTTCCAGAGCTTGCATAGATAAAATCTTTAACAGATACTCGTTTCGCCCAATGAAGCAGCTGAAGCGTAGCTAATGCATTAACTTCCCAAGATAGTTCTGGATTCAAATCTACGCTTGGATCATTAGCAATATTTGCAAGATGAATAACGGCATCAAACTCTTTATTCGGATAAATGCTACTGTCACGGACATCTCCCCTTATGCATTGCAGTTGAGTGGAATTTGGAAGAGCATTACCAAACCATTCTGTGTCAATTACTACTACATGATGCCCATCGTTCAATAGAGCCGGCACTAATGAAGTGCCAACATATCCACAGCCGCCAGTTACGAAAAGTCTCATGCTTTAACTCTAATTCATTAGTCAATTAGTTTTACGAATCCGTAGGGGTACTTTGATGAAATTCAATGATTTCAGCCAAAGAACTCACGATAATCGGGCCAAGCAGATGATTGGCAATCAAATCATCTTTTACAAGCAAATAATTCTGAGGAATTCCAGCTGCATTTGCTGCGATGATATCCCTAGCGCGGTCCCCTACAGAGATACAGTCTTTCGCTGACACATTGAATTTCTGAATAGCTTGAATAAACATTCCTGGAAGTGGCTTTCGACACTTACACAGATCAACTGGAGCATGCGGGCAATAAAAATAAGCTAAAATCTCAATTCCTTCCGACTTGAATTTCTCCAAAATGTAGGTCATAACTCGCTGGAATTCTTGTTGGCTAAACAATCCCTTTGCCAAGCCTGATTGATTAGTGACAATTACTATTTCAAAATCTTTCGACCTAAAATAATTGCACAGTTTGAAAATTCCTTCAATAAAAACAATATCCTCTACTCGAGAAACAAAATGCACATCGACGTTGATGACACCATCACGATCCAAAAAGAGAAGTTGCTTCATATAAGATTTCGTTTTAAAGTTATAGAGTAGATTTAGAATTATTAATCTTCATTTATATCTCGCGAGATATAAAATGACAGATTGCGTGATGCGCATCTTCAATAATTTGCATATCATTAGATGGGACATTGATTTCTAAATTTACAAGACTTGACATCTCACCGCCCTTAAATCCGGTTAAGCCTATTGTTTCCAATCCCAAATCCTTTGCAGCCTTTAGCGAGTTTAAGATATTGATTGAGTTTCCACTACCTGAAATGGCAAATACAATGTCGCCACGACATCCAAAGTTCCGTAGAGACATTTCGAGTGCCACTCCATAAGAGTCGTCATTACTCCACGCGCTTTGAATAGGAACTAAATCCATTAAGGGGACCGCTCGAATTGTCTTTTTAATTCTATTCGCACATCCTTTAGACAAGTCCACACAAAAGTGGGAGGCAGTTGCTGCACTTCCACCATTACCAATGACCCAAACAGTTGTATTGGTACCTGCAACTTTTCGAAATAAGGTTAATACACTTTCTATTTCCCTAAAGCTCACATTGCCTAAGGCCTCATTCAGAATAGAACAATATGTGCGCCAACTTGATTTATTCATTTTAACCTTTCTGACTGCATCACAATAAAACCATTCTATCGGCTAGCTTGATAAAACAGACAGAATTATTGGTTCAAGATCCTTGAGTATATAAAAACTGTGCCTCTACTGAAATTCAATGATTTAAAGTGAAAAAATGAATACCATTATGTTGAATTACTTTACCCCGTTCAAAACCGATATATCTAGGTGTTAAAAATTGATGTCCAGTTTTGCAGAATTATTGCAGGCAAAAACAGCGATAGTCGAATTTAGAATTAGTTTATAGTGGTAGGCAGGTTCAGAAATATGGAATTTGGTAGAACTCCAAAAATGTGAACCATGCATAGGGAGAGGCTGGAAGCTCAGCATTCAAAGGCGCACTTCCAAAGTTAATGGGAAAATTTATACAATTGGAATCAGGTATGCTAAAAAAGTTGCAAGCGACGAAAATGCATGTGAATTGCTCTTTGTTAGGGAGTCAGTCCTTTAAACAATCCGAATCGGAAATGTTACCGAAACAACGGGTCTAACTGCATCATTTTGAATATCGAACGCTTTTGGAAAGTCACCAAAGCTCACATCGTATTCCAGCGATCTATTTTTGCGCAAAAAAGTTACCTCAACACAACTTGGGAAATGTGTTTTTCCGACTCGGAAAAATTTAACAGCGTTGTTGGGATGAAAATGACATACTACAAATTCTTTTTCAAATTTTCTCAAAATTTCATCCAAAATATGACAAAAAATAGAAGATTTTTTCAACTCATTGAGTCTATGAAACTCTACAATAATTATTTTAAATTGTCGTAATGTTTCCAAATTGGTCCCTAACAAAAAAGAGTATTCAGAGGCCTCTATGTCGATCTTTAGTAAACCATTTAAAATTCTCTCCTTACTTGCCTTTTCCAGCACTGATGATAAGTTATAAATAGGTAGCTCCTGATTTATTGGTGGTGCAAATTCTCCAATCCATCCATCTATAAAAGTGTGAGAAGTATCTTTAAAGTTTGCCGGAAAACTTTTTGAGGAGTCAACAATTACTGAAGTTATTCCGGTTTTGTTGTACAAGTCTTCTTCAAATTGAATGTCTTTTCCACAACCAAGTGATATTGCTCCGTCAATATCTTCAAGGCAATTTGGAACTAAATATGCACCATCCCCTTCCCCTCCAATCTTTACTAAAGGGAAATCAGTTTTATATGGAACAAATGAATTTAAAGTTGCTTCTAAACTTGCTGGATAGCCAGAAAAACGTGCTATAAAACTATCGACAAACATAATAGAACCATTTCTACTTCAAGGCTTATTGAACTAAATAATATGGTATCTGAATTTTCAGCTTTATACTAGTGAGCAGGCAGTTTTGCAGAAATATGAAGGTTAGAATAATTGAAATTTAAAAACTGTGTTACGGGATTGTACCAATTTAAATAAAATAAATCGCTTATTTCTGGTTTATAGTATGTAAAAGCTTTGTATTTTGTACAGAGAAGATCTAATGGCGTTACCTATTGGTTTTCTATTTAGGCCAAACCTACTGAAAAGTTCCCCGCGGGAGATGTGCTACCGCCATTGCTTCTAGTAGAAAAAATTGAATTTAAATTAGAAGCTTAATCAAATATTAATTCAATAACCTTATCTAAAGGATCTACAGTCCTTAAATTGCTTACAATTAAATTTTGAGATGAGATGTAATCAGAGAAACTCTAGATTAAAATAGTATATATGAGATGTTGGTGTTGGATACTTTTACCTAAAAATCCAAGCTCATATATTTAGTTTCTAATAACTCTTCGATACCAGCGAAGCCACCCTCGCGACCCAAACCTGGTTGCTTAAAGCCACCAAATGGTTCAACCGGATCTAAAATTACACCCTTATTGATTGTCACCATTCCAGACTCCAAAGATTATGCCACCTTCATCTATCACTTTATGTTAATATAATCTCAACGTATGAATGCTTTCAGAATTTGGTTAAAATATCCTATATGGGACAAGTTAAAATCAGTAATTAAAATTTTTATAATTGGACCAATGGCAGTTCTTGCTGTTCTAATCATGAGATTACTTAATCCAATCTGGAGTATTAAGGTTGGGTATTTGCTTTCGCATCGAATTGGACATTTTATAGCAAATGGAGCTGAGTTTGTGCATAACAAAAGGAATGCAAAAAAAAATAGAAGTTCAATTTTAGTTACTTGGAACGATGAAGGCATTAGCAATCACTACTGGAAAAAAATCGTGAGCAGAAATGCAAAAATAAGTGGCCGGTGGTTAAAACATATTATTATTTGGAATAAGAGAATTCCTGGATGGCAAAGTAACTCATATTTATCCGGATCTAGAGAAAATTTACCTGATCATGATATGTTGTTTATCCAGCATGATATGAGATTGGAATTTTCAGAGGACGAAAATAGAGTAGGTAAGGCCTACTTAGAAAACCTCGGCTGGACAGAAGGAGAGCCATACATATGTGTGCAAATAAGAGACAATGCTTATGGAAACAAATTCATTAGGCGTTCAGAACAATTTGAGTATAACTTTCGAAACTCTGATGTTAATATATTTTTAAGTTCTCTTATTTGGCTAGAAACTCAAGGATTTTGGGTTTTAAGAATGGGTAAGCTGGTAGAAACAAAGATAGATGCTGGTAAAAACTCAAAAATAATCGACTACGCGAACAGTAAGAATACATCTGATTTTTTGGATGTCTGGTTATTTGCCAATTGCACTGGAGTAATTTCAACTGCGTCAGGTATCGACGCTTTAGGCTTTGTTTATAGAAAGCCAATATTGTTTGTAAATACTCTGCCATATCATGACATACATTGTTACTCTGATTGCATTTTTGCGCCTAAAAAACTCTTTTATTCGAAGAAGTTAGGAAAAAAACAATTGAATTTGGTTGAGTGTTTGAATCATCCATTCAAAAAAGATAGCGAATATTCAAAAAATAATCTCGAAATAGAGGATCTTAGTAGTGCTGAAATTTTAGAATGTGTAAAAGAATTTTATTTTCATAAATTATGTAATCAACCTTATGCCTTAAATCGAAATCAACTACAGGACAAAGCCTGGTTTGCCATGACGGCAAGTGAGTATTTTAAAAATAACGTAAAAGTTATTAATCCACAATGTCGTATAGCAGACAGTTTACTCGAAAGCCTATTGCAGTGAGAGTGAATTATCAAAAAACTTTTATACAATAACTTTTTAAAATTAATTAATATCGCTCATAATTTTGATGATTTGCATAAAATTGAATAATGAGAAAGTCAATTTGTCTAGAATAAATCAAAATAGAATCTGTTAACTCATACTCAGTACCTTCTCTATCTACTTTTAAGATAAAACTTGATTTTGCCAATATATCGTTAATGATTTCGTGCAACTTTGTTTGGTTCCAATTAGATAGATATCAAGTGACCTCTTTTTGGATGTTGTTTTTGTGAAGTGATACATAATCGATAAAGTACAACACAATTTCGTTTGCTATATAAATAATTGGTTTGATCCTATGGAAAGTTTTTCCTCTTTGAAGAGTTTTAGAAAGTAAAGTGAAAATATCAAAAGTGTGATCGAATGTGCAGAAATTTTTGAGAATTTTCTTTTTTAACATTTCGTTTTCGAATTTCAAGTCGTCACCTAGCCAAATGAAATTAACAAGTTCAAACTAGTGTCAGCTGGAATGACATAACCACAATCATTCTTGGAGCCGATTCTAATTAATTTGCCAATCGTTACAGATCGGGTCAATTTTACATTCACCTTGGACTCTGTTTCTCTACGAGACGCTAAATCTATTTTCAACTTAAATCTCAACCCCAATATATTTAGTCTCTAAAAACTCTTCAATTCCAGCAAAGCCACCTTCTCTACCTAAACCTGATTGTTTAAAGCCACCAAATGGCGCAGCTGGATCTGAAATAACACCCTTGTTAATTGCGACCATGCCAGATTCCAAAGACTGCGCAACTTTCATTGCCCGCTTTAAATCTGCTGAGTAAACATATGCAATTAAGCCAAACTCTGTTGCATTAGCGAGTGAGATCGCCTCTTCATCAGAGGTTGTGATAACAATTGGCGCAACTGGACCAAAGATTTCTTGCTTTAATATTGGATTATCATTTTTAACTGTAAGCACGGTTGCTGGATAAAAAGCACCAATACAAGCAGGTGATTTACCACCAGTTTTTAACTGACCACCTGCCTTAACGGAGGCATCAACTAACTCTGCAATTTTATTACGCTCTTTTACTGAAACACTTGCCCCTAATTGAGCACCAGCCATTGTGCCAGGTGCCATTTTCAATTCACCCATAGCACTAGCCAGCTTTGTTGTGAACTCATCCGCCACCTCTTTTGCAACATAAAAACGATTTGCTGCTGTGCATGCAGCTCCACCATTTCGCATCTTAGCTAGTAGTGCGCCAGCAACTGCCTCATCAACATTGGCATCTGATAAAACTAAAAATGGTGCATTTCCACCTAACTCCATTGAGCAGCGAATAACACGATCTGCTGCCTCTTTTAATAAAACTTTGCCAACCTCAGTTGATCCAGTAAAAGATAAGTTAACAACTCTTGGATCTTTTAATATCTTGGCAATAGCAGGCCCAGTTGGTGTTGGCAGAATTAAATTAACAACTCCAGCTGGAACACCAGCTCGTTCTAAGATCTCAACAATTGCTATCGCGGTAAGTGGGGTTTCACCTGCTGGCTTTAGGATTACTGTGCAGCCGGCAGCGAGCGCCGGTCCAATCTTTCGAGTTGCCATCGCAGCCGGAAAATTCCAAGGGGTAATTAAAAGAGAAACACCAATTGGTTGCTTGGTAACAACAATTTTCTTATCCCCACTTGGAGAGGTTCGATATTCACCATTAATCCGCACCGCCTCCTCTGAAAACCAGCGGAAGAACTCTGCTGCGTATAAAATCTCACCCTTAGCATCCGTTAATACTTTGCCATTTTCTCTAGAAACGATCTCAGCTAATCGATCGGCCTCTGCCACCATAATCTCAAATGCTTCTCGCAGTATTTCACCGCGAACACGTGGGGCAGTTTTTGCCCAACTCTTAAAGGCCCGATCTGCAGCGTCCACTGCATCAGCACACTCCTTATCTGATGAAACCTGCACATTAGCAATTACTGATTCATCACTTGGATCAGTAACTGCCAAGGTAGATGAGCCATTAACCCACTTGCCATCAATATAAAGCTGTGTCTTTAACTGCATAAAGATAAGCATAAGCCAAGTAAAGGGTGCTTAAAAATCACCTATTAAACAGGCGTATACTTATCACCTTACTTCTCATTGGAGAGTGTTTTAAAAAGTGCCTAAATCTTGGAGTGATAACGCACCAGCGCCAAAGGTGCTCAAAGAGCGGGCCCACCTTAAGGATCCTTTTTTATATAGGTTAAAGGTTCGATTTTTGGGTAAGCCAATTAACCGTCATGAGTTAAGTGAACAGCGATTATCTAAAAGGTATGCCTTTGGAATTTTATCCTCAGATTGCATCTCAAGCTCAGCTTACGGTGGAGAGCAGATACTTGTTGCCCTAATTCCAGCCTTTGGGTTAGCTGCCTTTACTATCTTTACACCACTTGTTGGCTTAATTTTAATTATCTTACTAATCATCACCTTCTCATATCGAGATGTAATCAATACCTACATGCGAACCGGTGGGGCATATGTGGTGGCAAGAGAAAACTTTGGCAAAGTTATCTCGCAAGTAGCAGCCATTGAGTTAATCTTTGGATACATCATTACTGTTGCCATACAAACTGCGGCGGGTGTGGCTGCGATTGTTTCAGCACTACCTGAGTTATCTGATAATAAAGTGATTCTTACCCTACTTATTATTTCTATCTTAACCTTTATAAACTTGCGGGGAGTAAAAGATGCTGGCTTAATCTTTGTTCTACCCTCATATCTTTTTATTATTGCAATGTTTACCGTCTTTATCTTCGGTATCTATCGAAATTTAACTGGCTCACTTACCCAATATCCAACCGATACGCAAGGTTTGATGTCACTTGGTCAATCCCAAGGATTGTTAACAGTTGCAGCAATCTTGTTGGTTTTAAAAGCATTTGCTAATGGCAGTGCCTCTTTAACTGGATTAGAGGCAATCTCAGATAGCGTGACATTGTTTAAATCACCAGAGCATGAGAATGCTCGTAAAACCTTAATGATTATGAGCGGTGTTTTAGCAACATTAATTGTTGGCATTGCCTGGCTTGCCTATCAGGTGGTTGCAATTCCATACCAATCAGGCACGCCGACTGTAATTTCACTAGTTGCTGCCGCTGCCTTAGGGGATAATGCCTTTGGCCAGAGTTTTTACTACTTTGTTCAAGCTGCAACCACATTTATATTATTTGCTGGAGCAAATACCTGCTTTAACGCATTTCCTAATATGGTAAATATTGTGGCAAATGATGGCTTTTTGCCAAAGCAGTTAACAAAGCGTGGTCATAGATTAGCTTTTTCAAATGGAATCATTTTTATCTCAGGCTCTGCTGCCGTCCTAGTTTTTGCCACAGGGGCCAGCATTACTACCTTGGCTGCAATTTACGCACTTGCAGTCTTTATTGGCTTTACCTTAACTGGCCTTGGCATGGCTAAAAAACGCAAGGCGGATAAGGGTAAATACGTTTTGCATTTAAGTTCAGGATTGATTTCACTTGCAACTATAATTATTTTATCTTTAGTTAAGTTCACAGAGGGCACCTGGCTAGTTGTAATTGGCACACCACTTGTTGCAATTATTATGCTTAAATTTAATAACAAGTACTCCCAAGAGAGTAAGGCTCTCCTTCTAAGTGCTAAAGATTCAAGAGCAACCTCAATTACTAGGCATGATGTAACAGTTTTAGTTGATCGAATTGATATAGCAACAGTTGGAGCGGTGCGATACGCCAGGAGCTTAAGTCCTAGAAATCTAAATGCGGTGCATTTTGTAATTGATGATCAAAGAGCGCAGGAGCTTGCCAATCAGTGGGCTAAGAACCCAGCATTTGATGATG
>Ga0315901_10005473_pt1 | contig 15453 bp, 15 predicted proteins | sample LakEriMetagenome_10_FD_203761 | JGI IMG/M metagenome (GOLD analysis project Ga0315901, IMG submission 203761) | Freshwater fungal communities from buoy surface, Lake Erie, Ohio, United States - Buoy 2 MA116 | ecosystem: Environmental > Aquatic > Freshwater > Lake | place: USA: Lake Erie, Ohio...
GGACAGTATGGAATATGCCAAACTCGACCACCTGATACTTGATTTAAGCCAACTGGTAACCACAAAATCCAATTTGTCTGAATACAGCAAAGAAGAGCAGTATGCACTACGCAAGGATGTTCTGACGATTGGCAAGTCGGCAAAAAAATTATCGGAAAGTCCTGATTTAAATTTGAGTTCGAATGATAAAAAACGCTTGAAAGGAATGATTGCTAATGTGAAAGAACTTACAGACTATGCTCCGTATTGGGTAATTCTTCTTATATCTCTGTCATTAGGCACCGGAACGATGATAGGGTGGAAGCGCATTGTAAAAACTATTGGTGAAAAAATTGGCAAGCAACATTTGACCTATGCTCAGGGTGCTTCCAGCGAATTGGTTGCGGCCGGAACCATCAGTCTTTCTACGTGGCTGGGTTTGCCTGTGAGCACAACACAGGTTTTATCGTCAGGTATTGCTGGAAGCATGGTTGCCAGCAAGGGCATCAAGAATCTACAAAAGGGAACTATAAAAACGATCTTTATTGCTTGGATTCTTACCCTGCCTGTAACCATTCTTATGGCGGGCGGATTGTTTATGCTATTCCGCGCTATTATTTGATTGTGCACTGAACAGCTGATGCAGGTGAAGCACCTGCGGCAACAATGCACTTACTTCATCGTTTGTAATGATGTACCGGCTACGCGATTTTTTTTCTTCCTCACTCATCTGGTTTTTCATTCGTGCCTGCACATCTTCTCTGCTTAAACCGCTTCGCTTTATTACTCGCTGTATGCGCAGTTCTTCGGGCGATGTAACGGTAATAACTGCATCCAGCTGCTTATAGCTGTCGCTCTCAAACATGAGAGCAGCTTCCTTTAGAACATAAGGCGCATGAGCCTGCCCTTGGCTCCACATATCAAAATCGTGAATAACAATTGGATGAACGAGTGCATTGAGTTTGGCAAGCAAGGATGAATCAGCAAATGCCGCAGCTGAAATAAACGGCCTGTTCAATTCTCCTGTTGAAAGAAAAGCCTGTTCACCAAACAGTTGTATGAGTCCTTTACGAATTTCTGCATGATTGGCCATCAGCCATTTGGCGCGATCATCGGCTACGTACACCGGAATTCCCAATTGCCTGAACATGTGTGCAACGGTTGATTTGCCACTTCCAATACATCCGGTAATTCCGATGCGGACCATATTATTTTTTCTCTTCTTTGGCAGGGGCGTTTAGTGCCCTGCTCGCTTCCATAGCTATGGAACCTCTGTCGAGTTTCAGGCGTGTACCTTCGCTTTCAATGATGGCGTAAGTATCTGTGAGTTTTACAATTTTAGCATGTATACCACCTACGGTTACAATTTTATCGCCTTCAGCCAGCGATTCGCGGAATTTTTTCAGCTCTTTGTTTTTCTTCATTTGAGGATAAATCATGAAGAAATAGAATACAACCAAAACGAGAATAAGGGGCAGAAATGAACTTAAACCTCCGCCTGCACCGGCTGCAGGTGCCATTAGTAATAGGGATGATGTTGTCATGTTATGTATAAATTATAAAATTAATGTGCGTTAAAATTGGAAGGAGATCCGGCTTTTTGAACTACATATCCTCGTATGTAAAGTGTAGTTTCAGTAGGCTGTGTATTGGACGTAACGGTAACCTGTTTTTCAAAAGCTTCAGCCCTGTATTTGCTATCAAATACTACTTTAATATAGCCTTCGCCTTGTGGCGGAATGGGTTCTTTGGAGTAGCTGGGAACTGTGCATCCGCAACTGGCAGTTGCGTTGGCTATCAGCAATTGAGCATTGCCCGTGTTTTTAAATTTAAAGGCATATTCAGCTTTTTCGCCTTCCGTAATATTGCCAAACTCATGCACCGTTTTTTCAAACTCGATTCGGGCACCCTGGTTGGTATCGGCTGCCTCTGTTTGCAGTGTCGTATCGGCTGATGCCGGGTTATGTATCACTTCAGGAGAGGCTTTGGGTGTTTCCTGGCCACATGCCCATACGGTAAAGGCAAAGACGGCAATAAGCAATTGATTTTTCATGGTGATGTATACGTTATTAGTGATTAATTTTCTACAAGTCCACGTCCGAGTTTTTGAATTTTGTTTTGCTTCCGCAATTCTAATTGTATTTTATCTAAAACGCCATTGATAAAGCCGTGGCTTTGTGGCGTGCTGTAAAGTTTAGCTAGCTCCAAGTACTCGTTGATGCTCACTTTCACAGGTATGTATGGAAAATACACGATTTCGCACAGGGCCATTTTCATCAGCAACATATCGCTGTAGGCAATGCGGTCGGCATCCCAGTTTTGCGTTTTGGAGGCAATCATTTCCGTGAGTGTATCGTTGTGCTGTACGGTAAGTTTCAGCAGCTCTTTCATAAATTCAAGCACTTCTTTATCGTGCTGAAAAGATTGGAGTGGAACTTTACCGTTTTCTTTCAGCTGGTCAATGGTTTTTAGTACTCCGGTCATAACCCAAGCCTGATCGTCTTCCCAGTTCATGTAACGCTCTTCAATATATGTTTCCAGCAATTCGCACTCAACCGAAATGTACTGAAACAATTCCGAAACCATTTTTTTATCGTCCATAAATCCGGGCGATTCCATAGCTCCATAAGCTTCTATGGGTTCGTATGCTTTTACCTGCTGCCAAATTCTTCTCATCAGGTCATCGCTGCCGGTCCATTTTATTTTAAAGTGCTTTACATAGGCGGCTATCTGTTCTGATTCTTCCATCAGTTTCAGTGCCTTGTTAGAACAAATCCTTTCCAACTGATCAATTTGAACCTGACTGGGGATGAATTTATTTTTTTGCTGATCCAGTTCTTTTGAAATAAAGAACCTGAATTCGGCTGCAAATGATAGGAGGAAGATGTATAACTCATAGGTTTTATCGAGGCTTTTCAATAGTGCCTTTTCGTGAAGGGAAAGGTTGCTTCCGGCATCCTGGCCGTAGGCGTACAGTTGCTGAAAAGTTTTGATGCGGTAAAATCGTCTGTTAAACATGAGTTAGAACGTAAGGGTAAAAAAATCGTCCCATTTTTTACTGGAAAATGGGACGACAAATGTAAGAGAAAAAGTCGGAAATCAGTATGTAGATGTAACTTTTAGTATATCGTGAATACGTTTTTCGGCCATATCAATGGCTGCTTTTTGCGTATGTGTTTTTTCAGCTTCAGCTTTGGCATATATCTGAAGTGTTACATCATAAATATGTTCGGTATTGCGTAAGGCAGTTTCGCGGTTATAGCCTATATATTCCTGATACACATTGATTAATCCACCGGCATTGATTAGAAAATCGGGAGCGTATGCTATGCCTTTTTCTATCAGCATCGGACCGTGAACATTCTCATCGGCCAGCTGATTATTGGCTGCACCGGCCACAATGCTGCATTTTAGTTTAGCAATATTTTCAGTGTTTAGCACTGCACCTAACGCACATGGAGCAAAAATGTCGGCATCAGTACTGTAAATTTCATCGCCTTTAACTACCGTGGCACCTAGGCTAGAGGCATAATGCTTCAACACGTTTTCGTTAATATCTGAAATGTAAAGCGAAGCACCTTCTTTGTGAAGATGTTCCAGCAAATGGCCACCTACTTTGCCAATGCCCTGCACGGCTACTTTTTTACCTTTCAGGCTATCATTGCCCCACACATGTTTGGCTGACGCTTTCATGCCCATGTATGTGCCGTAAGCAGTAACAGGCGAGGGGTCTCCACCGCCACCCATCGATTCGGGCAGGCCTACCACGTGGTCGGTTTCCATGTGAACGTATTCCATATCGCGTGTGGTGGTATTTACGTCTTCGGCTGTAATGTATTTTCCGTTTAGGTTTTCTACAAAACGACCGAATTTGCGCATCAAGGCCTCTGTTTTAATTTTTCCGGCATCGCCAATAATTACGGCTTTAGCGCCTCCCAGGTTCAGCCCTGAAATGGCTGCTTTATAGGTCATGCCGCGTGATAGACGCAACACGTCATTGATGGCTTCGGCATCTGAAGCATAATTCCAGATGCGGGTGCCACCCAGACCAGGACCCAAAACAGTATTGTGTATGGCGATGATGGCTTTAAGGCCGGTGTGGTTATCCTGACAAAAAACGATTTGTTCGTGATCGGTTTTAATTAACTGACTGAATAAACCGTCATTACTTAACGTGGCTGATTGTGATGTAGACATGCTGTTTCTGTTATTGAGATAATTGTAGATGTTTGCAAAACTATATCATTTTTCATTAAATCATAATTCGGAACCGGTGAAGTCATTAGCAGCCCTGAATCCCTATTTTATAAAGTATAAATACCGGCTAATTTTCGGGTTGCTGTTTGTGGTGGTTTCCAATCTGTTTGCCGTTTTCCCTGCACAATCCGTGCGCAACGTGCTTGATTTGGTGAAGTCTAGCCTCGAGGCCTATCAGCAAGAAACTAACGCAACGCTTCAGCAACAGATAGTGAGCGAAGTAACAGGACGTGTGATTTATTTTTCGGTGCTCATTCTGGCATTTGCCCTTATCAAAGGTGTTTTTATGTATTTCATGCGTCAAACGCTGATTGTGATGTCGAGGCATATAGAGTACGACATGAAGAACGACCTGTACAGTCATTTTCAAAAAATGCCGCAGTCGTTTTACCGAAAATATGCTACAGGCGATTTAATGGCGCGGCTATCTGAAGACGTTGGCCGCGTGCGTATGTACATCGGACCGGCTATAATGTACATCATGAACCTTACGGTTACCATCGTAATCGTATTGTGGGCTATGTTCAGTGTTAACGTAAAACTTACCTTGTGGGTTTTGGCACCGCTGCCCGTATTGTCGTATTTGATTTTTAAAGTAAATACACTTATCAACCACCGAAGTGATGCCATTCAGGAACAGCTTTCAACCATCAGTTCGTTTGTGCAGGAATCGTTTGCCGGTATACGGGTATTAAAGGCCTATGCATTAGAAAAAACATTTTTAAAACACTTCGAATCGGTAAACCGCGAATACCACGACCGAAATATGGCACTGACCAAAGTAGATGCGCTGTTTTTTCCTTCCATGGTTTTGCTTACCGGTTTAAGTTCGCTTTTTACAATATGGATAGGAGGGCAGATGGTTATTGACGGCAAAGTAACGGTTGGCAATATTGCCGAATTTGTCATTTATGTAAATATGCTTACCTGGCCTGTAACCTCACTGGGATGGACTACCTCACTCATTCAGCGGGCAGCCGCTTCGCAAACCCGAATCAACGAGTTTTTGGCCTATCCTGTAAGTGCTGAATACACACAAGAAGGACGGCCGTTCGTTTTCAACTACGAATTGCGAGTGCAGCAGGTAACGTATACGTATCCGGGTAAAAAAACACCGGCCCTGTCGGAGATTCAGTTTAGTGTTAAAAAAGGCAGTAAGGTGCTGGTTACGGGTCCAACCGGTTCCGGAAAATCGACCCTGATGCAGCTGCTGGCCGGAGCCATCGAGCCCGACTCGGGCAGCATTCTGGCCGATGGGTATGATATACGTGAAATTAGCCGTGCATCTTACCGACATCACCTGGCGTATGCACCGCAAGATGTTTTCCTGTTTTCCGATACTATTGAAGAAAATATTTTGTTTGGCAGCGATAGACAAACCCTGGAGTCAAATACGGCAGCCCTTGCTGCCGGACAAGCCGATCTGCATGCTACCATTGAGCAATTTCCTCAAGGCTATCAAACTATTATTGGCGAGCGCGGAGTTACACTTTCGGGTGGGCAAAAACAGCGGCTGGCACTAGCCAGAGCTTTTGTAAAACAAGCCGATATACTAGTGCTTGACGATACACTTTCAGCTGTGGATACAGCTACTGAACTGCGCATTTTAAATGAGCTGGCCAACTGGAATAAAAACTGCACGTTGTTTATGGTTACTCACCGACTTTCTATAGCACCGCTTATGGATTTTATAATTGTCATAGAAAACGGACAAATCACTGAGCAAGGTACGCATCATGCTTTATTATCAGGCAATGGCTACTATGCAAGGCTTTACAGCAGCCAATCGGCCACACCCGTGTGTTGATAAAATATTTTGAAAAATGTATCACTGCATTTATTTTGCTGCACTTAATCAATAAAAACATTTAATCACACATGGAGGATTACAACAAAAGCGACAGGCAAGAAATTTTTTCCAAGAAAATCAGAGCCGGTAAACGCACCTACTTTTTTGACGTGAAGTCAACCAAAGGCAACGACTACTTCATTACCATTACTGAAAGCAAAAAGAAATTTGATGAGGGAAGTTATGTGAAGCATAAAATTTTCCTTTACAAAGAAGACTTTAACAAGTTTATGGAGGCACTGAATGATACCGTAAATCACATTAAAACCGACTTAATGCCCGATTACGATTATGATCAGCCAGCTCGAAGTGATTACAGCAACAACAGCTACCACAACGATGAACACGCTGAATAAGCAATCATCATTTTTTTATTGAATTATATTGTACATTTGCCTTTCAAAAATTTTTTAAACAAATCCACTATATGAAAAAGTTAACACGCATGCTCATGATGCTCGGAATGGCATCAGTTCTAGTATTCGCTTCGTGCAGCAAAGACGAAGAAACCATTGAAGACGCTACCGTTACCATCACTGCTTCGCCAACAGGCACATTAAGCATAGGTGATGTTCTTACATTGACTATCGAATTTAAAGGAAACGATAAAAATAAATTGAAATCGTACACAGTTACCCGTACCGCTAAAAGTACACCTATTTCCAGCGGAACTTTAACAGGCACTTCTAGCACAACTGTAGTTAGAGATACTTTAGAAGGATCAGGCAATTTTACGTACATCGTAAGTTTAGTATCTGAGAAAGGTACCGTAACTAAAGATTATACAATGACAGTAGGTGTACCATCTAATGTTGAAATTGCATCTTCAAGCTTCCAATTAGGCAATCAGGTTGACAGCAAGCCTAAATTTTGGTCAGGTTCACGCTCTACAGTTAGCACACCTGCACTTTATACACTGGCTAACGCAGTAGGAAATGCAGACTTGCAGGGTGATATTGATTTCGGTTATCTTACACGCAGTGCTGCAAACGGTGGTAATAAAATAGTATCGCCTAATTCAGCTGATGCAACCGCTATTTATGCTGATCAATGGTCAAGTACAACAGAGAAAATTACCAATTGGACAGTACGTAACAACACTACTTTTATTTTAACAAATATCACTTCTACTGAGTTTTTAAATGCAACAAATGATACCAGCATTGCTGCACTTATCGATTTGGCAATAAGTCAGGGTGAACCTAACAACCAGTCGGTACCTGCACTTGACGACAAAGTGTATTTGTATAAAACTCAAGGTGGATTATACGGATTGATGTACGTTGTAATTGCCACAGGTTCAGTAAATGCACAAGGTAATGCACAACCTGGCGATGTTACCATCGTTACTAAATACGAGAAACTACCTTAAGCTGCTGATAAAAAGTTTTATTAAAGCCGGTGAATTTTCATCGGCTTTTTTTATTTTTCAAAACTGATTTCCAGTAGGACTTTACATATAATGACCAATTTGGGAATTACTATTAATCCATTATCACCATTCAGAAAATGATAAAAAAGATAGGTGTATTTACATCAGGCGGAGACTCTCCGGGAATGAATGCCTGCATTCGGGCTGTTGTGCGTTCGGCTATATACAACGGATTGGAAGTGTACGGTATCAGACGAGGCTATCAGGGTATGATAGAAAACGATATCTACCAAATGGATTCCCGATCGGTTTCCAATATCATACAACGTGGAGGAACCATGCTGCGAACAGCACGCAGCAAAGAATTCATGACTCCTGAAGGACGAAAAACTGCGTATGACAATTTGCGTATGCACGGCATTGATGCACTGGTGTGCATTGGTGGAGAAGGAAGCTACACAGGAGCTTTGCAGTTTTACAAAGAATACGGCATACCGTGCATAGGTGCTCCCGGCACTATTGATAATGATATTTATGGAACCGATTTTTCCATTGGTTTTGATACAGCTATCAACACCGCACTGGAAGCTATTGACCGCATTCGCGACACGGCCGATTCACACAACCGCGTTTTTTTTATTGAAGTAATGGGAAGGCACGCGGGCTATATTGCACTGGCTGCCGGCATTGCCGGTGGTGCCGAAGATATATTGATACCCGAAAAGAAAAATGACTGGGATCGGCTGCTACATTTGTTCAGCTTCAGCAAAAAAGCATTTAGTATTGTGGTTGTTGCCGAAGGGGATGAAGACGGTGGCGCAGCAAAAACAGTAGAGAAAATAAAACAACATATTCCCGATTTTGAAGCACGTATTTCTATACTGGGCCACATACAACGTGGGGGGTCACCTACCGCTTTTGATAGAGTGCTGGCATCTAGACTGGGAAATGCCGCGGTAGAGGCGTTGCTGCAGGGCAAGCTCAATAAGGCTGCCGGACTAATCAATAATCAGGTGGTGCTTACGCCTTTTGAAGATGCTATAAACAAACGAAAAGAATTGAATCCGGAACTACTCAGATTGGTAGATATTTTCAATACATGATGAACCTCATGTAGCGATGAAACGGCTTTTTTTAAGCAAATTCGCACCCACTATGATGGAAGAAAAAGTTATGATAATAGATTTCGGTTCGCAGTATACGCAACTTATTGCCCGCAGGCTGCGTGAACTGAATGTGTATTCCGAAATACATCCGTGCACGCATATGCCTGAATTGGACAGCTCGGTAAAAGCAGTCATTTTATCGGGTAGTCCCTATTCTGTAAATGACGGCTTGCTTCCTGCTATTGATTTAAGTCCTATTCGCGGCAAATATCCGTTGCTGGGTGTTTGTTATGGTGCTCAATACCTGGCACATTCCAATGGCGGTAAAGTAACTCCTTCTAAAATAAGAGAATACGGTCGTGCAAATTTGCACACGGTAAGCAACGATCCTTTATTCAAAAATATTAAACAAGGCTCACAGGTATGGATGAGTCATGGTGATACAATTACACAATTGCCCGAAGGATTTACAGCCATAGCCGGAACGGCCGATGTTCAGGTAGCTGCATTTAAAGTTGAAAACGAACCCACGTATGCCATACAGTTTCATCCGGAAGTGACGCACAGCACAGACGGTAAAACGTTGCTTCATAATTTTATAGTTGACATAGCCGGCCTTTCTCAAAGCTGGACACCCGCACACTTTATTGAAAGCACGACAAACGAATTAAAAAATAAGCTGAAAGACGATAAGGTCATCATAGGCTTATCGGGTGGTGTAGATTCATCGGTGGCCGCTGTGTTGCTGAAAGAAGCTATTGGAAGTAACCTGACCGGTATTTTCATTGATAATGGCTTGTTGCGCAAAGATGAATTTGAGCAGGTTTTGCATGCCTATCAAAACATGGGAATAAACGTAATAGGTGTGGATGCCCGTAGACAGTTTCTGGATGCATTAAAAGGAATAACCGATCCGGAACAGAAACGAAAAACCATAGGGCGTGTGTTTATTGAGGTATTTGATCAAGAAGCACATAAGTTACAAGGAATTAAATGGCTGGCACAAGGCACCATTTATCCAGATGTAATTGAAAGTGTAAGTGTGAAGGGACCTTCGGCAACTATTAAATCACACCACAACGTGGGAGGATTACCGGAGGAAATGAACCTTAAGATAGTAGAGCCGTTGCGTATGCTTTTCAAAGATGAGGTGCGCGCTGTAGGAACGGCATTGGGTATTGATTCCGTTATTTTAAAGCGTCATCCATTTCCGGGTCCGGGTCTTGCCATTCGTATTCTGGGAGAGATTACTGACGAAAAAGTGGCCATACTGCAAGAAGCTGATGCTATATTTATCAGCGAATTAAAAGCTCATGGGCTTTACGAACACGTGTGGCAGGCCGGAGCTATTTTTCTGCCTGTGCAGTCAGTGGGAGTTATGGGCGATGAACGCACATATCAGCATGTGATTTGCTTACGTGCTGTTACATCTGTAGATGGAATGACAGCCGACTGGAGCCATTTGCCTTATGAGTTTCTGGCTGAAGTATCCAATAAAATTATCAATCGCGTGAAGGGAATAAATCGTGTAGTATACGATATTAGTTCAAAACCACCTGCTACCATCGAATGGGAGTAAATAGCATGAGATACCCAATTTATCTTTTACTTTATCTTCTGTATACTACTAGCTCATATTCACAGCAAGTGACCGTTTCCTTGTTGCTGCCTTTTTCCATCAGTGCACAACAAGCCGACCCTCAATCTACAAAAGCTGAGTTGGGACAGTTATGTAAAAGTTATTATCAGGGTTTTTTACTCGCACTCGATTCATTAACGCATCCTTCCAAAACGATTCGCTTACAGGTATATGATACCAATAATGATAGTGTACGTACATCCCGAATTATTCAGATGGAAGATTTCAGGCAATCGGATTTGATACTGGGACCGGTGATGCAGGGGGGCAATAGGATGGTTTCGGCATTTGCCTCACAGAAAAAAATACTTCAGGTATCGCCATTAATGACATTTTCTAAAACCCGAATAAATGAGCCTTACTGGGTTTCTGCCAATCCGGAGCTTCCCAACTATGCACGTATATTTTGTAACTACGTTCGCCAGCAGTCTGATACCGCTGTGGTTATAGTGATAAGCGATAAAAGTCCTTACGATGCTGCCATTACACCGGCTATGAAAAAACTAACTGGTGAGTTCAAAAAAATTAAATTTCACTTTCTGGAATATACCCCCGCACTTGACATTCAGCGCTTCATTTCTCCTGCTGTTCCTGTGCATTTACTTATGCCTAGCAATAAAGAACAAAACTGCAACAGGGTTTTGTATCAACTTAAAGACACAGCGGAACAGACGCATATGGCGGTATACGGATTTAGCCAATGGTTTGATTTCAAAAACGTGGAAATTGATTTGTGGCAACGCAAAAACGTACATTTTCTTACACCCGCATTCATAGATTATTCGAATGAGAATGTGAGAAATTTTATAGCTATGTATCGTGAAAAATATGCTACTGAACCGGGCGAAGAAGCTTTTAAAGGATACGATCAGGCTAAATATTTTTTACAGCTGCTGCTGAACAAAGGAAATGGAATGATGCAGACTATGACACAACAAGCGTACACCGGTTTATCTACTTCATACCGATATGTGACTACACCGAGCGGGATGTTGTTTAATAATTACCTAAATGTACTCCGTTTTGAGAATAACAAATTAGTACGCGTGTATTAACCTCATGGCAAAAAAGAAAAAGTCGACCCATAGCTATGTGGCTGTGCTCATACTGATTTCAGTATTTCTGGTAGCTGCAGGCGTTAAGGTGTATGATGATTTACTGGCTGATAACATTTCAGAAGATGCCGATAAAACAGCGATTTTATACATGCACAGCCGCAAAACGCTAAGTGACAACCTGAATATGCCTGAAAATAAATCGTTGCTGCGCAATGCCGATGCGTTACTGCGCATCATTCACCTTTTTGGCTACAGCGATATGATACGTCCAGGCAGGTATGAATTTGAAAAAGGAACCAACAATTTAAAATTGTTACGTGCGCTGGTTACCGGTGCACAAAAGCCGATTGATCTTACATTTAAATATGCCGAACGCACTAGTGATGTGGTGAACTTTTGGTGCAGCCGTCTGGAAGCCGATTCACTGGAACTGAAAGCCTTGCTGGATACCGCTAACTTAACATCCCTTGGGCTTGGCAGGTTTCAGAATGTAGCGGTATTTATTCCCAACACATACAATTTTTACTGGAATACATCGGCTGAAGAACTGCTGTCACGTATGAAAAAAGAGTACATAGCTTTTTGGGATAGTACACGCATACAAAAGGCCGTACAGCTTGGTTTGCAAAAAGGAGAGGTGTTTACCCTGGCATCTATTGTGCAAAAGGAAACAGCTAAACGCAGCGAGATGCCCATCATTGCCGGAGTGTATTACAATCGCCTTGCCAAAGGGATGTTGCTGCAGGCCGATCCTACAGTATTGTATGCTGTAAACGATAAACGCATCAAACGGGTAGGAGGAGCAATGCTTAGCATGAATTCACCTTACAATACCTATAAATTTAAAGGTCTTCCTCCGGGCCCCATATGTATTCCCGATTCACGTACAGTAGATGCGGTGCTAAATCTTGAACACCACGATTACATTTATTTTTGTGCGCGTGAAGATTTTTCAGGATATCATAACTTTGCATCATCCTTTCAGCAGCACCAAAAAAACGCATTTCGCTTTCAACGGGCGCTTACACGAAAAGGGGTACACCTCTAATCCATGAATTGGCGCACACGTATTCTTCTTGTTTTTATCTGGTGGATGAGCCTTATGCTAATTATGCCTTTGATTTTTGGGATTACAAACAGTGCTACACTCATGAATTATAATGCCACATTTCTTCCGGTATTGTATGCGTTTTTTTACGGCTTTAGGCTCGATTTGTCTATGAGTTCCTTTCTTACTATTTTGCCTTTTCTGCTAATTCAGATTGAACGTTTATTCACAAACCCATACAAATCAAAAAGGAATCTGATTACGACAAACAAAGGCAGATACAGGCCATTCAGCAAGTTCAATACAGAAATCATTAAACCGTTAAGCAGCAAAAGGTATGGCATCGCGTAGTGAAAAATGGGAACTGTTCAGCAACCGCGAATTTGTATACTTCATCAGTACTCGTTTTTTTCTAACATGCGCATTGCAAATACAATCCATTATTGTAGGATGGCATGTGTACGAGCTCATGCGCGACCCTCTTGCCCTTGGATTTATTGGCCTTGCCGAAGCTATACCGGCATTGTCGGTGGCCTTATATGCAGGACATATAGCCGACATTCGCAGTAAACGTATGATTCTTTTTCGTTCTCTCATCGTATTGTTGGTTTGCTCATCCGGTTTAGCCCTTTTCAGCAGTGATTTAGCTGTTTTAGGATTGGGTGCAACATGGAGCATACGGATGATGTATGTATGGATTTTCATCAGCGGCTTTGCACGAGGTTTTTACGCACCCACAGGATTTGCTTTTTTAGCGCAGTTAGTAAAGCGTGAACACCTCACTACGGCATCTACGCTGAACAGCACAATGTGGCAAATAGCTGCCATTATAGGGCCTGCCTTAGGAGGCTGGCTTCTGGCACTCACTGGAATTACAGCGGCATTTTATGTGGTATTGGTATTTACATCTATCGCTCTGGTGTTGGTATTGCTTATAAAGCCCAAGCCGGTCCCTCTGCACGATACGAACGAGCCTGTTTGGATACGCTTGCGTGAAGGAATTCAATACGTTTGGTCGAATAAGGTGATACTGGGAGCACTTTCTCTTGATTTGTTTGCTGTACTTTTTGGCGGTGCAGTCGCATTACTGCCCATATTTGCCGATGAAATTCTGAAAGTAGGAGCGGAAGGTTTGGGAATGCTACGTGCAGCACCTTCGCTGGGAGCAAGCATAACTATGATTGCCCTTTCAGTTATGAAACCTATACAGTCACCTGGCCGTAGCTTACTTTGGTGCGTTGCTGCATTTGGTGTAAGTATTGTTGCATTCGGATTATCTGAATCGTTTTACTTCTCATTGGCAATACTGGTTCTTTATGGTGCATTTGACAGTGTGAGTGTAGTGATTCGTGGCAATATTCTTCAACTGGAAACGCCAGATCATATGCGCGGTCGTGTATCAGCTGTAAATTCTATGTTTATTGGGTCGTCTAATGAAATCGGGGCATTCGAATCTGGCCTGGCAGCGCGCCTGCTGGGCACTGTTCCTTCTGTTGTAGCAGGCGGAGGTATCACATTGATTGTAGTAACGTATACAGCCATTCGGTCAAAAGCCTTAAGAGCTTACCGATACAGGCACTAAAAACGGTCTTTTCTCATCACCTGTGCATCGGTTACAAATGCAATAACACTGTATTTTTCAAAATACTTTTCGGCCAACACCTGCATTATCCGGATGGCAACATCTTCTTTTACCAGTGTATCAATACGCACATTCCTTCCTTCCCAGTCGGTAAAGTGTTTGCCCTCCATACCTTCACCTTCTACAGCTGATATGGTGTATCCTTTGCTGCCACATACTTTAATATCATTTACAATGCGCTCGCTCAGCGAGTCCAGTGCGACAATTGTTACCAGTTTTACGGGAAGTAAATTCATCATTCGTTATTTATACATAAATTCTACAAACTGCATGTACAGCGGAATACCCAGCGTAACATTAAACGGAAATGTGATAGCCAGAGATGCGGTAAGGTAATAACCCGGATTCGCTTCGGGAAGTGCGATACGAACAGCTGCAGGAGCTGCAATATAGGATGCACTGGCACACAATACGCTAAATATAACCGCACCACCTTGTGATAAACCGCATAGATGAGCTACCCAAGCAGCAGCAAAGGCATTTAAAACAGGTATAGCCAAACTCATAACCAAAAGTTTTAGACCCGCTTTTTTTAAATCGCCCAATCTTCGGCCGGCTACCAGACCCACCTCCAGCAAGAATAAACACACTATACCTTTAAACGGATAATCGAACAGTGGAGCTACATGTTCAAATCCTTTTTTACCGCTGATTATGCCTATGGCAATACCACCAAGCAACAGCAATATACTTTTGCCTGTAAGTAATTCATGCAATACCTGTTTATTGCTTTCTTTATCAGTGGTGGTGTATTTACTGGCTATGTATAAGGCTACCAGTACTGCAGGCACTTCCATTATAGCCAGAAGAGCCGGCATAAAACCTTCGAAACTGTAATTGAGTGATTCGAGGTAAGTGAGACACTGGCTGAATGTAACTACGGAAACTGAACCGAAATGAGCAGAAAGTGCAGCTGCGTTGATGGCATCAAACTTGGCGAGCTTATGCAATGCCAAAAATGACCATACGGGAATTAAAATACACATAACCACAGCTCCGGTTAGCGGTCTAATAAATTCGCTGAGGTCGGTTTGTGACAATTTCATGCCTCCTTTAAGTCCAATGGCAAACAGCAGGTAAATTGTAAGACCAAGATACATGCCATCAGGAAATTTCAGGTCGCTACGAATAAGCGTGGCAAAAACACCCAAAACGAAAGACAACACCATAGGAGATGTGAGGGAGGAGGTGAGTGATTCGTAAATGGTCATGTAGCAATTTTATGTAAACCTATAAAATAATTGGGAATTCCGATACTAAGAAATTAGAAAAAATAAGTCCGACTGATACTTAGTCAAGTATTAGCATATGTTACATGTATAAGTCAATAGTGAAATTAAACTGCAATGTGCCGATTGGTATATAAAAAACTAAAAATATGATTAATACTTCTCGCCCAGCTATGCTACGCATAAAAAAAGCGACTTATTCAGTCGCTTTTAAAATCACTTCGTGATTCCGCTGGGACTTCCCGATAAAGCATTGGTAGACTCAATGCGTTCG
>Ga0315901_10005474_pt1 | contig 15453 bp, 12 predicted proteins | sample LakEriMetagenome_10_FD_203761 | JGI IMG/M metagenome (GOLD analysis project Ga0315901, IMG submission 203761) | Freshwater fungal communities from buoy surface, Lake Erie, Ohio, United States - Buoy 2 MA116 | ecosystem: Environmental > Aquatic > Freshwater > Lake | place: USA: Lake Erie, Ohio...
TGTAAGAAATTCACATCGGGTGGATTCAGAGCTCATTGTTGAATGGCGTGCTTTGACAGTTGTCCTTCTCGATAAGACCGCACAAAAATTGCGTCTCCAATTCAATAAATCAGAGCGAGAGTTGCCATTGGCCAAAGTCCTTGAGGCCGGTACGTGGAAGGCCGGTCGCCGGATTGCAGCACAAAAAAGGGATGGCGGACTTCCTCCACTCCAAGTTGTGAGTGACGGGACAGTTTTCTAACACCAATAAATTCGGCCGAATTTAAGATTAAGGGTCAAGAAAAGGAAGGGCTCCATGGCAATGACAAAATTCGAAAACGTTCATCTGATTGAGCATCCATTGATTCAGCATAAGCTGACAATTATGCGCAAGGCTGAAACAAGTACCCATAAATTCCGTGGTCTGTTGCAGGAAATCAGCATGCTTCTTGCTTACGAAGTGACGCGGGATTTGCCTATGACATTGACCGATGTGCGAACGCCTGTGGCTCAGATGAAAGCTCCAATGCTGGAGGGTAAGAAGATTGTTCTTGTCTCTATTCTCCGCGCGGGTCAGGGAATTGTTGACGGCATGTTGAGAATTTTACCATCGGCGCGCGTCGGACATATTGGACTCTACCGGGAGCCAAAAACTCACGTGGTCGTTGAGTATTATTTTAAGGTCCCACGCGACATTGCTGAGCGTGATGTTATCTTGGTTGATCCGATGCTTGCGACTGGCAATTCTGCGGTCGCAGCCGTTCACCGATTGAAACAAGCCAGTCCGCGATCCATCAAGTTTGTCTGTCTGCTGGCTGCTCCTGAAGGCCTCCAGCAGATGCATCAGGAACACCCTGATGTGACCATTTATACGGCGGCTGTCGATAGCCATCTGGATGAACATGGTTACATTATTCCTGGTTTGGGCGACGCAGGAGACCGATTATTCGGGACGAAATAGGGTCAGCTTTGGGTCAGTCTTAGGGCGATCGATTTCGAATTTTTCAATTTTTTTCGATTGAGGAATTTTGAGTTCGACAAAGAGCAGAGTTCAAGATGCAGGAGTCCTCTCGTGACAGCGCAAAGATTTATTGTTGGTGTGTCGGGTGGTTCAGGAAGTGGTAAGACGACCTTTTGTCGAAAGCTTGTTGCACGTTTGGGCGAAGACCGGGTTTTGCATTTGAGTCAGGATCGTTACTATCGGGACCTCAGTCATCTGACACCTGAAGAGCGTGATCGAGTGAATTTCGATCATCCCCGCGCACTTCAATTTGACCTTCTGTGTGAGCATCTCAAGCAGTTGAAGCAAGGCCAGCCTGTCGAGATTCCAAGTTATGATTTTGCAACCCACACGCGACGCTCCGAGCTTGAGAGAGCTGAATCAAGACCAGTGATTTTGATTGAAGGTATTCTGATTTTTTCACAGCCTGAAATTTTTGAGCAATTGCAGACGAGTGTTTTTGTCGATGCTCCCGAGGCAGTTCGTTTGGCACGACGAATTAGACGAGACATTGCTGAACGCAGTCGGACAAAAGAAAGTGTTGAAGCCCAATTTTTTGAAACAGTTGCACCCATGCACAACCAGTTTGTGGAACCTTGCAAAACAAGATCCGAACAGATTGTGTCTGGTGAACGTCCTTTTGATGAATCGATTGAAAGGTTGGTTGAAAAATTAAAGGAAAAAGCTGAGTCGTCCGTTTAGTGCTGACGAACTGATAGCGAAAAATCACCACTCATTGTTTCGCAGTCCTCTTGAAATTGTTTTTCCTGAACATCTCGACTGGTTCTTGACTCTTTTGCAAGAAAGTATTTCACGACAATTTCATCGGCAGGGTCGTCGCTGGGAATACGGCAGGTGGCATAAGTGCTGGACTTCGATGTTTGACTGAACTCAAGGATGGCTGGGGAACTAGGACTCGAACCTAGACTAACGGAGTCAGAATCCGTCGTCCTGCCATTAGACGATTCCCCAATTTGGATGACGCAACTCAATAGCTGAGCTGAGTTCTCTTGGCAAGTCGAAGAGGCGCATTACAAGCCAGCCCGTCGTAGGAGATGGTTCAAGCAGCGAGTGGCCTCATGACGAGCCTCGCGGTACTCTGGTGAGGCAACGATCGAGCCTCGAACATTGCCAATGGTTCCACGCCATTGGCCTATCGTCATTAATCCTTTCATGGCAGGAAGCAGATCGCCAAAAGCCAGCGAATGCAGAGGATCAAAACCAGGCCAGAACACGGGATCCTCTGAGTTCCAGATCACAAGATTGGCGAGGCCTCCTGCAGTGAGACCCCTTGTATGGCACTCATTTGATAATCCACGGGCCGAATCGAAGAACATCACGTTGAGCAGTTGCTCGCGACTGATAGTGATTCTTTGATCCTTCATCCTCTGCAAACGCAGGGCATCAGCTTTTTTAGCATTCTCTGGTGAGGGCGTTTCTCGGAAATGCTGGAATTCGAATGAATGGCTGACAACAGTCATTGGCCAGGTTGCGAGTGTTCGCATTTCAGATTGCACGCGCAATGTGTCGTTACTGGCGGCGCAATCTGTTCCTACACCCCAATTTAACGTGTGTGTCCACCAATCGAGAAATGCGGCTGGGTAATGAAAGATGAGCTGTGAATGAGGACAAGCAATGAGTCGAAGATCGTCTGATTGACAGGACGCTAAATCATCCTTGCTGACATAGATCATGTGAACAAAATTCTTCGTGACAGGAATGTCACAAATGCCTTGTCGTTTGAGAAATTCGACGGGTGTGCAGCCATATTGGCCGCTGATTCTTAAAAACTCATCAGGGGATTGAGCAACGTGACAGTGAATTGGTAAATTCAGACTGCTGGCGACTGCTGCAACCGATTGCCACAAAGGAATACTCACGGTGTCTGTGGCATGAGGACCCAGAGCTGAAAAAATTCCTGCGTTGAAGTGACGCGTACTCTGAGAGAGTCTTTGCGCACATTCTAAGGTTTTCTGCCAATCGTTTCGTCCCGGACCTGCAAGGTCCTGTAGTGTGCCGGCCACTGTCCCTGTCAACCCCACGTCCATCATGGCATCTGCAATCGCATAGGGGTGATAATAATGGTCCCACGCAAAAGTTGTCCCAGACAGTAAACATTCATATGCACCCATGCGGGTAAAAGCGCGAACATCATCGACAGTGAGAAGTTCTTCCAGTCGAAAAAATACATCTTCGACAAGATTTTCGCTCGTACCGAAGGCACTGATTCGGCCCCGCATGAAATTAAGTGCTAAATGCGTATGCGAATCAACAAAGCCAGGCGTGATTAAATCATCATTAAACCAATGCGATGCGGCGGCGATTTGTTCCTGATTTGGATCCAAATCAACCCGTGTGATCAGTGAATCTTTAATATGTATCAATGCCGGTCGCAGATGCCATCCATGTTCGGACGAGAACAAAAGCACCTGTTTTGAACCTAGAGATAACGACATGTTTTAACTCTCCGCACTCTGCGATACTATCATTGCGTGAAATTTGGTTCTGGAGAAGTGATTTATGTCAGAGACAGTAACATTCGCCCGCTCTCGAAGAGTCCGATCTGTTTTTTTTACATCCACAAGTCTCGCCTGTGTGCTGACGGCGTGTGTGAGTCAAAAAAAGCAAACAGACCTCGCTCGCGCTCAGTCCGGCACCCTGACTGAGCAGGATGTTCAGAGAGTACCGCGTCCCGAGGCAGGACAAGGACTCGTTTGGTTCCCTTTTGTTTGGAGCCCTGTGATTGTCAAGACGGACAAGGAATCTGCATCCGGAGCGGTTAATCCACTGTCGCTGCGAAATCCCAAACTCGTTTTCAAAAACACGCTGACAAAAGCAGAAGTCTTGATCATGCTGCGTGATTTGCTGCCGTTACCTCAAGGACAATCACAGGCCTCTTATTTCAGTCTGCCGCGTGTTTTTGCTTTGAGCGAGGGAGAATATTCTGTTGAATCCATCCGTACCGAGGTCATGACGCCAGGCAACCCAAGTCCCACATTTGTGGAAATGCCCTTTGTCAATCCTTTTCAGTCGGGTGTTCCAAAGCCTCTGATTATAAAAGTCAGGGAAGGAAAAATAGCTGCCATTGCACGTGTTGCTCAAACAACGACTCTGACACAGACTGCCCAGGGACTGAGCTTGAAGTCGGTATCTGAAAACATTGATGCTGACGTTGTGCCAGTCAGTCTTGTGAGAGGACATTTGAACAATCAATCGAAAGATTCTTTGTCGTCCATTGTGGCTGGAAGTTCGGATTTTCCACGCCTTCGTGTTGAGCTTACCAATAACAATGGGCAAGTTTCTGTTGCGGAGAGTGCAAACGCTAAAATCGGATTTTTGGTGGACGCTCCCTGCGCAGCTTCGGGACGCATTCGCCTGATTTGGAAGAGATTAAATGATGACAAGGAATATCTGGCGCAATTTCCTGTGAAAGCTGCGGACGCGAACTGTAAAGAATCGCAGAATCTTGGATTTCAATTTGCGCTTCCTGTCGGCGATTGGTCGCTGAAGTCAACGTTTATCGCTCCTGAAAATGCTTTGCAAGCTTCGATCCAGACACCTTGGTTGCAAAGACCGGAGACGTTGTTGGCTGATTATTTTTCTCTGAATGATCCCTCATTACGCTGGTCGCTTGAGACTCAAAAAGAACGCGAAATCAGAAGAGCTGTGGTGGTTCCGTTGGAATCAGTGAGTCGCTCGTCTGCAGAGCTGCGCAAAAATGCAAATATCTATCGTGTGGACCAGCGCTCTTGGGCTGTCGGGAATGATGACACACTTTTTTTGGGCCATTTTGAAATCAAGATCAATCAAACAAAAAATGATCTTGTTGCCGTGTGGGATTTTATTCTGAAAACGGGATTCGAGTTAGACAAAGTTCGTCGCCTGCTTGGCGCAAAAAATATCTTTAATGCTTATTCGCTCGAAAAGCTGACGGGTGACCGTGCCCAGAATACGCAAATTATATTGCGCACCGCCTCATCCAAAGACGATCAGCCTGGTGTCGCACCTGTGGCTGCCGAGCTGCAGGCAGAAGCACGCAAGGTGTATGCCGATTGCATCAAGGAAAGAGAGGAATCAGATCCTCTGTCAAATCTTGCTACAGTTTTGCGTTTTACGGTCTTGAGGGGAAGCGACGGCGTTAATTTGAAAAGCCATACGTCAACAGATGCACAAATTCTTTCAGAAAATTGGCTTGAATCCTGTTTGAAGAAACGGCTCATCGGATTCCGCTTTTCCAAGAAATCTTCGGTCAACTTTCAGGGAGAACTGAAATTCGGAAGAGACAATGAGGGACGTTGAGCCGAAGTTTTATTTTTGTATTTAAGATGCGATGGGCGGATTCTGTTGGTCATTTGAGTCGTTAATGACGACAACGCCGTCTTCAAAGTTTTGCTGTCGTTTATCTAAATCATCCATGCCTTGAACAGGTTCTTTTTTAGACGGGACGCCATGGCGTTTTTGAAGTTCAGATGCCAGAGCATTCAGTTCAGCAACAAAACTCTGAAAATCGTCCTTTTGGCGGACATTAATTCGAACGGCATAATTTCCGCGTTTGAGTTCTGAAACAAAGCGCATCATCGAAATCATGGGGCCGTACATCCGATGTGTTCTTCGCACCACGACAAACAACATAATTGCAACAAAGGCTAAAATGGCGAAGATAATTTTTGCTCGGTTTCTAAGAAAAATATCGTTTTGCAGAACCTCAGTCTGCTCTGCAACCTGAAAGAGAGCAAAGACCTGCTCGTATTGTTCTTTGTATGCCTCAAGAAAGAGAAATGCAAAAATTCCTGCAAACAGCAACGACACGGACACAACATGCAATCCGAAGCGAATTTGTTTGAACGGTTCGACCAAGTAGGCCCGGAAGGTTCGTCGTTTTGCGCGCATCGATTATACTCCTCTGCGAGGCCAAAAGACCTGCGTAATAAATGGAGTGCCAGCTGTGTTTAAGCCTGTGAAGCTAGGATACCGTATTTTTCGCTTTTGTGGAGACGGAACACCCCCTAAAACACCGATTGTTTTGCTGCGTGGTTTGGGGCGATCGTCAGGATTTTGGCTGGAGTTTGCTCCAATGCTCTCAAAGCATGCGGATGTTGTCTGTGTCGATCTGCTGGGGACCGGACTTTCACCTTCTCCTTGGGGACGGGGGCGTATTCAGCAGCTTGCAAAAGATGTCAGCCATACGTTGGATGACCTCGGGTATAGCGCTCTTTTTCTGGTTGGAATTAGCTTGGGGGGGATGGTTGCATTGGAGGTTGCCAGACTGTCGCAGGCGGTTCGCAAGGTTGCAGTGCTTGCGTCTTCAAGCCGTGGCGGTGGACCGCGTATTCGTCCGCGTGCTCTCGCTCAGCTTTTGTGGTCTCTGAGAAAGGGGACGCCTTCAAATGCAGAGCTCGCCTCTTTTCTGGTTTCGTCCAAGACTCTTCATCATCGACCTGATTTACCTGCCATTTGGGATCGGCTGTGGGAATCGGAAGGGTTTGCCACTCTGCCGGTGATTCGCCAATTGCTAGCTGCAGCCCTTTATGATGCGCGTCCCGTCTTGGCAGACCTTAACAAGCCAACACTCTTCATGGTCTCAAAAGACGATGCTCTTGTTCCGTGGCAGAGGACAGTCGACATGTGGGAGGCTATGCGATCTCAGAAAAGAAAACTGGTCACACTTGAAGAGTTTGGACATGATTTTCCAACCGAAGCTCCTCAAGTTGTCATCGAGCATCTCGTCGATTTCTTTCACGGCCACGATGAGAACTGATAAAAAAACCTCTTAGGCTTTGGAAGCTATGCACTCAATTTCAACCAGAACATCACGCGGCAGACGAGCGACTTCAACGGTTGAGCGCGCGGGTTTGCTTGCTCCAAAGAACCCCTCATAGATTGCATTCATTGACTGAAAATCAGAAAAGTTCTTCAAAAAAACAGTGGTTTTCACGACACGGGAGAGGTCGGTCCCTGCGGCTTTGAGCACGGCCTGAAGATTTTCGAGAACTTGCTTTGTTTGCGGTTCTATCGTTGTTCCGACGATCTCCATAGTCTTTGGATCGAGAGGAATTTGTCCGGAGCAAAAAACCAAGTCGCCCAGAACGATGGCTTGAGAGTAGGGACCAATAGCCTTAGGTGCGTTGTCGGTAAAAATATTTGAAGCGTTCATCGGGACAACCTCTGCTCAAAATTACAAAAATGAAGCTTTGAGCACGACTCATGAAGTCAAGGATTTTAACCGACCTCACCGATCTTTTGGGCGGAGAGTTGCATCGTGTTGTCCTGCGACTTGACGGCCTTTTGCAAAGCTTCGTAGGTTCGATGGGCGATTATCATATTGGCCATGTTTTTCATAGGGTTGACGTTACTATTCTCGATGTAGCCCTGAGTGATTTCGCCCGAATGGGCAATGATGTTTTCGGGAGCGCCGTCATGGACGAACAGGTTGTCGCCCAGCCGCTGCAAGAGCTTCTGATTTTCGAAGGCAACGACTTTGATTTTGTCTATGAATTTGTCGCCATTATACACTTCACCGCCTGCGAGGATACGCATTTGTCCTTCACTGAGTCCTGTAATGGGGCCTCGTTCTCCAAGAACGGATGAGCCATTTTTTGTGACCAGCGTTCCGTCTGGAGTCAGCGCAAAACTACCATCTCGTGTGTAGCGCTCGCCAAAGGGAGTGTTGATCATGAAAAAACCGTTGCCCTGAACAGCAAGGTCAGTGTTGACACCCGTTCGTTTGAGTCCTCCTTGAATGTGACTCGTTTCCACGTTGGCAAGAGTCACATACCCCATCTCATTCCCGCGCAATGGGTAAACGTCTTTCATGTCCAATTTGAATTGGGCCGGTGGAAGAGGGCTGCTGTACGAGTTCCAAGGATTTGCTTCTAGGGCAGCAAAGGTCACTTGTTCTTCTTTGAATCCAGTCGTGTTTAGGTTTGCGACGTTATTTGCAAGAATTTCCAACACGCGCTCTTGGGCGACACCACCGGAGAGTGGAGCGTAAATATTTTTCAACATCGGCTGGGCTCCTCGCAGGTGATTGTTGCGGGTGCCAGATTGTTATGGCTGGCCGCATTACAACTGCAAGTTTAACATCAGATTGTCATGACCCTGGGGGATAATTATTTCCCGCTTGCCAAGGATACTGCCATTCACGAGAGAACTCAGCACCAGTTCGTAAGTTCCTGGAACAAGACGGACGGTTCGGTTAGCACCAATGCTGATTTGAAATTCCATTTCAGTTTGTAGAACATCTCTTCGAAATGATTCCAATTCACTTTTTGCAGCGTTGGCGAGTTCACCGGATGTCCGGAGGACAACTTCACGACAGGCAGAATTTGCAGATGCTCGGCGCGAGAATTGCCGAACCAATTGCACGCGCGTTGATTCATCCCAAACGCCTCGAACAATCGATGAACTGAACAAATCATTTTGACCCGTGCCAAGATCGAGTCCGACACGACCCTGAAAATTTTCACACAGTGGTGAAAGTTGAGGGAATTCCCCTTTGGCAAATGATTGTCCGTTAATGAACTCAAATGATGCCGGACTGGCTCTTTTTGCCGTTGTTTGAAGAGCAGCGGCTGAGGAGTTTTGGTTCATGGCAACTTTCAAAGGCTGCAGAAAATCTGAGGGAAGCCTCAAGAGACTTGATGGACTGAGCATTTGCGTGCTGGTGCTCTCCACTTGTTGTCTCATCACCAGCCGGCCGGATCGAAGCATTCCTTTGATGACCGAGTCTCTTGCCAGAGAGCGTGATGAAACTCGAACTGTGACGTTCACCTTTTGCGAATCTTCAATGTCCAAAATTTGGCTGAGTTCTTCATGCGTTCGAAAAAGCATATTGGCAATAATCTTTGCCCACTGCCACTTTTTGGAATCATCGGCCAAGACTTCAAGTTCAGGTGAATTGACAAGAGAGCGCGGTAATTCACGGTGATCTTCAGCAAGGTTGTTACGAATCACCCAGCCAATTTGAGTTAGAAGTTGTTCACTGGAAAGTCGATGCGAAAGTCCTGCTGAAATTTCAGCTGCGACACGTTCGCAAAGTTTATTGAAATTAAATAATTTTCGATGAAATAGATAAGGTAGCTGCGGAAGGTTTTTGCGAATGGTTTTTTCTGAATTTCGCGAGAATTGTGTGCCCGTCAAAGCAATGGCCTGGAGTCGCCGAATGTCTTCCGGAAGACTCTGAGCGTCGCTAAACCAAGCAAGTTCAATTGGCATTTGCGGCAACTGTGCTGCAAGTTTTTCAAAACTTTCAGAAGACTCTCTGATGAATTGAAGACTAATACCGCCAAACCAAGGTAACTTGAACTCTTCGGCGAATCCATCATTTGCAAATTTTGCTGATAATTCCGCGGTTGAGAGGGGGAGTCCGGTGAGCGGATTAAGGACTCGCAGATTATTTTTACCGACGAACTTTTGGGGATCGAAAAAGGGGCTTGTGTATTGAATATTTGTTCCGCTATTTAAGGACTGATTCTTTCCGGAATACGGTTTGAGTCCAAGCTTTGCTAAAAAATTGAGTGGCGTGCCTTTTGAGAGAGAAAGTGGTGCGTCTGCATTTTTTGTCCACTCACTGCTGTCCTGGTAAACAGAGGATTCATTATGCCGCACATTAATGGTCTGTTGGGCTGAAGAAAGAATCGATTGGTTGGTGTGTCCGGAAAACTTGATGACGGACAGAAGGGGAGCGTAACCGAGCCGATGGGCAATCTTCAACTCAGCAAAAATGTCCTGAGAGGGCTCAGCAGAACTGCGGGCAATAACTGCGCTGCCAAGGGTTGTCCCTTGAACGACCAGCTTGTAATAGGCAAGGTCTGAAAAACCGGATGGAGCCGTGACAATCGGCAATTCGGGCTGGGGGTTGTCAACAGCAAGTGCAACGAAACCGGGAGCAGGAAAAGCTCCGCGGGATGAGTTTTTTTGAGACTTGTTGCTACAACTCAAACACACCAGCAGTGATATAAACGTTGTGAACAGGGATGAGTGGGTGTTTGGTCCGGCTGTCATCAAAAGAGTCCTCATGCTCCTGAGTCGTGCGACGGTCAGTACGGACCCCATGTACGGAGTCCGTAAACTGGCAAAAATTCAGCAAATCACACTTGTTTTAATCTTCCTCTATCCTGAACCGTGCAGGGGGCAAAGTCAAAAGTCCCAATTTTGGCGGATACCTGTTATGCCTCAAGACAGTGCGGGTTCAGCGGACAGTTTTGAGCGACCTGACAGTGAGAGTGCGAATCGTGTCATACGTCCCCGCTCCGAGCGTGAATTGCGGTTTAGGGATTTGTCTGACCCTTTGACGGTTGAGGATCTTCGTCCGTCTGAAAAAAGGTTGACGCGGGACGTGCTTGAATCGTCCGCGGCCCCTGTGGAACTTCTCCGGCGTTTAGGAATCGTCAGTAGTGGTGCTGAATCGGGTCGATGGGGAGGGGGGCGATTATCTTTGCGCGGGCATCCGGGTAGAGAGCCAACCGTGTCATTGGATGGGGTTCTTCTTAGTTCTGGATTTTCCGGTGCACATGCTGAAGATCTTCTCCCTGTAAATTCTATTTTCAACATTCGCTCTTACCCATTTTTTCCTTCGTTGGGTTTGCCTCATGTGGGGAGTGGTGGCGGGTATGATATTGAATTGATGAGGGCGCAACCCAACGACAAACAACAGACATCTATACGCGTAGAGTCACCTGCTGCGATGAACATGGGTTCACGTTCATCGGGATTCTGTTCAGAACGGCAGTGTCTACAGTTGACTTGGAATCGAGGATTTTACCGGGGTGCTCAGAGGGTCGCCGACGATCGCAATACCCCTCAGGACTCCTCTGATGATCGAGAGACCTCAGCACACATCAAAGATGTCGACAGGCTGTCTGCTGCTGCTCGGTATAGATTTGATGCTGGCCATGGTGGTCGTTTTGAGACGACACTGTTATCAGGAGCAGAGCGCCGTGGAACTTCTGGATTGCCAGTTTCGAGCCTATCGGAACACAATCAGCTGAATCGCAGTCTGCTGATGGCATCACAGGCTGTGTCGTTCTTGTCTCCTTATAACGGCTTGGAAAGCAAAATTCGGTTGAGCGCAAGAGACGAACGCGGTCAATTCACCCAATTGTTGGAAAAGGGATCACGTAAAGTGCGGACCGATGAGCGGCGGGAAGTTTTTACGTCTTTGAATGGACATATCTCCTTTCCTTTGAATGTTTCGGAACAAAGTCCGCGCCTGCTGTTTCACTCTTTGGCACAAGCGAATCGGTTTGCCAGCCGGCTACGCTTGACGCAGGCGGGTGAATCTACGGACCGATCTGCGGGTCATTCGACCTTAGATGGACAGCTGGCAACCGTTGCAGTGGGTTCAGGTTTGCGATGGGCATGGATGGCTGCGGGACAGTTTAATGTTGATGTGTCTGTTGTTTCGGAACGCTCCCAATTCAAAATATCCTGTGGAGTTTTTTCTCCCACCGTCTTGTGCGTCGAAAAGGAAAAGACATCCTCGCAAAAGACAATTGACGGGCACGTTGAATGGCGCCGCAACGTGGGCGGCGACTTGATAGTTTTCGCACAGACGGGACGATTGAGTCGGTTGCCGAGCCCCATGGAGGTCGCGGGACGTCCGGATGGGGTCGTGGCAAATCCTGATTTGAGGAGCGAGACGACGTTGGCTTTCAATGTCGGAGTGGATTCAAAGTTCGGTCAGATGAGCTTTTTTGCAGCCGATGATAAGCAGCTTATTTCGGCCGAACAGGTCAGTCCGTTTTTGTTACGTTATGAAAATACATCAGCGGCGCGCCGTGTTGGTTTTTTATGTGACGGGGAAGCAAGTATTTTTGAAATTGATATGCGCGCATCCTATGAAAAAATATGGTCTTCTGTGCGTAATGGGCGTGCTGGACAACGAGTTGTTCCTTTTGTTCCTGAAGATCGATGGAGTGTTGGTGCAGGAACTGATCTGCCACTCAAATGGAGCAAAAGCATCGATCCAAAAACAAACGAAACAAAAACACAGTCCCTGCGTCTTCGCGCCGATGTTGACCTTGAGTCAGGAGGCTCCTATTGGCTCGATGCGCAGGGGATTTCTCGGCTAGATCCCCCGTGGATTGCGAATGTGCGTTTTGCTGTTCCCTTTGTATTTGATTTTGAGCGTCTGGAGACTTCTTTTTCTGTTCGCAATGTTTTTGATCGTCGCTCATCTCAACTTGTGCAACAGGGAGGGGCGGTGCGTTCTGTACCGTGGAGTCTGTCACCTGTTTTACCGATTGAAGGTCGAAGCTTTGAATTCAGCATTCAGCTTTCAACGCGTTAACCACATAGTGTAAAAACAAAACCGCAAGCAATAGATGAACAAGTTCATAACAATTTTCTTGCAATCTCTTGAAACTCCGGAGTAAGGCAGCATCTGGGGCGTTGCGGTGCTCGTTGGTTTTATTATTAAACAGTCATAATTACCGTTAGTTGGGTGGAGCATGATGAGCCGTCAGCTTTTGTTGGCTTTCAAATTTGCAAACCTGCTGATGTTCTCCTTGATTTCGTGGGCTTGTTCCAAGCATTCGTCGGGGGGGGGATCAGCTCGACTGTGCGGAGGTGCTTCGGGATCAGACCGTCTCAATGGTTTGACTTGGTTGTCGGGCTCACCCACTCAGGCGAACGTTGTCTGTCACATCCAAAATCAATCGGCGGATGTACTCCTGAGTTTGGACCCTGAGAGTCGTGACCCTATTTTATTTAGAGATTTTCAGCTGAATAGGCATATTCTTGTCGAGAGATTCTCGGGTGTCACAGCAAGACCTTCACGTGTCACTTGGTTTTCAGAGTTCGGGCAGTTTCTGGGACAGCGCGGGCAATGGCCTCAGAATGTCTACGGGCTGACAGTTATATCCTCGGACGAAGCAATTGTCTCAGGCTTTGATGCAGGTGTGCTTTTAAACGTTCATTGGTCAAATGAATCTTTTGCGGAAGCTAAAAGTGATCCTGTGAGATTATCGTTCGATCCCACGCAGGTTCATCCGGTGCATACGCTCAGCAACGGATCTTGGCTGGCAGCGATCGATAATGGGTATGATTTAACAAAATATGTCGCGACGGATGCAAAGGCCATTGTTTTTGAACGAAGTCAGGCAAATTCAATCAAGGTTTCTAAAGTAATCTCTGATTCTGAATCACCGTCTGGACGCACCTGTCAGAATGCTTTTCAAACGCTTCCACTCTCTCGTTCCGAAGTGATTCTCAGTTGTAATCCGCAATACTTTGGTGCCGTGCTTGGCGCTCATGTGAATCTCTACAAAGTCTCGTTGCAATCTGATGGATCCTTGCAGGTCAAGGAGTTGCTACGTCGTGATGGAGCAGACGTCCAGCGGATTGATCTTTGGGGTGTTGATAGCGAACGAAGCCGTGCGTTTGTCGCTTTCAAGAAAACAACAGCGACAGATTATGAGGGGCAGCTTGAGTCAGCGGGTTGGGTCAATTTGACGACCTTGGAATTGAGTCTCGAAAAAAGATTTTCCGGACCGATTCATGCGCTTGCCGGAGGAACAGTTTTTGTGTCGGCATGCCGTTATGATGCCGAAGGATGTCGCAGCGGTCAGTTCGTGCTGATTGACGGTTCTGCACCCTGGCAGTCTCAATCAAAAATTGAGACCTTAACATTAGCTCCTGAGTTGCCTTTTTTATCCTTTGCGCAGGATTTGAGGTAATGCCGAAGAGTTCGCATCAGTTGTTCGTGGTGTACTCACTGATGGCATCGGCAGCGGTGCATGTTTGTCTTTTACTTTTTTTTCATCAATTCTCAACTCATTCGTCAACCCATCTTCAACCCTCTCAAGTTCAACCAGTATCGCTGACATTTCGTCATCCAGTCCCGGCAAGCGCCGCAAGAAAGGCCGATGAGCGTCCAACGGTCATGAGGGCTGACGAGCAGGCACAGCCAAAATTCAAAGTAAGCACGAACCTTCGCGAGGGCTTGAACCAGCACTCAATGATGGAGGGCGACAACATTGAAGCCTCATGGGGAGAAGAGCCAAGCGAGGGAGCTGATGAGTCCGAGAGTGACAGCAAGCCTCATGCACTGAGTGCTGAAGACATCAGAAGTCAGAGAATTAATGAGGCTGTAACTCAGTGTCAGACAATTAGTCTGCCGGAGATCTGGCTCCGTCTGCAGGATTTTTGGCCGAGACGCTATGCTGTGACGTTGTTGACTCAGTTCGTAAGTTCACATGAAGCCTTTGATGCGCGGTCTTCGCAGAGTCAAAATGCGTGGCAATTTGACATTCAAGAGATGCGTCCGGAAGGTGAAGAATACCCTGCTGTTGATGTCCGCATTCGTCGTTTATTCGCTGAATGTCTCAAGAAGAGCCAGCCGTTGAACGCAGGTGTACAACCCTCTCACCGTTCTTCTTTCAAAGTGGAATCTGTCAGGGCATACTCAATGTCCGTAGAATTCGATCCAAGCCATCCGCGAATTGCTGTGCAGGGGGATATGATTCAATGACGCAAGGGCCATTCAAAACTGGTGCTGCTTTAGGAACTCTCAGGACAGCAACGCATAATCTGACCGAGCTGGCACTCCTTTTAAAGGATTGTTCAGTGTTTATTGTCGGTGACGTGTTGTTAGATTGCTACATTCATGGCAGCGTTTCACGGCTATCTCCTGAGGCACCTGTGCCTGTCGTTCTCGAGGGAGAGCGGCGCTACGTGTTGGGTGGTGCTGCGAATGTTGCAGCCAATATCTCATCCATCGGTGGAAGAACTGTGTTGTGCGGGCGGATTGGACGCGATGCTGATGGTGCTAGTTTCAGACATCTTTGTCAGCATCTTGGAATTGAAACTCATGCGCTGCTTGAATCCGACACCGTTCCGACAATTCGCAAAACGCGAGTATTGGCAGGCTACCAGCAGCTGGTTCGCATAGATCGCGAAATAATTGTCCCGCTCAGTGCGTCCGAAGAACAAAAAGTATTGCTTCAGTTCGAGAGATTTTTGACGCAAACGGGTCACAAGGCTCTTGTTCTCTCGGATTACGGCAAAGGAATGTTGAGTCATTCGGTTTGTCGTTCGCTCATTGAAACTGCCCGCTCACACAAAATTCCGATTGTAACGGATCCAAAGTCCAATGACCTGTCGCGGTATCAAGGCACCACGTTTATTAAGCCAAACCTGAAGGAAGGGCGAGATCTGCTCAAGGTTTGGCAAGCAGAAATGTCTGTCCATCACTTCGAAGAGGAGGTGGATGCAATCTGCGATGTTGTATCTCGCCTTTCCGGTGCTGAGGCTGTTGTCTTGAGTTTGTCCGAACATGGGGTGGCGCTCAAGGAGTCGACATTAAAGACGACCCGGCGGTTTGCTTCGCGTGCACTGCAGGTGGCTGATGTTTCAGGTGCCGGTGATACAATGGTTGCTTTTTTGGCCATGGCGGCAGCCATTGGAGCTTCGCCTGTGACGGCAACAGAACTTGCAAACCTTGCTGCAGCATTGGTGTGTGCAAAATTAGGAAC
>Ga0315901_10005479_pt1 | contig 15441 bp, 9 predicted proteins | sample LakEriMetagenome_10_FD_203761 | JGI IMG/M metagenome (GOLD analysis project Ga0315901, IMG submission 203761) | Freshwater fungal communities from buoy surface, Lake Erie, Ohio, United States - Buoy 2 MA116 | ecosystem: Environmental > Aquatic > Freshwater > Lake | place: USA: Lake Erie, Ohio...
TTGAAACAGTTGATGCGTATGTGCTGGCCCAAAGCATCCCACCCGAGGAATGCGACCAGTTCTGTGAGGATCATCTCCAGTGTTTTGCCGTGCAGCGGATCTTTTGATGCCTGTTGCATCCGCAATATTAGCTAAATTGCCTCATGTTGGGACATCGATATTTTATGCTGCACAAGCCTGTGGATATGGTGTCTCAGTTCAAAAGCCACCATGATGTCAGGCTCCTCAGCGCCATCGATTTTGATTTCCCGGAAGGCACCCACGCCATTGGCAGGCTGGACAACAAATCTGAAGGACTCTTGCTTTTAACGACCGACAAAAAAGTCACCCGCTTGCTGTTTCAGGGTAAGACCCCCCATAACCGGACCTATCTGGTGCAAGTAAAAAATGTTGTCCGGCCGGAAACCGTGGAAATACTCGCCAGGGGTATTTCCATTAGTGCGCCGCATGGAAATACCTTCATGACGAGTCCCTGCGAAGTGGAACTGACCGTTAAACCCTCTTGCCTTAGTGATCCGGAAACCCCGCTACATCAAAATATCGCCTACTCGTGGTTGAAAATCAGCCTCCGGGAAGGCAAATACCACCAGGTCAGAAAAATGGTTGCCGCCGTAAATCACAAATGCATCCGGCTGGTGAGAGTCTCTATCGATGATCTCGAGTTGGGTAGTCTGCAGCCCGGCGAGGTCAAAGAACTGAGCAGGGACCAGTTTTACAAAAAACTAAATCTGTCGGAATAACAAAGCTTTTTTCGTACATTTCACTAAAGAAGTAAAATATGAAAAAGTATCTGTTATCACTCTTGATGGTGTTATTCATCACGATAAGCTACGCAACCGAAAAAGGCACATGGACCGGCTTTATCAGCGACGAACATTGTGGCGTTAAGTCAGCCAATGAAGGACATGCCGAATGTGCAAAAAAATGCATCGCCAGCGGAAAAGCTACCGTCCTGGTTGTTGGCGATAAAATGTACAAGATCAGTGATCCTGCTAAAGTGGCGGAATATATCGGCCAGAAAGTAACCATTAAAGGTTCACTTGAGGGCGATGTGGTCACCGTTAAGAAAGTAAGCAAAGCTTAAATGAAAAGAGCGGCCCTTGAGCCGCTCTTTTCATTTAACTTATTCTGCAGGTCCTATGATCTCTTTACTTTACCATCGGTGTCCAGCTCAACGATCTCATACCCGAATTTCTGCAAACCCGGCAGAATGACGGATTTATCGCCCACCAATAAGATCTGCATATTCTCCAGCCTGATCCATTTTTTCGCCAACGCGTCGATCTCCTGCTTGGTGATGCCGCTCAGGATCTTATTTTGCGTTTGGACATAATTTGACGGCAGATCGTACCTGAGGATCCGTCTGATGAATCCCGCTTTTTGCACACCCGTCTCATACTGGAGCGCATCCCGCTGCCCGATCGCATTCTTCGTGAAATTCAAGTCTTCCTGCTTCACGCCGTTGGTCGCATAATTTTTCATATCGTTCAACAACTCACCTAATGCGCTGTCTGTAGCATTGGCCCTGATGCCCGAGCTGAACAGGAAATCACCTGTGTATTCATCGCCGCTGAAACTGCTGCGCGCCCCATAGGTCCAACCCTTGGTTTCGCGAAGATTATAGTTGATAATGCTGTTAAACGATCCGCCTAACGGGTAGTTCATCAACCCTGCGCGATAAAACTCTCCTGTTGCATCATATCGCAGTCCTGTTACATAGCCCACCCTGAATTCCGTTTGCGCTGCCTTGGGAACATCCACGAGATAGATCTTTGTTTTAGTTGCTGGCACGGCAACGCCAGAAGCCGGCATGACAATCTTTTTATTAGGCAGCTTTTTCAGGAAAGCGAGCTTCGGCTCTATCTCCGCCTGTGTAATATCACCCACCACAACTACCCTGCTGCCCTGCGATGTCATCCAGCTGTCATAGTATCCCTGCACATCCTCGAGCTTAAGGTTGCGAACCGTATGCTCTGTGCCGGACCTCGACATACCCAGGATATTGGCATCCCCATAATTGATCTTGTCCCAAACCATATTCGCCACTGATGCAGGTTGTGACCGCATTTGCTTGAATCCTTCAAGCGCCTGCTTCTGGAGCCGACCGAAGGCAGCAGGCGTGAACTTCGGATTCAGCATCCGCTCTTCCAGCAACGCAAGTGTCTGATCAAGATTCTTTTTTAGCGACTGCATTTGGAACACAATGCCATCCAGCTCGGAACTGACAGAAATACTGGACCCCAGTTTCTGGAGCTCAAGACTCATTTGCTCAGCAGTATAATTCCTTGTGTCTTCGTTCATCATGGCTGCAGCCATACCTGCCAGACCAAGCCTTGACGTATCCCTGGATTGGGAAAGATGACCACCGGGAATGCTGATAGAGAGCGTTACCGTAGGCACTTCATTATTCTGAGCACCAATAGCTCGGATTCCATTCCCAAGATCCTTCTTCCAATGAGCGGGAACCGCCACAACCGGATTGGGGCCGTTGCCAGGAACCTTGGTGCGGTCAAAAGCATCTTTCGACTTGTTATACTTCAAACCTTCATAACCATAGGAAGGCGCTTTGTATCCCGAAGGATCGATGGAGTAATTATCAGGCGCAGCAATCATCTTCTCACCCCCTTTTGTCAACACACTCACGGTCACCGATGGTTTGTTACGGATATAGGTATTATAGACACGCAGTACATCCTCGCGGGAAACGGCCAGGTATTGCTTTAGCAAACTGCCTACCATATCGGGGTTTCCCCTGAAGGTCTGCCAAGCAGCCAGCTGCGATACTTTCCCGGACACGCTTTGAAGCCTGTTGATGTATTGCGATTCGATCCCGCCGCGGAATTTTGCAATGTCCTCATCCGTTACGCCGCGGCGCTCGAAAGCCAAAAATGCAGCTTTCATCAGTGAATCCGCATAAGCAAGCGATTTCCCGGGGAACGGAGTGACCTGAAAAGAGAACTCACCTGACAATTCGGAAGTCTGGCTGAATGCATTGGCCTGAAGTACGAGCTGTCCCTTAACCATCTCCTGGTAAAATACGGATGTTCTGCCCTGCCCCAGTATTTGAGCGAGGCAACTTAGGGCTTGCGCATCAGGATGATACTCCGGAACGGTTGGAAATACCTTCACGAGCAGGGGTACCCGGGCGAAATTGTCCACGTAAGACACGTTTCTATCCCGGTCCAGTTTCACCTGTGGCAAAACTGTTTTCTCCACGGCGGGTCCTTTAGGTATAGCGCCGAAGTATTTCTCCACCAGCTTCACCACCTCGGCCGTCTTTACATCTCCGCCCACGGTAAGCGTCGCATTGTTAGGCCCGTACCACCTCAGGAAAAAATTCTTCAGGTCCTGTACATTCACGCGGTTAAGATCCTCTACATAGCCGATGGTCAACCAGCTGTAGGGGTGGCCATAAGGATAAAGATTCTTGGAAGAAAACTCAGATACGAGGCCGTAGGGGCGATTGTCGTAATTCTGACCCCTTTCATTCTTAACCGTGCTGCGCTGGTTCTCAAATTTCTCCTGGGTCACCGCGTCGAGCAGAAATCCCATCCGGTCAGCCTCGAGCCATAATATCTTTTCCAACTGGTTCCCGGGAATGGTCTGGTAGTAGTTGGTCCTGTCCCTGTTCGTACTTCCATTCAATGTGCCACCGGCATCGGTGATGATCTTGAAATGGTCACCCTTGGGCACATTATCAGAGCCCTGGAACATCATATGCTCAAAAAAATGGGCGAAGCCGCTTTTCCCGATCTCCTCCCTGGCACTGCCCACATGATAGGTCACATCAACGTGGACGATAGGGTCGCTATGGTCTTCATGTACCACCAGGGTCAGTCCATTGGGAAGTACATATTTCTCGAAAGGTATGATCACCTCTGTCCCCTTTTTAGTCACCTTCTGTACCAGTTTAGCCTGGCCCAGAACATGAATGAAGGATGCAAAGAGCATCAGTACAGATAATAACAATAATTTTCTCATAAATAAGATTTGCAAGGGTGCAAGCTAAACAGATCCGGGCAATCCCGGACACCGTTCAAAGAAGTTTAAACAAAAAGCAAAAATGACCCGACGCAGATCAACAACCCCGTTCAGGGAAGAACCTTTTTCGTACATTCCCCTGAACTTTCGTTCATCAACCCTGGTCAAACAGGGGAAAAATGTTTTCCTGATCTATGTCCGCCATACGTTCTTTTATCGAAAGATATGATATCGGGAAAGGGATCGTCAGTGGTTATCTTTCCTTTTTCCTGGCCTTGCTCTGTTTTGCAGGCGTGCTCTGTTTCTACTTTCCCGAGCAACTTACCACACCCCAGTTCCGGGAAGTCTATACTGGTGAATCCATGAAGTGGTTACTCACCGGCGCCCTCATTGCAACAATGCTTTTTGGCCTCATCAATATCCTGTTCAGCCCCGAAAAGAAAACAGGCATGGCCGGCATTGCGGTAGCTTGCATCACTATTGTGCTGGGCGGATTTGACGTGGAGGGCAGGGCGGTTGAAAAAACAAACTGGCATCTCGGACTGGATTGGCTGATCCTCGACCTTTTACTCATGGCCATCATCTTCCTGCCCATTGAAATGGTATTCCCCAAACGGGTCAACCAGAAGCGGTTCCATGATGAATGGAGAACGGACCTGATCTATTTTGCCATAGGCCACCTGCTGATACAGCTTTTTGGCGTGATCGTTCAACGACCTGCCGTCCTGTTCTTCGGGCAAATGAATCTGGAAGGTCTGCAGCAAGCCGTTCGCTCCCTGCCCCTGGCCGTTGAATTGTTTATTGCGTTTTTTGTCACCGACCTTTTCCAGTATTGGACGCACCGGATATTCCACCGGAGCAGATACCTCTGGCGCTTTCATGCCGTGCATCATTCGGTCAGGGAGATGGATTGGCTGGCGGGATCACGTACACATTTTGTTGACGTGGTATTAACCCGTTCCCTCACCTATGTTCCGTTGTATATATGCGGTTTCTCCCCCATCGTATTCAATATATACATTGTTGTGATCGCCATCCATGCCGTGTTCATCCATTCGAACACGCGCCTGAACCTGGGCCCGCTGAAATATCTGATCACCACGCCCCAGTACCATCATTGGCACCACTGCATAGAGGAAGAATATTACGGTAAGAATTACGCCGTCTTCTTCCCATTTATCGATATGATCTTCGGCACTTATTACCTGCCTGGGAACAGTTGGCCAAGTGGAACCGGCCTCAATGATGCGCATTTCCCCAAAGGCTATCTCCGTCAGTTTACCTATCCATTTACACATGATCCGCTCAATAGCGAGATCGAAGCTGGACTGGAAAGCAAACGTTAGGGCCCATTTTACAGCTGTGTTTACTGCCCATTACTAAACTTAGCATCGCAAAGTGGCAAATACCATAATTTAGTTATCCAATTACGCTGATATGAAGTTTCCGTCAAAAATTCTGGCAGTAGCCATCCTCCTCACGATACCGTTTTTTTCTATCGCCCAAAAGAAGTCTAAAGACCAGCAGGCCGCGCAACCTGCCTATCCCCTGGCTTCCTCCACGCTGGGTGCGATGAAACTGCGCAGTGTCGGACCCGCCATCACATCGGGCCGTGTGGCAGACCTGGCGGTTAACCCCAACAACCCCAGCGAATACTATGTTGCTGTTGCATCAGGAGGCGTTTGGAAAACCGCCAACGCAGGAACTACATTCACCCCTGTTTTTGATGGCCAGGGCTCGTATTCCATCGGTTGCGTTGTGCTTGATCCTACTAATCCAAATGTAGTATGGGTAGGATCCGGCGAAGGCAATAATCAACGCAGTGTGGCCTACGGCGATGGTATTTACAAATCCGAAGACGGCGGTAAGAGCTGGACGAATATGGGACTGAAACAATCCGAACATATCGGTAGCCTGGCCATCGATCCCAATGATCCCGATATTGTTTACGTTGCCGCATACGGACCCCTTTGGAATTCCGGGGGCGAACGTGGTGTGTATAAAACCACCGACGGCGGTAAAACCTGGAAAAATATCCTTGCCGTCAGTGAACACACCGGCTTCTCCGAGGTCCATATGGATCCGCGCAACTCCAAGGTCCTTTACGCAACCGCACACCAGCGCCAACGCAAAGTATTTACCTATATCGGCGGCGGACCGGAATCGGCCTTGTATAAAAGCACGGACGCAGGTGCCACCTGGACAAAACTCACCAGCGGCCTGCCCTCTGGCGACGTGGGCCGGATCACCATCGATATATCCCCCGTAAATCCAGACGTACTCTATGCCATGGTTGAAGCACGCGAAGGTGCGGGCACTTATGTGAGTCGTGACCGCGGCCAGAGCTGGCAAAAACAGAGCAGCGTATCCACTTCGGGGAACTATTACCAACGCATCTTCTGTGACCCCAAAAACGTCAACCGGATCTATGCGATGGATACTTACCTGCAGATCAGCAATGATGGCGGAAAAACCTTTCAGATACTCGGAGAGAAAAGCAAACACATTGATAACCACGTGATCTGGGTAAATCCCACCAATACCAACCACTACCTGGTGGGCTGCGATGGCGGCTTATACGAATCCTTTGATATGGGCAGCAACTGGATCTTTAAACCCAATCTTCCAGTTACCCAATTCTATAAAGTGGCAACCGATAATGGGTTTCCATTTTATCATATACACGGCGGTACGCAGGACAATTTCTCTATTGGCGGACCGTCGAGGACCACCAGTGCCAATGGGATCATGAATTCCGACTGGTATTTCACCAGTCTGGGCGATGGCTTTGAAACACAGGTTGACCAGTCGGATCCCACCATCGTTTATGCTCAGTCACAGTACGGAGGCCTCGTGCGGCACGACCGGAAAACAGGCGAAATGTTATCCATAAAAGCGTTGGAGCGTGACGATGAGCCCGCCTATCGCTGGAACTGGGATGCGCCCCTGGTCATATCCAGGTTCAACAACAAAAGGATCTACCATGCTGCCAACAAAGTATTCAGGTCGGATGACCGGGGCAATAACTGGAAGGTGATCAGCCCGGACCTGAGCAAGCAGCTCGACAGGAATAAGATGGAAGTGATGGGCAGGGTTTGGAGTGTGGATGCAGTAGCGAAAAACGGGTCCACTGATATCTATGGGAATATCACTACACTAAGCGAGTCGCCGTTGGATGAAAACATGTTGTTTGCAGGCACGGACGATGGTGCGCTCCATGTCACTACCAGTGGCGGATCATCGTGGACAGCCATGAGCTATCCCGCAGGTGTTCCTGCCAACGCTTATGTTTACCAGTTACTGGCCTCGCAACACGATAAGAATACGGTATACGCTGTATTCAACCAACATCGGTACGGCGACTTCAAGCCCTATTTCTACAGGAGCCGCGATGCAGGTAAAACATGGATTGCAATACAGAATAACCTTCCCGAGCGGGGATCGGTATATACCGTAGCCGAAGATCATGTCAACGCCAACCTGCTCTTTGTAGGAACAGAATTCGGGTTATTCACCAGTATCAATGGCGGTAACAACTGGGTTCAGATGAAAGGCGGACTACCCACAATTGCTGTAAGGGACCTGGAAATTCAAAGAAGGGAGAACGATCTGGTGCTGGCAACTTTTGGAAGGGGATTCTATGTATTGGACGATTATACGCCACTGCGGAGTATGACCATAGAAGACCTCCAGAAAGAAGCGGTGATCTATCCAGTGAAAGACGCGCTCATGTTCATCCCATCCATGCCTTTAGGCGTGCGCGGAAAGGGATTCCAGGGCGAGAGTTTCTATACGGCAGCCAATCCTCCCGTGGGCGCCACATTCACCTACTATGTGAAGAACGATATTAAAACGCTGAAAGAAAAGAGGAAGGAAAAAGAAGCTGAATTGATCAAAAACAAATTGCCCGTCTACTATCCCTCTTTCGATTCCCTGAAACTGGAAGACATGCAGCCTGAGCCACATTTGCTGTTCACCATTGCAGATGAATCCGGCGCAGTGGTCAGGCGGATCAAAGCACCTGCTAAGAAAGGTATGAACAGGATCACCTGGGATTTCAGGTATGAGTCTACCGAACCAGTCAGTTTCTCCAGCTTCGACGAGTCCTTCGCCTTCAGTTCGCCGGATCTTGGCCACATGGCCTTGCCCGGGAACTACAAAGTCAGCCTGAGCAAATTTGAAGATGGGGTATACAGTTCACTCACAGAGCCGGTTCCCTTTAAGGCAGTCCCTCTGGCGGCCGGAAGCTTCCAGGTAGAAGACAAAAAAGCGTTGGGTGCATTTACAGCAAAACTGGCCGAACTGCAGCGGGTGGTCAGCGGCACCGACGAATACAGGCGCGAGCAGTTGACCAAACTGAACTATATGAAGGCTGCAATACAGAAAACCGGGGCCTTACCGCTTGATGTTTCCCAGCAGTTTGTTTCACTGGAGAAGCGTCTTGATGCTGCTGGAACAGCCCTCAATGGTGATCGCACCAGGTCAAGTCGTGAGTTCGAAACATCACCATCCATCAGCCAACGGATCGGAAGGATCACAGGGGCTCTTTGGTCATCAACCTCTGCCGATCCCGCCAATTACAGGGATGACTATGAACTGGTAGAAAAGAAGTTCCGTCCAGTATACCAGGAAGTGAAGTCCATTGGTGAAGATGTGAAGAAACTGGAGGCGCAACTTGAAAAATACAACGCGCCTTATACTCCTGGCAGGTTGCCGGAGTTTAAGTAAAAATTGACGCGCCAGCAAGCTGATGACGAGGTCATCGGTTACTTAAAACTGAATTTCGGCCAGTCGCAAACAGAACTGAAAGACCGCAGAGCTTTTGAGATCGAACGGATCTATGTATTGAAAACCTTTCATGGCAAGCATGTGGGGCAGCAGCTTTATGATAAGGCCATTGAAATCGTAAGGCAAAAAGCCGCTGAATATGTATGGCTCGGAGTATGGGAAGCCAATCCCAGGGCCATTCAATTCTATAGGAAAAACGGCTTTGTGGAATTCGATAAACACATATTCAAAGTGGGCGATGATCTGCAGACCGATATCATGATGAAGCTTCAACTTTCCTGAACGGTCTATTTCAATCTTTGTTTATTCTCAAGCAGTACAGTCTGCAACTCGTTATAGTTTAATTTCTGTACCGCTGTATTCTTGTCGATCGAAAGTGAAGCAGCGATGGCAGCTGACTGACCCAACACCATAAATACAGGCTCCATACGGATCGAGCCAAAGGCAATATGGGTAGCGCTCATGCAAACCGGCACCAGCAGGTTCTTGCATTCTTTTTCTTTGGGTACGATGGCTCCATAACTAATGGGGTAAGGCCCTTTTACCTTTGCCTCAATATTACCTTCATTCTTTACAAATCCTTCCTTAGTTACATATCGCTGAATGTGGTGGGAATCCATTCCATAAGCAGCCAAGCCAACAGGATCCTGCACCACCGTAATGCCCTCGCAATGATATTGGGTCATCACGTAACTGCCCACCATCCTACGGGCTTCACGTACATACAATTGTTCCTGCCAGCCATTTCCTTCAATGAACTCATCCTTGCTCATGCCCCATTTTGAGACTTCACTCCGGATATGTTCCGGCATCCTGGGATGGTAGGCGAGGGTCCACATTAATCCTTTCTGGTAGTTCCTATGACGCTCTGCAATGGCATCCCGCTCCGAATAGGTTGCCTCGGGATAATCATAGTTCTGGCCGATGAAATCAGTAGAAAACCCAAGCCGATTGTTGGTATCGGTCTTCCGGTTTGGCATATCCGAATTGATCCACGGAAACCCTTTCTCCCCCGCCTCGTAATTCCTGAGCAACAGTTCATACTCCAACTCATTATAGGATGCAGGTTTGGCAAACGGTATACGATTTTCAGGATGATTGGTCAGGCACATCCTGAAACAGTAGGCTTGTACTCCCTTGCTGGCAGCGCCTTCTTCGCCAGGACCTTTTGGATCAATAAATGGCAAGAGCCCACTGGCCGGGTTTCCTTTCTCCCGATAGGGATCAACGCCGCGAACGAAATTATGGTCGATGGAATTCCAGGACGGTTGATTGGTCATCGTTCGGGCGGTATCGAAGGTATGGACACCGTTGAGCGTTTCACCATACTGCTTGTTCGATTCCCTGCCCACGGTGTAGCTGACACCAGCAGAGGCCATCAGATCTCCTTCATAGGTTGCATCAATAAACGCTTTGCCCCCATAAACCTCACCGCTTTCCATCGCAATAGAATATATCACTCCCCTCTTTTTCTTCACCCCGTTTTTACGCTCTAACCGCTGGTTATAAACGAGAGTGATATTGCTCTCCTGCTTCAGCATCTGGTGAAAGATCTTCAATGCGGCCGATGGCTCGAAGGTCCACATGGCATCCTCGCCCGCCTTGGTTTGCGTCTGGCCGCCATCACGGTACTCTGTCGGTTTCTGCCACTTCCAGTTTTCAGGCTGTTGATAGTAATGCTTAACCTGTTGGTAGAATTCCCGGGCTATGCCGCCTATGGCCTGTTTGTTCCCAATATCCGTTTGCCCCAGTCCACCGGTGGTCAGCCCACCGATCCTGCGCGTTGGTTCAATCAAAACCACCGTCTTCCCCATCCTTGAACCCTGGATGGCCGCGCTAACCCCGGCTGATGTACCACCGTAAATCACGATATCATAATGTTTGACCTGTTGGGCAAAACTGACTTGACCCATCAGGACCAGGACGATCAGAACATATCGCTTAATCATGGAAATTCATTTTAAATGGCTACTGCCGGCAGTCTTAAAGATATGTCCTTATTACTCCAGGGCACACCATTTTATACAAGATTTCCGAGCAAATGGAGTACAGGGAGAGATGGAAACTAATCCTATGAATGCTCCATAATACAGGTTTCGCCCTCGTGCCGATAAAGTCATCGCGATCTGATGATAAACCGTCCCCGATTCTGGAACACGGCATTGTCAGATCGCATGTAGAAAATGATCTCTGTGCTGCTGTTGGGGCCGATCTGGTCAGTACGACTGACATAAAACGTATCCCAGCCATCGCGGGTAAGATATTTGTTGGCCACGGTCCCATCAATCACGAGCACCGCTGAATCAATAGACGTTCCTGTTACCGATACATCCGCCACCATCCGTACTTCATACTGGCTGGGCTTCCTGATCATATCGTTCAACAACAGTTTCAGGGTATCCCGGCTATTTTTAAATGTCGACGTATTCCAACTGCCGGCATTGACCCACTCGGCCGACTCATTCCCTTCCGGTTTGAATACAAAACCATCCACGTGATAAGCACTGATGTACCTGATCATAGGCAGACCAACGGCCTTCGTGATGGACAGTTCGATAGCATCATATTCCCCATTGTCAAAGGCATCGATCTTCTTTCTCCCAACAGAACTTCCTTTCACAATCACCGAACGTACCCCATTTCGAATTCCAATGAGCTCATAACCACGGATCCTGTGGCCCTCGCGATAATCTTCCCCAAAAACAACATGGTTCAATGTAGCAGGCCTGTCAAACTTCATCAAAAGCTTCGCAGTTCGTTTACTGGTTATTGTTTTAATCGGCTTTGCAAATCGCCTGGAGATCTCATCGCCAAGCGCTTTATACGCCGCCTTGTCACCGGGCACAACAGCACCATTACTATCGGGCGAACAGTTCAACAACATCGTTCCGCCGTATCCAACGGACCTGTAATACATCTTCATCAATTCTTCCTGCGGCTTTCGTCTGGTTTCATTTTCCTTGCTCCAGAACCAGTTGTGGTTATACAAAGGAGCATCCGACTCCAGCGGAGCCCAGGCATCGCCATCAGGGTCATCATCAAACTGCGTGGAAATTCCACTCCTAAGCTTCTCGCTGCTCAGGCTATTCCAGGCAGGATAGGCCAGCATGCCAGACTCTGTACCCGGCCAGCGGATGGTGGCCATTTTACTTTGGAAGATGACCGCATTCTTAGCATAGTTTCCGATAATATCCGACACCTCGATCTCACAATTACCATCAAACCAGACCTCCGACATATCTCCATACTGCGTCAGTACTTCGGTCAATTGCTGGCGAAATACTTTGTTATAGGCTTCCTGCTTCGAAGGATCCTTTGTTTTACCACCACTTCCAATGCCGGCACCATAATGCACATCGCCAGGGTAGAGATACACGCCGAGTTTGATATCGTATTTTTTACAGGAAGCCACCAGGTCTTTCAGCAGATCCCCTTTGCCGGACTTCCAGGGCGTGTTCTTCACACTATATTCGGTTGTGCTGGTCTGCCACCAGCAAAATCCGCCCACATGCTTGGCCACAAAAATGATCTGCTTTGCGCCCCAACTCTTCGCCACTTTGCACCAGTCGTCTGTGCTCAACTGCTTGGGATTGATCCGGGAGACATCGAAATCCCCTTTCTCATCATACTCTTTACCTAACCATGTGGCTACGCCAAAATGAATGAACATGATCCTTTCCCTTTCCTGCCATTCATACTGCACGCGGGACGGCGTAGCCAATTTCTGTGAAAAACTTTCAGAAGTAAAACCCAGACTACAGACGAGTACCAACAACTTGATTAGCACATTATTCATACATCACAAATCTACAAATAACTGATTGACAAGATGAGGGTCTGCTATTGAGGCAATCAACATATCTGAAATTTCACATAATTTAAGGCCATGAAAAAGCTGCTTTCATCGATATTCCTGATCATGGCTTCCCTTCCCGTTATCGCGCAACAACAGGTGCCGCTGAAGATCTGGTATGATCGTCCTGCTGACGCCTCTGTGAAAGACAAAACCAAGGGTTGGGAAAACAATCCGGAATGGCTGAAGGCACATCCGGTAGGAAATGGATTCATGGGAGCAATGGTCTTCGGTGATGTCAACAAGGAAAGAATTCAACTCAACGAAAAAACACTTTGGTCGGGCAGCCCGAATGATGAAAATAATCCCGAAGCATTTGCCGCCCTTGCCGAGATTCGGAGGTTGCTGTTTGCAGGGAAGTATAAAGAAGCTACGGAACTCACGCTGAAGACCCAGGTTTGCAAAGGACCGGGGTCAGGGCAAGGCAACGGAGCAGATGTCCCTTACGGCACCTACCAGACCCTGGGCGACCTCTGGCTGGAATTCGATCGCAAATCGGACTACGCTTCTTACCGTCGTGAGCTGGACCTTGAACGCGGCGTGGTCACCATCACCTACAGCCAGGACGGTATCGATTTCAAGAGGGAAATATTTACCAGCTACCCCGACAGGGCCCTTGTGGTGAACATCAGCGCAAGTAAAAAAGGGGCGATCAATTTCAGGGCGATGCTGAACCGCCCGGAAAGATTTGCCACCAAAGCTTCGCAGGATGTACTGATGATGTATGGCAGTCTGAAAAATGGCAAAGGCGGGGATGGAATGAAATACGCAGTACAACTGAAGGCCATCACCAGGGGCGGAAGTACAAAAACGTCCGACACTAGCCTGTCCATCGTCAATTCGGATGCCGTCAGCCTAATTCTTACCGCTGCTACAGACTATAAACTTGCTTATCCCACATTCATTGGTGATGATCCGGTAAAAACATCTCAAGTACAATTGGCAAAAGCATCGTCCTATACATTCGAAAACCTGCTGAAGCGACATGTGCGCGACCATCAATCGCTATTCAATAAAGTAAGCCTTAATTTATCAAGGATCAGTGCAGATACTACCCCCACCGATCGCCGATTGGCCAATCAACGAAATGCCGATGACTTGCACCTGCAGGAACTCTATTTTCAATTTGGGCGCTACCTGCTGATCGCATCATCTCGGGAAGGAAGCTTGCCAGCCAACCTGCAGGGCCTTTGGGCAAACACCATCCAAACGCCATGGAATGGAGATTACCATACCGACATCAATATCCAGATGAACTACTGGCCGGCCGATATCACCAATCTATCGGAATGTCAGGGCCCATTGACGGATCTCATTGAATCGCTGGTTGAACCCGGCAGGAAAACAGCGGCTGTTCAATACAAAGCCAAAGGCTGGGCCATTCATCCCATCACGAACGTCTGGGGATTTACAGCACCCGGCGAACATCCCAGCTGGGGCATGCACCTCGGCGCCGGCGCATGGCTCTGTCAACATCTTTGGGAACATTTTAAATTCAACCCCGATCAAAAATATCTCGAAAGGGTATATCCCATCATGCTGGAATCCGCGCGTTTTTATTTGGACTGGCTCATAAAAGATCCCAGCTCCGGTAAATGGGTGTCTGGTCCTGCTGCCTCTCCCGAGAACTCATTCAAAGCACCCGATGGTTCGGTGGCACAGATCACCATGGGACCTTCGCACGACCAGCAGGTGATCAAGGAATTGTTTGATAATGTGCTGAACGCCGCTCATATGCTGGGAAAGAAAGATGAAGTGATCGACAGGATAAGGGATGTGAACAAGGAACTGGCGCTGACACAGATAGGACCGGATGGACGACTGATGGAATGGCGGGAACCCTTTGAAGAAACCGAACCTACCCACCGGCACGTATCGCATCTCTATATGTTGTATCCCGGAACCTCCATTGATCCCGGCAAAACGCCAGAACTCGCGATGGCAGCCAGGAAAAGCCTGGACATGAGAACCGACATCGGGACGGGATGGTCCCTGGCCTGGAAAGTAAATTTCTGGGCAAGGTTGAAAGATGGCGAACGTGCATACAGCCTCCTGAAAAATCTATTGAGACCGATTGATAACTATGGCATTAATATGTCGAGCGAAGGCGGTTCCTACCAGAACCTGTTCTGCGGCCACCCGCCGTTTCAGATTGATGGAAATTTCGGAGGCACTGCAGGTATAGCCGAAATGCTCCTGCAAAGCCATATCGAAGAAGACGGCGCAAATGTGCTTCAATTGCTGCCAGCCATTCCAAAGGCATGGGCTACCGGCGAGATCAAAGGGTTAAAGGCGCGCGGCGGATTTGAGGTGAACATCTCATGGAAAGATGGCGCGCTGGTATCATGCGAAGTAAAGTCGCTTGTTGGCACCGACCTCAAACTCAGTTATAAAGGCAGCACCGGGAGCATAAAAACAAAGCCCGGCAGAACATATCGGTTTACCGCAAGCTCCTTTCAATGATGGGGATATCTTCTTGCGAGATGTAACTGAACTTCTGCAGGCCCGGTAGACAATACCATTCCGGTAGCAAGAAACAATTCTGGGCAATAACGCAACTATCGTTTCGTAGCAGGATGAAAACTCCGCCAACTATGCCAGTATTCCTGGTAGCCTTTCAGCCTGTTAAGATCCTGCCATCCGCTGTCGATAGCCCTGCCTGAGAAACTATATCGACCGAAATCAGAGATCAATGTATCGTTTTCAATCCTGAACACCTGCTCTCTCTTTATTCGCTCTAAAACAATAAAACTCGCGTTGTCTTCTGCCAGTGCTACAAGTACAGGTTTATCTCCCACCTCATCATGGATCAACTTTTC
>Ga0315901_10005480_pt1 | contig 15441 bp, 13 predicted proteins | sample LakEriMetagenome_10_FD_203761 | JGI IMG/M metagenome (GOLD analysis project Ga0315901, IMG submission 203761) | Freshwater fungal communities from buoy surface, Lake Erie, Ohio, United States - Buoy 2 MA116 | ecosystem: Environmental > Aquatic > Freshwater > Lake | place: USA: Lake Erie, Ohio...
GGCCCTCCGGGCCTGACGCACGTGGTGTAGGCGCGGGTAGCTTCAGGCTTCAGGCAAAACATCGCATCGTGCGATTTTTGCCTGGCGGGCCTCCGCCCGCTGGATGTGACCCGGCCCTCCGGGCCTGGCGCACGTGGCGCATCAGTTTCAGGCAAAACATCGCATCGTGCGATTTTTGCCTGGCGGGCCTCCGCCCGCTGGATGTGACCCGGCCCTCCGGGCCTGACGCACGTGGTGTAGGCGCGGGTAGCTTCAGGCTTCAGGCAAAACATCGCATCGTGCGATTTTTGCCTGGCGGGCCTCCGCCCGCTGGATGTGACCCGGCCCTCCGGGCCTGACGCACGTGGCGCATGACAGGACGCGGCAGCCTTCGCTACCATGGCGACCATGCCAAGGAACGGGATCTCGCATCCGCTCGCCCGCGACCGCGTCCACCGCGGCGACTGCCTCGATCTGCTGGCCCGCGTGCCGACCGGCACGGTGGATCTCGCCTTCGCCGATCCGCCCTTCAACATCGGCTACGAATACGACACCTACCACGACGACCGGCCCGCGGACGACTACCTGGCCTGGTCGCGGCGCTGGATGGCGGAGATCGTGCGGGTGCTGAAGTCGGCGGGCACGTTCTGGCTGGCGATCGGCGACGAGTACGCCGCGGAACTCAAGGTCCTGGCCACGCGGGAACTCGGGCTCACCTGCCGCAGCTGGGTCGTCTGGTACTACACGTTCGGCGTGCACTGCAAATACAAGTTCAGCCGCTCCCACGCCCACCTCTTCCACTTCGTGAAGGATCCCGCGAAGTTCACCTTCAACGTGGACGCGATCCGCGTGCCCAGCGCCCGCGAGCTGGTGTACGGCGACCGGCGGGCCGACGCCCGCGGCCGGCTGCCCGACGACACCTGGATCCTGCGGCCCCAGGATCTGCCCGCGGGCTTCTCCGCCGACGACGATACCTGGTACTTCCCCCGGGTGTGCGGCACCTTCAAGGAGCGGTCGGGCTGGCACGGCTGCCAGATGCCGGAACAGCTGCTGGGCCGCATCATCCGCGCCTGCAGCGACCCGGGCGAGGTGGTGCTCGATCCCTTCGGCGGCAGCGGCACGACGCTCGCCGTGGCCAAGAAGCTCGGCCGCTCGTTCATCGGGCTCGAGCTTTCGACGGCCTACGCCACGCGGATCGACGAGCGGCTCGCCGGGATCGCCGTCGGCGACCCGCTCGACGGCGCTCCCGAGCCGCTCAAGAGCTGCCCGGCCACGAAGGACGGCCGGAGGCTCGACCGCCGCACGCCGCGGCGCCGCATCGTGAAGAAGCCGGCGGGCCGCAAGCCGCCGACGCTCTTCTGAAGCTTGCCGCAGGTCTTCCGCGGCACGTTCGGCCTTGTTTCCCCCGGCGGGTTCGTGGTTGAATCCGCTCACCCGCCGCCCCGACGCCCGCGCGGACGCCGCCCCATGAAGTATGGCCTGAACCTGCTGCTCTGGACCGACCGCCTGCACGAGGGCATGACGCCGGTCGTGGAGACGATCAAGCGGCTCGGCTACGACGGCGTCGAGATCCCGGTCTTCGAGCTCAACGAGCCGCTGTATCAGCAGTGGGGCCGGAAACTCGACGCCCTCGGCCTGGAGCGGACGGCGGTCACGGTTCGCGGTCCCGGCGACAATCCGATCAGCCCGTCGGCGGCCGTGCGGGCCGCGGCGGTCGATGCCATGAAGCGGACGCTCGACTGCTGCCACGCCGCCGGCGTGCGGATCCTCGTCGGCCCGACGCACTCCGCGCTCGGCGAGTTCACCGGCAAGGGTCCCACCGTTGATGAGTTCCAGTGGGGCGTGGAGACGATGCGCAAGGTCGCCGATCACGCCGCCCAGGCGGGCGTGACGATCGCCACCGAGTATCTCAATCGTTTCGAGAACTACTTCCTCACCTGCGCCGAGCAGGCCGTGAAGTTCGTGCAGGCGGTGGATCATCCGCACGTGCGGATGATGTACGACACCTTCCACGCGAACATCGAGGAGAAGAACCTCGCCCAGGCGATCCAGGCCGCCGCCCCGTGGACGGTGCTCGTGCACGTCTCGGAGAACGACCGCAGCATCCCCGGCACGGGGCATGTCCAGTGGGACGAGACCTTCGACGCGCTCCAGGCGGCCGGCTACGACGGCTGGCTGGTGGTCGAGGCCTTCGGGCTGGCCCTCCCCAACATCGCCGCGGCCACGAAGATCTGGCGGCGGATGTTTCCCGCGGAGGAGCAGCTCGCGGCCGAGGCGCTGGCCTTCATGAAGCGGCACGTCGCCCGGCGCCGCGGCTGACGCAGGCGGAAGCAGCATGGCGACCCGCGACCCGCACCCCGCCCCCCAACCCGGCCCCGGCTTCCAGGCGGCGCCGGCCGACGGCGGCCTGTCGATCGACAGGCTGGCCCAGGCCTTCGCGGCGATGATGGGCACGCGGGAGCCCTACGAGCCGCAGGCCGCGACCCCGGCCGACGTGGTGCAGATCGATGCCTCGCCGGACCTCGACGACGCCGGAGGCGACGATGCCTGTCGGGTGAACCCGGCCTCGATCCTGGAGGCGTTGCTGTTCGTCGGCCTGCCGGGCGGCCGGCCGCTGGCGAGCCGCACCGTGGCCGGCCTGATGCGGGGCGTGCGGCCGCAGGAGATCGACCAGCTCGCGGAGGATCTCCGTCGCCGCCATGCCGCCAACGGCTGCCCCTACGAGGTGGCCGCCGCGGACGGCGGATGGGTGCTGCGGCTGCGGCCCGAGTTCGCCCGCTTCGGCAGCGTGCTCGAGAGCCGGGCGCGGATGGTGCGGCTCGACGCCGAGGCGCTCGACGTGCTCGCGCTCGTGGCCTGGAATCAGCCGGTGCCGCGGGACCGGCTCGTGGAGCTGGGCTGCGATGCCCGGCCGGCGACCCTACGGCAGCTCGTCCGCCGCGGGCTGCTCGAGCTGCGGCACGACGAGGCGGGCGGAAGCCCGGCCTATCGCACGACGCCGAAGTTCCTGGAGGTCTTCAAGCTCGAGAGCATCGCCGACCTCCCCGAGCCCACCGCACCGCCGGGCTGAACCCCGCGGCGGTCAGCCGTGGGCCGCCGCGAGAGCCTCGGCGGCCGTGCCGATCGCGCCGTCGAGTTGCAGGCGGCGAATCTTGGCCAGCGCCGCCCCGACCGCCTTGCCCGGCGGCACGCCGGCGGCGAGCAGTTCGTCGCCCGTGACCAGGGGCGGCGGATCGAGTTCGCACCGTGGCCGGGCCACCTGTTCGCTGACCCAGGCGGCCGCCGCGGAATCACCGTGGCCGCAGCCGGCCCGGGCCCGCAGCACGTCGGCCAGCGCGGTCGCCCCGCCGTGGGCGAGCCAGGGCTGCACGCTCGACCAGGGCCGACCACGCAGGGCGGCCGCCGAGTCGCCCCCCACCGCGGCCACGGCCTCGTGCAGCCAGCAGGCGGTCTTGGCCTCGTGGTTCGAGAGCCGCAGCCGCGTCGCGACCTGCCGCACGACTTCCACCCCGCGGTCGGCCGCGAGGATCGCCATGGCCCGGGACAAATCGGGCTCGTCGAGAGCGGCGATCACGGCCGCCGACTCGTGCCACCGGCGCCGGCCGACGGCGTCCTCCCGGGTGTCGGCCGCCAGACCAGCAAGCACCTCCCGGGCGAGGCCGGTCTCGTCGAGGAGTTCGAGGGCCCGCCTGCGGCCCGGCCGCGAGACCATCGCCCGCAGCTCGGCGGCGATCCGCTCGGGGCTGACGCCCGCCACCAGATGCGCCATCCGCTCGACGGCGAGCCGGGTTTCGGCGTCGAGCGCGAAGCCGAAGAACGCCGCGAACCTGATGGCCCGCAGCATCCGCAGGTGGTCCTCGCCGAACCGCATCGCCGGCACGCCGATCGCCCGCACGACGCCGGCGGCCAGGTCGGCCCGACCGCCCACGAAATCGTGCACTTCGCCGGTGAGCGGGTCGAGAAACAGCCCGTTGATCGTGAAGTCCCGCCGCTGGGCGTCCTCGCGGGCTGAGCAGAATGTGACGCCTGCGGGGTGTCGGCCGTCGGTGTAGGGGGCGTCGGCCCGGAACGTGGCCACCTCCACCTGGCCGGCCCCCTTCGGCCCCAGCACCGAGATCACCCCGAAGGCCGCCCCCACCGCGAGCGTCCGCCGCGTGCCGAAAATCCGCCGCACCTCCTCGGGCCGAGCGGCGGTGGCGACGTCGTAATCGGCCGGGATCCGCCCCAGGAGGTCGTCTCGCACGCAGCCGCCGGCCCAGTAGGTCTCATGACCGGCCTGCCGGAGCTGCTCGACGACGGTCACCGCGAACTGGCGGGACGAGGCAGGCTCGGAGGACAGGGCCGGCATGGCGGGCGAGACCGTTGACAGGGGGGGATTCAGGCCGATATCTTTGACAGAGTCGGGCGTTCGGGACGGGAAAGTCTTTTCATATTTTTGATTCTCCTGCCCACGACCCCGGGTTTTCATTGTTTCATGGTTTTTTCATGCCCGTGAGGGCGGAGGTCAATCATGTCCCTTTCCACGATAAATGCGAAGCGACGGGGGTTCACCCTCATCGAACTGCTGGTTGTGATCGCGATCCTGGCCATGCTGATGGGCCTGATGGTGCAGGGCATTCAAGGAGCCCGTGAGATGGCCCGGCAATTGTCGTGTCGAAACAACCTGGCTCAGATGGGCAAGGCCATCAACATCAACGCCGCCGGCCAGATGCGTGGCGGCGACTCATCGTTCGTCCGGATGTCGAGCAACAGCATGCACACGGGGTTCAGTTGGCTGGCCCAAATCTTGCCGCAGATGGAGGAGATCAACACGTACAACAACTTGACGGCGGGCACTCCTGCGAACAAGGTCACTACCGGCACGGTGAGCGCCAATACCGCCACGCAGACCAAACTCGCCTGGACAACCTGCGCGACATACTCCGCGTCGGAAACGCCGACAGAAGGCGCATCCACGTACCGTGGCAACGCGGGGGTTTACAACAGCGGCTCCTTCAACCCTGAGGCCAATTCGAACTCCAGCGGTCCGGGCGCGTTTTCCTTCGCGAAAAATGTCCGCAATGGCGAGTTCCTCGACGGCCTATCGAAGACGGTGCTCGTCTCCGAAAGCCGGCAGGCCTTCATCGCAGCGGGCTCCCCGTGCCGTTGGGCCTATGGTGAACTGTGGCATCCGGCCGCTGTCAGCGCGTCGAAGTCCGGGAACGTCTGGGGCTCGTCCGGCACCGGTGGCGGTTCGTCGGGCTTCACGTTGCTGGCCCGGATGAACGATGCTAGTTTCACGATTACCAACCCGCCACCGACCGTCAACGTGACTGCCAGCGTCACGAGCGGCACGGGGACCCTGGCAAACACCCCCCCGGGCGGCCTGAATTGGGGGCCTTCGAGCATGCACCCGAACAAGGCCATCTCCCATGTCTTCGGGGATGGCAGCGTGCAGATGATCATGGCCGACAATGTCGATGAGGCCGTCTATGCCGCAATCTGCACCAGAAACGGCAACGAGAACTCCCACGACTGGAACAAGGACTGATCCATCCTTGCCGCCGGCCTCGGCCGACGGTGGCATCCGACAGGCGGGGCGATCGCCGGGCGATCGCCCCGCTCCTTTTTCAGCCCTGCTTCGGCCGCCCGCAATGGGGGCCGGAGATCCAGTCGATCGCCGGCGACGAACCGGGTATGCTTCGCGGGCCACGGGTCGGTCGCCGTCGCTTTCGCGGGCGGCGTGAAATGAACGCAGATCGCACGCCACCCGCCAAGCGAAAGGAGTTCGGATCGTGATCGTCGGAGTTCCCAAGGAGACGAAGCACGACGAATACCGGGTGGCGATGCTGCCGGTGGGCGTCGAGGAACTGGTCCGCTGCGGCCACGAGGTGCTCGTGGAGCACGGTGCGGGCATGGGGTCGGGACTGACCGACGAGGCCTACGCGGCCTGCGGTGCGACGCTGGTGGGCTCGGCCGCCGAGGTCTTCGGTCGGGCCCACATGATCGTCAAGGTGAAGGAGCCGCAGCGGCCCGAACTGGCGCTCATCCGCCGCGGCCAGACCGTCTTCACCTACTTCCATTTCGCGGCCGACCGCGGGCTCACCGAGGGCTTCCTGGCCACCGGTGCCACCGCCGTGGCCTACGAGACGCTCCGCGACGACCGCGGCCGGCTGCCGCTCTTGATCCCGATGAGCGAGGTGGCCGGGCGGATGAGCATCCAGGAGGGGGCGAAATATCTGGAGCGGCCGCAGATGGGCCGCGGCATCCTCCTCGGTGGCGTGCCGGGCGTCGCGCCGGCCAACGTGCTCGTCCTCGGCGCCGGCTCCGTGGGCGCCAACGCCGCCAAGGTGGCCGCCGGCTTCGGCGCGAACATCGCCCTGCTCGACACGAACCTGGAGCGGCTGCGCTACCTCGACGACGTCACCCCGCCCAACATCGATTGTCTCTATTCCGACCGGCACACGATCCGCGAGCGGCTCGGCTGGGCCGACCTGGTGGTGGGCAGCATCCTCATTCCCGGGGCCCGGGCCCCGCACCTGGTGGAACGCGACGACCTCAAGCTGATGAAGCCGGGCGCGGTGATCATCGACGTGGCGATCGACCAGGGGGGCTGCGTGGCCACGAGCCGGCCGACGACCCACGCCGACCCGACCTACGTGGTGGACGACGTCGTTCACTACTGCGTCACGAACATGCCGGGAGCGGTGGGCCGCACCAGCACCTTCGCTCTGTGCAACGCTACCCTGCCCTACGTGCTGCAACTCGCCGCCGAGGGCGTCGAGAAGGCGGCGGTGGGGTGCCCCGCGATCCGCTCGGGCGTCAACGTGCTCAACGGCCGGCTCGTGCAGCCCGCCGTGGCGGCCGCCTTCGGGCTGCCGTGCGAAAAGCTGGCAGCATGACGCCGATCCCCGAGGCGTTGCGTTGGCAAGGCGAGGTCGGGGGCAGGCTCGACATCCTCGATCAGACGCTGCTTCCATGCCGAGTCGAGTGGGTCGCCTGCTCCGACGTGGAAACGGTGGTCGAGGCGATCAAGCGTCTGCGGGTGCGTGGCGCCCCGGCCATCGGGATCGCGGGCGCCTACGGCCTGGTCGTCGCGGCGGGTGAGGCCCTGCACGGCCGGCTCGGTCCGGCAGCCGCCCGGGCCCACATCATCGCCCGCAGCGAGACGCTCGCCACCGCCCGCCCGACGGCCGTGAACCTCCGCTGGGCGGTGACCCGCTGCCGCGGCGTGCTCGATGCGCTGCCATCCTCGATGCCGACCGAGACGCTCGCCGCCGCCCTGCTCGCCGAGGCCCGGGCGATCCACGAGGAGGACCGGGCGCTGTGCGCCGCCATCGGCCGCCACGGCGCGCCGCTGCTCGCCGATGGTGGCGTGCTCACCCACTGCAACACCGGGGCGCTTGCCACAGGCGGCGGCGGCACGGCCCTGGCGGTGATCACCACGGCCTGGGAGCAGGGGCGAACGATCGAGGTGTTCGCCGACGAGACGCGGCCGCTGTTCCAAGGCGCCCGGCTCACGGCCTGGGAGCTCGTCGCCCGTGGCATCCCGGTGACCGTGCTCGTGGATGCGGCCGCCGGCCACCTGCTCAAGACCGGCCGCATCCAGGCCTGCATCGTCGGTGCCGACCGGATCACCGCCCGCGGCGACGTCGCCAACAAGATCGGCACCTACTCGCTGGCGGTCCTGGCGGCGGCCCACGACGTGCCGTTCTACGTCGCGGCCCCGTCGAGCACGTTCGACCTCGCGCTCGAGGACGGCGGCGACATTCCGATCGAGGAGCGGGCGGCCGAAGAGGTGCTCGCGCCGCTCGGCGTGCAGGCCGCTCCGGCCGGCGCCCGGGCCTTCAACCCCGCCTTCGACGTCACGCCCGCCCGCCTCATCCGCGGCATCGTCACCGAGCGGGGCGTGATCGCGCCGGTGAACCGGGAAAACGTCCTCGCCATGCTGCAGCCGGCGGCGCGGTAGACTCATCGGTCGCCCGCGAGACCGCCATGCCAGCCGCCGAATCGAAGCCGCACCGCTCCCGCGCGGCTCCCGTGCCCAAGGTCGTGATCGTGGGCCGGCCGAACGTCGGCAAGTCGACGCTCTTCAACTGGCTCGTCGAGAAGCGGATCGCGATCGAGGATCCGACCGCCGGCGTGACCCGCGACCGGCTGGTGCAGCGGGTGATGCTCGACGACCGGGTGGTGGACCTGGTGGACACCGGCGGCATGGGCTTCGACGACCCCGACGGCCTCACCGCCCAGATCGACGCCCAGATCGAGTCGGGGCTCGGCGCCGCGGCCCTCGTGCTGCTGGTGGTGGACGTCCGCACCGGGCTCGTGCCCGCCGACGTCGAGGTCGCCCGCCGCGTCCGCCGCGCGGGCGCCCCGGTGCTGCTCGTGGCCAACAAGGCCGACGACCCGCGGCTCGACCCGGAGGCCCACGACTTCGACTCCCTGGGGTTCGGCCCACCGCTGGCGGTCAGCGCCCGCCAGCGGCGCAACCGCGACGACCTCGTGGAGGCCGTCCTGGAGCGGCTCCCGGAGCCGTGGCCCGACGAGCCCGACACGGTCGAGCTTCCGGAGATGAAGCTCGCCATCGTGGGCCGGCGGAACGTCGGCAAGAGCACGTTCGTCAACGCGCTGGCCCGCGAGGACCGGGTGATCACCAGCCCCGTCGCGGGCACCACCCGTGACAGCGTGGACGTGCGGTTCGAGGTGGATGGCCACGCCTTCCTGGCGATCGACACGCCGGGTCTGCGGCGGACCAAGAGCCGCACCACCGACATCGACTTCTATTCCACCCACCGCGCCCAGCGGAGCATCCGCCGGGCCGACGTGGTGCTGCTGTTCTTCGATGCCACGGAGCCGGTGGGCAAGGTGGACAAGCAGCTGGCGGAGACGATCACCGAGGAGGCGAAGCCGGTGGTCTTCGTGGTCAACAAGTGGGACCTCTACGCGGCCGACGTCCGCCGCAAGGAATGGGCCGACTACCTCCGCGAGCAGTTTCGGATGATGCCCTGGGCGCCGGTGGCCTTCGTCACGGCGACGTCGGGCCGCAACGTCAAGGCCGTGATCGACGTCGCCCAGCGGCTCTTTCGCCAGAGCCGCACCCGCGTCGCCACGGCCCGGCTCAACACGGTGCTCCGCGAGGCCGTGGAGGCCAACCAGCCCCCCGCTGACACCCGCGGCCGGCCCGTGCGGCTCTACTACGCCACCCAGGTCGAGTCGGCACCGCCGACGATCGTGATCTCGACGAGCGCCCCGCGGAGCGTCTCGGAGCCCTACAAGCGCTACCTCCTCAACGCCTTCCGCAAGGCTCTGCCCTTCCACGAGGTGCCGGTGCGGCTCCTGCTCCGCGGCAAGGCTGCGGCCGGGCAGGACGAAGAGCAGCGACGACCTTCGTCGTCGTGACGCACCGTCCCCATGCCGCCGGTGGCCGGATCGGATGCCGCGACGCCTGCGGGCCAAGGCCTGGACGGGCGCCACGCCCTGGGACACGGCCGGCGGACGTTCTCATCCCGGCGCCAGCAGCCCGCGCACGGCCTCGACCTGCCGCGGCGTGAACGGCACCGCGCCGGCGAGCAGGCCCGGGTCGGCGGTCTCCTCGGGAACCAGTTCCGCCACGATGCGGCTCGCGAGCGCGACGATGCCCGTGCCGGTCACGGCCGACGTGCCGATCGCGTGCCCCGGGCCGCAGCCATCCCGCGGCGCGAGATCCACCTTCGAGCGCACGACGATCTCCCGCGGCCCTGCCGCGGGGACGGCGTCGCCCGTGTCTGCCGGCACGACCCGGAGCACGAGATCGGCCGCGGCGGCGGCGGCCCTGGCCCGGGCGAGGCCCGCTGCCTCGACGGCCCCGGCGGGCTGCTCCCGGATGCCGGCCGTGTCCACGAGATCCACCTCCCAGCCATCGAGCGCGATCCGCGTCTCGACGACGTCCCGCGTGGTGCCCGGTAGGGGCGAGACGATCGACCGCGCATGGCCGGCGAGCGCGTTGACGAGGCTGCTCTTGCCCGCGTTCACGCCGCCGGCGACGACGACCCGCCACGGCCGTGTGAGCCGCAGCCCCACCCGGGCGGCCCGGAGCAGCCGCTCGACGGCGGCCCGCGCCGCCTCGGTCCGGCCAGCCGCGGCGCGGTCCCGGATCCGTGCGACTTCGGCGTCGAGCGCCCCGGCCAGTTGCCGGCAGAGTATTTTCGCGGCCTTGGGGCCGCCGGCGAACGGCAGCGCCTCACGGGCCTCGATGGCGACCGCGTCGGCGGCACCTTCGACCCGTGCGATCCAATCGCGCCAATCGGTCTCGTGCGCACCGCGCGACACCAGGCCGGCGACGATCGCCGCCGCAGCCGCCAGGCCGCCGTGGCAGTGCACCTCCAGCCGACCAGCCGCATGCCGGACGACGACCACCTCCTCGCCGCCGGACCCGCCCCAGCGGCCAAAGGCGATCGCCCCGGCGGCTCGCCCCGCGACCGGCCGCCCCCCGCGGGCCGCGAACACGCCGTCCACGATCGTCGCCGCGTCCGCCCCAGCCACGCCCACGACCGCCAGCGCCCCGCGGCCCGGCGGCGTCAGCAGCGCGACCACGACGTCTCTGGTTCGCGTCATGCCGGAGCCGGTGGAGTGCATCGTGGCAGTGTATCTGCAGGCAGTTCCCAGAACCTCGTGGGGTTGCAACGACCACGGTCAACGCGGATCGACCTCCCTGTGTTTCCTTCGCCCGCAGCCTGTGGCCTATCATCCCGGCATCCCAGGCAACGTCACCCCCGGAGCGTCCCCCGATGGCCGACTGGCTCGAACCCGGCTGCAAGGCCCCCGACTTCACACTCCCCGCCCACGACGGCACCAAGGTGAAGCTCTCCGCGTTCCGCGGTCGGCCCGTGGTGCTCTACTTCTACCCCAAGGACGACACTCCCGGCTGCACCCGCGAGGCCTGCGGCTTCCGCGACGCGCAGCCCGGCCTCGCCCGGCACCGGGCCGTGGTCCTCGGCGTCAGCCCCGACGGCCCGGAGAGCCACGCGAAGTTTCGCGAGCAGCACTCCCTGCCGTTCACGCTCCTCTGCGACGTCGATCACCGCGTGGCGGAGAAGTACGGCGCCTGGCGGGAGAAGACCCTGTACGGCAGGAAATCGTTGGGCATCGTCCGCAGCACCTTCGTGATCGACGCCGCCGGGCGGGTGGCGCGGGTGTTCAAGGCGGTGAGGGTCGATGGCCACGACCGCCAGGTGCTGGAGGCGCTGGCGGATCTCTGACGCGCCAGCCGTCACGACCCGCACCGCAGGCCGATCCGGCGGGCCCCGCCAGCCGGCGACCGTTCGCCGGCCCCGCCACCGCCGCCGTCCTGGCGCATACTTGCCGGCCTCGGGCAGGGACCCCCGGGCGACCTCGGCCTGCCGACGACGATGTCGAACTTCCTCGCCCGCTGTGCGGCCATCGGGCTCGTCGGCGGCGGCTTCGCCGCCACGGGCGACCTGGGATGGCTCGCGGCCCGGGGGATGAGGCTGATCAACGCCCGCACCGTCCCGTCCGAGCAGCCCGCCACGCCGGCCGCCGACCAGGCCGCGGCGGCCACCGCCACCGACCAGGAGCGTGCCGGCCTCGCGCCGCGAGCGTCCGCCCCGCTCCGCGGCCCCGCCCCCAGGCCGCCCATCGAGCACACGCCCCCGGCCGGAGGCCCCGCCCAGGTCGAACTCGCCGCGCTTCGTGCGGGCGACAGGCTGACCTGCTGGGCTCGCGCGGCCGCTGCCGGCCAGCCGACGAGCCTGGCCTTCGACATCGTCGATCCGGCGACAGGTGAGGCGCTCTTGCTCGCGCCCGGCATGGCGGCCCGCCGCGTGACGATTCACCCGGCCGGCGACCTCCGCGGCACGATCGCGACGGGGTCCGCAATCCTCGTCACGCCCGCCGGCCCGAGCCGCCACACGGCGACTTTCGGCCCGATCACGGCGATCACCGTGAGCCGGCGTTCGTCGCGTTGATGGAGGAGCCCAGCGGCCTCAGGCGTCCTCGTGGGTCGCCTCGGCGGCCTCCCGCTCCTTCGACCAGCCGACCCGCTTCTTGGAGAGGCCGATCTTCCGCTCGTCGGTGTCCACCCGCAGGATCTTCACCTCCAGCGGATCGCCCACCTTCACGACCTCCTCTGCATTCTCGATCTTGTCCTCCGACAACTCGGAGATGTGGAGCAGGCCCTCCAGGCCGTCCTCCAGCCCGACGAACACGCCGAAGTTGGTGATCTTCGTGACCTGGCCCTTCACCACGTCACCCGCCTTGTACCGCTTGGGGATGTCGGTGCTCCAGGGATCGTCGGCCATCTGCTTCAGACCCAGGGCGATCCGCCGGCGCTGCTGATCGACGGAGAGCACCTTGCACTCGACCTCCTGCCCCTTCTCCAGCATCTCGCTGGGATGGGTCACCTTGCGGGTCCACGACATGTCGGTGACGTGCAGCAGGCCGTCGATGCCGTCGTCGATCTCCACGAAGGCGCCGTAGTTGGTGAGGTTCCGCACCACCCCCTTGACCACGGCGCCCGGCGGATAGTCGCCGGCCACCTTCTCCCAGGGGTTCTGCTGGGTCTGCTTCATGCCCAGCGAGATCTCCTGCTTCTCCTTGTTGATCGCGAGCACCACGACCTCGACCTCGTCGCCCGGCTTGACGAGCTCGCTCGGGTGGCTGACCCGCTTCGTCCAGCTCATCTCGGAGATGTGCACGAGGCCCTCGACGCCGTCCTCCAGCTTCACGAAGGCGCCGTAGCTCATGACGTTGACGACGGTGCCCATGCACACGGTGCCCACGGGATACTTGTCGGCCACCTTGGCCCACGGGCTCGCCGTCCGCTGCTTCATGCCCAGGGCGATCTTCTCCCGCTCGCGATCGATGTGCAGCACCTGGACCTCGATCTCCTGGTCGATCTGCACCATCTCGCTGGGATGGCCGATGCGGGCCCAGCTCATGTCGGTGATGTGGAGCAGGCCGTCGATGCCGCCCAGATCGACGAAGGCGCCGAAGTCGGCGATGTTCTTCACGATGCCGCGGCGGACCTGGCCGACTTCCAGGGTCTCCATGAGTTGCTTCTTCCGCTCCGCACGCTCCTGCTCGATGAGGGCCCGGCGGGAGACGACGATGTTGCGACGGGCCTCGTCGATCTTCAGCACCAGGCACTGGATGCAGCGGCCACAATAGTCGCCGATGTCGGCGGGCCGGCGGATGTCCACCTGACTGGCGGGCAGGAACACGTTCACGCCCGAGATGTCCACGAGCAGGCCGCCCTTGATCTTCCGGGTGACGAAGCCGGTGACCACGTCGTTCTCGTGGACGCTCTCCATGACCCGGAGCCAGTCCTCGATCCGCCGGGCCTTGCGCTTGGAGAGCGTGATCAGGCCGCGCTGCTCCTCGACCGCCCCGTCCTCGAACTCCTCCAGCAGCACCTTGACGGTGTCGCCGACCTGGGGCGGAGGCTCCGTCTCGTCCCACTCGTTCCGCGGGATGTGGCCTTCGCTCTTGTAGCCCACGTCGACGAGCACGAACTCGTCGTCAACCCGCAGCACCTTGCCCTCCAGCACGGCGTTCACCGCCAGCGTGGCGGCCCCGACCGAGTAGTCGCCGTCGCCGGCGCCGGCCATGGCCAGTTCCAGTTCCTGCTCGAGTTCGTCGCCGTGCTCCAGTTCGCGGATGAGGTTGCGGTTGACCATGCGTCGGGGGGGTGCGGGAAAGCGGGTGAGGGGAGGGGGATTATGCGGGCCACGATCGATCGAGCCACGCAGTGTAGCAGCGGCCGGAGGGCCGAACAATCGGTCGTTTTCCCCCCGCCGCCGCAGCCCGCCCGACCGCTTCGCCGCCGGGCCCTTGCCAGGCGGCGGGCGGCGACGTCCGATGGAGAACGGAGGGAGGTCCCGCCATGATCCGCCCGCTCGCCGTCGCCGTGTTCGCCGGATGGTCGCTCGTCGCGGTCCTGCCGACCGCGGCCCGGGCCCAGTTCCTCGACAGCGGCACCGCCACCGGGCCGAACCTCGGCGACGTCCGCACGCTGAAATACAAGGTCGGCCTCGTGGTCACCGCGGAGGGCGGGCCATGCACCGACCTCTACGCGACGCTCCCCGTGCCGGACGAATGGCCCGAGCAGAAGGTGCGGATCGTCGCCGAGGATGTCTCGCCCGGCGTCCGCAACCTGCGCTACCGCACGCTGCCCGGCGGCGTGAAACAGATGGTGGTCGAGATCCCCGAGTTGCCGGCCGGCAGGCAGGCGCGGGCCGTCGTGACTTTCCAACTGGAGCGGGCGGCGATCGTCGCCCCGACCGACACCTCCGGCCTGCGGATCCCCGACAAGCCCGACCGCGCCCTCCGCGCCCATCTCGGGGCGAGCCCGTACATCGAGACGCGGGATCCGAAGATCATGGCGCTGGCGAAGGCCGCCGGCAAGGGACTGGAGGGCTGGAGCAAGGTCGAGGCCATCTACGACACGGTGCGCGCCAAGGTCGAGTACCGCAACGGGGAGCTCAAGGGAGCGCGGCGGGCGCTGGCGGACGGCTGGGGGGACTGCGAGGAGCTGACCTGCCTGTTCATCGCCATGGCCCGCGCGGAGGGAATCCCGGCCCGCACCGTGTGGGTCGAGGGCCATTGCTACCCGGAGTTCCACCTCGTGGACGAGGCGGGGCAGGGATTCTGGTTCCCCTGCCAGGCGGCGGGCACGCGGGCCTTCGGCTCGATGCCCGACCAGTTGCCGATCCTGCAGAAGGGCGACAACTTCCGCGACCCCGACCGCCCCGGCAAGTCGATGCGCTACGTCGCCGAGTTTCTCAAGGGCGCGACGACGAAAGACGCCGGCGACCCGCGGGTGGTGTGGATCCGCGAGGGTGCCTGACGGGCGTCACTCGGCCGTCGCGGGCAGGGCGATGGCCGCCGCGTCGTCGCCGATCGGACGGCCGAACTGGTCGCGGGCGACGGGCGTGAACCACCGCGGCACGATCGGCAGGCCGGCATCCTTCCAGGCGGCATCGAGCCTGTCGCCGGCGAGCCGCACGATCTTCTCCCGGCCCCGTCCCGCCAGGGTGGCGCGGTCGGCCCAGGGGGTCACCGGGCCCTCGAAGCCGGCGGCCTGGGCGTGCCGGAGCACGGCCGCGCCATCGATCACGCCGGTCTCGCCGGGCATCAGCCGCTGCCCGTGCGTGAGGGCGTCGAGCTGCGCCTCGCGGGGCGCGTCGGAGAGGCGGACCTCGACGAGGCGGCCCCGCGGCGTGCTCTCGATCACGCTCGGCGACTCGCCGGCCACGTGCAGCGACCAGGCGTCGGCGACCGCGCCGACCCGCTCATGCGCCGCGGCGACCAGGCCGAGCAGCCCTTCGTAGGTGTGAATGAACCGATGCGCCTTGCCCTCGCGGGCCTCGGCCTCGGGATGAATCGCCAGGCCGAGCATGATGCCGCGGGGAGCGAGCAGGTCGCCGATGGCGTGCAGGCGGGTGCGGTGCAGCTCGAAGAAGTCCTTGAACGAATGCTCGTCGGATG
>Ga0315901_10005483_pt1 | contig 15435 bp, 3 predicted proteins | sample LakEriMetagenome_10_FD_203761 | JGI IMG/M metagenome (GOLD analysis project Ga0315901, IMG submission 203761) | Freshwater fungal communities from buoy surface, Lake Erie, Ohio, United States - Buoy 2 MA116 | ecosystem: Environmental > Aquatic > Freshwater > Lake | place: USA: Lake Erie, Ohio...
CCGTACTTTTGAATTACGTGGGGCTCTTGCACAAAACAGAACAGGTCTTTATGCAAATTATCCATACAATACAATTTACCCATTAGGTTACTCTACTACTTCAACTGATCATAATTATCTTTATAACGATCCTTATGTAAAAAATGTAGATGCAAATAATGATGTAGTTAATCAGGATATTCCTACAGATATATTTACATTCCATTCTCCGGATACAATGTTTAGGACTCCATTCCTTTCTACCACAGAATTCAAAGTCTATGGTACACTGAATGGATATGCTGATATGAATTTCCAAGAACCTAATGGACATCCAAAATGGAAATTGCTTGCTGATGGTGTAGTTCTCCCAATGATACTCTTAGGTCTTACTGAAGCTATAGTATCTATGATTGGTAAAAGAACAATTAACCAGCCAAGTATTGGTGAGTATAGTACAATTTATAACGGTGCTGGTGGTGTTGGGCCAATTACTTTTATAAGTGGTAACGCAACAATACAAGATAGCACTGCTCAAGATCTAGCATTATCAACTACTATCGGTCCTGCGGTAACAGCATATAATACATTTTTAAGTTCTTACTACAGTTCAGGTCAAGCACTTGCTGATGTTGGTGCAGCATTACTTGGAGGATATGATGCAACCCAAGTAGCAATTGCTCAAGATGCATTAATAAGTGCTATCAATGGTGCTGCTAATCAAGCTGGTATATCACCAATAACTGTTGCTGGTTCTATTGAATTACCAAACTATGCATATTTACCGGCAGGTCTTTCAACTCTTGGGGCTTTAAATCAACTTGCATATTATTTCTCAGAAGGTGCTGATGTAGCTTTAAAATTATTCTACTTACTTACTCCATATAGACAGTATGGATTACAACAAATTAGTCATGGCTACTACAGCAATATGATTAGATTAAATTCTGGCAATCTTAATAGGTTTAGTATTGAGGATAGTTTTTATATAAGAGACAATATTCAAGAAGTTTCTAAGTATCAAGATAACTTAGGTAACTTTAAAAGTTATTCTATTAACAACTTAAAGAGATCAGATGCTGTTGTAGTAAGAACCAAATCTGGGCCATACTATAACGCTGTTTATCCAGATGGTGTAAATATTGGCCCTAGTTTAATTACAAGTGGTTTTACTGATAAATCATTAGTAACTCTTGGTACTGTTGTTCAGAACTCTGGTAGTTCGGCATTTATTACAAGTGATCTTCCTAACTTTAGTGAAAATAATAAAGACAAGCAATTTAGTTTAAGAATTGCTAGTCACTATGGAGGACTTAAGGGTAGAGTAAGAAATCAGTATGGTCAACTTGGTAGTGAATATCAAATTGTAATAACTCCATGTGAACAACATTTAAGTAACTATAATATTCAAACTACAACCTGGGTGTGCCCAAGAGATTCAAAGTCTTATAGTTTTAATATTATTTCTAGAACTTCATTACTATTTGGAGGAGATACTTACATTAATAGATATACAGAAAAGAACAATATGATGTTCTTCTATGATTGGTTATATCAACAACCAGATGGTTTTGAATATAATTACTATTTACGTAGCATGATTCCTCAATCTAGATTTGCTGTAAATAGTATTAACTATGATGTAAGTGCATTATCTGAAGTATTTAACTTTACTTCACCAGCAATTCCGGGATCTGGTGCTTGGCCAGGATCTTTTTATAATCTTGACTATTATGTAAATAGTAATAGGTACTATAATTATACTAACGATACAGATGAAGGTGTAGGTATTACCTTACCTGGTTTAAATATGTTTCAAGATACTTACAGAGGTTTATGGTCTGTAAGAGAAGCATATTTCTATCTTGCTAATTCCGGTGTCAGAGATTTCTTTGTAGAATCTGAAGTATTGATTGACTTTAGAAAACAAAGTACTCGGGAGGGTGGTAAACATTATGACCCATATAGATATACGGACATTACTGCAATGTTTGATATGAACCCTCAAATCATGGGAAGATTGAGTGAATACATCTATGACTACTCATTAAGTGTATCTAAGTTGTACAATCAGTATTTTTCAGCAGGTAGTGTGCAGTCTAATTACTATGATCCTAAAGTTGCTAAGTTATGCTACACATACTACCCGGATAGAATCATCTACTCTCTACCTCAGCAGGATGAAGCAATAAAAGATAGTTGGTTTATCTATTTAGTAAATAACTATAAGGAATTCAAAGGTCAAATCTCTGGAGTTAAAGCAATTAACAAAAGTGGTATATTCATTACATTCAAGAATGAAAGTCCTTTGATGTACCAAGGTGTAGATACACTTGAGACAGAACTTAATACTAAGATCACTATTGGAGATGGTGGATTATTTAGTCAACCTCAACAAGCAGTTACTAATGCAGATAAAGCATATGAGTATGGTTCTTCTCAGAATAGGTTATCAGTTATTTCTACTCCTGTAGGGATATTCTACATGTCTCAAAATCAGGGTCGTGTATTTACATATGCCAATGGTCTTCAGGAAATATCAAATGCCGGTATGAAATGGTGGTTTATATTGTATATGCCATATCAACTTGTAGATGATTTTCCTAACTATCCTTGGCAAGATAATCCAGTAGCTGGTATTGGTTGTCAAGCAACTTATGATAGTGCAAGTACCATACTTTATTTTGCTAAGAAAGATTATCATCTTAAAGATGAATTTAAAGGTAGAGTAGAATACAGATCTTTGAACCCTGATGGTTCCGGAGATGATTTTATCTTAGATGGTAATATAAATCTTAGATTTAATTTAGGAGACCCTTATCTTTTTGATGATGCTTCATGGACAATCAGCTATGATCCAAAAAGTCAGTTCTGGTTAAGTTTTCATGACTGGCATCCGGATCTACTCATTCCTACTAAAGATATATTCTTGAGTACAAAGAATGCAGGTTTATGGAAACATAACTTTATCTGTGATGGCTTCTGTAACTACTACGGTCAACAATACGGCTGGGAAATAGAATTCCCAATTGTATCTGGTCAGTCAGTAATGACAACAAGATCTTTTGAATATGTCTTAGAATGTTATAGAAGACGTGCCGGAAGTTGTATTGATCAACACCATGTACTTGATTATAACTTTGATCAAGCTATTGTTTACAATACAGAACAAGTTTCTGGATACTTAAATCTTAATATGTATCCTAAGAATGATATAAATCTTTCATTACAATTTCCAAGACTAAATACTAACCAGACTTCATATGATATTCTTGTATCTAAAGAGGAACAGAAGTATAGGTTTAATCAGTTCTGGGATATTACAAAAGACAGAGATGAGTTCCCTATAGGTTCTGATTATCCACCAACTGGGCCATTGATTCCTGGCACAACTGTATTGCAAGGTAATTACTCTTCAGAAAATACTTGGATAACAGGTCCGGATGGACATACTAGGATTTTAAATCCTAATAACATGAATTACAACAAGCCTGAATTACAAAGAAAAAAATTCAGACACTATTTGAATTTCTTAAATTTAAGGAGAAATCAATGTGATGATGTAAACATGATTTTAAAATTAACCAATAGTAAAAATCAATATTCTCCTAGGTAATGTATAATAAAAAAGTACTTATTGATGCTCTTAAAAATCTTGGTAGTGCAAAAGCTCCTGCTGTAAAGAAAGATGTTGTTGTAGGATCAAATAATCCTATGTTAGCTTTTACAATGAAAAAAGGTGGTAGCACTATTGACAAAAAGTTGAGTGTAAAAAAATCGAATATTCAAGGCAAAGGTTTATTTATTGATCAACCAGTTAAGAAAGGTGAGATAATTGGTTTGGCTCATGTTAATAATCAAGCAACTCCGGTTGTAGGAAAATATCATAATCACTCTGAAGAAAATCCAACGGCTGTTAATGTTCAACAAGGGAATAAAAGATATCTTGTTGCAGCTGTAGATTTAATGCCAGGAACAGAGATTACTACTAATTATAGAATGCAACCAGATTTAGAACAACCTGAAGATTTTCAAGATGGTAGTCAAATGACTCCTCAAAAAGATGGTTATAGAACATATTCTCCTTTTCAAAATCTTCCATATATTGATGTTGAATCTGATACAATAGATACAGATAATATTGTTACTGATTTAAAATTAGTTGGTAATAATGGAATAATTAAAAATGTAAAGAAAAACTCTGGCTTACATAAAATTCCTGGAGCATCTGTTATTAGAGAAATTCCTTTAAAGAAAAAACAACTTGGAGGATTAACACGATTTATACCACAAGCTGGTAGAATGTTAGCTTTACCACCTGCTATTATTACAGGTGCAAATATGGCACCGGTTGTTTCAAATTCTTTAAGGACTATATCACAAAAACTTCCTACTAATTTATTAGATCAAGCTACTAGAGATTTATTAAGTTATCCTAGATTAGATATATTAACCGGTGATTCAGAGTTTAGTATTCCTGAGATATCTCAACAGTTAGGTAATTTGGACTTTAAAGATTTTTCAGATGGCTGGGCTGCAAGACAAGCTATGATGAATATGACAGCTGTTCCTCAATGGGTTCCGGGTAAAGAAAATTTTTATACAGATTCTGAAGTTGCAGATCTTGTTAACAAAGAGATAGAGTATCGTAATGCTTGGAATGCATTTGAAGAAATGAATCCAGAAAATCCTGCTATGTCAATGTTCAATGCTTTTATTGGAGACAGAAGTAGAGATGAGTTATTTTCAAATCTGTTTCCTAACGCTTACATGCCAAATTTTAGAAGTAAATTTCTTTCACCTGAACAAACAACATTCTTAAATAATGCAGGATTGTCTAACCCTACTTTTACTAATGAAGGTGTGTTGAATAAAAGTTATTTAAAAGGTTTAACTAAAGGAGAAGATGTTTTACCTAGAACTTATAAACAATTACTGGATGCAACAAAAGCTAATACTTGGTTAAACACTGCAGATCCTAAAATGGTTGTTATGGAATTTCGGGGGAGTTTAGGGCTAAAAATGGAAGACATTAATAATGCTACACCGGAACAATTAGAAGAATGGAGACAGCAGGTTGTTACAAAAATGTATAATCAAGCTGTAGAAAGATGGAAAAGAGACATAGATACTCCTTTTAAAGGTTCTGATGCATACAATCAGTTAATTAGTATTCCTGGTTCTAGAAATCAATTTGGTGGATCTATTGATCAATTACCTCTGCAGAAGAAAGGAGGTTCTACTCCAAAGCTTCCTAAAAAGAAAAACTCAAAAGCATACTCAAAAAGTCTTGAAGCAACCAACAGATTACTTGCACAGCATCCTTTCTTTGCAAAATCTAAATCTAGAAAAAATAAGATTTATGATCCTAATGCAAAGTACTATCAAGATGGAGGAGAGTTGTCTGAAGACTATATGGAATTAGAACTTACCCCTGAAGAAATAGAAGAGTATGCAAAAGGTGGTTATGTTATAGAAGACATTTCTGTACCTTCATTAAACAAAGCTCAGTTAGGTGGATTGACTAAATCTGCTAAAAACTTAGGAAGAATTGCTAACATAGGTACTATAGGTACAGTAAATTCATTAGCTAAAACATTAGCACCTGTAATGATCAATCCTGTAAAAATGTTAACAATGGGTATAGGTTATGATGGGCTGGGTCCTTTTACAGGTAGTCCATTAAACTTCCTTCCTTTCTATGGTAAAGATTTATCGAAATATATGAATGATGCAGCATTTAGAAAATTCGGTGACACTCTAGATTATGTTAAACTGAGTGGTCAATTAGATCCTTCAGCTGGACCATTATTAAGAATGGGTAAATCTCAAATTAAAAAAGAAGGTAATTGGGCAGAACCTGGTGTACCAAATGAAAGTTATCCGGGTGTATTTGGAGCTCGTTTTGATACTAGAGTACCCGGATCTAATTTAGGTTACATAACTTTACCAAGAAGAAATGGGGTATTGATAACTGATGCCCAAGGTAATAGACAACCTAGCATTCCTATATCAGACCCTGGACTTACATTCCACAGACGACTACCATTCTCTAATAGATACATTGATGTCAATATGGATCGTTTAAGAAATGATCAATTTGATTGGAGAACTATGGGAGGTAATCTTCAAAGTCTTATTGAAAGATATGGGTATGCTGCATTAGGTGCAGCAGGATTAGGTGCTATAGGTTACAATGTTCCTCAACAATACCTTGATGAATATGTAGCACAACCATTAATAAAAGGATATAAATCCGCTGAAGAACTTTTACTAAATCCTTGGAAGAAACAGAAAGGTGGTTTAGTTAAAGCTCAGAAAGGAGTAATAACTACCGGTGCTAATTTATTAAGAACTGTTAAACCAATACAAACGGCAACTAATACTTTACCGGAATTAACTAGTCTTATTAAATTAACAGACTTTACAAAAAACTTTAAACCAGAAAGTTTGAGAATTAAGTTTCCTTTAGTACTAGAAGGTGACAGTGGTATTATTCAGCTTACTCCAAATACTAAAAACCTAGAAGATAACTTGTGGCACTTTGGTGCAACCATGACTAACCCTATTGAAGCAGGAAAAGCTATGATGATGGCTAATACATTATTTCCTTATCCTAAGCCTTCTATTTTAGAGCCACATAGTTTAAGTCTTGATTCTTATAATATGCTTTTAAACATGGGTAGAAGAAAAGATTGGGATATGGTGTATGAAAATGATATACCTTTGAACTGGATGCATTACCACAGTGATCTAGCTAAAGGTTTAAATATTCCTGGAATTAATTCAGTTGGTATAGGTCTTGATGATTTTACAGCTGATCAAATGGTTCTAAGATTAAATAACTATTTGGCATCTAAAGGTTTAACTGATATAGCATACAGAATAGGAGTCCCAGGAGTTTCTAATATGAATAGAATTTATATTCCTAACTATAGACTAACTAGAAGATATCAAACAGGAGGAGATTTAATCAAAACTGCAGATAAAACATTAGAGGAATTACAAAATGATGACTTCACAGGTTATGAACTTGGAGACGTGGTAGATAAAGCTACTAAGGAACAATTAACAAAACTAGGATACACTTTTGAAAAAATATAATCATGGCTAAGTATAGAATAACAAGTATTCCACAATCTTTACCAAAAGCTCAAGATGGTCTAGAAAAGAAAAAAGGTCAAACTAAAAGTAAGCTAAGAAACTTTTTTTACGGTGATGGTACTCAGCCTAAATTAGCTATGGACTTATTTAATACGGATTTTTTTAATGAAGATCCTGCATTAGTTGAAAAACCACAAGTAGTTTCACAGCCTAGTAATTATCCTATGATTCCTGTGGATGGTCAAGAACAATTTGATATGTTCAACCTTAGAACAGAACAGGAAAGAGCTAATACTTTACCTACCATATGGAATAGAACAGCTGATCAACAAGTTCAGTGTCCAGAAGGAAAATATCCTTATAAAGGTGAATGTTTTTCTGAAGAAATGTATGTTAAGCTCATGCAAGAAGAAATGGATGATGAGCAATATAGATTTGATGTAGAAACAGCTGAAAGAAATAGAGAGTTTGAAAATAAAATGAATCAAATCAGACAAGAAAGAATAGATCAACAAAATCTATGGGAAAAAGAAGCTACTGATAACTATATTTTAAATTTTAAAAAGTCTAAAAAGTCTGATAAAATTGAACCACTTCACTCAATTAGTTCTTATAAATTAAATTTAGATGGAAATGTTCCTATGGTTGATGCTGAAGGTAATCCAATAATTGATGAAAAAACAGGTGAACCTAAATATCAAACACAGAGAGATGTTCTTCAACAAGCTTACTTGGTAATTGAAGATAAGGAAAATGGTGTGACTAAGCTATACCCAAAAGAAATAGTTTATGACAGAATTATTAGAAATGGTTTTCAAGCTGATCAGTTTAAAAATATTTGGGGAATAGATCCTAAACAAGTAAAAAATCAAGTAGGTGACGTTATGAATGCTGCTGCACAGCAGTATGATGCAACTATGAAACAAAAAATCCTTCAAAGAGCAATGGATGAAGGTAAAACAATTCAACAAGTTGTATCTGAATTATCACCTAAACTTGCTACTAAAGAAGGAGCAAAATCTTTTATTGCACCTACACAAAAAATAATTGATGATGCTCTTGCAGAAATTAAAAGGAATATAGAAGAAGCACCGGATGCAACTTATGACAACAATCTTTCTCAAGATGAAAAAATATTTTTTTCAAATAACCCTGTAAATGAGTGGGAAAGAACGTATCATCCAAATATGTTTAGTAAGTATTATATTGACAAATATGAAAGAGGTCAAAAAGCTTATGATGATTGGATGAAAAGATATGATGTAGACATCTATGAGGGAAATACTTTTGCCAAAGATGATAGAATGGCAAATCAGAGAGCTAAGACTCAATTTGATAACAGAATTATTACAAGAAATAATGCAGAATCTGCAAAAAAATCTGCAGAGAATAAAGAGTTTGATAAAGCTTTTGGAAAATATGCTCAACACATTTCTTCAGATTTTTCTAAAGACCTCTTAGTAGAAGCTATAAACAATCTTGATGAAAAAGGAAAATTAAAATTTTTAACTGATATTCAAAAAAACCCTAAAGATCAAAGTATTGCTATTCAAAATTTATTGAATACAAAAGAAGATGGTAAAACTTATACAGATCGGCTAAAAAGTGGACTAGATGCAATTCTTGAAAGAAGAGCAAATCCACATACAATTAAACAAGGTAGTTCTTATAATATTAATGAAGATAATTTTACAAAAGTAAAAGATGTTTTAAGAAATCCAGGTGATGCATTTTATTATTGGATGAATCCACGAGAAAATATGTGGGATGTTGCTACAAATTTATCATACTCAGAAAGAAAAAAACTTGAAGATGAAAATCCGGGATTAGATTTAGGTACAATGCCTACTAATGTAATGTCAGTTTATAATTGGACACCTCTTCAAGCATTAAATCCATTTAAAGTTGGTTTTAATTTAAGAGAAGGTTTAACTGAAGGAAAATTTGCAGAAGCACTTGGTAAAGAAGCTTGGGATATTGGTACAAGTCTAGGTTTTGCAAAAGGAGCAAATGCAATGAAAAGTATTATCAATCTAAGACCTCTTTTATCTAATACATTTAATAATCCGTTAGCTAATACAAGTATGCTTTTATCTGCACCTGGACTTGCTCAAGATGCTTATAGTTCTTTTCAAAAAGGTGACTATTTAGATGCTGCTAAAAATGCAGCATTTGCAGGTCTTTCTGCAGCACCTCTTTTTAAGGGGGTTAAAACATTAAATCAATTAAGAAAATTTGGAACAGCTCCTATTAATTCAAGTATTGGTTTTCAGTATACTACACCAAGTGGAAAGACATTGTCATTAATGCCTGCTTTAACTGAAGATGTTACTCTAGGAAAAAATGTTCAAGAATATTTTAAAAAGACTAAAGCAGGTAAAGATCTTTATAGAGGTTTAAGTAAAGAACTACATCCTGATGTATTTACTAATAAAGGTTTATTATATTCTAATGTTCCTCAAATAAGATTACAAGGTTTAAAAGCAGGAGAAAATACATTAGGACCGGGATACTCTTTTACAGGAAATAGATTTTTGCAAAGTGTTAATGAACCTTCTACGTTAAGAGGAAATTTAGGCAGATTTGGTAAGTATAATTTTATTAATAGAAATCAATATCCTATAGAGTTAAAAGATATTCTTTTAAATTCAGATCCAATTTTAGCTCCTTTTACTAGAAATAGATTATTAGGTGCTCCGGGACTTAATAGATTTCAAAAAGGAGGGTCTTTACCTAAGTATCAGTTAGCCGGTATTGTAAAAGGTTTAAAAACATTAGGTACATATGCTGATGATGTTGCTGAAGGTGGAAATTTTTTAAAGTATGCTTGGAAAAGTCCAGCAATGAGATTTGATCCAAATGTATTAGATGCAGCAATAACTGGTATAGGTAATGTTGCAATGCCACAATCTCAAGCTTTATTTGATCAAATACAAGATTTAACTGCTAGTGATCACATGAGAGATATTCTTTTAAAAGATTATGAAATTAGTAGTTATCCTTATACAGGAAGATTCGGTACTGTAGATCCTATGAGAGCTGGTTTATTTGATCAATTAACTGATGTAGCAAAGATTCAAACTGGCATGCCATTAGTAATGTCAAGAAGAATAAACTTAGAAAATCCTAAATTGTATTCTCTTGAAAGTGGTATATATAACCCAGAGAGACCTTTATCATTTAGCGCAGGTAGAGATCAGGTAGGAAATAAACAATATTCTGGAGCTACGGATAGACTTGTATTAAAACTTAAACCAGGGCAATACAATATTCTTAAAAATATGTATCCTGATTTAACGGATGATCAAATTGCTGAATATGGAGAATTTTTAAATTCAACAGGTAAATATTTTAATGAGGCTGTTGTAGGAAATATGAACATGGCAAAATTGAATAGATCTGGTGAAAGAGAATTAATAACACCACGTTCAATATCATTCGGAGAATTTGGAAGAGTTAAAAATAATTTTGGGGGTACAGATGTTTTAGCTGAACCAATTGGTTTAGAAAGCAAACAACCTACTTGGGTATTACCAACAAGAGAAGATTTAGCCAGAGAGTTTGCAGTAGAACATCAAAGAAAAGGATTAGGTTTCTTTAATTCTGAGGATGAGTTTATGAATGCAATTAACTTAGGAACAGTTAAAGATGTAACTACTGATCTAGATAAAACTATTGGAAACCGCAGTTTTACTACTGATAGAACTGCTTTAAGAAACTTAATTTCTGGTTATGGTTCTTGGCCTCAATATAGAAATGATGCAACATTGCAAAGACTATATAGTGGATTAAATCAAGGTGCTCAAATACCAATGCCTATTGTAATTCAATATAATAATGGTTTAAACAATCGCATTTTATCTGGTAACACAAGAATGGATGCATCTAGACATCTAGGCTTAACTCCTCAAGCATTGTTTATCAATGCAACTAATTATAAAAAAGGTGGTCAGCTAAAATCTAAGATGGCCAGTGTTGCAGCACAACTTACTCAAGATGAAATAAATCAATACATAGCTCAAGGTTACATAGTAGAAGAAGAATAAACTTTATAAGTTTATTGATTAGGTTAAAATTTAGTATATTTATATATAGACGATAATATGAAGAAGTCAGTAAGGATAAGAAAAGCTCTTCCAGGAGAAACTCCAGGTTACTACAATAAGACTGCAAAGTTTTTAAAAAAAGCACAGATGGGGATGCAAGTTGGTTCACCTAGTATGGATCCAGCTAGACTAAATCAAATATATGAGAATGTATATATTGCATTAAAGCAAGATACTCCTCCGGATGTTGTCTATGGAAGTCTTACAGGAGAGTATGGTTTAGATCCAAATACATCTTTAGGAATTGTAAAAACTGCTTTAGGTAAACTTGCAGAAGAAGGTTATATTGATCCAGAATCTATGGGTCAAGAACAACAATCTCAAGAACAGCAGCAACCTCAAGTAGATAATAGTCAGGCTGTAGCAGATGAAGAACAGCAAAGAATGTCTGACGATGCTGAGATGAATGAATTAGCAATGTCTGATGAAGGTTATTATAATGATGAAGAAGCTTTAATGAATGACAACTCTCATCTAGAAACAGAAGAAGATGAGCAAGAACAAGCATTTAGATATGGTGGTTACTTCCAAGATGGTGGTCAAGAAGAGTATACAGAAGAAATACCAGAGTATAATAGTGATTTCCAAACTGCTGCAATAAATCAATATAGTTCTCCGGGTAATCCAGAGAATAACAAACCCTTCTCTATAGAAGATTTAATGGCTGTTACTCCAGGTATGCAAGGACAAACTGAGTTTCCAGATATATCATATTATCTAGGAGATTATAAACCTATAGCAGATTCTTGGCAAGCACAAGATTTTTTACCTACTGCTCAAACTGGTGGTGGTGTTGGTTCTTTTTTACAAAGAACATATCCTTTAATTAAACAAGGATTTAACTATCCAAGAACAATTACTCCAATGACTAATTTGTCTACGGTAAGGAATATGCTTCCTGGTATGACAATGGTTGGTCAAGGGTTGACTAAACTACCTTTAATAGGTTCTAAATTGCAACCAAAACTTGCAACTACGTTTACTCAAAATAGAGCTGAACTTTGGAATATCTTAAATGGAGCTTCTCCAAAAACTGGTGTATTTAGTGGTAGTTTAAATTTAGGTGACGGAACATTACAGGCTGATAGACTTATGTTATATCAAGATGATGTTCAAAAAATTATAAACCAGATTGAAAATACAAATGGATCTGCTGTATTTTCACTAATGGATATTAATCCTACTGCTCAACAAGATGGTTTGATTAGTGGAGTATATCCAATGGATGCAAAAGTCATTGGAGGTACTGACGATGCTGGAAATAAATTCTTTGAAATTAAACATAGATTTGGTCCAAATCAAGAATTACCATTTGGAACAACACCATCTAAAGCAAAAGAATTTACTGTTAAAAATAGATTTTATTACAATACCGATCCTGAGACAGGTGGTGTATCAGTATTTGATCCACTAGGTAATCCTCTACAAACTGGAACAAGAACAACTTCACAAGTAACTAGACCAATTGCTTCAAGATATGCTAGAGGTATTGGTGATTTCTTATTAAGAAACTCAGGAACCCCTTATCCAAGTTATGGTGGTGGATTTACTGGTGTACCTGAAGTAACGGGTGTTCCTCCAACACCTTATAGTGATTTAGGTTTTAGAGGTAAAGTTGGTAGAGGACTAGAGACATATGCTACTACTGGGTTAAATCAATTTTTTAGAACCGGTAAAAGTGGAATTACATCAGTAAATCAACCTGTATATGGTTTTGCAAATAGTGCTTTAGGACCTAATGTAATTAATCCTATTAATGAATCTGGTCAGCAAGTAGCATCTGATATAAAGAATGCCATAAACTACAAATACAGACTTGGTTTAAAAACTACTCTTATTGGTGGTGGTTTAGGTTACTTAGGTTATAATGCATATGATGCATACAGGTATCCGTGTCAATGTGATTTTCCATCGGAACCTAATTATATGAAAAAGGATGCATTTGGTAATTGTCCTTGTGGAACTGATGTGGGTCCTATTAGAACTTTAGATCCTACTGGAATTCAAGAAAATGTTACTGTACCTGAAGATAAATTGACTACTCCTGATAGTATGCAATTTTTAATAGATCAAGGTTTAAGACCATCACGTTATAGATATTATAAACATAAGACGGATGATGATATGCCTGCTTATGGATTTAAAAAAGGTGGATCACAGAAAAAACAATTTGTTAAAAAATTGACTTCTATGTTCCAAGAAGGTGGAGATCAATCTGCTGAATTAGGAAAAGGTAAAAGAAATGATACTCTTACAAATGATGTTGCCAATAAGAAAAACATGTTTACTGGAACTCTAAAGAATAACTCTAACAAAGCTATTTCTGAAGAGATTTACAAAAATGCTCAAGGTAATCCTGAGATCATGAACTTGTTAATGAAAGATGGCTATAAAGAAAATCTTGCAGAAGATGTCAAAATGCAACAACAAATGCCGGCAGCACAGTTTGGATTTAATATTCCAACTCCACCATTCTCATCTATGGTAGAAGCTGGAGGATTTGTAGATATGGATGCTGAAAATCCTCTTACAAGATTTATCTATGGAGGTGATGAAGCTGAGTACTATGAACCATATGGTTTACCAATGGCACAGGATGGTATAAGCATTATGAATCGTAATAAAGAAATAAGAGGTATATCAGATAAATTAGATTATAATGACTGGTTAGAACTTGAAAAACAACAAGAAGAATATGATCCTGCTTTTACAGAAGAGCAGAATCAACAAGCTTATAAACAGTATGAAGATTTTTATGATCAAGCATTAGATGAAGCTTTTAACTATGGATCAGATAATTCTAATAACAGTACTCAAACACTAGATACTAAAACTCAAACTAATACTGGACAACCTAAATGTGGCCCAGGAACAGTTTATAATGCAACTTACAAAACTTGTATTCCTGTAGCTACTATTAATTATAAACCGAGAGTTGTTAGAGGAAATCCAGGGTTATTTAATACTCTTCTTCCATGGAATGCTCCTATTGGATATGCTGGTTCATGGGCAAAACAAATGAGTCTTCCTTATAACTTAGCTACTAAACAAGCTTACATGGGTCAATTACCTGGACAACCTGTTGCTAGGTACGTAACTAAAAAAGGAATCTTAGGTAGGCCTAAGAAATGGATTGACATTTATCAAACTGCTGGGCAATCAGGAATAGCTAATCCTATGGAATTAGAAGCTCTTATAACGGGTACAGGTAAGTCAGATGCATCTAGAAAAGACAGACCTGGGAAAGAAGAAAGAGTTAGCAAAACTGAAAGAATTGATCAGGAATTATTAAAAGATAGCTGGAATAAAGATAACTGGGATAAACTTTCTGAAAGAGATAAAAGAATTGCTAGAAGAACTTTTGCTTTTGATAATCCAGAATTAAGACGTTTTTCTGATAAAGTAGTATTTAAACAAGGACAACCTGGTCAAGGTTTTTACTATGAAAAGACTAAAAGAATAAAAGATCAAAAACAATATGGTGGTTACATGCAGAGGGGTGGTTATAGACCATATGAATTAGGTACTGGTTATGGTATGGGTATTGGTCAAAACAATTCTGCTTACAATCAATACTCACCGCAATCTCAGTTTGAAAATGATTTATTTGAAGGTAAACCACCTTTAGCAGCTCCTTCACAAAAGCAAAATGATTTTTCATGGCTTACGGGAACCGGAACAGGTTCTTATGCAGAAACTAGAAATACAGGACGTACATTAGGTGATAGAGGTCAAGAAATTATTCCACAGAAAGAACCTGAAACTCCAGCAAATGAATATGTTGGTGTAGAAAACAAACGTAAGGATATGTGGAATATTGATCCTGAAGCTGGTGTAAATGTATTTAATGCAGGTGCTAGAGGAGTAATGGGATTCTTTGATAGAATGCAGAATAAGAAAAGGGAAAGAAACATGATGCTTGACACTGTTGATCCTATGAACTTATATGCTTCTGCCAATGAACAAGACCGTGGAGACTGGCAAGACTTTGGATCTAAATCTGGTATGTTCAGATATGATCAAGAAGGTCAAGACAGAAGTAGTAGAGCTACTTATGGTCAGTACGGTGGATACATGCAAGAGGGTGGATTCTATAGTCCATACTTTGAAGAAGATGAAGAAGTTTATATGACTCCTGAAGAATTAGAACAATTCTTAGCTGCCGGAGGACAAGTTGAATATTTATAACACAACCAATGATAAAAGTTAGAATTAAAAAAGTACCTAAAGCTAGAACTGGATACCA
>Ga0315901_10005489_pt1 | contig 15427 bp, 12 predicted proteins | sample LakEriMetagenome_10_FD_203761 | JGI IMG/M metagenome (GOLD analysis project Ga0315901, IMG submission 203761) | Freshwater fungal communities from buoy surface, Lake Erie, Ohio, United States - Buoy 2 MA116 | ecosystem: Environmental > Aquatic > Freshwater > Lake | place: USA: Lake Erie, Ohio...
AGTTCAACAACATCGGCTGGTACGACATCGATCCCTCCGCGCTGAAGATCGTTCCCAAGCCGCTGCCCAAGCCGGCCGAGGCGAAGGAGAAGGCCGCCAAGCCGGCCGCCAAGGAGGCGGCGAAGCCTGCCGCCAAGCCCGCCGCCGGTGCCGCGAAGAAGCCCTCCACGGCCGACATCCTCGCCGCCGCGCGGGCCAAGGGAGGCAACGCTCCCGCCGCCAAGGAACCGACCGCCAAGCCGGCGGCCGGCGCCGGAAAGCTCTCGACCACCGAGATCCTCGCGCGGGCTCGGGGCGCGAAGGCCGCCGCGGCTCCCGCCGCCCCAGCCGAGGAACCGGCGGCGGAGGCTGCCCCGCCGGAGGAGGCACCGGCCCCCGCGCCCGTGAAGAAGGCCGCCAAGGCTGCTGCGGGCGGCAAGCCCACGACCACGGCCGAGAAGATCGCCTGGTGCCGTCAGCACGACGCCAAGGGCTGATGCGGCGGCTCTCGGCCATGCCCTTCCCTTTCGGAGCCCCTTCCGTGCCCTTCGCGCTTCGCCTCTCCGCCTGTCTCGTCCTCTTCGTCGCCGCGGGCTGCGGCCGCCTCGCCAGCCATCCGCTCGTAAAGGAGGCCAAGGAAGAGGTGCAGGCCAACGCCCGCGTCGCCGCGGCGCTCGGTGCGCCGGTGGAATGCGGCACGGCGGTCCGTGGCACGGCCAACGAGACCGACGGCATCGCGACACTGCAGTTCGACGTCAAGGGCACGAAGGCCGCGGGCGTCGTCGTGGTCGAGGGCAAGAAGACGAAGAACGAGTGGGGCGTGACCATGCTGGAACTGCGGCCGGCCGGCGCCGAGAAGCTCTCGCTGACCGCCGATCTCGAGGCCCGCACCGGCACCGACACGCCGAAGTTCGACCCGACGGCAAAGCCTGGCACGTCATCTTCCGCCCCGCCCCCCGGCGACATCGAGATCGCCCTGCCCCCGGGCGTCCCCGGCCAGCCGTAAGGCGAAACCGGCGGAGTCACAGTTCCAAGAAGCCCCGGGTGGAAACCCGGGGACTCCGGGCGCGAACACCATGCCACCATCCAGACCACACGACGGCACATGATTCCCCGGGTCGAACCCGCGCTGCATGGCACACGGGAAGAAATGCCACCCGGAGTCCCCCGGCTTCCGCCGGGGGCTTTTTGGTTGAGCGCCAGGCCCGGAGGGCCGGGTGGCCTGCCAGCGCGGCGGCGGCCCGTCAAGCGAACCGCGTTATGCCCTTTCCCTCACGGCAGTTCGCGGAGGGCGGCGATTTCGGTCTCGCGGCCCACGACGAGCAGCACCTGATCCTCCAGGAGCTTCGTCTTGCCGTCGGGGAACATCTCGAACTTCCCCTTCATCACGTCCTTGAGACCCATCACATGCACGCCGATCCGGCTCCGCAGATTGGCCTCGGCGAGCGTCTTGCCCGACAGCGAGGAGGGCATCGCCACTTCCGCCACGCTGTACTCCGGATCGATCGGCAGGTAGTCGAGGACGTTGGGCCAGGTCATGCGGTCGGCGAGCTCCCGGGCCACCTCCTCCTCGGGAAACACCACCCGGTCGACGCCGAGGTGCTCGAGGATCTTGCCATGCTCCTTGGTGACTCCCTTCACGATCACGTTCCGCGCGCCCAGTTCCTTGACGTGCAGCGTGGCCAGCAGTGACTGCGAGATGTTCTCGCCCAGCGAGATGAAGACCGCCGTGGCGTCCTTGATCGGCAGGTTCTCCAGCACCTCGCGGTCGGTGGCGTCGCCGATCACGGCCTCGTGGATGTCGTTCTTCACCGCCTCCAGCCGTTCCCGCCGGCCATCCACGCCGGTCACGCGGCAGCCGTTGGCGGCGAGCTTCGTGGCCAGGGCCGTGCCGAACGAGCCCATGCCGAGCATGATGAACTTCTTGCCAGACTGTGCCATGGGGTTCAGCCGATGAGCGGCTCCTCCTCGGGGAATAGGGGCTGGTAGGAACGGCGCTCGCGGGCGAGCGCGACGGCGGCGGTGATCGGCCCGAGCCGGCCGAGCAGCATCAGCGCCACGAGGACGAGCTTGCCGGGATCGGTGAGCGCCGGCGTGATGCCGGTGGAGAGGCCGACGGTCCCCAGGGCCGAGATGCACTCGAAGAGCGCCTCCAGAAACCACCGCGGCCGGGCCGAGAGGTCGCCGCTGTTCTCGACCACGAGCAGGGCGACGAGCGCCGCGATCGCCACGGCGGCGAAGAACAGCGCCGTGGCCGTCGCCCGCTCGACCGCCGACTCGGGGATCGTCCGCCGAAAGAAGTTGACGTGCTTCCAGCCGCGGAAGTTCGACCAGGAGCTCACGACGAGCGTCATGAACGTGCTCACCTTGAAGCCGCCGGCGGTGGAGCACGGCCCGGCGCCGATGGCCATGAGGATGATGGCGAGAAACAGCGTGGCGCTCGACAGGGCCCCGTAGTCGACGGTGTTGAAGCCGGCGGTGCGGCAGGTGGTGGAGTGAAAGAGCCCCATCAGCAGCTTGGTGGGCAGCGGCTCGCGGGCGATGGCTTCGTCCCACTCCAGCGCCCAGAACGAGGCCGCACCGAAGGCGAGCAGCGCGGCCGTGCCGATGAGCATCATCTTCGTCTGCATATGCAGCCGCTCCCAGAACTCCTCCCGCCGCCGCAGCCGCGACACGACGTCGAAGATCACCGGGAACCCCAGCCCGCCCAGGATGATCAGGCCGCAGATCACGAGGTTGATCGACACCCGCCCCGCGTCAGGCACGAGGTTCTGGTCGTGGAGGGCGAAACCGGCGTTGCAGAAGGCCGACACCGAATGGAACAGCGACCGCCAGACGACAGGCCCGGGTGCCGCCGAGCCCCAGTCGGCCCAGCAGAGGAGCGCGAAGCCGCAGGCCTCCGCGAACAGCACCGTCGCGAGCACGGCGAGCGTCACCCAGCGCAGGTCGCGGCCCGACTTGATGCCGAGCGTCTCGGCCACGACGGCCCGCTGCCGGAGCGTCGCCTGCCCCCCGATCTGGAAGGACAGGAGCGTCGTGATGGTCATGATGCCGAGGCCGCCCAGCTGGATGAGGGCGAGGATCAGAGCCTGGCCGAGAAACGAGAAGTCGTTGAGCGTCGAGCGGACCGTGAGGCCCGTCACGCAGCATGCGCTCGTGGCGGTGAAGATGCCGTCCACCAGCGAGATCGGCGGGCGGTCGGGCTGCCGGGCGGCCGGCAAGGTGAGCAGCGCCCCGCCGAACAGGATCGTGAACACGTAGGCCACGAACGAGACCCGGGCCGGATAACTGACGAGCGAGCCGGTGAACTGGGCCATCGACGGCGGCGGCGGGTGGAAGCCCGCGGCCGAACCAGGCCTGTGCTCGCGGGGCGTCGCGGCTTCAGCCGCAGCAAAAGCCCGGAACACGTGAAGTGCAATGGTAATTCGCGCGGGTCATGACGGACAGGCGGGGGGGGCGTGCGCGGCGTTTTTCCGCGGGAATTCGCCGCTTCGCAATTTGTTTGACTCGCGTGGGCACGGCTCCATAATGGCGACGTTCACTTCGAACGACGCGCTCGTCGCGGCCTTCACGGCCGACCCGTCCACGGGCCGCCAAACCACCCCTTCCCTCTCAGATCCAAAGGAGACGGTTCGTCCCGATGGCACGGATTCGCAACGTTTTCGAGATCATTGAACTCTACGGTCACGACGAGAATTTCGAGCCGCAGTGCACGGAGGACTTCTCCCCGACGTCCGCCCCGGCCGGCTCGAAGCAGAAGATCGACATCCTCGCCGAGCGGATTCAGCGCGGCATGCCGCTGTGGCACCCCGAGGATTCGACCGACTCGACCGCGGGCCTGCTCGTGGGCGCCGCTGACGACTGAACGCGTCCGACATCGGTGCAGCCCCGGCTCGGGGGCGGCAAAAGTCTCGTCGCTGGGGCGAAGATACGCCCCAGGCTCCTCGAGCGTTCGCCGACCTCCGCGCCTCACTCTCCTGATTTCGCTGCACGGCGGTCGGATTGCCTGGGGAAACCGGCCGCCGAGCCGACGTTTCGCCCGACTGTTCAAGCCCCGCATCACCGCCCTCCGCGGCCGCCCCGGCCGCGGAGGGCGGTTTCGATTTCGCGCCGGGCGGTGTCGGCCTTCATCTTCTGCCGCTTGTCATGGGCCTTCCGGCCCCGGCCGACGCCCAGCAGGACCTTCACCCGGCCGTCCTTGAAGTACATCTTCAGTGGCACGAGCGTGAGCCCTTTTTCAAAGGCCTGGCCGGCGAACTTCCGGATCTCGCGCCGGTGGAGGAGCAGCTTTCGCGGCCGCTTCGGCTTGTGGTTGAGTTGATTGGCCTTCTCGTACTCCGGGATGTCGCAGCCCATGAGCCACACTTCGTCTCCCTCGACGCGGCCGTACGACTCGTCGAGCGACATCCGCCCCACCCGCAGGCTCTTGACCTCGCTGCCCACCAGCGCGATCCCGCATTCGAGGGTGTCGAGGATCTCGTAGTCGTGCCGTGCCTTGCGGTTCTCCGCCACGACCCGTTCGGCTGGCTTGTCGTCGGTGCGGGCTGCGGGTTTTTTGCCGGGGGCGCGGGTGGGCTTGGGGGCGGTCACGGCAGGGTCTCTTTCGTTGAGCGGGGCCAGCTCGACAGGGTACACTTTACGCGGTTCTCAGACCGGCCGTCCGGCGGACGGCCCGCTCGCCCCGCCTGTTCCCCGCACCCTCGAGGGATCCCGCCATGCATGGCCATCGTCCCGCCCATATCACCGCCGTCGCCATGCTGCTCGTCGGCGTGGCGTGGCCGCTCGCCTGCGGCGCCACCGGTGTTGCCACGGAGAGCCGCGGCATCGTCCGCGGGGCCGAGCGGCCGGCGGGCGAGGGCCCGATGGTGCCGATCGAGGGGGGCTGGATGGTCGGTTATGACGAGACGATTCCCGGCACCGCGTTCACGTTTCGGATGATTCCCGTGCCCGGCGGCACGTTCCACATGGGCAGCCCGGCCGACGAGGCCGACCGGTCCGCCGACGAGGGACCGGCCTTCGAGGTCAAGGTCGAGCCGTTCTGGATCGGCCGCTGCGAGGTGACGTGGGGCGAGTACAAGACCTACATGGCCGCCTGCGAGTTGTTCAGGGGGCTCGAGGCCGCCAACATGCGGCCGGTCACGGCCGAGAACGAGGCCGACGCGGTCACGGCCCCCTCCAAGCTTTACGACCCGAGCACGACCTTCACCAACGGCGAGGAGCCCGATCTCCCGGCCGTGACGATGACCCAGTTCGCAGCCCGGCAATACACCAAGTGGGTGAGCAAGCTCACCGACCGCTTCTACCGCCTGCCCACGGAGAGCGAGTGGGAGTATGCCTGCCGGGCCGGAACGCGCACGGCCTGGAGCAGCGGCGCCGATGCGGCGACGCTCGATGCCGTGGCCTGGTTCGCCGCCAATTCCGACGACACCACCCATCCCGTCGGCACGAAACAGCCCAATGCCTGGGGGCTGCACGACATGCACGGCAACGTGGCCGAGTGGGTGATCGACGAACTGGTGGCGGGCGGCTATGCGCGGCAGGCCGCCTTGCCGCAGCCGCTGTCGGCCGCCGACGCGATCGCCTGGCCCGAGCGGCTCTATCCGCGCGTGCTCCGCGGCGGCGCCTACTACGACGAGCCGACCGAATGCCGCAGCGCGTCGCGCCGCGGCTCGCGGGATGCCGGCGGCACCGACGACGACCCAGACTGGAAGGACGTCGATCCCAACCTGCCGAAGAGCCCGTGGTGGTACACCGAAGCGCCGGCCCTCGGCGTCGGCATGCGGCTGCTGCGGCCGCTCACGGCCCCGCCGCCGGACGCCCAGCAACGCTGGTGGAATGCCGACGCGGAGAGCATCACGGCCGACGTGGCCGACCGCCTGCAGCAGGGAAAAGGTGCCCAGGGGATCGTCGATCCGGGGCTGCCGGACGAGGCGAAGCAGGCGGGCATCGGGGAATAACGCGATGCTTTTCGTGCGACCTGCACTTCGCCACCTCGTAACCGTCCTCGTCGCGGCGGCTGCCTGGCCTGCCGCGGCCGCCGACTGGCCCGACTGGCGCGGCCCGGGGCAGGACCGCCATGCCGACGGCGCCGACCGCATGCTGGTCGCGTCCTTCGAGCCCGAGGCGGGCACAAACGTGCTCTGGAAGAACGATGAAGCGGGCGGCATCTCCACGCCCGTGATCATGGGCGGGAGGCTGTTCACGCTCGTGCGGCACAAGCCAGGCACGAAGCAGGAAGCGGAGAAGGTGCTGTGCCTCGACGCCGTCACCGGGCAAAAGCTCTGGGAGAACGTGTTCAACGTCTATCTCTCCGACGTGCCGGCCGAGCGGGTCGGCTGGTCGGCGGTCGTCGCCGACCCGGAGAGCGACACCGTCTTCGCCCACGGCGTGTGCGGCGTGTTCACGGCGATCGACGCGGCGACGGGCAAGACGAAGTGGCAACGCTCGCTCCACGAGGAGTTCGGCTTCCTCTCCACCTACGGCGGCCGGACGAACATCCCGGTGGTGTTCGAGGATCTCGTGATCGCCAGCGCCGTGGTCACCGGCTGGGGCGAAACCGCCCGCCCGGCCCACCGCTTCCTCGGCCTCGACAAGGCGACGGGGGCGGTCCGCTGGATGAACGGCACCAAGGAACTCCCCGAGGACACGACCTACAGCACACCCGCGCTGGCCGTGCTCGGCGGCCAGGCGGCGGTCGTTTTCGGGTCGAGCGACGGCAGCGTGTGGAACTTCCAGCCGCGGACGGGCAAGGCCGTGTGGAACTTCAAGCTCTCCCGCCGCGGGCTCAACGTCGCCCCGCTCGTTGACGGCGACACGGTGTACATCTCGCAGGCCGAGGAAAACCTCGACAACACCTCGATGGGCTCGGTGACGGCCTTCAAGGGCACCGGCTCCGGCGACATCACCGCCACGAACGTGATCTGGCAGAAAAAAAACGTGATGGACGGCCGGTCGATGCCGGTGATCCTGGGCGACCGCGTCTACTTGGTGGACGACGGCGCCAAGATCTACGCCTTCGACAAGGCGACGGGCGCCCCCGTCGGCAAGCCGACGAAACTCCTCGGCACGATCGTCCGCGGGAGCCCGCTCGTGGCGGACGGCCGGCTCTTCGTCTGCTCGACGAGCGGCTGGCACGTGCTCGAGCCGACGAAGGATGGCCTCAAGTTCGTCGCTCGCATGCGGCTCGACGAGGAGGACGAGGTCACGGCCTCGCCGATCGCGTGGCAGGGCCGAATCTACCTGACCACGGGCGAGCGGCTGTATTGCCTGGGCGACACAGCCCGGCCGACGACTGCGACGAAGGAGCAGCCGCGGGCCCCCGCCGCGCAGCAAGTCTCGACATCGACGCGCGGGCCTGCAGGCGAGCCGGCGTGGGTGCAGGTGGTTCCCGCCGAGGCCCAGATTGCCGCGGGGGCGACCCTGCCCCTGACCGTACGGCTGTACGACGCGGCCGGCCGGTTCGTGAAAGAGTCGCCCGCCGAGTTCACCGCGACGGCCGGCACGGTCTCCGGCGACGGCACCTACACCGCGCCGGCCGGCAAACATGCCGCCGCGATCGTGACCGCCAAGGTGGGCGACCTCGAGGGCAAGGCCCGGATCCGCTCGATGCCCCCCCTGCCCTGGAAATTCGACTTCGAGGAGATTGCGCTCGCCGCCGACCCGAAGACGGGCGTCGTGAAGGGGGAGCCGCCGCTGCCCTGGATCGGCATGCGCTACCGGCACGTGGTCCGCGAGATGGACGGGTCGAAGTGCCTCGTGAAGGTGACGACGATCCCCAAGGGGACCCGCAGCCAGGGCTGGATCGGGCCGATCGACCTTCATGACTATGTGGTCCAGGCCGACTTCCGCGCCCAGGAGACCGGCGTCGAGAAGCCGGGCTCACCCGCGTCCGACACCCCGAAGTCGGCCGCCAGCGATGCCGACGCGTTCGCGAAGGCCTTCGGCACCGCGGCGGCCCTGGAGAAGGCCCGCATGCCCGACATGGGGCTGATCGCCCAGCGATACACGCTCGACCTCATGGGCGCGGCGCAGCAGCTGCAGCTCCGCTCATGGCCGCCGCAGGTGGCGACGCACTTTTCCCAGACGATTCCCTTCGCCTGGGAGGCGGGCCGCTGGTACACCATCCGATTCGAGGCTCGCACTCGGGACGGCGCCGCCATCCTCCGCGGCAAGGTCTGGCCGCGGGGCGAGCCGGAGCCCGCCGCCTGGACGATCGAGGCCGTCCACTCCGATGGCAACCTCCAGGGCAGCCCCGGCTTCTTCGGCAACTCGAAGGATTCCGAGATCGCCATCGACAACGTCTCCGTGGAGGCCGCCAAGTGAGCCGCTCCGTCATCGCCTTGCTCCTCGTAGCCTGTGAAGCCGTCGCGGTTCCGGCCGCGGAGTGGAACCAGTGGGGCGGCTCACCCGTCCGCAACAACACGCCCGACGCCAGGAACCTGCCGATCGAATGGGCGCCGGGTGAGTTCGACCCCGACACGGGCGCCTGGGATCCCGCGACGAGCAAGAACGTCGCCTGGGTTGCGGCCCTTGGCAGCCAGACCTACGGCAACCCGGTCGTGGCGGGCGGCAAGGTGTACGTCGGCACGAACAACGGCAAGGGCTGGCTGAAGCGGTATCCGCCGGCCATCGACCTGGGCTGTCTGCTGGCCTTCGCGGAGCGGGATGGCTCGTTCCTGTGGCAGGACTCGAGCGAGAAGCTCCCCACCGGCCGCGTCCACGATTGGCCGCTGCAGGGCATCTGCTGTGCGCCGCTGGTTGAGGGAGATCGCCTGTGGTACGTGACCAGCCGCGGCGAGGTGAAGTGTCTCGACACCGAGGGCTTTCGCGACGGCGAGAACGACGGCCCCTTCACCGCCGAGAAGGCCCCGGCCGACGACGAGGCCGACGTCGTCTGGGTGCTCGACATGATGAAGCAACTCGGCGTGTCGCAGCACAACATGTGCTCCTGCAGCGTGACGAGCGCCGGCGACCTGCTGTTCGTCAACACGAGCAACGGCGTCGACGAGGGGCACATCAACCTGCCGAACTCCGAAGCCCCGAGCTTTCTGTGCATCGACAAGCGGGCTGGGAAGGTGCTGTGGGCCGACAACTCGCCGGGGGCCAACGTACTGCACGGCCAGTGGTCGAGCCCCGCCTATGCCGAACTCGGCGGCGTGCCGCAGGTGCTGTTCGGCGGGGGCGACGGCTGGCTCTATGCATTCGACGCCCGCGGCGAGAACGGCAAGGCCAAGCTGCTGTGGAAGTTCGACTGCAACCCGAAGGAGTCGAAGTACACGCTCGGTGGCCGGGCCGACCGCAATCACATCATCGGCACCCCGGTGATCTACGACGGCCTGGTCTACATCGCCGTGGGCGAGGATCCCGAGCACGGCGAGGGGGTGGGCCACCTGTGGTGCATCGACCCGACGAAACACGGCGACGTGTCGAGCGAACTCGCCTTCAGCATCGACGACCCGACGAAGCCCCTGCCCCACCGCCGCAACCAGGCCGTGATCAAGGAGCAGGGGGAAGTGGCCCGGCCGAATCCCAACTCGGCCGCCGTCTGGCACTATCCCGGCTTCGACGCCGACGGCAACGGGAAGCTCGCCTTCGAGGAGACGATGCACCGCACCTGCGGCACCGTCGCCATCAAGGACGGCCTGCTGTTCGTGGCCGACTTCAGCGGCCTGTTTCACTGCCTCGACGTGAAGACCGGCAAGCCGCTCTGGACGCACGACATGCTCGCCGCCAGCTGGGGCTCGCCGCTGATCGCCGATGGCAAGGTGTACATCGGCGACGAGGACGGCGACATCTGCATCTTCAAACTCGGCCGGGAGATGGATCTGCTCGGCGAGATCAACATGGGCAACAGCGTCTACTCGACACCGATTGCGGTGGGGGACACGCTCTACATCGCCAACAAGAGCCATCTGTTCGCGATCCGCGCGGGTGCCACGCCGTCCAAATAGGAGCCTTCTTGATGCCGTTCATCATGCGTTTCATCCTGGTGGCCGCCCTGTGCTGCGGGGGCCTCGCCACCGCGGCGCCGCCGGCCGTGCCCGCATCGCTGCTCCTCGAAGCCAAGCGGATCGTGGCCCTCGGCGACTCGATCACCTACGACGGCCGCTGGCTGGCCAACCTCGTCGCCTGGATGGAGCGGCAGGGCACGACCGCCGAAGTCATCGACGTGGGCCTGTCGAGCGAGACGGTCTCGGGGCTCTCGGAGGCCAGTCACGCCCGCGGGAAGTTCCCCCGGCCCGACGTGCACGAGCGGCTCGACCGCGTGCTGCGGCTGGCGCGGCCCGACGTCGTGCTCGCCTGCTACGGGATGAATTGCGGCATCTACCAGCCGCTCGACGAAGAACGGTTTGCGAAGTTCAAGGCCGGCATGGAGCGGCTGCATGCGGCCGTGGAGCAGGCGGGCGCGAAGATCGTGCATCTCACGCCGCCGGTCTACGGCGGCCCCCCGGGCAAGCCCGCGCCGGCCGGCGACGTGGACTACGACGCCGTACTCGCGGCCTATTCCGAATGGCTCGTCTCGAAGCGGGCCGACGGGTGGCTCGTGATCGACGTGCACGGCCCCATGCAGGCGATGCTCGCCGCCAAGCGGGCGGCTGATCCAGGGTTCGCCTTTGCAGCCGACGGCATTCACCCGGACGACGCCGGCCACTGGGCGATCTGCCGGGCCGTGCTCGCGGGCCTGGGCGCCGGTGGGCCGATCGCCACCGCCGACACGCCCGAACTGCTCTCCCCATTCCTCCCCGAAGTGACCGCCCGGCTGAAGATCCTCCGTGATGCCTACCTCGCCGCCGCCGGGCACCTGCGACCGGGCATGGCCGCGGGCGTGTCGGTCGCCGAGGCCGAGGCGGAGGCCGCGCGGCTGACGGCGTCGATCCGCTCGCGGCGGCTCCATCTCGCCGGCCGTCAGTTACCCACCAGGGAATGGGTGTCGCCGATCGAGTGGCCGCGGCCGCGCGTCGTCGATCCCGGTCCGGCGCCTGCCGGCCCGGCGCCGGTGCCCACCGACGCCATCGTCCTGCTCGGCAAGGATCTGTCCGCCTGGAACGGCGCCGACACCTGGAAGGTGGAAGACGGCGTGGCCACGGTCGGCAAGGGACGGATCACCACACGACAGGCCTTCGGCGACTGCCATCTGCACGTCGAGTTTCGGACGCCGGCGCCCGCGGTCGGCACCGGGCAGGGCCGCGGCAACTCGGGCGTGTTCCTCATGGGCAAGTACGAGATCCAGGTGCTCGACTCGTTCGAGGACGGGACCGACGGGCCGCTCACCTACCCCGACGGGCAGTGCGGCGCCCTCTACAAGCAGCAGCCCCCGGCGGTGAACGCCTGCCGCCGGCCCGGGGAGTGGCAGACCTACGACATCCTCTTCACGCGGCCGCGTTTCGCCGCCGACGGATCGCTCGCGGCGCCGGGCCGCGTGAGCGTGCTGCACAACGGCGTCGCCATTCACGCCGACACCGTCATCAAGGGCACGACGGCCTGGCCGACGCCGCCGACCTACGAACGGCATGACGATGCGCTGCCGATCGAACTCCAGGACCACGGGAACCCGCTGCAGTTTCGCAACATCTGGGTCCGCACCTTCGAGCCGGTGCAGCCCCGGCCGAAAATAGACTGACGTCGGCCTGCGGGCGGAGGCCCGCCCCGCAATCACCCCGGCCGCGTCGCCTGACGTATCGGTGTTGCGCGTTCTCCGGTCTTGCGCTTGGCTTGACTCGCGCCAACGGCACAAAAAGCCCCCGGCGGAAGCCGGGGAGCATGCACACGCGAACCTGCGGCATCGTGCCGCAGTTCGCTTGGCGGGTCTCCGCCCCGCTCACAGTCAACCCGGCCCTCCGGGCCTGACACTCCCACAAAAAGCCCCCGGCGGAAGCCGGGGGACTCCGGGTTGCATGTCTTCCCGGGTGCCATGCGATGTGGGTTTGAACCGGAAAATCACATGCCTTCGTGCGGCATGGACGGCGGGGTGGTTTTCGTGCCCGGAGTCCCCGGGCTCCCGCCCGGGGCTTCTTGGACCGGTGACGGGACCGATCCCCTGTTCACGGGTCCGGCACAACACGATGCGCAGCTGGATCCCTGCAGCGGCGACGCTCTGTTGAACTCCTCCGCGCATCATCAAAAGCTCCACGCCAGGCCCGGAGGGCCGGGTCACCCCAGCGGGCGGAGGCCCGCCAAGGCAAGGTCGGCAGGATGCCGAGCCTTGCCGTGTAGTTTGCGCGGGCGTTACCCACCGCGACGGGCCCCGCACCGATACTTCTCCCGTGCGGCCTGCGCCGGATGGTTCCGGCGGCCGCGTCCTCACGGAGTTCCCGCCATGTCGCTTGCCATGCTGCCCTCCCGCCACGGTTCGCTCGTGTTTCTGGCCGCCGCCCTTCTCGTCACCGCCGCCCGGGGCGACGAGGGCAATCCCCGCATCGACTACCGTGGCTTCGCCGCCGGCGTGGCCGAGGTCGCGGCGTTGCGGGACAGCCGCCGCATCGACGAGGATGAGTTCCTCATGCTGGCCGCCAAGCCCGACACGATCGTCCTCGACGCCCGCAGCCGTGAGAAATTCAACCTCCTGCACGTCCGCGGGGCTCGTCACCTGAGCTTCCCCGACATCACGGCGGATGAACTGGCAAAGGTCATCCCCACGAAGGACACCCGCGTGCTCATCTACTGCAACAACAACTTCGAGAACGAGGAGCGGGCCTTCGCCTCAAAGGTGGCACCCGCGGCGCTCAACGTCCACACGTTCAACGTGCTCCACGCCTACGGCTACACGAACGTCCACGAGCTCAAGCCACTGCTCGACGTGCAGACCACGAAGATTCCGTTCGCGGGCACTGCCGCCGACGGCCGCGGGAGGCTCGCCCGCCGATGACCGCCGCCCCGCGCCGCGTGCTCGTGGTCGAAGACGATCCGGCGATCCGCCGCGGGGTCGTGGCGGCGCTCGCCTTCGCCGGCTACGAGGTGCTGGAGGCGGGCGACGGGCCGCGGGGGCTGGCCCTCGCGGAGACCGCCGCGGTCGACCTCGTGCTCCTCGACGTCGTGCTGCCCGGCACGGACGGCCTGGAGATCCTCCGGCGGGTGCGGGAGTCGCGGCCCACGCGGCCGGTGATCCTGCTCACGGCCCGGGCGGCGGAGGACGATCGTGTCGGCGGGCTCGCCGCGGGAGCCGACGACTACGTGGTCAAGCCGTTCAGCGTGCGGGAGCTGCTCGCCCGGGTCGAGGCCGTGCTCCGCCGCTCGCCGGAGCGGCCGCGTCCCGTGGAACTCATCGAGTGCGACGGCCTCGTCGTCGACCTCGCCCGCCGCGAGGTCCGGCACGCCGACGGCGATCGGCTCGAGCTCTCGGAGAAGGAGGCGGAACTGGCGGCCTACCTCGCGGCCCACGCCGGCCGCGTGATCAGCCGCGAGGAACTGCTCCGCCGGGTGTGGCGGCTCGATCCGCGGGGCGTGACCACCCGCACGATCGACATGCACGTGATGCGGCTGCGGGAGAAGCTCCGCGACGACACGGCCGCGCCGCGGCGGGTGCTCACCGTCCGCGGCCAGGGCTACGCCTGGGCCGCCGCGGAGGCCGGCCGATGAGCCCGCGCGGGGCCTGGGCGGCCTACGCCGCCTGCCTGGCGATCGCCGCCACGGGTCTGGCGGCGCTCACCCATCGCGCCCTCGAGGCCGACAGGGCCGAGGCCGAAGCCCGGCAGGAGGCGGCTGTCGAGGAGAACGTGCGGCTCGCGCTGTGGCGGATCGACGCCGCGGTCACGGCGATCGTGGCCCGGGAGACGGCGAACGTGCGGACCACGCGGCCGGTGCCGCCGGTCGTGGAGACGTTCGTGATCGACGCCGCCGGCCGCCGCCGCACGATCGCCGCCGCAGCCGATCGCAGGCCGGTGCAGTTCGACGCCGCCGCGCTCGTCGCCCGGCTGCCCGACCCGCCGGCCGGCGAGCCGCTGGCCGTAGGTGACGAAGCCGCGCAGCTCGCCGACCTGCCGATCCAGCAGGCGCGGAACGCCTCCGAACTTCAGGCCCGTCGACAAGCCGTTCAACAGAACTACGCAGCGCAGCAGATCGTCGCGGAGCCGCCGGGTATTGCCGCGACGCCGCTGGCCGCGCTGTCGGCGGTGTGGGCCGGCGACGCGCTCCTCCTCGCCCGCCGCGTGCAGCCGGCGACCGCGGCGACGACTGTCGAAGGCGCGGTCCTCGACTGGCCCCGGCTGCGGGCCGACCTCGTGGCCACGATCGCCGATCTCCTGCCCGGGGCGACCCTCGAGCCGGCGGACGATGCGGCGGCCGCCGCCGACCACCGGCTCCTGGCCGCGATTCCCGCCCGGCTCGTCCCCGGCCCGGTGCCACCGCTCGTCGCGGCAGCCTGGTCGCCCCTGCGCGGCACGCTGGCCGCGGCGTGGGGGGCGATGGCCGTCGCCGCAGCCGCGGTCGGGGCCCTGCTCGCGAGCGTGCTCGCGCTCAGCGAGCGGCGGGCGGCCTTCGTGTCGAGCGTCACGCACGAACTCCGCACGCCGCTGACCACGTTCCGGCTCTACTCCGGACTCCTCGAAGAGGGCATGGTCCCGGCCGCCGAGGTGCCCACATACCATGCGACGCTCCGCCGCGAGGCCGACCGGCTCACGCACCTCGTGGAAAACGTCCTCGCCTACGCGCGGCTGGAACGCGGCCGCCATGCCGCCCGCCTCGCGCCGATAGCAGTGGCCGACCTGCTCGCTCAGGCCACGGCCCGACCGGCCGAGCGGACCGCGCAGGCCGGGTTCGAGTGGCAGCTCGAGGCCGACGCTGCGACCCGCCAACTCGCGGTGACCACCGACCCCGCAGCCGTGGAGCAGGTGCTCTTCAACCTCGTGGACAACGCCTGCAAGTATTCCCGTGGCGCCGGCCCGGCCGTGATCGAACTTGCGGCCGCGCCACGCGGCCGCAGCCTGGCGATCGCCGTGCGGGATCACGGCCCGGGCGTCGCCCCCCACGAGGCCGCTCGGCTCTTCGAGCCGTTTCGCAAGAGCGCCCGCGACGCGGCCGAGGGGGCGGCCGGCGTCGGCCTCGGCCTCGCCCTCTCCCGCCGCCTGGCGCGGCAGATGGGGGGCGACCTCATGCACGAACAGCCGGCCGACGGCGGCAGCCGCTTCGTGCTCACACTGCCGCTGGCCGCGCCGGCTTCACACTCTTTCGTCGAGACATGACGCTTCTCGGTGAACACCGTCACGGATGGCACGGTGACGCGCGGCGTCAGGCGACATGGCGGACCCCGCTCCGTCGCGTGCCGCAATCGCACAGTGGCGCAGACGCCACCGGCCGCATCAGCCGGCAGGACGATGTCGCCGCTTTTGATCTTTACGCACTCATTTTCTGTCACTGCCGTGCGCACACCGCCCACGCGTGCCATGCCGCCACGTAGTCGGCGAGCACGCCGGCGGCCGCCCGCGGGGAGATCGTGTCGGTGTCGTAGCGGAAC
>Ga0315901_10005490_pt1 | contig 15426 bp, 11 predicted proteins | sample LakEriMetagenome_10_FD_203761 | JGI IMG/M metagenome (GOLD analysis project Ga0315901, IMG submission 203761) | Freshwater fungal communities from buoy surface, Lake Erie, Ohio, United States - Buoy 2 MA116 | ecosystem: Environmental > Aquatic > Freshwater > Lake | place: USA: Lake Erie, Ohio...
GGCGTTCATGGCATTTCGCTCAAGCGGTGGCTTGAGAAGCAGGCGAGACCAGCGAGTAGGCGTCGCGGTTGTCGCGCAGCCATTGACCGGCGCTTTCGTTGTGCATCTGGCTGGGATGAAAGTGCGGGATCAGGTAGGCCTTCCAGGGCTGCCGCAGTGCGGGCACCAGACCCTGCCGTCCGAACAGGAATCGGACCGCGCTGGCCCAGGTCGAAGGCCGCCACCAAGTGCCGTCGTGCCACAGGTTGTTGAACGTCTGGCGCGCCAGGTCGATCAGAAACAGGCGGGTGACGAGCCGGTAGTAGCGCACCCGCCAGGTGTCGCTTCCGCCCAGGGCCAGGTACACGTCGATGGCCGTGGACTTGTGTTCGATCTCTTCGCTGAAGTGCCAAAACCACATCGTGTTGATGCGGTCGTCGGTGCTGCGAAGCAACTCTGGATGGGCCAGCCCCCATTCCGACAGGATGGCCGTCAGGTGCTCGGTGGCGGCCGTGATGCCCACGGCATGCCGCGGGTCGGCCAGGGCGGTCGACGCCTGCCGCCTTTTGCCGCGCGCCTCCCAGTGGTTGACCAGACCTTGCACTTCCAGATGACCGTTGAAGAGGCCATGGATGCGGCGATGCGTGGCTTCCTGGCCAACGAAGCCCTTGACCTCGGTGTCGAAAGCCGCGCGCTGGTCGGGCGGCAGCGAGGACACACCGCGCCTGACCGCGTCGATGAAGAACTGCTCACCTCGCGGAAAGCTCATCGACAAGGCATTGAAGAAGGCGGTGCGGAAGGCATCTCCGCCGCACCAGTGGCGGGGAATCGGCAAACCGAGGTCGATGTGCAACCGACGGATGGTGAGTGCGCTCAAGGTGGAACCCGAAGTGAAGGATCGTGCAGTCACGGGGCGGAGAAGTCGACGGCCTCGAGCCGCGACAGACTCTCGCCGTTTCCGCGCAGGGCTTGAAGCAGGGAGGTGATCCGCGGCTGAATGGAGCCCACGAAGTCGAGTGCCATGGCCACCTTGTTGGTGTGCCACGTGTCGGAACCAGACACCGCAGCCAGCGCGATCCGGGCCTGCATCCAGCCCATGACGCAGTGGCCCAGCAGCTCCAGGAAGGCCGGCGCCGCGTGTCCTGCGGTTTCGCGCTTGAACAGCGCATCCACGCCGAGATGCGCTGCCACCGCGGCGACCTCCTCGGCGCAGGACCGCAGCCAAGCCGCCAATGGCGACAGGCGCGGGTGCTGTTCGACCTGATGGGCCGTCTCGCTGAAACGCGCGCCCAACAGCTTCAGCCGTGCGCCCTGATCGGCCAGCACCTTGCGGCCCAGCAGATCCAGCGCCTGGATCGCGTTGCTGCCTTCGTACAGGCGGCAGATGGCCTGGTCGCGCACGAGTTGTTCCATGCCCGTCTCGACGATGTAGCCCGAGCCGCCGAACAGGCGCTGCGCGGCGCCGATGTGTTCGGCGGCCTGGTCCGAGAGATAGCCCTTCACCACAGGGGTGAGCAAGGCTGCCAGGTCGCCGGAGCGTCGACGCTCGTCGGGATCGGGATGATGCTGCTCCTGGTCCAGCTGCAGCCCGACCCAGGCCACCAGCGCTCGCGCGCCATCGATGAACTGCCTGTGTGCCAGCAGGGACCGGCGTACCAGGCTGTGGCTGATGATCGGGTCGGCCGGTAGTTGGGGCTGTGCCGCGCCTCCCAGCGCACGGCCTTGCAAGCGCGTCCGAGCGTGCTGCAAGGCGTTCTGGTAGGCGATCTCCGCCAGGCCCACGCATTGCACACCGACCTCAAGCCGTGCCGCGTTCATCAGGAGGAACATGCAGCGCAGCCCTTGCCCCAACTCGCCGACCAAGCAGGCCTGCGACCCTTCGAAGGCCAAGGCGCACGTGGGATTCGCACGGAGCCCGTGCTTGTGCTCCAGGCCGATCAGGCTCACGCCGTTCCGCTCGCCAAGCCGGCCGTCGATCAAGCGCTGGCGCGACACCACGAACAGGCTGATGCCCTTGGTGCCCGCCGGTGCATCCGGGGTGCGGGCCAGCACGAGGTGAACGATGTTGGGCGTCAGGTCGTGTTCGCCGTTGCTGATGAAGCACTTCTGACCCGACACCCGCCACGAGCCGGTGGCGTCCTGCATGGCCACGGTCTTCACGAGGCCCAGGTCGCTCCCGGCCTGCGGCTCGGTCAGGCACATCGTGCCGCTCCATCGGCCGCTGGCCAGGTGCGGTGCGAACATCGACAGCACGTCGGCACTGGCAAATCGCGCGAGGCAGGCCAGCACGCCTTCGCGCACATTGGCCAAGATGGAGAAGGCCAGATTGGCGGCAGCCAGGTTCTCGGTCGCCAGGGCGCCCAGGGCACGCGGAAAGCCCTGGCCGCCCAGGTTGGCCGGTACCGTGAGCGAGGGCCAGCCCGCCGCCACGTAGTCACGATAGGCCTCGGGCCAGCCGGAAGGCGTCTGAACCTGGCCACCCTCGCGGCGACAGCCCTCGCGATCGCCACTGGCCGCCAGGGGCAGCAAGCGACCCACCGCAAACCGCGCAGCGGCTTCCAACACAGCCGTGGCGTCGGCGGCTTCGATCTGCGCGAACGCATCACATTGCCGCCACAGCTCGGGGGCGCGAAGAACGTTCTCGAGCACAAAGCGCTGCTCACGCAGAGGGGGGGCGAAGTCCAGCATGGTCGAGCTTTCCTGCGTGGCTGTCTTCACTCGCCCTTGAACACCGGCGTGCGCCTTTGCATCATGGCCATCACGCCTTCGCGAAGGTCTTGTGTCTTGAGCAGACCCATCAGGCGCGGCATCAAGGCGGCCAGTGCGGCAGCTTCGCCCTCGGCGTGCGCCTGGTGCGCCGACTCCATCAACGCGCGCACGCCCAGTGGTGCCGCCTGGGCGACCTGCTGGGCCAGGGCCACGGCGCGTTCGAGCAGCTGAGCAGCAGGCACCACCTCGCTGACCAGCCGCATGCGCAGGGCTTCGCTGGCCGAGAACTCTTCACCGGTCATCATGTAGCGCATGGCATCACTCCAGCCGGCGGCCCGGGTGAAACGGATGGAGGCGCCGCCGGAGGGCGTGATGCCGCGAAGCACTTCGGTCTGTGAGAAGCGCGCCGAGTCGGCGGCCAAGGCGATGTCGGCCGCCAGCAGCAGGTCCAGGCCCGCGGTGAAGCATGCGCCCTGCGCGGCCACCATCAGCGGCTTGCGCCGCAAAGGGCCGGACACGGCAAAGGGGTCGAGCCCCTCGCTGGGGTAGCTCAAGGTGCCGCTGGCCATCTTGGGTGCGAGCGCCATCAGGTCCAGGCCCGCCGAGAAGTGCTCGCCGTGCGCGAACACCAGCGCGCAGCGCAGTTCGGAGCTGCGTTCGTACTCGCCGAGCGCCGACGACAGGTCGAAGAGCATCTCGGCGTCGAAGGCGTTTCGCTTGGCAACTCGGTTCAAGCCGATGAGAAACACGTGGTCGCGGCGTTCGCGGGTCACGGAACCGGCGGTGCTGTCGTTCATGGGGCCTGGGATTTCTGACTGAGGTGGATCGATGCTAGGCAGGCGGCAAGCGGTGGACTAGATCGCGATCGGAGTACAAACTGGCTCCATGAGAGAACCAATCGCGCCTGAATCGGCGGCCCTGCCCATGCGCATCGATGCGGCGGCCGGGCTGGATGCCAACGCACTCGAGCTGTTCGCCCGCGTCGTTCAAGCGGGCAGCTTTGCGCGGGCGGCGCGCAAGCTGGGGCAGGAGCGCGCCGCGGTGAGCCGGCGCGTCGCCGCGATCGAGGCCTTGGTGGGCCAGCCCCTGTTCGCGCGGACCACGCGCTCGCTGGGACTGACCGAGGCCGGCAGGCGCCTGGCACACAGCGCCAAGGCGGTCCTGGACGCCGCGGAAGCAGCGCGCGGCTCGCTGCGGGCGACACAGGCCAATCTGGCTGGTCGGCTACGCATCACCTGCGGGCCCAGCCTGGGCCGCAGCATGCTGGCGCCGGTCCTGGCGGAGTTCCAGCAGTTGCACCCCCGGCTGGGCTACGAACTGCTCTTCACCGATCGGCGAGTCAACCTGCTCCGCGAGGGCGTCGATGTGGCCTTTCGCATCACCCGGGTTCCGCCCGAGGACCTGGTGGCGCAGCCCGTGCTGCCCTTCCGCATCAGCGCCTACGCTGCGCCCGGACGGTTCGAATCGCTCTCCTCTCCTGCCGCGCTTGCATCACTTCCGTTGCTTTTGTTCGGGGCCGCGCGAGACACACCGACAAAGCTGATGTGGCGCCTCGGCCATCAATCCCAGCCCGTGCAGGTCTCGGGGGTGGCCTACAGCGATGATCTGGACGGCTTGATCGCCTTAGCGGTGGCAGGCGCCGGTGTCGTCATCACGATGGACTGCTGCGTTGCCAGGCACATTGCCAGAGGTGAACTCGTGGACTTGCTGCCCGCTTGGAATCTTCCCTTGGCAGAAGGGGATACGGTTCACGCGCTGACTTTGCCCATGCCGGAGGCCTCGGAGAGCGCACGCGCCTTGGTGAGGTTTGTGTCGGAACGATGGCTGCATGGCGTGCACGCTCGCTCGGCACCTTGAGCGGCGCCGATGGGGCTGTCCTTACGGGCTTGCGCCGCGCACACCTTATTGACGAGCAATAGCTTATGCCGATCCGACTGACTGTGCGACGGCGTGAACCTGGGAGAGACTTGCGGTAAATCGCTTTGCCGTACACCGGACATTGGTCAATGGCTGCAGTTAGCCGGCTGCAGCCACTCGAGGGCAGTCCGCTGAGTGACCGGAGGCGCTGCAGAGCCGCCACGGCAAGAGCAGCCGTCTTTCGCCCGCTCCGACGCCCTCATGGGCTTGCCAGCCGATGTTGATCGCTTTCTCGACCTGCGAGGTCAACCAGTGCGGATGGCAGCGTCGGGTGGCGGAAGCGGTAGCCGGCTGCAATTGCCGCGCTGGGTAAGGCGTTCTGTCCATCCAACAGCAGCGTCGACATCTCTCCAGCGAGCAGTCGCAACGGCCAAGCAGGAACATTCAGCCAAGCGCGGCGCCCCTGTGCGGCTGCCAGCGCCTGCGTGAACTCGGACTGACTTGGCATGTCCGGTGCGACGGCATTGACGGCGCCCGCCATTTCGCTATGCCGCAAGGCGAAGCAGATCAGGCCGACCGCGTCGTCACAGTGCAGCCAGGGCGCCGGCTGCTGCCCTGTTCCGAGCCGCGCGCCAAGGCCCAGACGCGCTGCCAGGGCTTGCGGCGGATAGGCGCCGCCGTCCCGGCCGAGAACAACACCAAGCCGCAGGCGGACGACACGCACACCAAGAGCCTCAGCACGGCGCGCTTCATGCTCGACCGCGACACAGAGGTCGGACTGAAACTCCCCTGCCTTGGGCGGACTTGCTTCCGTGCAAGGACTGCCATCGTTGACGGCGCCATAGAAGCCCACGGCCGAGGCACTGATCAGCACGCGGGGACGCTGCTCCAGCCTGCGCATCAGCCCCAGCAACTGCTGCGCCACGCCGACGCGGCTGTTCAGCAGCACGCGGCGGCGTGCCGCCGTCCACGGCATGCCCAGCACCCGCGCGCCCGCGAGGTTGACGATGGCGTCGATCCGTGTCTCCGGCGGAATTGCGTCCAGATCATCGACCACCCACACACCGGCTCCGAACTGGCGCCGCGCCTGCCGCAGGTCTCTGGAGAGCGCGACAACGCGGTGCCCCTCGCGGCAGAGTTCGGCCACCAGCGCCTGGCCGACGAAGCCCGTGGCGCCGGTCACCAGGATGGCGGCTTGACGGCGCATCGGCACCGGCCGTGCTGCCGCGAGAACCGGCAGGCGCACCAGACGCCGCAAGGCCAGTGCGTTGCGCAAGCTCCACGCCAAGACACCGACACCGTACAGGGTGAGCAGCGGAGCCCAGGCACCATGGGAAGCCGCCAACAGACGGGTGGGCTCGTGGGCCCAAGACCACAGCACGGGCGCAAAGAGGGTCAGGAACGCGCCGTAGCTGATGGTCAGCAGCGTGTGCAGCACACGCTCGAACGGCGGCAGCTGGCGGCTGCGGTCTTCTTCCAGGAAATCGGCCAGCGTGACGGCCACCTCTACCGCCAGCAGTCCGGCAAGCAGCACCGCAAAGCCGCCGTGCCAGTGCCACCAGGCCAGGCCGATGAAGATGACTCCGTACACGGCTTCACGGATGGCATGCAGCGCAAGCTCACGCCGCGCCGAAGGCCGCTGCGGAAGCCTGGCCTGCAGCTCGTGATGCCAGAGGTTGTCGAAGGCGCCCATGACGGCTTGGACGCTCAGCAACAAGAAGAGGGTGTTCATGTGGGCAACTCTGGTTGGGTGCGCTGGTGGGCCCGAAACCTTGCGTGGTGTCGGTTGGTGGTGGGACCGGCCGGCTCAATGGGCAGGCGGTCGGTGCGTGTCAAGGGGTGAGGGGTCCTTGAACACGCCGCTCTGGTGGAAGGTCTCGCCCCAAAGGGGATGAGTCATAGAGAGCGTGAAGCGGAACTGCTCATCCCCCAGGTCGCAGTGCTCGACGCGGCAGGTGCCCGGGCTGAGCAGCCGCGGAATCACGATGTGAAGGCGGCCCAGCGCCAGGAAGTAGCGCTGGCTCTCGAACACCAAGGCGCCGTCGCGCTCGTAGACGCGGAGCGTCATGCCCAGGCCGCCGTGAGTGCGCTCGCACAGCCGGCCGGTGCTGTCCAACTCCTTGGTGGAGCAGACGTGTCCAACGCCGCCCTCAAAGCTGCGTTCCCACAAGACGCCCGTGCCGACAGGGCTGACCCTGACCGTGGTGGGCACGCCGGTCGCGTTGGCTGCGACGAGCGGGCTGCGAAACGGCTTCACCAGCCAGGCCAGCACACGGCCCAGGGGTGAGCAGCGAATGTCCAGCCGGCCTCGGTATGTGACCGGCGCATGGTTGGCGGCAAAGCGGCGCTGCAAGGCCGCAGGAAGGCGGGACCATGCGGCAGGCCCGACAAGGGCCGCAAGGTCAAGGGGCGTGGTGGCTTTCATGCCCCCTCCTTCGCGACAAGCGTGCCAGCGATCAAGTGCCGGCTAAGTGATTGATTTCATTGGGGGTTGCGCTCGGTTGCGACTACCTCGGATACAGTGCCTCAACCCCCATCTGTCAACGTCGTTAACAACGCATGCTGCTCATCCGCCTGTCCCTGGGCTTCGCGCTCTTCGAGACCTTGGTGCTGGCTGGTGTGTTGCTGTGGTGGGCCAACCGGGTACCCGGTGCCAGGCTGCTGGCCGCGTTTCTGTTGGGCTTTGCCCTCTGGGTCGTGGGCAATGAGTTGCCCAACTGGCTGGGCCAGGATGCCGAGCCGGTGGCCTTGAAGCTGGTATCGCTGGCGCCGTTCATCTCCACCTTCTTCTTCCACTTCTGCGTGGTGTTCTGTCGCGTGCCCTTGCACCGCGCCGCCGTCGTGGCCGCCTACGGTCTTGGCGCGGTGGCGTCGTTGGCGGCGCTGATCGGACAGCCCGGACATCTGGTCTGGCGCGAGAGCGTCGGCTGGATCTTCATCGCCAACCGTCTTGGCTGGTGGGCCAGCGTGGCTTGGATCATCCTGGGCATCGCTGGGGTGGCGGTGCTGATGCGCGGGTTGGCCCAGGCCTGGCCACCGGCGCGCCAACAGATCGCCGCTGTCACCTGCTCCTGCCTGTGGGGTCTGCTCTGTCTGAGCGGCTACGGCCTGGTGCTGCTGGACTTGCCGGTCTTTCCGGTACCGCTGTTGCTGCTGCCGCTCTATCCTGTCATCTTGGTGTACGGCGTGCTGCGGTGGGGCGTGTTTGCGGCAAACGCGTGGGCGGGCCGCGCCCTGGTGTGGACCCTGCTGCTGGCCGTTGGCCTGGGCATCGTTGCGCTGATGCCCTTGGTGCTGCCGTTTGAGTCGCGCTGGCTCAGCGGCCTGGCGGTGGCGGCAGGCTGCCTGGCCCTGAGCGGGCCCGTGCGCCGCTTCGTGCTGAAGCTCGTCTATCCCGGGGGCACTGCCTCGGCAGCGGACCTGCAGGCTTGGCGTGAGGCGCTGCTTCCGGCCGAATCACTGCCCGAGCTTGCCCACTTGTCGGGGCGCTTGTTGAGCACGCGGCTGGGCACGCCGGTCGAGGTGGTCTTTGAGGCGGATTCCGAGCCGAGCTTGCCGCGGCTGAACTGCCGTCGCGCACCTTGGCGGCTGGAGCTGCAAGGCTGGTCGGCCGCGCCACCAGGCCAGCGCCATCTGGCCGAGCTATTCGGCAGCCTGGTGCTCGAGGCGGCCCTGCGCGTCGAGCAGGCCCTTCAACTGGCTTCGCGCGAGCGTGAGAGGCAGTTGCAGGCCCGGCTGGCCGAGTTGGGCGCCCTGGCGGCCACCGTGGCCCACGACATCCGGAACCCCCTGAACATCATCTCCATGGCCGTGGCGGCTGCGCCGGCGGACACGCGCCGCGAGGTGGCCGACCAGGTCGATCGCATCGCGCACCTGACCCGCGACCTGCTCGACTACGCCAAACCCTGGAAGCTGGCGCGCACCGAGATCGACGTGACGGCGCTCGTGCAGACGGTGGCCAAGCGCCAGCCAGGCGTGGCGCTTGGCCCGGGCCTACAGGGGCCGCTGGCTGCACATCTGGATGCGCGCCGGGTCGAGCAGGCCCTCACCAACCTCATCGAAAACGCTCGCACCGCCAGCGAAAGCACCGTTCATGTGGACGCCCACGCCGACGCCGCCGGCCTCCATCTGCACGTTTGCGACAACGGCCCGGGCGTGCCCGAGGGTCTGCGCGACAGGCTTTTCGAACCCTTCGCGTCGCGCAGCCCGGGCGGCACGGGGCTGGGGCTGGCCATCGTTGCCCGCGTCATGGCCGTGCATGGCGGCACGGCCGCACTCACCGAGCGTCCCGGCTGGCGCACCTGCTTCACCCTGAGCTTCCCCCATGAACCCGTCAACGCCTGAAACCGGCCGTGTGCTGCTCGTCGACGATGAGGCGGCCTTCCAGCGCTTGGGGGGCAACTTTCTCCGCGGCCTTGGTCACGAGGTCGACATCGCCGGCGACGGCGATGCCGCTCTGTCGCGCTTTGCTGAACAGCGCCCCGATCTTGTGCTCCTGGACCTGGCCATGCCGCCGCACATGGACCCTGAGCGTGGCCTGGAGCTGATTCCGCGCTTGTCGGGCGTGCCCGTCGTGGTGCTCACCGGTCATGGCGAACACGAGCTGGCCCTGCGCGCGGCGGAGCTGGGGGCGTGGGACTTCATCACCAAGCCGATCGACCCTGACCTCCTGCGCTTCGTGGTTGCCCGTGCGCTGCGCAAGTCACGCCTGGACGCCGAACTCGCCCGTCTGCGCACCGGCCAGGAAGTCGATGAGTTGGGCCTGGTCGGCCTGACACCCCCCATGCAGCAGTTGCGGGCCATGGTTCGCCGTGTCGCACCAACTCGCGTCAGCGTGCTGGTGCTCGGCCCCACCGGCACCGGTAAGGAGTTGGTGGCACGTGCGCTGCACGAAGGCAGTCCAAGGCGCGATGGTCCGTTTGTCGTCGTGCACTGTGGCGCGCTGTCGGCGGAACTGCTCGAGAGCGAGTTGTTCGGACACATGAAGGGCAGCTTCACCGGCGCCTATCGTGACCAGCCGGGCTTGGTAGAGGCGGCCCATGGCGGCACGCTGTTCCTGGACGAGGTGGGTGAGATGCCCGCGTCCATGCAGGTCAAGCTGCTTCGATTTTTGCAGGAAGGCACGTTCATCCCGGTAGGCGGCCGTGCGCAGCGCCATGCCGATGTGCGCGTTCTGTCGGCCACCCATCGTGACCTGGAGGCCATGGTGCGGGAAGGCGGCTTTCGGGAGGATCTCTTCTACCGTCTCAAGGGTGTCATCCTGCGCACACCTGCGTTGGCGGAGCGCATCGCCGACGTGCCCTTGCTGGCCGCGCGATTCTTGAAGGGCGTTGCGCCCAAGGCCCGGTTTTCAGCCGGCGCGCTGGCCTGGGTGACCGCCCGGGACTGGCCAGGCAACGTGCGCGAACTCAAGGCCATCGTCGAGTCGGCGGGTGCCTTGCTGCTGCCGGATCAGCATGAGGTGGATACTGAACTGCTGCACCTCGCAGCAGGCGACGGTGCGGAGCCGCGGCGCACGCTCGAACCCACGCGTGGCACAGGCGTGCTTGACGCTGCCTTGAACGAACTTGAGCGACGTCTGATCCAAGACGCCATGAGTGCGGCGGGTGGCAATCAATCGGAAGCGGCCCGTCAGCTGGGGGTGTCGCGCGTGGGCCTGATCAAGAAGTTGACCCGGCTGGGGCTTCGGTAGTCAAAGGGGACTGCGCAGAGGGTGCGGAGTTGAGCGCCTTGGGACCATCGGTGCCCATGTGTCAGGCATAGACTGGGCAGAGTCACTCGCGCTCCCGGGCCGAATGTCGGCGGCTTTCGGGACCGGCCCTTCGAGAGCGCCTGCCGTGGGTGACCGCTGAACCCTCAACGTGAACGGTCGACGACTCCAGACGGGCCAGCGCCTCGCCGATGACTGCTTCCGCGCGAAGCGAACTCCACAAACCGACCCCATCCGGGCATCGTCGGCGAGATCAGTTGCCGCGAAGCAGTCGTCGGACATGGTGCTCAGAGCGAGGCGATTCAGTGCTGGGGCGCCGGGCAAGAGGCGCAGCAGTGACTGGCAACGCAGAACACTGCACCTTCACCCTCTCAGTCCGTCATCTCCGGAGCCACGATCCGCCCGGATGAGGCCAGTTTGATTGACCTGGATCAACGCGCATTGCTACGGGCCAGCGAGGCAAGCCTGTCAGTCGGTGGATGGGCTGCGCAGCAGCACGGCGCGCGTCGATTCACGACGCGCCGGCTGGCGGCCGATGGACGGGCGCGGGCTGGTACCGGGGCCGAGCCCGGCCCCGCGTCGGCTCCCGCCGGAGTCAGCCGGCGCGGCCGTCCAGCGCGGCTTCGGTCGCCAGCCAGTCGTCCATGTCGTGGCCGTCGAGGCGGCCCCGCGCCGTCGCGCGGATCCATTGGGCCGGACCATCACCGCCAGCGGTGGCTTGGAGACCACGGCGCGCTGCGCCGACGGGACGGCCTGCTTTGGATTCATCGTGTTCACGCCTCGCTCGATGCACTGCCTGACGCCGTTGCACGGCCGGGCCGACATCCTCAAGCGGCTGGTCGCCAACATCGGCGCGGCCCCACGCCACATCAAGGCAGCTGCGGAGCAGTTCAATGACCTCGACCGCTGGGGCTGCCAACTGCGCTGCATCAGCGACCGGATCGCCCCTGTCATCGGACCACCACGACCGACGCCGGGGCTCCCAGCGACGGCGTGACTGCCGGATTTGGGATGATGGGAGGCTGGCGCAGCCGTCGCGGGGTCCGCCGTCATCGACCGGTCGTCGACTGGCAGCGCCGGCGCGTGGTCCGATGCACGACCGGGAGGAAGGACGTGCGCGGCGCGCGCGCCGGGAGCGGCTCTCGCCGAAGCCTGACCGTCAGGTTGCGTCACCCCTCGCGGGATTGCATGCCCGTCCGCCCCGCGCCTGCACCCGTGCTCCCTATCATCAACCTCTCGTGACACCCCCGATGAAGCTCGATGTCTCCGCCGCAGCGGCCGCCTGGCCGCAGCGTGATCATCTGTTCCGGCTGGGTGTCGTGCTGCTGGCGCTCGTTCCCCTGCTGGCCGCCTTGGCCGGCCTCGACGATCGCTCCGTGTTCGGGCAATCGCCCTGGTCCAAGCCCGTACGCTTCGCGCTGTCCCTGGGCGTCTACGGAGTCACCATGGCGCTAGCAGCGCGGTGGCTCCTGGCGCACACGCGCGTACCGGGCTGGCGTCTGCTGTCGCCCGTGCTGATCGGCACGCTCGTCTTCGAGATCACCTGGATCACGGTGCAGGCGGCACGGGGCGTGGACTCGCATTTCAACGAGCGGACGGCATTCGAGGGGCTGATGTTCAGTCTGATGGGCCTCGGTGCGTCGATCATGAGTCTCGCCGTGGTGTGGCTGGCTCTCGTGGCCGGGCGCCTGGCGTTGGCGGCTTCGGCGTCAAGGGACCGACTGATCTCGCTGGGCATCGCGCTGGGTTTCGCCGGGAGCGGCCTGCTGCTGCCTTGGACGGGCGAAGCGCTGGTCAATGCAGGCCGCTCGCAGTCCGCGGTCGAGGCCGCCATGACACTGCCTCTGCTGGGCTGGCGGCTGGATGGCAGCGACCCCAGGCCGGCGCACTTCGTGGCAGCCCATCTGATGCAAGCCCTGCCGTTGGCGGCCGTGTGGCTGGCCCGCGCGAGCCAGCCGGCCCGCCAGGGCGTCCCTGTGGGCGTCCTGCTCGCGCTGACAGCCGGCGGCGTGCTGCTCACGATGTCGCTGATGCCTTGAGGCGGCATGCGCAACGCTGCAAGACCGGCCGACGGCGCTTCGCTTCATGCGGTCGGCAGACGGTGCGCCCTGAACTGCTCGCGCAGCTTGTTCTTCTGCATCTTGCCCGTTGCTCCCAGCGGGATGGCGTCGGTGAACACGACGTCGTCCGGGATCCACCACTTCGCCACCCTGCCCTCGTAGAAGGCAAGCAGTTCCTCGCGCGACACCTCCATGCCCGGCTTCTTGACGACCACCAGAAGCGGGCGCTCGTCCCACTTGGGATGCGGTGCCGCGATGCATGCGGCCATGGCCACGGCCGGATGGGCCATCGCGATGTTCTCCAGGTCGATGGAGCCGATCCACTCGCCGCCGCTCTTGATCACGTCCTTGCTGCGGTCGGTGATGACCATGTAGCCCTCGGGCGTGATCTTCGCCACGTCTCCGGTCGGGAACCAACCGTTGCCGTCGGCGTCGGTCGCCAGCGGGTCACCACCCTCGCCCTTGAAGTAGGTTGCGATGATCCAGGGGCCGCGGACCAGCAGGTCGCCCGCGGCCTGGCCATCCCAGGGCAGATCCGCTCCGTCCTCGGCCACGATCTTCATGTCCACGCCATAGACGGCGCGGCCCTGGGTGCTCATCACCGCAAGCCGGCCCTCGTCGTCCAGACGCGAGTGCGGCGCCTTGAAGGCCGCGACGGTGCCGATCGGGCTCATCTCCGTCATGCCCCAGGCGTGTATCACGTGCACCCCGTAGGCGTCGCGGAACTTGCGGATCATGGCCGGTGGGCACGCCGACCCACCGATGCCGCTCCTGCGCATGGTGGTGAAGATCAGGCCGTTCGCCTCGACGTGCGCGAGCAGTCCTTGCCACACCGTCGGCACGCCGGCGCTGATGGTGACGCGTTCGCTCTCCAACAGCTCGTACAGGCTCTTCCCGTCGAGACCCGGGCCGGGAAGCACGAGCTTGGCGCCCGTCATCGGCGCCAGGTACACGATGCCCCAGCTGTTGACATGGAACATCGGCACCACGGGCAGGATGGCGTCGGTCGCACCGCAGCCCAGGCAGTCGGGCAACGCCGCAGCCATGGTGTGCAGCACGGTGCTGCGGTGGCTGTACAGCACGCCCTTGGGGTTGCCCGTGGTCCCACTCGTGTAGCACAGGCTGCTCGCGGTGTTCTCGTCGAGCACTGGCCAGGCGTACCGGTCGTGGGTTGCGGCGAGCAGTTCCTCGTAGCACAGCAGGTTGGGCACCGTGGCCGCCTGCTCGACGGGCGGCATGTGCGCGCGGTCGGTCATCGCCACCCAGTGCCTCACCGTCCTGGTGCGGCCGGCGACGGCCTGGATCAGCGGCCAGAAGCTCATGTCGAAGAACATCACGCGGTCCTCGGCGTGATCGACGATGTAGACGATCTGGTCCGGGTGCAGCCGCGGGTTCACCGTGTGCAGCACGCGGCCGCTTCCGCTGACCCCGTAGTACAGCTCCATGTGGCGGTGCGTGTTCCAGGCCAGCGTGGCCGCGCGCTCGCCCGGCTGCACGCCCAGGGTCTGCATCGCATTGGCCACGCGCCGTGCACGCGCGGCCACCTCGCGATAGCTGATGCGGTGGATGTCGCCCTCGACCCGGCGCGACACCACGAGCTGGTCGCCGTGGTGGCGTTCGGCATGAACGATGAGGGACGAGATCAGCAGCGGCAGCTGCATCATTTGTCCGAGCATGGGTGGTCTCTCCAGGTTGGGGCGCGCCGTGCAAGGCGCGCGGTATCGGGCAGTTGCCGTCGTCACTCCGCAGCCATCGGCAGCCGCAGCGTGGCGCCGCCCAGGCGCACGGTGCCGGCCAGCGCCGGCAGATCCGACCGGTAGGCCGGCAGCGACTCCCCGGCCACCACCAGCCCCGGCGCGCTGCCCGCCTCGAACCCATAGGCCAGCGGCGCGAAGCTCACGCGCAGCGTGCCCGCCCCGGCCAGCGCCACCACCGCCTCGCGCAGCAGACGCACCTCGCCGTCGGGCCGCCGATCGACCAGCTTGACCACGATGTCGCCCGTGCCGGCCTCCAGCACCGTCAGCTCCGCCTCGGCCGTGCCCAGCATCAGCGCAGCCGCCGACAGCGCGCCGCCCTGCAGCTCCACCACGTCGGCGCGCTCCAGCAGCGGCGTCTGATCCTCCATCCCCGCGCTGACCGTCAGGTGGCTGCCGCCCAGGGTGGGCGCCGGTGCAGCCGGGTCGATCGCCAGCGCACGCTGCGGCGCGCCCAGCGTCGATGCCGTCGATGCGGTGCCCGCGGGCGGCCACACCGGCGAGCTGCGCAGCGGCCCCTCGGGCTGCCCGGCCAGCACGTACTGCACCGTGGGCCAGGCGTTGGCGCCATTGGCTTCGCCCTTGAGCCAGTGGTCAAACCACGCGAACATGGGCTTCGTCGGCCACAGCTCGGGGTCGTCGATGTCGTAGTGCGTGCCGTCCAGCACGATCAGCTTCTGGTCGCCGCGTGAAGCCTGCAGCCGCCCGAAGGCCTTGAACGCACTGGCCTGGAAGAAGTCGTGCCACATCGACACGTGCAGGACCGGCGCGCGGATGCGGTCGGTCACGTCCAGCGCAGCCCGCGCGGACGGGTTGCGCCCGGCAGCCAGCAGATCGGCCCAGCGCGGATACAGCTGGCTGGCGATCGGAAAGTCCGGCGTGATCGCACGGGTCCACCAGCTCGACTGCGACGGGTCACCGGCCTCGACCGCGCCGAACATCTCCTGCAGCGCCTCGCCGGCCTGGTCCTTCAGCGCCGCGACCTGCGCGGCCGGCAGCCCCAGCCTGGCGTCGTGGTCCTTGCCGTTGTCGGCAGGCTGGCTCAGCACGAAGGGCAGCAGCGCCTCCCACTTGATGCGGCCCTCGGGGAAGATCACCCCGCCCACGAAGTCCGGCGAGGTGTTCTGTGCGTACACCGCCTTGATCGACGAGCGCCCCGAGGCCGCCGCCTGCAGCGAGGCCACGCCGCTGGCCGAGTCGCCGAAGATGCCGATGCGCCCGTTCGACCAGGGCTGCCGCTCGACCCAGCGGATCAGCGCCTCGCCGTCGCCCACCTCGTCGCCCAGTAACAGGCTGAACACGCCGTCGGACTTCAGCCGACCGCGCACGACCTGCACCACCAGCGCGTAGCCGCGGT